>Ga0070735_10001758_pt1 | contig 20363 bp, 16 predicted proteins | sample Coa_R1_FD_66443 | JGI IMG/M metagenome (GOLD analysis project Ga0070735, IMG submission 66443) | Surface soil microbial communities from Centralia Pennsylvania, which are recovering from an underground coalmine fire - Coalmine... | ecosystem: Environmental > Terrestrial > Soil > Unclassified ... | reverse complement strand
CGGCGTTCTCTGGATTCGATTCGTTGGGCGAGAGTCCTATGCCGTATTCAGAGAGCTGACGGAGCGCGCGCGTTGGGGCAAAGTCAAACACGAAGCACACGGGTTTGAGGATTTCTTCCTCGTTCGGATTGTCACCATTCGGGTTCTTGATAGACCACGGGGACTGCACGCGGAAGGCAGCTTGAAAGTAAGTCTCAGGGCTTTTCAGATTTCGCAGCATCAGGATCGAAGCCCACTGCGGCACAGTTATGCCAGTAGTGAGCTTTCCGCATGACAACGTGATTGTCTTGGTGTCGAATCCGCTCCCGATTGCCTCGCGCACGGGCGGCAGTGCATCCAGGCCAATACCGGCAGACGCACCAGCCGCTACAACAACCTCGTACTCGTGCCAGAAGATGTTGTGTTTCTCAGCCAACAGGTTAGCCATCGCGTGACAGGCCGCCACGTTCGGCAGAAACCAGAACGAGTGCTGCAAGTAAGGCAGCAAGCGCACATCCGAATAAGGGAATGGTGGCGGTGAGCCCGTCTTGAGGCCCTCGACAACCTTCGGCATGTACTGTCCCCGGATGATGTCTAACCATTTTTGTACGTCGCTCTTGTGCTTGAACTGTGCGCCCTTTGCCGTGCCAGTAGCCGCAAAGAATTCGTTGAGATCGAACTCATCGAACTCTCCCGCGCTTGCGACCGTCAGCAGTTCGTCCGGCATTTGGTAAGTCAGGAGCCGCATTTGCGGCAGGGCTCCATAAGGGTTCCCCTTCCCGGGATTCTTGGCTGCAAAAGTTTCCTTGGCGCGTTGTTCGTCGGTGTAGGTCCAATTGAAGATTTGTTCTTCGATGAACTCACCTGTGGCCAGCGCCCTGAACGGCGTGCCGGAGAGATAGAGGTAAGCTTTGGTCGTGATCGGGAGGAACTCGACTTCCTTTTCCGAAAGCACTGCGAGGTCTTCGTTCACATCTTCGAGGTCGGCGACGTATTTGAGTTCCTTCTTCGCGACGGCTTCTTCCTCGCCCTCAAACAGTTCCTTCGCAGTATCTCGCCACGCGCCGAAGTGGTACTCGTCAAATACCACGAGATCCCAATTCACCGTGTGCAGCCATTCATTCTTCGGCTTGATGTTTCCTGTCTTGTCGCGCCCGAGGAGGTCTTGAAAAGAGCCGAAGTAGACGACCGGCTTCCGTGGATTGATTTCCGTGGGATCAAGGTCGGAATTGCGCGAGAGGTACTGCCAGCCCTCAAAATCCACATGACCTTCCAGGTCTGTTTGCCACGCATCCTCCACCGCAGGCTTGAAGGTCACCACGAGAACACGCTTCGCGCCAAGCTTCCTGGCAAGTTGGTAGGTAGTGAAGGTTTTGCCGAAGCGCATCTTCGCGTTCCACAGGAAACGCGGTACGGCATGCATGTCTTCCTCCCAGCGCGAGTGAAAGTAGGCGTGCGTCACCCGCACCGCTTCGGCCTGTTCGCGGCGCATCTGAAATTGTTCGCTATGTGTGCCGGTGAACGGTTGCCCCGTGCGTATTTCGGCGAGCACGGTCTTTAGGTCCTGGAGGGAGCAGCGTACCCATTCCAGTTCGGGGTTCGCGAACTTCTTTTTGACGAGCGCTGCGCGGACATCGTGATCGGTGAAGATGGTGCCATCGTCGCTCTCGGCGGATTCGTCGAGTTCGATGGTGTAGTTCTTAATGGCGGCGGTCTTGAGTTGCTCGGCGATACGCTGCTGCACGTTGCGGGTTGTCTGCCCCACCTTGAGTAGGCCCTTGTGAGCCTTGTCATCGATCGAATAGGCATAGATACGAGGTCGAGCTTCCGGCTTCGGGGTGAGGATTTCCTCGATAGTGGGCTTACTCATCGTCGGCATCGTCCCCATCGGCCTCATCGAATAGTTCGCTGTCGTGCTCGGCGACTTGCGATTCGATAAAGGCTACTTCGTCCTTGCTCAGCCCGTAGCGTTTGTAGAGCTTGGTGTCTGTCCACTCCTGATTCAACGGAAGGTCTGGAACAAATGAGTAGACATCCCGCGTCGCGTGTTGCGTGGCCTTGCGAAGCGAGACTAGGAATCGCACGAATCGAGTGCGGAGATACTTCGCGTAGTTCGCTGCCTTATGTTCGTTGTCGAAGTGACCCGCAACGAGGTAGGTCTCCGTGCATGCGGTGCCTGGCTCAGCGATGATTGGCTTGCTCAGGAACTTGGTTTCGACCGCTGCACTTGTTCCCTGCACGGCTGTCATCAACACTTTCCACTCGTCGATCCAAGCGGGGTTGACCGTGATGTCCTTGCGTTCAATCCAACTTATTTTCTGTGAGCCAAATAGCTTCACGGGCTTCTTGAGACCATTCTGGACGGGCTTTCCGTGAAAAAACGTCCGAAGTCCAAAGGGCTTACCGCTGGACACGCGCTGGTCCAGCGTAGGTTCACTTTTCGCTCTCACCTTCTCCAGAATTGGCACAGCCTCATTACGCCTCACCAGGATGTTGTAGGCGTCGAGGAAACGCGCTACGGCAGGCCCGGTCGGTTGGCCGTCCCAGACTGTCTGCACCTCGCATGGCCCCTTGTGATCGCGATCCCACAGAAAATATGAGATACCTCCGCGAATCTTCACTCCAGGAAAGGCTTCATAGAGTTTTGGGAAGTCCACGACGCTTCGAATCCGTTTGTCAGAAAGCATTCGTTCGCGATACTTATCGAGCCCCTTACCCCCAGCCATCCAGCGGGAAGGTGTCACGAACACGGCAAAGCGCGGATCAAGTTCGAGCGACTTCTCGACGAACAACTGATAAATGGGAGCAGCGCTAGTGCCGTAGCCGCCATCGTCTAACTGATACGGCGGATTTCCGATAATCACGTCAAACTGCATAAGGCCTCCAAACAACTCGGCTATCCGAGCCTTGGTGTTGTCGGTGTGAATGAGCGCATAAGCGTGGCTCTCAAGTCCTTCGCCACGATCTAATGCCTTCTGGCTTGCCCCACAGAACTTGCACTTACCTTCCGCCCAAGTGTGTTCCATGCGTTCGAACCACACATTCCCTGCATCGTTCGCGAAGCTTATGGCTATCGAGTGTGGGCCACTTGCGTGCTTCGAGCAGTAGATGCTACGACGCGCCAACAGGCTGGTGAGGAAAGTGATGCTGATACCAAAGATCTGACTGGTGAGGATGTGATCGACCCGTTCTTGGAGGTCAGGTATTTCCGCCGCTAGACCTTTAGTAAGGCGACTGGTGATCTCACGCAGGAAGACACCAGACTTCACACACGGGTCGAGGAACTTCACCGTCCTATCTGCCCAGAGGTCTGCTCCCCCGTTGTTTGCCGCCCAAGCCTTGGCCAGGGTATCTAGCATTCGATTCGCAAACTCTGGCGGCGTGAACACCTCGTCATTGGAAAGATTGGCTATGCAGGTTAAGACATCCGGGTTGCGACCGCGAAGCGAAAAGTTAGCCTGAGCGCTCATACGGCCTCACTCAATCCATTGTCCGAAAGCGTAGCAAGCTCACGCGCGGTTAGCGCCGCGTATGCCTTGATCGGAGTGAAAATCTCATGCCTAGCGATGTTGGCGAAGAGCGAGCCCTCCCGACTGAAGGAAGACATTTGCGTAAGAACTTCAAACCGGAAGTCCCGCCGCTGGAATTTGCCTTTGCCGAGATAACCCCATTCGGCGAACGTAATGGGCAGTCCATCATGGGTAAGCATCGTCAGCGCGTCACCATGCACGAGATTCTGCGAAAGGACATAGGAAGCAGCCCGATAGAGTTCATCCGTTTCATCCAGGCTCAGGTAGTCGGCGAAGACCTCAAGCATGTTGGCCCGGCACTCCGCGATATTGTCCGCCAAGAGCTCAACCCCGTATGTGCACATCACTGCCAAGAGCGCATAATGCCGCCGCTCAAAGTCTGATTTCCAGAACTTTGCTTCAACGGCTGCCAGCTTGCGCTGTAGAACTGGGATGAGGAAGTTCCCACTTCCGCAAGCAGGCTCTAGGAAACGAGAGTCGATGCGCCCGGTCTCGCCCTTCACCAGGTCAAGCATCTTTTCGACCAGCCACCCAGGCGTAAACACTTCCCCGTGGTCGGCAACGCGCCTTTTGGACTTGATCAGATTCATAAGTGATGATGGCTTGCCCATCAATTGTGCCAACTGCATTGTAGGCGTTATTAGTTTATCGCGGCATGAAGCGCCTAGACTTCGATCTCATTGACCATGCGTAGACACCCCAACCAAACCCGCCAACTTCTCCCAATGTCTCTTATGAGGACGGCGGTGGCCCGAACGGATGAATGCTGCGTAAGGTTTCGAAACGTGCATCGCATCCGCGATCTCGCGAACTTTCTTTCCTCTGAGCAATGGTTGAATTCTCTGGACGTAACACTCTTCCGTCAGCCAGGACGGCAAAGTGTTCGAGTCCCACCACGTGTTCGCCACGGCATGGTCGCTGATGCGTTTGGAAATTCGATCCTTGAACCGTTTACTCTTGGGGCGCGAATGACCCATCAGGGCCACTTGGGCCATGTTCTCTCTGGCAGCCTCGACCGCACACACTTTGCAATAGCGACTCTTGACACCCTCCGCACCGCAAACCTCGCAGATTTTCGTCGAGCGAGGGATGGGTTTTATCTTCAACTCAAACGTGTTTCCCCTGCCTTCGCTTTTGCGACGTCTGGTGAGTCGCGTCGGAAGTACTTGTTCGCCCTTTGCCGAATTGCGGGAAGAACTCCAGAGTGCTTGCGCTACCCATTCGGCGACAGGTGCAGCAAGCCTCCGCCATGTGTTTGCAGTCTCGCAGAGCTTCTTAGCTAACGGGGTCGCAATGCGGCAATTTCCATTTCTGTCTTCCCAAAAATCTGCTTTGGAAAAGCGTTCGGTCTGAATCCAATTCAACACAAAGGAGTCAACTGCCGGTCTGAGGACTTCTTGAAGGTCATTCGCGAGGCTGGAGCGGTTCGGTGCATCACAATGGAGTAGGCCAATCTCGGGATCGAGCCCCATACCGATCAACGCCATGCGGCACTCTGCCTCGCACAGTGCATGGATCAGATTCATGCAGGCGTTAGGCGGATTCGCCGCCAGACGTGGGCTGTGCGTCAATGGAGAGATGCGGGAGCCGAATACTTTCCAGTGCGATGCTATGCGAGACTCGTCTTTAAGCGGCCAGCGGATTGGTACGTTGGCCCATTGGCTCCAGTACATCTTGGCTGCCATCGCCTCTACCAGCCTAACGGCGTCGATATCGTGAGTCTCAGCTAGTTCAGCTTTGAATCGGAGGATCGCGTCGGCAGCTAAAGGATTTCCAAGCATGTCGCGGGCGATTGCGGCCTGCCCGTCGATTTTTTGCGAAATAAGCTCCCTGGAAATTTTCAGGGCTGTGCCATTTTCTAGCGCAAGACATTGAGCTCTCCGCAGCCGCACATCGCTTGGAGCGGTAGGCGTCGATGCGAATAGCAGCTTTCCCCGCCCATCAAGGAAAATGAGTGCGGCCCCAATATCGGCGACCAGACGGATCGCTTCGAACGTCACGAATCCGCCACTTCCCAGAACGATTATGCGTTTTAAGTCACGATTTACTCGCGACAAGCGAGTATTGTGACGATCTCGTCCGACTCCCCAGTCGGCACACAAATGTCCGTGTTGGACCTGCAAACGCAAGCCGTAGCCCGACATAACGAGGACTCCGTGCTTTGGAATTTGCTCGAAAATGGGTGAACGCGCTAGGGTGTGCAAAGCCGTCATGGAGGTTGATCTCCTTCGGTTAGGGCTTGTCGTACTGCTCGTAACAGTTGGCAGGCCCGCTTTAAATCGTTAGTCCTCTCACTGTCTCAGTCGTTTCCGGTTTTTCCAAACCTTGCGCAGGTACTCCGTTGTCATTCCATAACGCGCTGCCACCACGTCAATCGCCTCACGAAGCGTGTCATACCGCGGATATTCGTTTCCTATGTCTTGAACCGCCTTCCGCCGAACATCTAGCGAGAACGCCGGTGGGCGTCCCCCGCGCTTCTTGGGCAGTCGGCCCAGCCCGGCTGTGAGGGTTAGGCGGGCGAACTCAATGGGGTCCATCGAATCAATCTCCGCCATCACAGCCTGCAACCTGTCATCTGGTACATGTTTCAGTTTTGCCACCAAACGCGGTATTACATTTCTTGCCGGCCCGGTACGAATCATGCGACTGCGAACCTTTGTATTCTTCGGATCTGTCGGCAGCATCCTGTCTAACAGAAGTTCAAGTTTCTCCAAGTATTTCTCCTCAATCTTCCGCCGCAGTTCTTGTCTCATGCGTACCTTTCTGGTCGCAAACCTCAGAGCATTTTGCGACTAATAGTCGCAAATATCAACAGCAATTTCGATCGTTTTTGGGCCCATTGATCGCGCCGTTTTTGCATGAAAACGTGGTGTGTCGAAACCCGACATGGAGACAAACATTGAAGCGTCGATCAAAAGGTGTTCGCAAAAGCAGCAGGCGCCGCAGGGTCAAACCCAAAAGAAGCGCTTGGATCATAACGGCCATGGAACAGTTTCTTGCTCTGCCGGAACGCACCCAAGATATTGTGCTCGCGGTGCCGGAGGCAGTGTCCTTGATGAAATCCAACGACATCTCTGCCCGGTCGGCAGCCCGTGCAACCGGAATTTCACTGAGAACACTGCTACGAAGAGGCGGCTCAGCGCTACGGAAAATCAAGAATGGGCAATACGTGCCCAAACTTAACGACCATTTGTTCCGTCCCGTGATCGTGGTTTCATACGAAGGGCGCGTGGAGGTAGCCACGAAGAATTTCCGCGAGGCCAGTATTGCAGGGAAACACTCCGCTGCAGTGCAACGTTACCTCGAAACGGGCGATGACTCAGCCCTCCGACAACTCCCGCGAAATTACATCATCGATGCACAAGGAAATCGAGTTGAGTTGCTGACCGACCTCGATGAGTTGGACCGGTTGGGTTCGGAAGGTGAATTGTCATTTGAATCTTTGTACGTGAGGAGCCGGTGATGCGACGGAAAGCCCCAAAAACAGATCCAATCGGAGCTCTCCGCAGAGAAGCTATTACTGCCCGAAAAGTCGGTGTCGGCGCTTGTTGCTCCTGTGGCGAGGATCGACCAGCAGCTCTGATTACTGGCAGCCGGCCGACTATGTGCGCCGCTTGCCAACGGGCAGCAGAAGGACGCACGACAACGGACCTACATCATTCGTTTGGAAGGGCGAACAGTCCCGCAACCATACAAGTTCCCGTTAATGACCATCGCGCAATCTTAAGCATTGCCCAGATGAGGTGGCCAAAATCAACTCTCCGCAACCCAGAGGGAAGTCCACTATTAGCCGGAGCCGCATGTTTGCGGGGCTTCATCGACACAGTTCTGTACCTGATCGAAGAAGGCCTGCTTTGGTTAGCGGACATGTTGGAATCGATGGATCAGGTTCTACTGGAGAAGCTTGGGCCGAAATGGTGGGCGAACTCAGAGATTGGCCGTTTCGCTCCAACAAAGAAGCCCGATGCGAAATCCTGATCTCAAGGCACTGCCAGTTGCGGTTCGTATTTTCCCGTATGCACCCGATAAGCAGAGAGAATTTCGCTCGCCCAGATACTGGCTGCTTCCGAACGGGATGCTCGTCGTTCACACAGTCGGCCGTACCAACTCGCAGAAGCTAGTATTCGGAATCTACAGGTTGATTGTTGACGGGCAGTGTGTCGACGAGGGGATCTTCTATTCAGATGATTTGTCGAGGCGCGAGCTTCAGGCCCTGAAGGATTACGTTCTGCGCCATAACGTGGACGCGCCACCAGGGAATGCCCGGCGCTTGCAACTGCTCACTAGGCGTGAATTTCTGGATCTGTTCTTTCAGCTCGCGTACAAGGCCCGATGCCTCGTGGCCGGGTTTGATCTCGCTGCCGACATTTCAAGACTGGCGTTCGATGTCTCACCAGCGCGAGGCTTCTACGCGGGAGGGTTCTCATTCTGTCTGTGGTCGTACAAAGACGCTCGAGGTCGCGAGCGAGCAAACGGATTTCGACCCAGAGTCTGTGTGAAGCACATCGATCGGAATCGCTCCCTGATTGGCTTCTCTTCGAGAAACTCTCCAGATCAAGTCGACCTCATTCCAGAAGGATCACCATCTGGCAAACCGCAGCCGGGATACAAGTTCCGGGGTCATTTTTTGGTCCTGCGAACTCTCGCATTTGCCCTAACCGATGAAGGGTATTCGCTCGAAGCAGGATGCGAAGCGTTTGGCGTGGAATATCTCAAACGGCAGATTCCTGGACCTGGTGTTACCAAGGACCACATCGATGATGCTCGCCGCGATGCCTTGGCGATATCTGAATTGGCTTCAAAGTTGATCGGTGAATACGCAGAGCACCCGATACCAATTTCGCCGACGCACGCCCTGTCCGTCGCTTCAGTTGGACGGGGCTATTTGAAGTCAATGAACATCAAGCCCATTCTGCGGCGCCAGCCTGATTTTCCGAAGGAATATCTCGGGTATTCACAAACCGCATTTTTTGGAGGCCGAACTAGCGTACCTATCCGCAAAGTTGTCTGCCCCGTTGTCTACACGGATTTTCTGTCGATGTATTCGACCGTTAACACTCTGATGGGCTTATGGCGGTTCGTCATTGCGAATGAAATCCGCGTTATTGAGCATTGCAAAGATCGGGCGGAAACATTCCTCAAATCACTTACTCCCGACATCCTGTTCGAGCCGGAAACCTGGACACGGATGAATGGCTTCGTCAAAGTCGTCCCGAATGGAGATGCGTTGCCATTGAGAAGCAAGTACAGTCCCGCAAGCAACGATTGGCAGGTTGGCATCAACCATGTTTACGCCAAAAAAGAAGACGCACTGTGGTATTCGATCTCTGACGTTGTCGCCTCAATCCTGTCAACCGGTCGCGTGCCAGAAATTGTGGACGCATTTCTGATCGAGCCATGCGGCGAGTTGTTTGAGGCCATCCCGACAAAGCTGCGCGGGATCGTTGAGGTCGACCCAACGAAGGATGACTTTTTCAAAGCGATCATCGAGGAACGTCTCCGGCTGTCATCTCGCGGCGACCTCTCCGACATCGAAACGAAGAGGCTTGAGAAAGCACTCAAAATCCTCGGTAGTGCGACATGTTTTGGTATCTACGCGCAGATGGAGCGGAAAGAAGACGATGAGAAAGTCGAGGTCACATGCCACGGCATAGATGCCGAACCGTTTAAATGCACAGTCGTTCATCCCGAATTCCCTGGCGAATTCTGGTTCGCCCCATTGGGTTCGTTGATCACGGCAGGCGCTCGCCTGATGCTCGCTTTGCTTCACCACTGCGTGTCCGAACTCCAAGGAAGCTACGTAATGGAAGATTCCGATTCAATGGCAATAATCGCGACCGAGTCCGGCGGGTTTGTTCCTTGTCCCGGAGGTCCGCTGCAGATGCCAGATGGACGCTCTGCGGTCTGGGCACTTTCATGGAAAGAAGTCGACGAGATTGCAGCATCTTTTAAGAAACTTAATCCATATACGGACAAGTCACGCTCGATCCTCAAGATTGAACGGGACAATTACGACCCAGAAACGGGGAAACAGAGACAGATCTACTGTCTGGCGATTTCCCCGAAGCGATACGCGCTCTTCTTGCTCGACGAGGATGGCAATCCCGTCCTGCTTCAAAAAGGGATTAACAATCACGAAGACCGCTGGTCGGAACACGGCCTCGGTCACCTCAGAAATCCGTTGAATCCAGACAGTGAAGATCGCAGTTGGATTCCGCAGTCCTGGATCGCCATCATTCGTAGGAACTTGGGTCTACCGGTACAACCTCTCGGGTTTGAGGAGGTGCCCGCGATGGGACGGATACCTATAACGACTCCAGCCGCCATGCGCTCATTATCAAAGCTGAATCGTGGCAAGAAATATCGCAATCGGCTAAAACCATTCGATTTCTTGTTGACGTGCCACGTAAAACCGTTTGGATATCCACCTGATGTTGATCCCGAAAAATTTCATCTCGTTGCACCCTACGTGCCCGATCCGGAGTGCTGGGTTGATTTGCCATGGATCGACCAATACTCAGGAAAACAATATGAGATCACGACAGAGGGCTTCCACGGGGGTCGAGGAGTTGCTCGCGTAAAAACGTACGGGGAGGTTTTGCGTGAGTACGAGTACCATGCCGGAGCAAAGAGCGCAGATGCGAAGGGAAAGCCAAGCGGTAAACAAACCGTCGGGCTGCTGCGCCGACGACATCTTCGGGTCGAACGAATCATTTACATCGGCAGAGAATCGAACCGGCTTGAAGAAATCGAAGCAGGCGTAATTCACTCAGCCGAGAGCGTCTATACCGAATATCCAGATCCCAGCCGAGATGAATGGCAAACCAAGATTCTCCCTATAGTGAAGAAAATTCCGATAGCGGGATTAATGAAGGTCAGCGGCAGATCCCGATCGATGCTGCGACGAACATTAGCTGGGAGGAGTCGGCCACAGAAAAAGAATCAGCAGATTCTAAAGTCAATCCTTCGCCGACTTGGAGTAATCTGACTTTGCACGGATATGCACATCCCCCGGCATACTGTCCATCCGTTATGGTGCAAAGTCGGCAACAGCAGACTCTAGGAGGTGAATAGTTCATCTATATCGCCATTCTCAGCTCTGAGTATTGGCTTTGTGAAATTAGCGTACACGCGCAACAGCGCGTTAAAAGGTGCGATCAGTTCATAGAGCTGTATATCCCGTGTCTGAAGAGGAACGGCAACCGCCAAAGAATCAATTGCTGGAGCGATCTTCCTAATATAGGCGTCCGTATCGAATGTGTCACTCTTGCTAGCGTTCCTATAGGCCTGATCGCATCTCGCCACGAAGGCTCGAAGTTGTTGGACATCCGGTCGAGCACTCAAGTCCGATTGCTTGAGAGTCATATAACAGGCGCTACAGATGTTATAAAGAGACTGCCGCAGTTTCTTTAGACCGGTCACAGACTCGACGAGTTCTGGGTCCAGGGCGCGCCCCTTTCTGATCGCCTCTCGCAGAATGTCCTGACGCTCAGGCTTAGTTCTGCGCAATAGAAAATAAACCAGTCTTATTCCAAGCAGCTTAAGTTTCGTGAAAATCGTATCGTTTACGGTAGGGGTAATCTGAATCCATTCTTTGCTTGCAAATACATCTACTACATCATCGAAATAGCTCACAGACATTAAGCGCTTTTCAAGAAGGCTTGCGCCATCCCCTCGGTATTCCGGCCTCTCTAGTATCAACCGATTGGCAGCTAGCCTGAAAACCTCGAATGCGTCTTGCCAGAGTGATCTCTCATAAAAAAGATAGTCTTCTACTGCTTTACCATGAGTGTAAGCGTTGCGAACATCATAGAGGGCTCCTATCCACTGCCCTAATCGTTCTAAGACTTCAGGTCTTTCGGGAGCGGGGGAGCGCGACGAGAGTTCATCTTCTGCGCTGGCAGCCTGAGATTTGAATACAGATTTCAACTTTTCAGAGACTTGTTCGCTGGAGTATCCCTTCCGCTCGATATTCAGAAGCGCCTCAAGTGCTGTGCAAATACTCTGAATATCTTCAGCAAAACTCGAGCGTGATGATGAACGGTAGCACGCTTCCATTAGGAACCAGAGCGCCGTCAGAATCCTCGACTCAGCTTTAGCCAATTCCTTCGCTAGGGCCTCAAAGAGGTCGGCAGTGGTTGGGTCGTAAGACGGATACGAATCGCGCCCCTGAGCGGTGGGCAGATCGATTTGGGTTCCGAGAGTGGAGACGTCGGGAGCAGGATAGATTTTTATTTCCGACCAGAATGTGTTGCCGTATTTGGACCACCTAACATGGCCCGCCGAGTCCTCCTCCGCCCCTTGGGGCAGTATGAATGGATCGGCATAAAAGTCCTCCGCAGCTGGACGCGCCATCGATAAATAAGGGATGCGAACCCATGCCAAATAGAACAATGCAGCTGTAAGCTGTTGCCATCTTTCGGGAGTGACTCGATCAGTAGTATTCGTCGTCGCAATCCAGATTGACTCTGCCGGTAACCCCGCACGATTGACATACATGCTCAAGTGCTTCGCGGGTCGTGAGATTTTCAGAAACTTGCGCCAATTGTCCTCCGTGTCCTTCCAGATGGTGAAGGGGCCTATGGCGAATTCTGTCCCCTTTCCCAATTGACCAACGTTAAAGTTGGCGTATGGCAAGATGAGATATTGGAGGCGTGGAACGACCGTTGGGAAATCACGCATTCTCCTGCGAGGTCTGCTCTTACTCAGACAATCACCTCGGAATCGTTCACGGCGATGGCTGACAGTTGAGGATGAGTATAGCGCCCCGCACCCAACCGCGACCTCTTGGCGAGAGGGATTCTGTTCTTCACTGCTTCGTGGCCAAGTTGGCCCCGCGAAGCTCCTTTTGGTGTGCCGCGCTGTCATTCATCTGCAACATTCTTGACACAGGCCTAAAAAGGCGATGGCGCTCACCAACTCTACTGCTCAGGAATGCCGACACGTTGCCGCTTCGCAGGGCAGCACGAAAGCCAGCCACTTCTGCAAGCAAGGTCCAAGCGTTGTGTACGGCTCTCCTTTTGTAACAACCCGCAAGGGCGCGCCGACGTCCAGTGATTTTGTCATGGCGAATACAAATAGGACACAGGCATGATTGCAGCAGTTGAAGATCCTCTTCTTGTAATACGGGACGCGAGGGAAGGCGACCTTCCTTAAATGTAGGGAATCGTTCGCTCTTGCCGGGCAGGAGTATCGCCCCAAAGCTCGCGGAACGACGCCATGCTAAAGAGTCAACGGAATCCGCCCCCAATGCGAGTACCGCGATCGCCGTAGTCGCAGACCCAATGCCGAAAACGTGTAGCATTGCTCTAGGGAATCTATTTCTAACAATTTCGAGAGCGTCCGCAATCCAGTCTGCGCGATCCCCCATTGTTCCGTCAGTGCGCTTATAGTGGAAACCTCTTATAGAGCCACCGGAGCACATCAGTGGCACCAATCCTCCGACTCCTATCTGAGTCGGGCTCGGCATGATTTCACATATCAGATCACACGATGTCCTGAGTTCGGCCACATCATGCCCGTGGACAACTGGCATGAGCCTTTGGTGTGACACGCAACAAGCTAGTCTGGCTAGATTTCTAGCGGTCTGACTTCTGTATCGAGCTTTTGTTTTGTAGTCATCACAAGGTGAAGGAGGATAGTCCAGTGACACCAGAATCTCGCCTGGTATGCGTGTGTATACAGCTTCCAGCTTTCTTATATCGAAGCGTCTGTTGCGAGACAACAGGGCGAATCCGCCAGAATCGATCATGATGGGACCGCACATTCCCAAAGTTTCTCTAAGATTTTCGTGAAAGAATCTGTCGAAAAAGGTCGGACGCAAGAACGCATCTCCGACGCTGATCAAGATGGGTGCGTTCTTCAGAGCATCGTATTCCGAACAAAGAACACGATTTCGCAGATTTTGACATAGCCAAATAACAGGGTGATCAATGTGCCTGCGCGCTGGGACGGATAGCATCACCGTGTCGGCCTTATGTAAAACTGCCTGCCTCTCCTTTTACAACCTCGCTCAACCCGAGGTATCAGCTTTTCTTTTTCCAGTATCGAGAGCACATCAGAATATGGCAGAAAGTCCAAGCAATCGACGACTCTTTCATATCTATTTAAGGTAAAGAATTTCCGTGCCAATCGCAGGGTTCTATAGATGTCGGGTACACCCGTGTCATAGTGCATCACGGTAGGATGATGCCAGAGTTCTTCCGGTAACACAGCTAGCGAGGTAATCACAACTTGGTGCACGGCTTGCGCATCTAGATTCAGACTTTCCAACTCCCGCCAAATACGACGGTGCGTACGACTAAGGTTGTACGGGCGTTTCCGAGCACAAGGCAAGACTACAGCTATTGGTTTGCAACTACGAACTAATTCGGCAGACGTGATTAACTCTTTGACCTCAGGTCTTCCATATGATTGCCAGTTTGTTATGCGTAATGTGCAACTGTAAGTCGGAGGCGAAGGGTGTACATCGCAGGTGTTATCAATCACGTAAAGGAAGTCCGCCAATATAGGATCGAGTGTAACAACGCTCTCTACTAAGTTGCGTAAGGTTCCCGTTTCGCGAGCTCTTCTACAGTACTTCAACAATTGAGCGTCTGAAATATCCGAGATTATTGGAACGTAGACATTTGGTGGCGTGCAATCGCACCATGCTATGCCGAAGTATTCGAATACCGGAATCCATTGGCGCGGAAAGTTAATAAACTTAATCGGTCGACCCTTTTGAATAATGTTGCGGAACAATCGTGGCATCAATTGATTGCCACGATACCAATCATCGCGCAGGGACTCATAATGCACAGGTTGTTCAAGCATCCGACTTCTTGCGACTCACAAACTTGTTACTGCCGATACGCCAATTTGAGAATGAGTTCGTTTTCGCTTGTTCGGTGGCAGCTGACCAGAGTATAAAATCGACCCGCTGTGCGAGTTCCCACTGGGCGGGATGGTCTGGCGTACTGCTCAATGATTGGTAAACCGTTTTGTAGTCTTCGCGATCCACGGAAGTCAGAAGACGCTCGACAGTGTTAACGGTCCGCATCATCGCCTCGCGGACAACTGCCTGTTCTCGCGTAGAATTCAACGAAAACTCTGTGACCTCGCCTAGGGTTACTAATGCCTCCTGATCAAGCAGAAGGGTGGCTATTGACGTGGAAAATGGATACACAAAATTTCCCGTTGCGATTCCGGGCCACACATCCCAACGAACAGCTAACTTTAGAAACTGGGGCCCCATTCCAGGACCAGAGAGATGCCTGAAAAGGGAAAGCCTATCAAAGGCGAGGCTCAGATCCATACCCTGAAGGTCGACTTTGGCGAGGTTTGCAGCAGAACCCTTGAACTGCGCGGCCAATGTATCGGCAGCCACGGTCACGTCGTCTGAAACCGCAGCCGTGTCATCGAGCGGTGCCTGCCCCACCTGCAGCAGGAGGGGATTAACCGTATCCCGGATGATCGTATAGAAATCTTGAGCATTCCTCCTTGCCGCGACGACGTAGTCCGGAGCAAAGATACTTCGGCCATCATGCTTCGCTTTGGATAGAGCGTCATAGAAAGGTCGCCACTTTCTGTATTTCCAGCGACGTACATAATGTTCTTGCTCAAGGAGACAACCGAAGAGAGCGACGTTTGCTCGTTCGTCGGGACTTAGATCACCCGGTTTTTCGGCAAAATTTTCCGTTTTGTAATCTCCGGAGATCAGGCGAGCTATGGACGTGTCTGCGACAGAATCGATCCCGAGTTGGCGTAGCACAAGGGGGCGAGGCTTTTCGAGCAAGTTGCAAAACTGAAGCAGATTAAACCAATCAACGGATCGAAGAATGTTTGGGAGCCAACGTTGGGGCATCCAGGCGAACAACGCCACAGCAAGCAGGGAGAGTCCGTCGATAAGCGCAATCAAACCAAGGAGCAAGCCAATGCCAAATATTTCCAGCCAGTGATTTTGGAAGAAACTTTGTAGCTTCCCGCCCCAAGCGGAGTTGAGAATCGTCAGGACACCACCGAGCAAAGCTAGCACGCCGACCAGCGTTGTTAGACTCAACAGGATTCTGTACAAATACTGGGGCAGCAGATAGGTGGACCAGAACACCGGTCCAAACTCGCCCCCTCGTGCCTGGAGCTCAGCAACGCGAGCCAGCCTTACTTGGACCTGCTTGACACCCTGAACGAGATTACCGGCGCTTTGTACAAGCAGCCCGACGACTTTTTCTGTGTCATTCATCGGCGCACGGGTCTGATCTTACTGAATAATCGAGGTTTTCGGAAAGTATTCACGGTGGGGCCGTCAAAAAAGCGCTGAATCCCAGCGCGTCTTGATCTTCGACACCACGCCATGGGGGATAGCGGGTCTTTTATCCAAAAAAATGTCTCCAAATGTTAATCATCTAGTTAACACAATGGGTCATTTTCTCGTCTCTGTCTCCTATCCCGTCAAGGTGCGGCGGGGACAAGGGAAAGACATGGTCCCAGAGCCCCCCCATCTACGATCATGTTCGGACTGGGACTCAGATCAACTCATCTCTTCTCAGCCTCTGATCACCTCATCGCAACTCAACTCATTCGAGTCCGAATCATGCGTCCCTTTTGTTGTCCAGGGCGCGCGGGGGTTGAATGAAGATGGGGGGAGTTGGAGCGAGGCGGAGAGCGCGGGGAGTGCGAGATTGGATGAGCCTGCAACGCACTGTTAAGGACCAATCATTCCGACTTGATCCTGTGCTCTGGGTGAATCCGCTCGTGCTTGATTTCGAGCAGCTCATTCAACTCCTGGACAAGCTGATCGAAGATTTGTGGATTCTTTTCGCTTTGGATGCGCCTGCAGAGGTCATTCATCTTTTCTCGTTCCTCAGGGGGCATCGTTCAGCCCTCCAAAGAAACAACAGGGTGAGCAGAGGCAAAATTTTACCATCCGCTTCCAAGATCCGTCGGATGGCCTACGAGAACCAAGCAACGCAGTAACAGGACATTACCTCCTCAAGGGGGTGTCTTCATTATTGCGAGACACCGGTATGTCGACACTTTGCACGCGATCCCGGCGACGCGGAACCCAGTTGCCCTGAGGGTGTCTCCCTTCGCACAGTGGCAAAAAAAAGAGCAGCGAATTTAACATTCGCTGCTCCTTGGCTTGTACCCTCCCCAGGTACTTGCCATACGCAAACTAACCTTAGTTGTTGAGCGGGTTGAAGGTCAGAATCGTGGCTTCCGCGTTCGAGCACGCGCTGGCCAAGTCGACGCGAACAACTCCGTCTTCCTCAGCGCAGAAAGCCTTGATGCCGGTCTGGTTAATGGCCAAAGGCACGGCCAGGATCGTGTAGCCGATGTTGACCGTACCGGACTGCGTTCCAGCGCCGGAGGTAAAAGAATACCCGCTCTTGCCAGTGGCCGCGGGGTTCCCGTTGTTGGACAGCACCGAGTCGATCAAGCAGGCCGAGGTTGAGGCCGGAGTGCAAGCCGCGCCCAATGGGCCGCCCAGATCTTTCAGGTTGGGCGAATAGCCGACGGTCGGATAGGCCGTCTGATAGGTGACCTGTCCAGTGGTTACAGTGCGAATCGACGCGGCGGCCGACGACTCATTGGCCGCCATACGCGCGCGCAGCAGGTTCGGAATAGCGATAGCAGCGATGATCAGGATGATCGCCACCACGATCAGCAGCTCGATAAGTGAAAAACCCTTTTGTTTTCGCATCTCTTTTCTCCCCAAGATGTTAGTGGTCAGAATGACCCAACATTTAAGGGAATAATGTGCACATGGTCCGCCAATTAGCGGTTGCAGATTACTTCCGGTCAAACCCCTGCATTTCAATAGCTTGCCACTCTGCGGTTGGGATACCGAAGCCTCGCCTGATTCGCGAATGACATTTTCTGTCCATTAGTCGGAACAGTTTTTGGTACAGTATGTGTCGCTTGGGGCCGGTGGTGTAATGGAGCACGGCGGAACGAGTTCGTCTCTGATTTCGCAGGTGCAAGTTAGACTCTTGCCCGGTCCACCAAGCTCGCGTGCGCTGAAAATGCCGGCGCTGGCTCCGGACTGTGCTTACTTATTCGCCTGCACTGCCTGGAACAGCACCGCCGTTTTGTCCTCATAGACAAGGCGGAAACGGGGATCGCTCCGCAGCAGAAGGGCGAGCGGCCAGGAATGATTGCTGATCACAAGATTGGCATGCTGAAGCTCTGGGCGCTCCTGCCATCCGTGCTCGCCATTCCACAGAGGCAGGGCGTTCACGATTTCGTCCTGGCTGTGAACGTTGGTGCGCCCGTCCATTGCCACCGGAATGTCCGGCACTGCGTATACAAGGAATCCTCCCCAGGAGAGTTCGTTCAGCAGCGGTCCCTGCAGATGATTTTGGTGGATGTAGCCCACGGCTCCCAATGGGAAAGCGTCGGCCACCTGGCGCAACATTTTCTGCGAAGACACCGACCAGCGCACGCCTCCGGTCAGCAAGATCAACGCGACCGCCGTAGCGACGGCCAGGCGCAGCGAAAGGCTGGTGCGTGCAGGTTTTTCCGGCTGATCTTCTTCACGCCGGGGAGCGGCGATGATCATTACCGACAGAATGGTTACGATCCAGACTTCGCGCAGCGAACGGAATCCCATCCACGCCGACCAACCCAGCAGCACAACCCACGCGGGACGGAGACGAGAACTTCTACCTAGCGCAAAACAGGCGAGCATCACCAACAACAAGACGGACCAATCGTTCAGGGTGCGGAAGTGCATCGCATGAAACTCGACGATCATGTCGTAAATCTTTGCGTCCCTGGCGTACTGGAACGCATTGGCAAACAACTTGACTCCGTATGGATTGATCAGCGTTGCCAATAACGACGCGCCAAAGACGTACCAGCGCTGGCGATGCAGCGGATCGGGGATGCTGCGAGGCCCGCCGGCAATCTCCCATGCTTTCTCCATGAGCGGTTCAAGGGAGATCACGCCCAGCAGAAACAACCCCGTAACAAACTCAATGTGAATGTTGGCCCACAGAACAAAAAGGCCGGGCAGAACCCACAGCAATCGGGCATTTGATTTGCGCTGCGCAGACACGAGAATGTGAAGCTCGCCCAGGAACAACAACACCGAGATCGCGCCCGGGCGGGGCGGCAACATCCACAACATTGCCATCATGGCGACGCCGGTGAGAGCTAGCGCCTTCCAGAACGAGGGAGTCAGGGTTCGTATCAGGCTGAACAGCAGCGCGGTCACCGCCAGACGCATCAGTGTCTCGAACCACAAGATACTCACAAGATCGAAGTGCGAAATCATGCCATAAGAGCCCAGATCGAAAATCCAGCAGTAATCAACCCAGGGTTTGCCGAGTGTGGGGGCCGAGAACGGGTCCACATGAGGAATTTGGTGGTTTTGTACAATCCATTCTCCAGTACGGATGTGCCACCAAATGTCAGGATCGGCCAACTTGCTGTACTTGATATTGGCTAGCGGCAGAGCTGCGAAAACAAATACTAATCCCAGGAACCACAACAGCTGCGACGACGCTACGACCCGAAGCTTGCTTTTCAAGGTTTGTAAATCGAAAGATGGTTCAACCGCTTCTGATTGCTCTAAGACATCCGCTTTCACGAGTAGTCCTCACTTTCAACTTGGGGATTGGAAGTTGAAGGTCGATGCGTGCGCCGCAGGTGCTCCGCTGTTTTTGTTCTCTTATTGAAACTACAGCACATATCGTGAAATCGGGCAATTTATCCGATCCCGGCTGGATAACTTTGGTTACCACGGCCCCAGATATTCCGCCGGGATGCCCTTTAATTCGTGGGCTGATGACTGTAGATTGTCCACGCCTGTCCTGAAAGCTCCGACGCACCGAAATATGCAGCGCGGTACCATGTCGGCTGCCCGGGCACGTTGAGGGTAGACGGTCCCCGAGCTTGATCGCCTTCCTGATGAAGGATGTACCAGTCCGGTTGGAAAGATGCGTGATTATCGCGCGTTAGGTATAAGAGTTGATGATTGTGGAGCACTCTGGGGGCAAAATAAGCCAACTCCACGCCCGATCGGAAATCTTGGTTCGAAGCGACGACAATGCGAGGCTGAGGCGTGTGCGCCATCATGTACTCTAGGGCCACCGTAAATTGTCCACGTCCCACCTGCAAAAAATTCGCGTAGAGATGCGCTTGTCCTGCCAGAAAGAGAGCTAACACAGCGGCCAGCGCGATGCGCTGGGCCGGAGTGCGAGAAAGTTTCGCCAGCAACATCGCCAGTCCGGTATAGAAGAACGGCAGAAATACCAGAAAATACCGCGCAGAAAAAAATGACGGATGCATTACCAGCACGCAGACGATCGGCACCAGGTAAATGAGTGCGAGCAGCTTGGCTAATGGCTCTCCGGATTTTTTCTCATCCGCAAGTCTCCACACTATCAAGGCGATCAGAGGCAGCGCGACAATCCAGACCGTGATCGCGTCCTTTGCAGGCCAGCCAAGACCCAGAGCCAGCAGCCGGCTCAAACCGTGAAACACGCTCATCGGTGAGCCGCCCAGTTCGGTCAGGAAGCGAAGATCAAGAAAATACAGTGCCGCCAACGCGATGGCGGGCAAGCTATTAAAAGCGACCCAGAGCCAAAACCATTTCACGCGCTCGGGCCGGCGGGCAACAATGATCAAAGATCCGGCGGTTAAGGGAAACCAAATCAGGCAAGCGGTTAAGTGCGAAAGAATCGCCAGCACCAGGGCGCATCCATAAAGCGCACCCATGGTGAAAGTTTTCTTGCCGTTCTCGCCCCCCAACCACCGTGACAACGCCGCGCAAGCCATCACCGAAGCCAGTAATGCGCCCGGATACCCTCGGGCTTCAGACGAAAAATGAATGAGCGGGTACGAGCACGCCAACAGCGCCGCCAGAATTAA
>Ga0070735_10001757_pt1 | contig 20377 bp, 17 predicted proteins | sample Coa_R1_FD_66443 | JGI IMG/M metagenome (GOLD analysis project Ga0070735, IMG submission 66443) | Surface soil microbial communities from Centralia Pennsylvania, which are recovering from an underground coalmine fire - Coalmine... | ecosystem: Environmental > Terrestrial > Soil > Unclassified ... | reverse complement strand
ACAATCGCCCTGCGCTGAAGTGCCCACGGTTTTCGACATCATAATTCTTGGGTAACGGCGGAATCATCGCCGCTCCGCCAGTGATTTGTCCGATTCGCTTCAGGATGATCTCCGGCTTGCCATCATACAGCTTCACGTCGCCGCGAATCTCGATTGTGCGCCCCGCCAACCGCCGCACGTCGCCCACGTCCTTCAGATCGTGCGAGAATACAACCACCGAAAACGGACACGCCGAATGATCCTCGCAGAAGTCGAGAAAATGCACTCCCTTCGCACCGACCTTTACGCGGTGCACTTTTCCGGTCACGCATTTTGTCTCGCCGATATGTTGCCCGGCCTCCTCGATCGGCACGCAGTCGGAGGCAACAGCATGGGAGCCGGCACAGAGGAAAGCAACCGAGAGCGTAATGCAGAGAGCGGCGAGTCGAACGAATCTCACAGCACAACCATTCATGCCTTCATTGTATGAACGGCGAGCTCGGGAGATCAGAACGGAGGAAATAAATCCGCCAGAACGTTCCAGAATGGGACGCCGTTTGGATAAGTCTGAAGGAGAATGTAAGCGAAATCCCGTGCGCTACGGTGGATCCTTCACGGCAAAAGCGAACGCGGTCAGTTCCAGCGGGCCCGAACCTGCCCCATACGGAGATCCAGTCAGCAGATTGATGGCTCCGGACGATAGGTCCGGAGCGAAGCCATTGATGCTGTTCCCCGACGCATCCGGCATAAACAGCCTGCCGTTGTCGTAAAGAACGTCCCCGGAAGGTGTAGCCGCCGGGAACGGCGATCCCGAAACCTGGGTGAGTGTTCCGCTCGTGGCATTGATGCTGTACGACGAGATGGTTCCGTCGCCATTGTTGGCCGCAAACAGGAAGCCGCCGGCCCCGCCCAGCGACGCGGTCCCTTTACCGGCCGGGAAGGGGGCTGCAATCAGGCTTAACGAACCGTCAGACGCGATGGCAAGCGCAGCCACCGCATTGGCATTCTTCAAGGCTACGTAAAGCACGTTCGTGCCACTAAAGAACCCTTCCGGACCGCCGCCCGACACGGTTTGAAATGGCGACCCTGCCACTGGCGTCAGGACTCCATTCGTCGCGATCGAAAACGCGGAAATGCTCCCGCTTGCGTCGTCCGAATTCGCGCCGTACAAGAAAGCAGCGCCCGGCGCCGTGGTGGGGGACACGACCGCCAGATGCGACAGCCCTGCCCCTGCCTGGAACGGCGATCCCGCGACAGCCGTCAGGGAGCCGTCCTGATTCATGGTGAACGCAAAAATACTTCCCGACGAACCCGCCGCGTAAAGCGTAGTCCCGAATACCGCGAGTGCACCCGGTGTGCTGCTGACCGAATAGGGTCCGAGAGAAGTGGGCGAAAGGCTTCCATCCACCTGACTGATGTTGTACACGCGAATGGCACTAGTGCCCGGATCGGAAACATAAAGAAAAGACGCGGCTCCGCCGTTGCTGATGGCGAGAAGCCCTGTCGCATTTGCGGGCCCCACGGTGGACTGCGGCGCTCCGAGCGAGCCATCGCTTGCGATCTGGAATGTCAGAAGCTGAGCGGAGTTTGTCGTTGCATACACGAACTGGCAGCCGCTGCAGGTTTGAGTATTGAAATTCGATTTGCCGCTGCTGCAGGCAAGCGTAAACGCCAGCACGACGAACATGGACAAGAAAAGTAATGCAGACTGGGGGCGGTTCTTCGTCATGGCACCCTCTTCGGTCTTGGAACCCCACAGATGCTCCTTAGTTGCATAGTAGGCCCGGGTGGCGCGCCCCAGGGATCACCAAAGCCACCCACAGCACAACGAGGGGATTGGCATGGCCAATCCCCTCGTTGCAAACCAGAAACTCTCGCTCCCAGGCTACTTGAACGACTTCACAGCCGCCGCTTCGTCGTCCTTCACGTCGAAAACCGTGTAGAGCTTTGTGATCTGAAGCAGATCGTTCACTTTCTTGGTCAGATTCAGCAGCTTCAGCTCGCCACCCTGATTCTTGGTCGTCGTGAAGGCGCTGACCAGCTCGCCGATCCCTGAGCTGTCGATGTAATTTACGTCCGCCAGGTTCAGCACGATCTTCTTCTGTCCCTTGCCCAGCAGGTCGCGAACCGTGTCGCGAAGGACGACGCTGCCTTCGCCCAACGTAATGCGCCCGCTGCAATCCAGAATTGTGACTCCATCCACCTGCCGACTACCAACCTTCATGCTCACTGGGAAGCCTCCTTGCCGCCCGCGGTTGGCCCGTGGACGTGCTTGATCAATTTAAGTTCAGTGCCCGCCGAGGAAGGGCGAATCTCCACCACATCCATGAACGAGCGCATAAGGAAAATTCCACGCCCCGAAGTCTTCAGCAGATTCTCGGGCGCCAGCGGATTCGGAATCTTGCTCAGATCCATCCCTGGCCCCTGATCCTTGATCGTGATGATCAGATCCTGACCGGTTTGCTCGAATGCAAGCGTAACCTTCTTGTCGGGGGCATACGCATTGCCGTGCAGGACCGCGTTTACCGCGCCTTCCCGCACCGCCATGGAAATCTGCATGATCTCGTCCTCGCCAAAACCCAGTTCCGTAGCAATATGGGTGGCCTTCTCCTCCGCTCTGTCGATCGTCTCTATCGAGGAATCCAGCGTGTACGACACGCGTTGCTCGGTCATGGCCATGGACGAAATGAATATTGAGTATACGACGGGAAGGGCAAACCTGCCGGAACCCGTCCTTAGACGCTCGCCAGGCGCGATTCCCGGCGAATGCGGTAGTTTGCCTGTGGACGGCCAAATTGTCAACGACCCTTGCCTTAGCGCTTCCCTCAGTTGGCTGACGACCTGCGGCATCTCTTGTAAGAGGAACCGAGGCTTATAATCTCGCCTCATGGCGCCGGCTTACAACCTGAGGGATCGCCTTCGCCGTATATTCATGGGGGCACTCCTCTCCGCGTTGGCCACCGCGGTCCTGACGTTCGGAGTCGATTTCCTGATCTTCCGTATTCGCGTTGCAACGAACCACAATGCGTACGGATCGGTGACGGTCAATCACTACTACGCTGTGCTTCAGAAGAACGGCAAAACACAATTCATCTTCGATCCACCGCAGCAGGAACCTTGCGTGCATGCGCTCTATCCCCACGCGGACGCCCTGCCATGCTGGTACCTCAGCCGCCATCCCGATCAGCGTACCGACATATAAACCCACTATCATCTTTGTCTTTGTCATCTCGACCGTAGCATTGCCTTCGCGAAGCGGAGGCAATGCGAAGTGGAGAGACCCTCTGTTCCGCCCTTGAAATCGCTGGCTAAGCTAGAATGTTGCGGCACGCTTCGGAAACCCCTGGGAGCCTCGTAATGATGAACCGCCGTGTGATCCTTCTACTCGTACTCATTTTGCTCTGCGCAGCTCTAGCCTCAGCGGCCGATTCCTCCGATCCTCGCCTGCATAAGGCCTATCGTTTTCAGGACGGAGGCTGGACCTACGTTCATCTCGAAGGATCCCCCGCGGACATCGGGTTCCAGCACGGGTATCTCCTCGCCCCCGAAATTGCCGACGCCTTCGCCGCCATCAAGTTGTTCGACACGCACCAGACGCAGCGCCCGTGGGAATTTTTCCGCACCACGGCCCGCCAGATGCTCTGGCCGCATATCGACGCCGAGTATCAACAGGAACTGCAGGGAATTGCCGACGGCCTCAAAGCGCATGGAGTGAACCTAGACGTCTACGACATCGTTGCCCTGAACGCCTTTGAAGAAGTTCCCGACTATTATCTGCCCTGGCTCGAAAAGCAAAGTGCGAACAAGTCTACTCAGAAAAAATCTCCCCAGCGCCCGAAGCTTACCGCTCCCGGCAATTGCAGCGCTTTCATCGCGACCGGCAGCATGACCAAGGATCATCAGATCGTGATCGCCCACAATAACTGGACCAGCTATCTCGCCGGTGAACGATGGGTCGTGATCTTCGACATCCAGCCTGAACACGGCAACCGCATCCTGATGGACGGTTTCCCCGGCGTCATCACCAGCGATGACGATTTCGGCATCAACTCTGCCGGAATCCTGATCACCGAGACCACCATCACCCAATTTGAAGGCTGGGATCCGAATGGCAAGCCCGAGTTCATGCGCTCGCGGAAAGCGCTCCAATATGCCAACAGCATCGACGACTATGTGAGCATCATCAAGGAAGGGAACAATGGCGGATACGCCAACGACTGGCTCATTGGCGACCGCAAGAGCGGCGAGATCGCCTATCTGGAACTCGGCCTCAAGAACACTCCGCTCTGGCGCACCAAAGACGGATACTTCGTCAGTTCCAACTTCGCCCGCGATCCCAAAGTGATCAAAGAAGAAACTACTTTCGATCCGAACAATGCCTCATCTTCGCCCAACGCCCGCCACATCCGCTGGGAAGAACTCATGCAGGAGTCCAAGGGCAAAATCGACGTAAGCATGGCCGAGCAATTCCTCTCCGACCACTTCGACAGCTACGAGAAGAAAGAACACGCGGATGAGCGCGCTCTCTGCGGCCACGTCGATGCCTCCCCGCGCGGCGTGAAAGAGTGGGATTGGAACGCTTATAACCCCGGCGGAGCCGTCCAAGGCAAAGCCGCCGACAGTTCCATGGCGGCGAACATGAGTTTCGTAGCCCGCGCCGGACATCCTTGCGGCGAGGACTTCCTCGCCGACAAGTTCCTCGAGGATCATCCGGAATATTCCTGGCAAAAACCCCTGCTCCACGACATGAAAGCCGGCCCGTGGACGACCTTCAGCTCGGGCCAGAAACAATAGGTTTTTAACTACGGCCAGGTGCCCCCACCCTTAACCGCGTTTTTTGCGGTTAGGGTGAGTCTGAACTTTGAGTCATACGCCCGTCCACGCCATCGCCCGGTCATCAAGCCTGCCAATAGTTTCAGACAAACGCCTCCGGTACCCTTCTCTCAGCAGAAGAATGCGGATCGGGGTGGACCCTGTTCGGTTGGCGACAATTCATGAGTATCGCTCTGATCGGCCTCTTTCCTGTCTGCGTGTCGGCCCAGGAATCCTCCGGCGCCATCCTACGAACCAACGGACTGGATACTTACGTCAACGGAAAATCCATTCCCGCCTCCATCGCAATCTTCCCCGACGATGTTATTGAGACGCAAAAGAAGGCGGCAGCCCGCATCGAGATCACCGGTTCCACCGCCGAAATCTCTCCAGACTCCATGGTCCAGTTCGAGGGCGATGTTCTCGTCCTCGACCATGGCCGGGTCTCCGTCAATACCAGCCGCGGACTGCGCGTCCGCGTCGGATGCCTCACCGTTGTCCCCGTGAACACCACCGCCTGGACTCACTACGAAGTCTCCGACACCAACGGTACGATGGACGTCTCTGCACTGCAGAGCGATGTGTACATCAACGAGCGCAAGAAGAACTTCGAAGATACCCGCCGGACCGACAATTCCGGCCGCTCGATCGTCCGCCAAGGCGAAAGCAAAAAGCGAGATGACAAGTGCGGCGCCGGTTACATTCCGCCGTCGCAACCCGTGCAAGGCATCGGCCCCATCCTGAATTCGCCGTGGGCCAAGTGGTCCGCGGTCGCTATTGTCGGAGGCATCACCTGTTATGCCGTCTGCCGGGGTGACGATCCCGTCAGCAATTCAAAACCGTAACCCAGTTGCCCCGGAACTCGCCTCACCGCCCCCTGTGATCTCAATCACGGCCTCCGTTCTCCCATCCGCCTAACCTCGCAGCAGTATGCTGCGCGCCCGGACCGGCTGCGCAGGAAGGGATTGCTATGGCTCTCACGAACTCCACCAGCGGTGAGATCATGCGCCACTACTCCATCGAAGATCTGAAAGACGCCGCCAACCTCATGCGCGGCTACGATCTCGTCGCCCTCCACGCGGCGGGTTCCGGACACGCCGGCGGAACGCTCTCGATCATGGACATCACCGCCGCTCTCTATCTCCACGTCGCGAAGCATGATCCCAACAATCCCAATTGGCCTGATCGCGACCGCATCATCTGGTCCACCGGCCACAAGGCGCCGAGCCTCTATCTGGGACTGGCCTTCGCCGGATTCTGTCCGCTCGACGATGTCGTTACTCTCCGCAAATTGGGCTCGCCGTATCAAGGACATCCACACTGGCTGAAGTTACCCGGCGTCGAAGTGTCCACGGGATCCCTCGGCCAGGGGCTCAGCATCGCCGTTGGCATGGGCCTCGCGGCTCGCCTGAATAACAAGCTGCACAAAATCTTCTGCATCATGGGCGACGGCGAACAGCAGGAAGGCCAGATCTGGGAAGCCGCCATGGAGGCCGGTCACTACCAACTCGACAACGTGATCAGCATCATCGACTGCAATCGTCTCCAGATCGACGGCCTCGTGAAAGACGTCATGAAAGTCGAGCCTCTCGCCGCCAAATACGCCAGCTTCGGTTGGGACGTCCTTCGCATCAACGGCCACGATATGGACGAAGTGGTCGATGCTCTCGAGCAGTCGAAAGAGGTCAAAGGAAAGCCCGTCGTCATTCTCGCCGACACGATCAAAGGCAAAGGCGTCAGCTTCATGGAAGACCAGGCCGGATGGCATGGGAAAGCCCCGAACTATGACGAACTGACTAAAGGCCTTCAGGAACTCGGCCTGATCGACCGCATCCCGGTGCAGCATCTGCTCGACAAAGCCCGGCACTATCAGGCGGAAGTCGATCATAAGCTCAACGCGAAGATTCCGAAGTTCACGCGCGATTACTGGTGGAATGCCCGCGTCGACATGAACGTCAAAATGGAGCCGACCCGCAAAGGATTCGGCAAATCGCTCGCGAAAAATGGCGGCGATGACCGCGTCGTTTGCCTCGGCCTCGACATCTCCGGCTCAATCACCATCAGCGATTTTTACGCAGGCAAGCCCGACCGCAAGAATCGCTGGATCAGCATGGGCATCGCCGAACAGTCCGCCACGTCAGCCGCCGCCGGACTTGCCCGTGAGGGAAAGCTGCCCGTCTTCGGCACCTACGCCACATTCGCAGCCGCCCGCAATCTCGACCAGATTCGCACCTCCATCTGCTACGGCAATTTTAACGTGATGATTGCCGGGGCCCACGGTGGCGTCTCGGTCGGCCCTGACGGCGCCACGCATCAGGCTCTCGAAGATTTGTTCGCCATGCAGGGCTTGCCGAACATGTCGGTCGTCGTGCCCTGCGATGCGGTTGAAACTCGCAAAGCGACCGACTACTTACTTTTCAAGCACGTCGGCCCGAAATATATCCGATTCGCCCGCGAGGCGACGCCGATCGTCACCGATGAAGCCACGCCTTTCGTCTTCGGCAAAGCCAACGTCATCCGTCTTCGGCATGTCGGACCGGACTTCCTCAACGCCTTCGAAACCGCCCTGGCCGACTCGTATCAGAACGAAAGGGAAGACCTCACCATCATTGCCTGCGGACCGATGGTCCCGGAAGCGATGCGTGCCGCCTACATCCTGAAGCAGGAATTCGGCTATGAGACGCGCGTCCTGAACGTGCATACGCTCAAGCCGATCGATGCAGAAGCCATTCTCCGCGCTGCCCGCGAAACCGGAATTCTCGTGACTGCCGAAGAGCACCAGATCGGCGCTCTCGCCTGGCGTGTCAGTGGAATCCTCACCGAAGAGCCATCGCTCTACGGAGTACCGGTCATCACCGGCGCGATCGGCGTGAAAGACCGCTTCGGCGACTCCGGTGCTCCCTGGGAACTGATCAAGGAATTCGAAGTCAGCGCCGAACACATCGCCCACAAAGCGATGGAATTGATGGCGATCAAAAAGAAGCGGGTCGAACGCGAAGAGCTCAGTCTGGCGGGAACCCGCTAGCCCGCGTGGGAACCGCCTTCCCCGAAGTCAGTAGCGGAATGCCTCATCCCGAAGCCCCGCGTTTTTTACCAGCGGGGGCGAGGGGTCTCGCGTGCAGGGCTGACCTCTGGCCTTCTAACCGATCCGGGCGCCCATTACCTTCGTTACCCCAAACGTACCCCTCGCGCTACGTCTGCCCCCGATACCGACCCCTATAATTTGTTCACGCAACAACACTGAATCGACCGTACAAGAGCACAGCAGCCACGCATCCCGGCCAAAAACTGCTTCATGACGAAAGCGACACGCAATTCGAACGAGCAAGCACTCTGGATCTACGGCCCATGGCTGGACTTGATCGTCGGCTGCGGAGCCTGGTCCGCGCCCCTGCTCCTCGTTTCTTTTCTCCTGCTCTCATCAAGCGCTCGCCTTTGGGCGGTCGTGTTCTACGTGCTGGCGCTTTTCTTCAATTATCCGCACTACATGGCGACGATCTACCGCGCCTATCATCGCGCCGAGGACTTCGAGAAGTACCGCGTCTTTACCGTCCACATCACGGCACTGGTGATTCTGACGCTTGTGCTATCTCACTTCTGGATGGGGCTGCTGCCCTGGATCTTCACCATCTATCTGACTTGGAGCCCGTGGCACTACAGTGGACAGAATTACGGCTTGTTCATGATGTTCGCCCGCCGCGCCGGAGCCGAACCATCGCCGAACACACGCCGGGCATTGTACGGTGCGTTCATCGTTTCTTATCTCGTTCTTTTCCTCGGAATGCACACAGGACCTTCGACCGATGCATTATTCCTGTCCCTGGGCATTCCTGCAGTTGTGAGTCGAGTTGAGCAGATCATCCTCCTCGTCGCCTTCGTTATCCTGTCGATATACGGCGTCACGCGTTTGGCGCAACGAACCGGATGGAGAAAGCTCGTTCCGTCCGTCACCCTGTTCTCGTCGCAGTTCCTCTGGTTCGTTTTGCCCTCCGCCCTCGTCATCTTCAGGAAACTCGAGATTCCGCAAAACCGGTACAGCACCGGAGTGCTCGCGCTCATGCACTCGGCGCAGTATCTATGGATCACGAGCTACTACGCCCGGCGCGAATCCGCCAGCGAATCAACCGACAAAGCGCAGCGCAGTTGGCGTCCGCTGGCCTATTTCGGCGTGCTGGTTCTTGGGGGCATTGCCCTGTTCATCCCGGGACCCTGGCTCGCCAGCCGCGCCTTTCATCACGACTTCACCGCCAGCTTCCTGATCTTTACCGCCCTGATCAACATCCACCATTTCATTCTGGATGGAGCGATCTGGAAATTGCGTGACGGCCGTATCGCCTCATTGTTGCTCAACTCGCGCGAACGGATTTCCGATGCAGCCTCACAGGCCGGCGGACAATTCATCACCGCGTGCCGATGGCTGGTCGGTCCTACAGCTGCGGCTCGGTTCCTGCGCGTTATCGCCGCGCTGCTGCTGCTCGTGTGGGGAACTGTCGACCAGGTCCGCTACTACCTTGCGCTGCATAGCGAGAACCTGACGGATCTTCGTCGCGCCGCAAGCCTCGATTCATTCGACAGTCCGCTGCAAACCCGCCTCGGAGTAAAAGAATTGGAGGACGGCGAGCAGCGCGCCGCCGAGTCCGCGTTCCGTCGTGCCATGCAGGTTAATCCGTCGGATCCTCTGCCCCGGCAGGAACTGGTGAAGTACATGCTGGCGCAGAAGCGCTACGACGAGGCCCTTTCATTGATCGAAGTCTCGCTCCGCTATACACCCAAAGACGCCAACCTGTTCGTTGACCACGGTCTTCTCGAACTACAGTTTGGCAATTCCGAGCGGGCGATCCAGGACTGGAATCGCGCCCTCGATCTGAATCCTCACCAGTCGCTCGCCGCGCTTTATCTCGGGCAGGAGTTCGACAAGCAGAATAAGCCGCAGCAAGCGGCCGCTCACTACGAGAGTTTTCTTCGCGTGATGGCGCACCAGCCGCCGCAGAATCGTCCGGCCCCCGATCTTGTCATAGGCATTGTCCTCCGCATGGCGGATTGTCAGGCGCGTTCCTCGCAGCCGGAGGTTGCGGTGAAGTCATTCGATATGGCTGCGAAGTTAGCCGGACAAACCGGCAATCCCAAACTCGAAAGCCTCGCCGACGTGAACGAAGCCCAGCTGCAATCTGCCAACGGCAAACTGGACGAAGCGTTGCAACTGTATCAGCGCGCTCTTCAGCTCGACGACAAGGTTGGAGATAACTCCGCCGCCGCGCTCGACTGGTTCTCCTACGGGCAATTTCTGGAAAAATCCGGTTTCCCGCAGCGGCTGGCGTATGCTTGCATGACTAAGTCCGACTCGCTGGCACATTCCGAACAAAACATCTCACTGCCTCAGACAGCGACAGCTTCCCAGAAAGAGATCGAGCAGCGCCTGGGTGCAAAGGAAGCTAGAGAAATCCGCGATAACCTTGAGCCTGTGCTGTACGAAGCCTTGACCTATCGCCGTTAGAGGCATCATTCAAAACTACTTTCGGCATCTTATGAGACATTGACACCACCCTTCTCCTGCTCAACAATTAACGTTTCCCGCAATCTGATTTCTTGCTTCCTGAGGAGGAAGACTGTATGGCCGACGAAGGCGAACACGTACAAATGGAGACTCAGTCCACCGCAGGTAAGTGGATTCTGCTGATTCTGGCGATTGTGGTCGTTGCTGGCTTCGCATACGCGCAATATCTGACCCACACGACGATTCAGAAACTGAATGGCGATCTAACCGCCAGCCAGGCCCAAGTGAAGGAGCTGGAAAACCGCATGCAGACCGCCGAGGCCCAGGAAGAAACCCTGGCACAGCAGGCGGGCATGACGAAAAAGGAACTGGCGCGCCGCGCCGCGGAACTGCAGGCCCAGCAGAAAGCCGAAACCGCCCGCCTCGAACAGGAACAGAAGGCCCAAATCTCGCAGGTCACCGGTGATATCAACGGTGTGAAGACCGACGTGGGCGGAGTCAAGACCGACGTTGCCTCTACGAAGGCTGACCTGGAAGCGACCAAAGCTAAACTCCAAAGCGCCGTCGGCGATTTGGGAGTACAAAGCGGATTGATCGCCACGACTCGCTCCGACCTCGAGATCCTCAAACACAAGGGAGACCGCAACTACTACGAGTTCACGCTGCTCAAGGGCGCGAAGCCGCAGCCTGTATCAACCGTGAGCCTGCAGCTGAAAAAAGTCGATCCCAAGCACGGCAAGTTCACGTTGGACGTCACCTCTGACGACAGGACGATCGAAAAGAAGGATCGCAATATCGCCGAGCCGATTCAGTTCTATTCCGGACGCGATCACCTACTGTTTGAACTCGTGGTTTGGACGGTCGACAAAAAGAAGGCGACCGGATATCTCAGTACTCCGAAAAGCGCCCCGGTTCCGGTGACCGCCAGCACCAGCAACTCGGGTAACGGGAATTGAGCGCAGAGTTCTTCCAGGGCAGCCGCGTGCTGGCGCAGATTGTGCTGCGCAGGGGCGTGATCTAACTGCTCGTCCTGATCGGCGTACGTCTTAGCGGCAAGCATGAGGTCGGACAGATGACCTCATTCGACCTCACGCTGCTGCTCCTGCTTTCGAATCCCGTGCAAAATGCGATGACCGGGCCGGACATGTCTCTGGCCGGAGGAGCGATTGCGGCCGCGACACTGCTGATCATGAATTAGTTCGTGGCCGAACATTCCGGCACCAATCGCCGATTCCGGCGGTTGATTCAAGGACAACCGACGCTGCTGATTCACGACGGCAAGACGATCGAGATCCACACCGCCCGCGAACACGTCAGCATTGACGAACTGAGCCGCGCGCTACGTGAGCACGGCACTGGCTCGATCGAACAGGCCGGGATCGCTGAGTTCGAAGCCATGCTCGATTGCTATCGGTTAATCAAGATGCAGGTGCAGAACTGCTGAATGCGATCTGTCCCGTTATGCTTTGTCACCCTTGCATGTGAGTGGTTGGATCGAGAACCTATCTCCAATGCGCATACGATGTATCTGGGGCACCTGGCCTCCACGATCAGCAGAAAGCGCAGGATCAGTCGGGTACTCAAAAGCAGGAAAATCGAACTGGGCAAAACGGCGACCAGGGTCAGTGCCCATGGATGTTTCCTGAATCGATTGGATTACATATACAATCTCAATAGACATGCGTTACAAAACTGACCACAAAGAACGAACTCACAGACGAATCGTGGAAAGTGCGGCGCGTCAGTTTCGCGCCGAGGGCATGGACGGGCCTGGCGTTGCGAAGCTTATGCAGGCTTCAGGTCTGACCCATGGAGGCTTTTACAAGCACTTCACAAGCAAGGACGATCTTTTCGCGGAAGCCATCGAAGAGAGTGTTCGCGAGCTAGGAGCAAGGTTGAGTGGTTGGGCAAAGCAAGCTCCTCGAGGCGAAGCCTGGAAAGAGATCGTCACGAAGTATCTCTCCATGGAACATTGCGAACATCCGGGAATGGGCTGTCCAGTTGTGGCCCTCGCGCCCGACATTGCCCGCGCACGCGGGCCAATCAAGAAGAAAATTCGAGGAAGTATGGAGGCGTACAGGAAGCAAGTCGTAGAGTTCATGCCGGGGAATGATTCAGGAGAAAAGCAGAAGAACTTTGCTCTCATCTTCACAGCCATGGTTGGTGCAATGTCAGTTGCTCGCACGATGTCAGACAGAGACGAAAAGGAGAAGTTGCTGGGACTTGTGCGCAATCACTTGCTTTCCACTTTCTGATTTTTTTGAATCGATAAGATGATGATACTAATCCTATGGCGCATGAGGTTGAGCGCAGCGCCCTTGCAGGACGCTGCTTAGGAAGGGAGACAAATCCATGATTACTCGGTTCCGACTTATCTGACCCCGTTCATAGTGACCGGCATGATCGTCGTTATCACTCCGCTACTGTTCGGGCTTGGCCGGGCGCTGCGTCGCGCCGCTTGGCCGGAGACGGATCGGGCAAAAGCGTTTTGGAGCATGTCGTTACTGCTTGTCGGATGGTTTGGCATAGCCGTGGGGACGTCGATTGCTGGACTGTATGCGCCCGCATCAAGCGCAGCTCCAACCATTCAGTACGGTCTTCTGGTCCCGATTTTAGTTGGCCTGCTGCTAGCTCAACGTTGGCCTTTGCTTCGCCGTACGATCGAAATCATGCCCAATGATTGGCTGGTGGGAGTGCAGGTCTATCGCGTTCTGGGTGTGATCTTCCTGGTGCTGTACGCCGATGGACATCTCCCTGCCCTCTTCGCTTTGCCTGCTGGGATAGGCGATATGCTGGTGGGAAGCCTGGCTCTCTTCGTTGCCGCGGGCTTTTCGCGGTCGCCCGAAGCATCTGCGCGGCGAGTCCGTCTCTGGAATCTGCTGGGCATTGCCGACCTTGTGATTGCTGTTACGATGGGTTTCCTTACTTCGCCATCGCCGCTTCAGATCGCATCGTTCGATCATCCGAGCCAGCTGATAGGACTCTTTCCGCTGTCACTGATTCCAGTATTTGCTGTTCCGTTGTCGATCTTGCTGCATATCGCCTCACTGCAGAAGCTGCGGCAACGGCAGTTGACAGGTTCCAACGCACGGCAAACCGAGGAAATCGGGTTGACCGGTGAAACGAAAATGAAAGGCGCGTTTCAGCGGTAAGTCAGGATCCAGAACCGGGCGGCGATTGTCATCGGCGTTATTCTCGAAAGTCGATGCTTCGAGAGCAGGCTTCCCCGCTCTTACTGCAACGACCATTACCGCCCTGACGATTTAGCCGCTCCATGAGGATGCCGCAGATCGGTTGTCTCGATACAGCACAAAACCGCATTCTTTGGGAAAGTCTCCGCGTGCTGACCGGAGCTCTTGACCGGAAAAACGAAAGTTCCTGAAACCAAACCCTTTCGTTTTGTCACTTCCCCGCCGCGCTTTTCCACGTTTTCCTGTAACAGATCTGCACAATTTGCATTTATTGGGGTGGCACTTACGAAGGAGACCTCAAAATGATTTCTGCCAAAGTCGAGTTGACTCAGCCCCTGACGCAACAGAGACAGTTCGTCGCCGAGACTGGGAGCGAGCACCACTTCCTGATGGACGACAGCGCGGGCGGCACTGGCCCGAAGCCGATCGAACTTGTCGCGACCGGTCTTGCCGGCTGCACGGCATTCGACGTGATCACGATCCTGCGGCAGAAATATCACCAGAGAGTCACGGGCTATGAAGTACGGGTAGAGGCTGATCAGGCGGAGCGCCCGCCACAGGTGTTCACTGCGATCCGCATTCACCACGTCCTTCGAGGGTTCCAGATCGATCCTTCGACCGTGGAGCAGGCAATTCATCTCTCTGAAGAAAAATACTGCTCGGTCGGCGCCATGGTGCAGAAGACCGCGACGTTCCAGACGACGTTTGAAATCGTCCAAGAAAAAACTGAGTGGCTGAGTCCGGCGGAACTGGCCTCGAGCAGAGCCTAAGAGATTCCTATGCACCAGATTTTCAGAGCATTGAGTGATCCGGATCACGGCTGGGGCAAGCGCTTTGGCGCGACCATGAGGAGAAAAAGTGAACTGTTTTCTCTCCGGGATCGTGCCGCCATGATGAGCTATGTCCGACGCCGTATTGTGATTCCCCAGTTGCTAGTCGCTGCCTTCTGCCTGACTGGTCTGGTGTATTCGCAGACGCCAGCGGGGCCCTCGTCCTCCCCCCTCTCGCTGCAGCAGGCGGCGAGTATCGCGCTGGAAAAGAATCCGCTGCGAAAGGCTGCGCTCGCCGATACGAAGGCTGCATCGGCCGGAATCCGGGAGGCGCAGTCGTTTCTGATGCCGCATGTGAGCTTCACGGAGCAGGCGATGAGGGGTGATGATCCCGTGTACGTGTTCGGTAGCAAGTTGCGCCAGCAGCGGTTTACGACGAATGACTTCAGCTTGAACATGCTCAATACGCCGCTTCCGTATGGAAATTTCACCACCCGTTTTGGTGGGACCTGGAATCTCTTCGATTCGTTCGCCTCCTGGCATGGGATCAATCGAGCCCGGGAAATGAATATCGCCGCTACTCATCAGCTTGAGCGCACAGATCAGGAGATTCTGTTCCGGGTAGTCCAGACGTATTACGGAGTCCTGCTGGCGGGGAAGCAATTGGAGGTAGCGCAGCAGGCCGACGAAACGACGAAGTCGATTATGGATCGCAGCCAGGTCCGTTACGATGCCGGGCTGGTTGTCGAATCGGATCTACTGAGCGCCAAGGTCCGCCTTGCCGGCCGCGAGCAAGAGTTGATTCGCGCCAGGAACAATCTGGATCTGGCCCGCGCGCAACTCGACATTGCAATGGGAGTGTCCGCCGACATGATGTATCAGCCCATGGATGCGCTGACGGAACAGGACCTTTCTGCTGCTCCGCTCGCGGAACTCGAAGAACGAGCTGTTTCGACCCGTCCGGACCTGAAGCGGATCGAATCGCAACAATCCGCGCAAGAACTGAGTGTAGCCATAGCGAAATCGTCATTCGGACCGCGCTTGAACGCCTTTGCTGGATGGGAAATGGACAATCCGACATTCCTCGCCGGCGGAGGCGGAAACAACTGGGTGGGGGGCATTGAATTGCAGATCGATCTGTTTCAGGGCGGGGCGAAACGTGCAGCCCTCTCGCGAGAGCGTGCGAATGCAGAAAAGATCGCTGCCTTGAAACAAGCCGCGATCGACGGTGTGAGACTGGAAGTACGGCAGGCTTACTACGATCAGGATACGGGCCGCAAACAGATTGATGTTGCCCGCACTGCTATCGATCAGGCGAAAGAGAGTTTGCGCATCGATCAAGACCGATATGACGGCGGCTTGCTGACCATCACTGATTTACTCGGCGCGGAAGAGGCGGCGCGCCGCAGCCAGGCCGATTACTGGCAGGCGGTCTATCAATTCCACATCAGCTACGCCAATCTCGAATTGGCCAGCGGAACTTTAAATTTACAGTCGCCGGTGGTGATGCGGTGAATCCGAACTTTCACAAAGAGGCAAGGACTTCCATGAAACTGACATTGACTGGAACGGCGGCTCTCTTCCTGGCAGTTCTCACAGGAGCGCTGACTTGTTGTTCGAGTGAGCGTGAGACAGTGACTGCGGCCCCGGAGAGCGTGAGAGTCTCTGTGATTTCTGCACAAACCGCGACCATTCCAGATGTCGTCGATGCGGTGGGGACACTACGAGCCGCCCAGACTAGTCAACTGGCGGCTCAAATGATGGGTAACATCGTCGAGATCCGAGTTCACGAAGGGGATCGTGTGCAACGCGGACAAGTGCTGGCCGTCATCGACGAAGCGCAGCCGCGCGCTGCGCTGGACCGGGCCGCGGCGGCGGACCTCGCGGCACAGCAGGAAATCACAGCATCTGAATCGGACTTTGGGCTGGCGGAAGCAACCTTCAAACGTTATCAGATGCTTTACGAAAAGAAAGCGGTCAGCCCGCAGGAGTTCGATGAGATCAAAGCGCGTTACCAAGCGGCCCAGGCGCGACGGGAGATGGCTCGTGCCGGGCAAGCCCAGGCTAAGGCTGCGCTACAACAGGCTCACACAGCGCTTGGATACACCCACATTCTGGCTCCTTTCGATGGACTGGTTACGGAAAAGAAGGCAGATGTGGGAACTCTGGCCAGCCCCGGGATGCCAATTTTCACAGTAGAAGACCTGCGCCGTTATCGCCTCGAAGCGACCGTCAACGAAACCGATTTGCGCTACGTGCGGCAGGGACAGCAAGTACCGGTTTCGATCGATGCTCTTGGCGATCGTGAACTGAAAGGCAAGGTGGTTGAGATCGTCCCAGCGGCAGACCCTGCCAGCCGAAGTTTCCTCGTTAAGGTGGAGGTGCCAATGGATTCTGGGTTGCGTTCGGGACTCTTTGGGCGCGCTGAGTTCACTCGCGGAAAAAGAACGGCGCTGCTGATTCCGCTCAAGGCAGTGGTCGAGCGCGGCCAATTGCAGGGCATTTACGTGCTTGATCGGAGCAAGGTTGCGGGTCTGCGCTACATCACGCTAGGGAAGCCATCGGCTGAGCACGTGGAAGTTCTCGCAGGATTGCAGGATGGCGAATTGCTGGTTGCGAATCCCGAGGGCCGCGAACTCAGCGGCAAGAAGATTGAATCTCGCTAGGAGCCAGGAATGAGCGCCGACAAAAACAGTTTTCGTTTGGAAAATGCTGCGCACCCGGCCCTACGACTGGCGGGAAACGTGGCGCATGCTTTCATCGACTCGAAGCTGACTCCTCTCGTCATCGTTGCAGCGCTTCTGCTCGGCGCTTTTGCGATTCTCGAGACTCCCCGCGAGGAGGAACCGCAAATTGTTGTACCGATGCTTGATGTTTTTGTGCAAATGGCGGGGGCGTCGTCGCAGGAAGTGGCGCAGCGCGTCAGCCTTCCCATGGAGAAACTGCTGCGTGAAGTGCCGGGAGTGGAATACATCTATTCAATCAGCCATCCCGGGATGAGCATGCTGATCGTGCGCTTCTACGTGGGAACGAAAGAAGAAGATGCGATCATCCAGACGTACAACAAGCTATATTCCAATCTTGACCGCGTTCCCCCCGGCGTATCGCCTCCGCTGATCAAAGTCCGTTCGATCGATAACGTTCCCATCATGGCCCTGACGCTGTGGGGCAAAGACTACGATTCTTATCGGTTACGCCGAATTGCGGGAGAACTTGAAGACTCCCTCAAGAGACTCGACAACATTTCGGAAACGACAATCATTGGGGGGCAACCGAGGCAAGTGCGGGTGGTTCTGGATACAGAACGGCTGGCGGCTTATGGATTGACGCCGGGCGGGGTGGTCAGTCAGTTGCAGGGGGCAAACAGTCGGGGGCAGGCGGGCAGCTTTTCCCGCGACAACCGCGAGTTTCAGGTAGAGGCGGGCTTGTTCTTTTCGCGTGCCGAAGACTTGCAGCAGGTTGTGGTCGGAGTTCACAGCGGACATCCGGTTTATCTGCGCGACGTGGCCGAGAAGATTGAAGACGGCCCAGCCGAACCCGACAATTACGTTCTATTCGCCGATGCAAAAGGAACGACCGGCCGGGCAGAGAATCCTGAATACCCAGCCGTGACCATCACGCTCGCCAAGCGCAAGGGAACCAACGCGAGCATCATTGCCAACAACGTCCTCGAAAAAGTGAAGGCGCTGCGTGGCTACATGCTGCCGCAGGATCTGAACCTGACGGTCACGCGGAACTACGGCGAGACTGCAAAAGATAAGTCGGACGAACTGCTCAAGCATCTTCTGATCGCGACGCTGTCCGTCACTCTTCTGATCGCTCTAGCTCTGGGCTGGCGCGAATCGGGGGTGGTGTTGCTGGCGGTTCCGGTCACGCTGGCTCTGACGCTGGCAATCTTCTATCTGTTCGGATACACACTCAATCGCGTCACGCTGTTTGCGCTGATCTTTTCCATTGGCATTCTGGTGGACGATGCGATCGTTGTGGTGGAGAACATCGTCCGCCATTTCCGCCTGCCGTCGAGCCGGGGCAGGGCGCTCGTGGATGTTGCCGTTGAAGCGGTTGACGAAGTGGGAAATCCCACGATTCTGGCGACGTTCGCAGTCATTGGTGCGATTCTCCCGATGGCGTTCGTGCGCGGCCTGATGGGACCCTACATGCGGCCGATTCCTGTCGGCGCTTCCGCGGCCATGGTCTTCTCGCTGATCGTAGCCTTCGTTGTTTCTCCCTGGGCAGCGCTCAGACTCTTGCGTCATTATGCCGGCGAAGGCGGCCATGAACATCATGAAGCGGAAGGCTGGACCACACGCTTCTACCGCAAGGTGATGAACCCTCTGGTGCTCGATGCGCGGAAGCGCTGGCTTTTCCTGGGAAGCGTAGTCGTGCTTTTGCTGGCTGCATTCGCCTTCGTACCGCTGAAGTGGGTGCGCGTGAAGATGCTGCCCTTCGACAACAAGAGCGAGTTTCAGGTCATCATCGATATGCCCGACGGCACACCGTTGGAACAGACGACACGCGTCGCTCAGGCACTTGGCAGCTATCTCGCGCAGCAGCCCGAAGTCACGAATTATCAAATTTATGCCGGAACATCGGGACCTTACAACTTCAACGGCCTGGTCCGGCACTATTTCCTGCGGCGTCAACCGAATCAGGCGGATATTCAGGTGAATCTGCTGTCGCAGCATGACCGCAAAACGCAGAGCCACCAAATCGCGCGACGCTTGCGTCCGGAACTCGGCAAGATTGCGGCGCCCTTCGGAGCGCGCATTAAGGTGACCGAAGTACCACCCGGACCGCCGGTTCTTGAAACGCTGGTCGCCGAAGTCTACGGTCCTGACTATAAGGGGCAGATTCAACTCGCGGCGCAGATCAAGCAGGTCTTTCAGCAAACGCCAGGCGTAGTTGACGTCGATTGGTACGTCGAAGATCCGCAGACCAAGTACGACTTGAAAGTCGATCTGGATAAAGCCTCGCTGCACGGAATTTCCGCCGCTGATGTCACGCGCACTTTGCAGATCGGGCTAGGCGGTGCGGAGGCCGGCTTGCTGCACGATCAGCACTCGCGCGAGGGCATCCCGATCGAAGTTCGTTTGTCGCGCGCCGATCGCTCGAGCATTCAAGATCTCGAAAATCTCAAGCTGCCTACACCCTCGGGTGGACAGATCGCGCTGCAGGAAGTGACTGATCTGCAACAGACAACGATCGACACGAGCATTTATCGCAAGAACCTGCTGCCCGTCATTTACGTCACAGGAGATGTCGCGGGAGAAGAAGAGAGCCCGGTTTACGCAATCAGCAAGATGGGCGATGCGATTAGCCGGATCAAGCTGCCCGATGGCTACGCGGTGAAGCAATACAAAGGCACTACCATGCCCGAGCGCACCGATCGCTACTCCATGAAATGGGACGGGGAATGGCAGATTACGGTGGAGGTCTTCCGCGATCTGGGCCTTGCTTTTGCTGCCGTGCTGGTTCTGATCTACGTCCTGGTGGTTGGTTGGTTTAAAAGTTTCAAGACGCCGCTCGTCATCATGGCGCCGATTCCGCTGACTCTGGTGGGGATCCTTCCGGCGCACGCCATGATAGGGGCGTTCTTTACGGCTACATCGATGATTGGATTCATTGCTGGAGCTGGAATCATTGTCCGGAATTCGATCATTCTGGTCGATTTCATCGAACTCAGGCGATCGCAAGGCATGTCGCTGGAAGAAGCGGTTGTCGACGCGGGCGCGGTGAGATTTCGACCGATGCTTCTCACTGCCGCAGCCGTGGTCGTCGGAGCGAGCGTGATTCTCTTTGATCCCATTTTTCAGGGACTCGCTTTGTCGCTAATGGCAGGCGAAGTCGCGTCGACGGTTCTGTCGCGCATGGCTGTGCCGGTTCTTTATTACATGTCGGAACGAAAAAGTCTTCCAGTCCCACCGCTGCACACTCGCTCGCCCGAGAACGTCGCGGAATGTGAGACTCCGGAATGTCCGGTCGCGTAGAGCACATTTCAGTATTTGGAGGGAAATATGACGGTAGAACGTGGACTTCGTTTGATGGCGGGAGTGTTCATCCTGCTATCGCTGGCGCTGGGACACTGGGTGCATCCCTACTGGTATCTCTTCACAGCTTTTGTCGGCCTGAAC
>Ga0070735_10001756_pt1 | contig 20392 bp, 19 predicted proteins | sample Coa_R1_FD_66443 | JGI IMG/M metagenome (GOLD analysis project Ga0070735, IMG submission 66443) | Surface soil microbial communities from Centralia Pennsylvania, which are recovering from an underground coalmine fire - Coalmine... | ecosystem: Environmental > Terrestrial > Soil > Unclassified ... | reverse complement strand
CCGGCAAATCCATACGCATTCGTCCCTCCCGCGAGTCCTAACGGGTCTTCCTGCGTGAACTGCCCCGTGGCCGGATCATAGTAGCGATTTCGCCGATACATAAGACCGCCGTCGTCCTGCCCTTCGGCGAAGAGCGACCCGTGCCAGCTCTGCGGGACTGATTGCATGGACGGCACGACGCTCAGGTACGCCTCGTACGTGATCCCCGGGTAGTCGATCGTCCCCGTGCCGCATTGGCCGGTTAGGCACGCGCCGCCGTCGATGAGTCCGCGCCAGGTGCGGTGAACCTCGATCCCCTGGATCTCCAGCGGGTCGTCCATCTGCGGCCCGTTGAGGTAGTCCACGGTCCCGTAGTACGCGCCTTGACCAGGACCCTTCTCGAGACTGTCCGCCGAGATCCCGTCGGCGCCATCGCCCCGCATCTCCGCCGCGATCGCACTACCGTCGAAGACCACCCACATGAGCGAGCCTTCGCAGTCCTGGCCCGTGCACACCTGATCTTTCCGCGTGCGCACCTCGACGCGCCGGCCTAACGCGTCATACCGATAGTCCTCGAACGCACCACGTAGATTCGGCGTCAGAACACCCTGCGGAATGCACTTGCCGCTCACGGGGTTGGTACACGACCGGTTGTCCACCGCCACGAGGAGGCCGTCGGCCCGGTAGTAGTAACGGGCGGCGTTGGCACCCGTGGTCCCGGTGCGCCCGCTCAGGATCGCGCGATCGCCGGCGGCCGTGTAGATCGTTGTGTCCGCCGTGACGAGGCCGTGTGTCGCAAGGAGCCGCCCCGTGCCACCGCCGTACGTCGTCACGATCGTATCGAGGACCGGCGCACCACCGGTGCTGCGGTTGGCCTTGTGCAGGGCCACGTTCCCCATCGCATCGGCGGTGAATGTCTCGTCGTTCTGCAAGGCCGGGCCGATCGCCGTGTTGTCGCGCATCGACGCCCACAGCGTGCCTAACGCCGAATAACCCTCGTAATCCGTCTCCGTCACGCCGAACGCCGTCAAGACCTTGCCCCGCGCGTCGTACGTGAGGGTGTCGTCGTGGAAAATCGAGTCTTTCGGCGCGGGGCCTAGCTCCTGCCGCCGTCGCAGCTGATCCTGCACATCGAAGGTATGGATGAGCCGCGCGCCGTCGGGATCGGTCACCGTATCCGGCCGGCCCAACGCGTCATAGTGGTACCGGAACCACTGCCCGCCGGCGTCCTGGATCCCGCTCACGCGACCCGCGAGATCGTAGGCCGCAGAGTCTCCACCCACGCCACGCGTCGCCACGCGCCGCGCGTCCAAATCGTACGTGTGTGTCAGGACGTAGTCGTGGCGCGAGTAATCGCCCGTCTCCGCCCATGTGTCGATCAAAATGGAATCGGTGAGCAGTTCCCCGTTCGGCGCGTACGCTCGTCGGACCTCGGCGGCCGCATTGTCGGCCGCGAGCAAGCGGCCGGCCGAGTCGTACCGGAAGGTCGCGCTCTCGCCGGCGTGTTGGGCGAAGTCGCTCGGCGCCCATGCCACAAACATCGTGTCGAACGTGATCGTGCCCGGCGTCGTCCCTGCCGTCATCTGGCGGGCCGAGAGCTCGCCTAACGCATCGTATTGCCAGGTGACCACCATGCCATTCCGGGTGTCGTGCTCGATCACGTGCCCGTCGGCATCATAGTGATAGGCGTCTGCCGCGCCGTCGGTGGCCGTGTCGGCTACCTTGCGGCCAGCCGGGTCGTAGCCCATGCGCGTCACGAGTGAGCCGACGTTTGCGCGGTCGGGTCGCGCCGTCCGCGTCACACGCCGGACGAGCCCGGCCGAGTCGTAGACGGTCGCCACCGTGAGGGTCTCTGGCAACGAGGTGCCGATTTGATGGCTCGGCAACGCGAACGTGTCGGCCGGCCCGTAGCTCTGGGACAGGGTGATCCGATCGGCGATGTCGTACACCATGCGGTTGCTCGCGAAGAGCTTCTGCCCCGTGTCGATCGGCGATTTGACGAGTGTGTCCCGGCCGATAGCGTCGCGAAAGTTCGTGGTGACGTAGCCTAACGGGGTGATGGTCGAGGCCACGTTGACCAGCGCATCGTAGGTGAGGCTATCCGGCGCCGCGTGCGTGGCCCGCCGCACGCTCACCAGCCGGCCGCCGGTGTTGTAGCCGAAGTGCACCGTGTCGCCGACGACATCCCGCTGCGTCAACCGGTTGCCGGTCGTTGCGTCGTAGGTCATGACCGTACTGTCATGCAACGGCGGCGCTATGGTGTCCACCTCGTCCCATACGCCGTCCCACCGGTAGGTCGTCGTGGCGAACGTGCGTGTGCCTACCGCATCGTCCACGTACGTGGTCGAGTCGGTGGTCGCCGTGAGATGCCCCTTGGCATCGTACGTCGCGATACTCGCCGCGGCATCGAGTCGGTGCTCGTGTGTGACCAGCGCCGGGAAGCTCGTGTTCGAGTAGTCGAGGCGCGTGATGTGCCCCAGGGCGTCGGTGATGCGGCGCGGTGCTCCAAACGGTGTGATGCGAATGACCGTCGTGTCGCCGACGTCCGTGCGCGGGTCGTCGATGCGGGTCGCAACGACCGCCGTATCAACCGCCGCCGTGCCGTGCATCCCTTGACTCACGCTCGCCGTGATCTTCGTGACGAGATCCGGCACCACTCCTTTCATCCCGATCGTCGTGGTCGCGACTTTGCCCGCGCTGTCGTACACGAAGGCGGTCGTCGTGCCGCGCGGATCAGTGGTAGTGAGCACACGCCCAGCGTGTGCCGGATCGTAGGTCAGCTGCATCAGGCTGCCGTCCGCGAGCGTCAGGCTCCCGACCTGTCGCGTCGTCCCAATCGCCGTCACCTTGGTCGTCCTGCGCGTGGTCCCGTTGGCTCCGCCTAACGGTGCGGCGACACTGTCCAGCCGCCCGCTTGCGTCGTAGAAGAAGCTGTAGGTCTTGCCCGCACTGATCGGTGCCACCGTGATGGCCGAGAGCTGCCCCGACCCGTTGTAGGTGAACACCGTGCTGTCGCCCAAGCGCGTGATCGTCGCGATGTGCTGGCCGGCCGTGTTGAACCGCACATGCAGCCGATTCGGGAGATAGCGAATGAATTGGCCGCCCGCGTCCTTGACGAGCGAATCGAGACGCGTCAGGCTTGTTGCGCGGTAGATACTCGTATGCGCAGGATCCTTCGTGTACGTGCGCAGGCTGCCGTCCCCGCCCACCCACGTGAGCGTCCCATCGCTTGGGAAGTACAGCCGCTCGAGTCCGGCCAGCCACCAGCCCGCGCCAAACGGACTTTGTGAGCGATCGACAACAGGGATCGCCGTTGAGAGTGTATCGGCGAGTGTCGTGGAGCCCGTGAACGACGTGATCTGGATCGTGGCCGCGTAGACACCGGAGTGATCATTCGCACCGCCCGGCCCACCGCTCAACGTTCGGCCGTCGACCGCCAGCGCGATTTGGCGCCCTGCACCGGCCGCCCACTGCGCCTTAGGCCATGCTCCGTGATCGTATATCACGCCGCCGACGAGCAGCGTCGCCGTGACCGAGTCTGGCACCGTCGCCTGCGACAGGAAACTCACCCACACCGGTACGACGACGGCTGCCGTCGCATCGCTGCTGCCGTAGAGCAGCGTCGGCGCCCGCGTTTCGCCTAACGTACGCACTGCCGAGTTGGCAACGGCGAGCCGGAGATCGCCGCATTCATCGGCCGTGCCGCCGGTGCCCACGGCAACCGTCACGCAGAGTGAACGCTCGATGCGGCCCGCTGCAAACGTCGAATCGAGCGATGCGACGGGTTGGTTCTTCGCTTGCGCGTGAACGAGAATCGTCGCGTGATCCGTGACACTGCCCGTTGTCGCCGACAGCTGAACGCTCCCCGCGCTTCCAATGACGCCAGCCGTGAACGTGGCCTGGGTGCGCGCACTGTCGCCTGGGGCGAGGGTCGCGCTCGTCGGCGTTGTCGAGCAGACGGTTACGCCGGTGCACCCGAGCGTGAGCGTGAAGCTCTCGCGCACGTTCCCAGCGTTACGCACCCAGAACGGATACGTGTTGGCGACGCTCGACGCCACCGGAACCGAAATACTGTCGGGCGTTGCGGCGGCTGCGACCACGGCAGTTATCGTGTGGACAGTCACGCTGCCCGAATCCGACCACGCTGGGTTGACGACAGGGGATACCAACAGCGACACCGTACCGGTCTGCCCGGCCGCAGTGCTCGGAGTCTGATAACTGACGGTGTCGACCTGACTCGCGCCTGGATTGAGGGTATCGGCCGTTGCTCCGACGATCGCGCACGCCGTCACTCCCGCTCCCGTACACGAGCCCGCTAGGCTGAAAACGTACGGCTCGTGACCGATATTGGTGACGCGGAACGCCTGGTTGAACGTGCTCCCGGCGCCACGCCTCAACAGCGCGGAATCGGCCGTCGTGACGTTGAGTACGGTGTACGTGTAGATCGCATCCGTGGTCGTGCAATTTCCGGCCGCATCGCATCGAAACGCCGACAGCGTGTTGCCACCAGGCAATAGCGTTAGGACGGCGGGTGAGTGGCGCGCCGCGGCACCCGTGCAAGTGAACGCGGTGTTACCCAGTGAATCGAGCAGTGCCGGCGTAACCTCGTTTCCGTTCACCGCGAGCAACGGCTGGGTGCCGTCGAATTTGCCGTTGTCGCACCAATCGATGACCAGCGTGTCCGTCCGAACATTTCGCGTTAGGCTTCCCGGCCGAACTGCGATGACGGGCGGAGTGCGATCGCCCTTGTCCAAGCAGTTGAACGACGTGGTATCGCAGGTAACCTCTGACCCCTTCACCGTCAGGAACACGCTGGCGGAGGACACGTTACCGCCGTCGCTGCCTGTTGCCGTGAGCTTCACCGTAGCCGTCTGATTCGAGTCGCCCGGCGTGTAGTTCACCGTGACAAACGCCGAGGAGTTAGCCGCTACCGTCGCGCTTGGCGATACGGTGCAGCTCGTCACACCCGGGCCCGTACACTGCTGGGTCAACGTGAAGGTCTCCTGCGCGGGTGCAGAGTTGGCTACGGTAAAGAGAACACTGCCGCTCACACCCCAGTAGGCGTTCACCTGACTCGCGGCGGCAGTGACTCCCACCGTCACCGGAACGGTGACCTTGTACGAACCTTGGTCCGCGCTTGACGGAGACGACGTCGGCGTCGCTGTCAACGTAAGTGTTCCGCTCGTGCCGCTCGTCTGCGGCGAGTAGGTGACGTTGACTTGCGAAGAAGCGCCGCCGTTGAGCGTAAGAGACGCCGGCGACACGGCGCAGCCCCAGCCCGTTGGACACGCAGTGGTCAAGGTGTAGGTGAGAGAGCCGGACGTCGTGTTTTTTACGGTGAATGCCGCCGTGTCGGCGAGCTTGGCATACCCTGTAAGCGGCGCGGAGTCAGGCGTGACAGTTACCAACTGAGTGAACGTGTACGTCACGGTGTCGGCACCGAGTTGCGCTGAGCCGTCTTTGATTTGCGCGATGAAGGTGTTCGCGCCTGATCGAAGCGTCACGGTGCCGACCGACTTTGCTTCGGAGCCGCCGCCGCACGTCGGCGGCGCTACGGTCACGTAGGTGAATTGCGATGTGACGTTTGTGCCGTTGAGCGTTATCGAGCGGGTGGTAGCCGCGAGCGACGAGTCGTCGCACCAGTCAATGGTCACGGATTGCGACGCTGAACCGAACGTACTCGTTCCCGGCGTGATGGTGACCGTAGGCGGGGTACCCTTGCAGCTGATACAGATCCCGTTTGGGATACCGCCCGGCTGTACACTGTCCGGTGCGACGGTCGTGTCGGCAGTCTGCGCGCCAGCCACGCGTGCGCCGAAGCTCATTCCAACCAACGCGATGCTCAAGCCAACGAACGCACCCGCGAGAGCATGCCGGCCCCGATGCTTCCACCTGATTGCTCGCACGCGACGCCTCCGCCCTGAAGGAAAGGATCGCGACCCGACATCGGGTCGCGCAGGGCTCGTCTCTTTTCACATCGCGTGCCGATACTGCCCGGTGCCTAACTGCCTGCCATTCCTGAACTTGATCACGCTTGCCCACCGCGCGACAACCCAATTTTCACGGGCTCATGCGAGTTTCGTGTGAAAAGTGAGAAAAGTGAAAAGTTGTCGCGGCCCAACGCGAGCATTCGGCCGATCGATCACGATGGGCGCGGTAGCCGCGGCGCATTGCTCTCGGCCTTGGAACGGACGTACCGCGGAGTGGGAAGCCCCAGTGCGCGTAGCCAACGATATACCGTTGCTTGTGACACGCCGAGTCTCTTCGCGGCCCCGGCGACGTTCCCCCGCTCGTCACGCAATACTGCCGTGAGTTTTCCTCGAAGGGCGGCGGCGTCGGCGGCGTGCGATCGAAACGCAGCACTGCCTTCTTCCCCGTCGCCACGCGGGCCGGCAAGCGAGCCTCGATGGTCCTCGAGGGCCAAGCTCACATCATATGCGGACAGGCGCCCCGGCTCCTCGGCCGAGCCGACCGCGCACTCTACGACATGCTTCAGTTCACGAACGTTGCCCGGCCAATGGTGCGCCTCCAACAGCGCCAGCGCTTGCGGTGTCACATCGACGTCGTGCGTTAGGCTCGCGGACCTCGCAAAGTGGTGAACGAGCTCGGGTATGTCGTCGCGTCGCTCCGCGAGACCTGGCACCCGGAGCGCTGCTCCGCGTAGACGATAGTATAGGTCTTCGCGAAACCGCCCCTGGCGAACGAGCGACTCGATATCGGCGTTCGTGGCTGTCAGCGTTCGAAAGTGACTCTGATGATCGCGCTGCGCGCCAACCGGACGGTAGCGCCCGAGCTCGATCGCGCGCAGCAGTTTCACCTGGTTGGCCAGCGACAACTCACCCATCTCGTCAAGAAACAGCGTCCCACCGTCCGCCTCGGCGAGGTGTCCCCGCTTGTCGTGGAGTGCGCCGGTAAACGCGCCGCGCACGTGTCCAAAAAGCGTGTCCTCGAACATCGGTTCTGCGATAGCGCATACGTTGACTCCGACGAACTCGCCGCGTCTTCCGCTCGCGTTGTGCAATGCGCGAGCGACGAGCTCCTTCCCTGCACCGGTTGGACCTGTGAGCAGCACGGACACGCCAAGCGGAGCCACCTGTGCAATGCGTGCGCGCACTCGCTGCATGGCGTGCGACCGACCAAGGAGTATCGACTCCACTCGATCGTCGCTTGCTCGGTTGGCAATGACCGTCATGGCTGCAGCACCTGCGCCTTCTTGAGCATCGGCGACGTGACGCTGTCAGCATCTGCGTCGGTCCGAATCACGTGCGGGGTGAGGAACAGATAGAGCTCATCGTCGGTCATATCGCGGCTCGAATGTCCGAACAGGCCGCCAATGAGAGGGATCTTCGACAGGAACGGCACACCGCCTTGGTTACTGTCGTGCTGCCTGTCCGACAAGCCGCCTAACGCCACCGTCTGGCCATCCTTGATGAGCAGTTCTGTTTGTACCGACCGCGTCGAGATGACCGGCGCATCGAACGCCACTTCAGTCGTGGCATTGTCTACCTCCTGGCTCACCTGCAGCACTACATATCCGTCAGGGCTTATCGTCGGAGACACCGTGAGTTTGGTCCCCACGTCTTTGTATTGCACAACCTGGTCTTGCGTGGCTTGATCGTTGGGCAGCGCTCGCGACACCTGCACGAATGGCCGCTGGCTGCCGACGTTGATCGTCGCCGTTTCGTTGTTCGATGCGATGACCACGGGCCGGCTGAGAATTCGGACCTCGCCCTGCTCCTCCGCTGCGCTCAGGGTCGCATTGATGTTGAGCCGGCCCAGGTTCATCACTTGAAGCACGAAATCCGTCACGCCTGGATTGCCGTTGAGCGTTTCGCCGATTGTGGTCTTGCTGTGGTTCACGGATGCCGGCGGCGCATTCGCGTTGACACCAAAGTTGAGACTCCAATTCCGCTGTACCTCGGCGATGACGACTTCGATCAGCACCTGAAGCGGCCGTGTGTCGAGCTGATCGACCGCTGCCTGGATGAGCGCGTAGTCGTGCGCCGAGGCGCGAATCAGGAGGCTGTTGCTGCGTGGGTCGGGTACAATTGTTACGTCGCCGCTGAACGTCGCCGCGCGACTGACAAGCGTTGGCGAGGCGTTATCACCAGCTGGTGCTCCCGCCGGCGGTACGTGGTTCGCCTCCAACTGTTGGCTGAGCGTCGGAGGTTGGCCGGTGGCCGTCGCGCCGAGCTCGCCTAACGCGCTTGCCTTGCCATATAGGGCATTGACGGTGGCGGCGACATCCGCTGCGCGCGCATGATGCAGCCTGATCACGAACAGTTGAATAGCCTCTGATCCGTCGGCGCCTCCAGCTTGTGCGCGCGGACCAACGGTGGGCGGCGGCGTCGGATGCAATTCTCGGGCAGTTATCCGATACAGCCCGGAGTCGCTGACCAACGACAGGTTCTGGCTTTCCAGAAGGCTCTCGAGCAGCTGGCGCACATCGCTACGGGGCACCGCATGCGGCATCTCGAGAGAGACGCGAGCGCCGGCCACCATGGTGCCGAAAACGACCGGCCGATCGAGATACGGTGCCAGCGCTTGCACGGCCGCATGCAGATCGGCGTCGACCAGGTGGATGCGGACGCTGTCGCCGCTGGCACTCACCGGCGCCTGATGCACCGAGTCGGCCGAAGGTTTTTCGGTGGTCGAGGTGCTCGTCGGTTGTTGCGCCGCGATTGGGATCGGCACGAGGAGCACGAGAGCGGCGAGCGCGTGGCGTAACATGATCAATCGCGTTTGGTGGTGACATGCCACACCGTGTCGAGGCCAGTGATCGTCACGCCGTCGCCGGAAACCGCTGTTATTCGCAGCCCGCCGAGCGTGTCGCCCGCATGAACCAGCATGGTGCCGTCGTGCGCGGGAATACCATTGACTAACGCAGCCCACGGCGGTCCGCCGATGATGCCGACAAGGGCGAGCGCTGGCTTCGGCGGCGGTGGCGCCGCCGTCGCAACGGAAATGGCAGTATCACCCGCCACGCGGTACGGGACTGCTGCCGGCTTCCGATCCAGGCGAAACGCGTCGCCATCGACGATGTGCGAGGTGAGGACCGCCAGAGAATCCGCGGTAGGCGGCCTGTTGAGAGATGGCGCTGGCCATACAGTGGCAGCCGCGGCCGTTTTGCCACGCAGCGCTCGTCGCGAAAGAGCTGCGCTTCCGACGATGGCAGCGACCGCCGCGGTCCACAGCAGCATTTCGACGACACGCGCCTTCACGGCGAGGCCTCCATCGGCTTCCGGTGCCATGGGCCTTCCACAGTCAGGTCGGCGCGCAAGACTTCCGCCCGGTTAGGCGGAGCGCCTGGATCCGCAGCGTCGAGCGAGAAACCGCGAATTGCAACCGCGACGGGACCGCTCTCCAGGGCAGCGAGCAAGTTCGCGATTCCCTGGACGTCGCCCGTCGCCGTCGCGTGAACGTAGACCGGAACGAGTGTCGCCGAAGAAGACGAGTCGACCCGAATGTCCAATGCCCCAATCGTGACCTGCGCGCGCTCGCTGGCGTTGGAGATCGCGGATGCCAGAGCGGCTCCCGCTCCGGCCGGCGTATCGCCGTCGAGCCACGTCGAGCGCAGTGCGTCGAGACGTTTACGGCGGGCGATGAGTGAATCGTGCATGGCTCGCTCATTCACGAGCGCCGCCCGCTGCTGTGCCAGCTCGACTGCCGCAGCGTCTGCGCGAGCGAACGCCGCCTGCTCCCAGTGGCGCCACGCAGGGATTCCGCGCCCACCGATGAGAAGCCCACCCATGACGAGTGCTCCAAATGCCAGCGTCCGCCGGTCCCGAGGCGTGAGAGTCAGGCCCGGCGTCATCATGGAACGCGCGCCGGAACGAGTCGAAATTGCACGGTGACTCGTTCGAGGTTTCGGCCGCCGACCGATTCGCGTGTGACGGGCCCGATTATCGATGGCGACGACAGGCTCGGCATTCGCTCCACCGCATCGATGACCGCAGCGGCGTGGGGCGCCAAAGCCACCACATTGCCTAACCCTGAGCTGTCGACTTGGAACGCCACGAGCGTCGTGCTATCGGGCAGTCCGCGCGTCACCTCGGCCAGTAGAAGGGTCATCGACCGGCGCGACGCGCCGAAGTCCGACAGAGCGCGTAGCGTCGTGCTCGTGGCTGCGAGGTCGTTCGCATCGCGTTCGGCGACTCGAGCTCCGCCTGCAATAGCCGCTTGACTCGCCCGGTCACGGCGGACTGCGATCGAAGTCGCAATGCCGGGCGATACGAGCGCCACGACGAGTGCGAGCGCACATACTGTAGCCGATCTTCGGAGGGCGGCGCGCGTCGTGGCTGCTGGAGGCGCTGGAGCCGGCACCCGCGCGACCATCGCATCACTGCGCTTCGTGAGCGCGGCCCCTGCCGCGTCGAGAGCATGCGGCACGGATACCTGAAGCGCGGCCAGCTCGTCGATCGGTCGCGAAGAACAGTCTGCAGCGCCATCGACTGGTGTGCGACGCACGAATGCCGGTGCGGCGGCTCCGAACGTGATGTTCACCTGCACATCGCCGTCTGTCCACGCAGTCGAGACGTCGCGGGTCGTGCGTCTCAACGCGACGGCAGTGGGCAGGATGTAGCGAAGGCACAAGCCCGCTTCGCGACACACAGCAGCAGCTTCGTCGATCACCGGAGTGTCGAAGGCCGCCATCCAGACTCGGCCTGGCGTCTCGACGAGCGCGCCCGAGACGGTAAGTGGCGCGCCGTTGCGCAGGAAGAATCGCCCCACGTTTTCCTGCACCATGGCACTGAGGGCCCGAGCCGCGCCAATCGGCGGTAATTCAGTAAGGCACTTGAGCTGCGATATCGATGGCCCGAACGCTGCCGTCACCGAGATCGGGAGCAAGCCACGGCGAGGGCATTCGGTTAAGAGTGGTCGCAATGCCTCACCCAAGGACACGCCAGGCTCGCGCTCGCGCGATCCCGCCCACCGGACTGAACTACCGACCAGCAACACCGCGCTCACGTGATCGCGACCGATGCCTAACCCGAGGCGACGGCGGCCGAATTTCATTCGACCCACATGCGACGACGGACGACCGCGGCACGCGGCCCCGCGCGGACGAGGCGGACTTGGATGTCCACGGAAACGCGGGGCACGCCGGACCAGCCCCGCGCCGTAAGAATCCATGCATCGGGTTGGGACGTCGTCCGGCGGGCCAACTCCGGGTACGCCGCTATCAACGCGTCGCGCGCATCAGGCGAGAGTAAGGCGCTGAACGGCAGCAAGCCGTCGATTCGCGCGCCACGGGAGTGGATTTCCGCAACTCGGGCGAGCGCCTCATCGCCCAAACCGGGAAGCGAAGCGATCACCGCCAACGGAGCACGATCAAAGACGATACGATCGGAGTCTACTCCGAACAGCGTATCAAGGCCGCCTAGCGCTTCGAGACCACGAACTTGTTCGAGCTCGTGAACATTGGCGAACGGTGCGTTGCGCGGCGGCGCACGCCCATAGGCGACATACCATGGTGCTTCGGCGCCATGCGCCCTCGCGTCCTGATCGGGGTCGCGCCAGTCCAGGATGGCGTCGGCAAGCGAGTCCGCTGTTCCTGGAGATTTGCCGGCGGCAACGAGCACGCGCGCCAACGACTCGTGGTCGGCTGTATTGACATCGATCGTCGTACCGGCGGCGCGAAGGCCGGCTGCGCAGTCAGAGTCGGCGACGAATGACGCATCGTCCGGTGCGTTAGGCGCGTATCGGTCGAGCGTCGCCCACGTCATCGTATCCGCCGGCGAATGCTCGGCCCGCACCAATGCGTCGCCAATGATTTCCTGGGAGCGGTTCACGCAGTCCTCGGCCGCCCACTCGGCCACCAGGAGGGCGCCGCGATCGTGTGCCGCAGTCGCGCAGCGTCTGGCGACCAACGCAAGGGCGAGGCCGACGGTGCTGACGCCGACCATGATCCAGAGGACGGCGAGTAAGGCGAAGCCGGGGCGGCTGCGAGATGCCGTCATCCGCGCGGCCCGATGCGGAGGATGAGCGTGTCGCTGCGATCGGCGTAATCGAGGATGGCCCCTATTCCTAACGGCACCGTCACGCCGCCGCCCCATTGATCGAGCCACACACCGCCGCTCGCGGCACTCTGCAGATATCGGAACGAGCCGCGTTCGAAACCCGTAATGAGCTCGACAGGCCGGGCGCCGATGTGTGCAACGAGGGTCGCGTAGCCGGCGGCGGTGTCGTACGCGAGCCCAACGTCGCACCGCTCCTGCCAACCCGCTGGTACGTCGCACCAACTGGAAAATCGTACTTGATGAAGATCGCCGGAAAACGACGCCGTCCCCGGCGTGCCAACCTCGATGTTGCCGACGAGCTCGCGCAGCAGCTGCTTTCCATTGGCTTCACGACTGGCGACGATCGTCGCAGAGCGCAGTGCACGCTCGCGATCCGACAAATTTGAAAGGGTCGCCTGCGCGGCGACGAGGACGATGCTCGCGATCAACATGGCCACCGTGACTTCCATGAGCGTGAAGCCGCTATGGCGTGTCATGACCGGCGTCCTCGGCGCGAAAGAGCGACGTGTGCAGTACAGCACGCCGTGTAGAGTCGTACAGTGTGACGGTGTACAGCGTCGGTTTCGGTCGGTCGATACGCATGTGCCACCGACCTTCTTCACGATCACCGAGATGGCGGTCCAGATCCGCCCGCGGCCACAGCGCCACGATCTGGAGGAAGTCATCGGCTTGCGCCATAGCGTCGTCAGCAGCCTGGGCTCGCCCCACGGCGCGAATCGATGCACTCGCCAAAGCGATCATCGCCGTCGCGCTCATCGCCAGAATCGTGAGTGCGACGATTACCTCGAGGAGCACCAAGCCGGCTCGCCGCCGGCCCCGGTCAGCGATTCGCATGCGTGGCTCCGCTCAACTCATCGATGCCTAACGAATGGTCGGCCTCCACGCGTCCGTCCGGTAGCGCCGTCACAGGTAGGCGCGACTCGTTGCCAGGCACCGTTATGGTGACCGCATGACCGATCGCAATGGCGGAATCTCGCGCTTGCTCTATGGCGACTTTGACCGGATCCTCTCGCTCGATCGGCCTCGCCGTGCGCAACGTGAGCCCAACGACGCCCGCTGCCACGGCGAGCACCACGAGCACGACCAGCAGCTCGACCAGTGTCACCCCACGTTTGCGCGTCACGTCGGGCGTACGCTGTATATGGCCTGCAACAGCGCGGCGGCGACAAGCGCCACGACTGCTCCAAACCCGATGATGAGCAGCGGCTCCAACAATTGGACGGCCGTGCGAACCTTTCGCGTCGCTCGCTGCGCCTCGAGACGGCCGGCGTGGGCGAGCATGATAGCTAACGCACCGGTTTCTTCACCGGCGCGAGACAATCGGCACACCACGGGCGTCAACGCATCATGCTCGGTGAATGCAACCGATAGGCGATGCCCTGCCATTACGGCCTCGCGCGCAGCGTTGACTCGATCCGTGATCTCGGCGTCTCCGCTGGCTCGCGCAGCGTGCACGAGGGCCGCGGAAATCGGTACTCCACTCTCGAGCAAGGCGGAGAGTGCCGCGCACACCTGGCTGCTTGCGGCGGACCATCTAATGCCGCCCAGAACAGGGATGCGCAGCAACAGCGCGTGCCACTTCGCGGCACCGTCCGACGTTGAAATCCAGGCCCGGCACACAGCCATAATGAGAAGGGCGACCACGACGCCCGGCAGGGCTGCGGCCTTCGCCAGTGACGAAGCTTGCAGCACGAAGCGCGTGGTCGCGGGAACCGATTGCCCGAGGTCTGCTAGTATCGCGCTGAATCGCGGCAACACCACACCCACCAACACGGCGATTGACACTGTACCTGACACGGCCAAGATCGCTGGGTACACGAGCGCCGCCTTAATGGCCGATTGCGTGGCCGCCGTTTCCTCCATCATCTCGGCTGCGCGGCGGACCGCGGCCGCAAGACCGCTTCCTGCTTCGCCCGCTTGGACGATGCCGAGGACAACGGGTGGCACCGCGAGCCCGCTGCGCTCGAGAGCCGTGCCTAACGGCTCGCCTTCGCGAACGGCGCGCTCCATGGTCGGAAGGGCCTGGTTCCACGAGGCTGGAGCCAGGTCGGACATGGCCGACAGCGCCTTGCTCACCGCCAGCCCGCTGTCGAGGAGCGTGGACAGCACTCGCAGACCGAGCGCTACATCTGCGGTAGGCACACCCGCGCCGATCGTAACGAGGGATCGCGCGGGTCTCAGACTCACGGCCCAGAGGCCCTGTGCAGTGAGAGCGCGCGCCGCATCATCACGCGAGCTCGCCGTTAGGACACCCTGTTCGAGCGTGCCGTCCGCACGCGCTGCCCTGTAGGCAAACCGCGATGCAGTCATCATTGGTGCACCGGCCCACCCCAGGACGTGATATCCGCGTCTTCGTCGCTGCCTCCTACTTTGCCGTCTCGTCCCAGCGTGTAGAGGTCGTACGAGGCTGGATTCGCTACGCCGGGCGCCGCGTAGAGATATGGTCGACCCCACGGATCGAGTGGGACGTCCTTTGTCAGGTATGGGCCGCGCCAGTTGCGCGGCAACGTGCCCGCCGTCGGTCTGGTGCGTAAGGCAGCGAGTCCTTGTTCGCTCGTCGGATAGGTGTCGCTGTCCAAGCGATACGCGTCGAGCGCGAGCACGAAGATCTCGATCTGGCTCTTGGCTGCGTCGGTCTTGGCATCGCCGACGTTCCGGAATATCGACGGCGCTACGACCGCCACGAGCGTTGCGATGATGGCGAGCACAACGAGGAGCTCGAGAAGCGTAAAGCCAATTGGACCGCGCGTTCCGTCAGATCGAACCGACACGCAACACCTCCTCGACCGTCGTGAGGCCTGACGCGACCTTCGTCCATGCATCGTCGAGCAGTGTCCGCCATCCACTGCTCTCAGCGAGCGCGCAGAGCTCACTACGCGGTGCTCCACGCGCGACCGCCTCGCGCATTGGGTCGGTGAGCGAGATGAGCTCGAACACTCCCAGGCGGCCGGAGTACCCCGTGCCGCGACAAGCCGAGCATCCATTGCCGTGCATGAGCGTTGCATTCGCCAGCGACGGCGGCAGAAGCCGCGTCGCGGCCGTCGCACCCTTCTCGACCGGACGCGCGCAGGTCGGGCAGATGCGTCGCACGAGTCGCTGCGCCATGACGGCTTCGAGCGTCGCTGCCACGAGGTACGCGGGGACGCCAAGATCGACGAGTCGAGGGATTGCGCCTAACGCATCGTTCGTGTGTAGAGTCGAAAACACGAGGTGGCCGGTCATGGCCGCCTGGATGGCGAGCGCGGCTGTTTCACCGTCGCGCATTTCACCCACCATCAGGACATCCGGGTCTTGCCGCAGGATCGAGCGGAGCACGGTGGGGAACGTGATGCCGGCTTGCGTGTGGACAGGAACCTGCGTGACGCCGGGCAATTGGTACTCGATCGGATCTTCGATCGTGATGATCTTCTCGGCTGCGGCATCACGGAGACGCAGCGCCGAGTACAGCGTCGTTGTCTTGCCCGATCCCGTGGGGCCGGTGACGAGCACCATCCCATGCGGTCGTTGGGCAATGCTGGAGATCTGTTCGTGGATCGTCGCCGGCATGCCCAACGCATCGAGAGCGACGGGGCGACCGGCACGATCGAGCACGCGAAGGACTACGCTTTCGCCGTGAAGCGTTGGAACGGTCGACACACGCACGTCGAGTTCGCGGTCGGCAAGTCGAACGCGGATACGGCCGTCCTGCGGTCGGCGTCGCTCGGCGATGTCTAACTCCGCCATCAATTTGAGGCGCGACAGCACCGCAGCCTCGAGGCCCGCTGGCGCGTCTGGAGCTCCGACCAGAATCCCGTCGAGCCGGAATCGGACCAACAGTCCCGTACGAGTGGCCTCGAGGTGAATGTCGCTGGCCCGCGCGCGAACGGCTTCGCCGACGAGGAAATTGACATACGCCGCGACGGGAGCGGAGTTGGCGACATCGCGCACGTCGGCGACGAGCGCATCATCTTCTGACGCGCGGTCGAGCGTAATCGTCTGGTCGCCGCCGCTCGTAAGGCGGGCGATCAAGCGTTCCACTTCGTGGCGCGGCATCTCCTGCGGGACAACGCGCCGGCGGTATGCGATCGCGAGGTCGTCGAGCGCGTCCGGCACAATCGCATCCGGCGCCGTGGCAACGACTAACGAGCCCTCAGCAGTGATGAGCTGCGGACAGACGCGATGATACAACAGGTATTCGCGCGACACGCCGCTGGCCAGCGCGACGGCGTTGTCGCTCTGCACGTGAGACATGAGCAGCATCGCTCCTCGATACGCGCAGTCCGCGGCCGCTCGCCGTGCGCTGCGCGCGCTTCGAAAACGGAGGCGCGAAGCTAACGGTGGATTTCTCGTAAGGCAATCGGCGGAATTTGCCGGATGACCGATCGCCGCCTAACGATTGCCGTACTGCTCAGCCCGCATGCGAAGCGAGTTCACGCACAACGGCGCCCGTTGAATTCGAGTGATGAGCGCGTTCGCGACGTTCAGAGATGCCGCGCGAGTTGAATGACATCGAGTCCAGGCACGGATCGCAGGGCGCGATCGTTGGTCACGAACACCTCGCAACCCTCCGTCATCGCGGCGGCAACTTGGAGTGCATCCGGCGCGCGCAAGCCATACGCCGCCCGTAGTTGGGCCGCGGCGCGCAGCTGCGCGTGATCGACATCGACCAAACGCAATCCTCGGCTGTTGGTGAGCAGCGCCTCGTAGCGTGCGGCCAACGCTCTGTTACCGGCGCGGTACGGCACCACGAGCACCTCCAACAACGTCACGGCAGACGTGACGAGGCGACGGCGGCCGGCATCGGCTTCGGCAAACAAGGGTCTGACGAGGGGTAGAAACTGCGGGTGTTCTTCAATCAAGTAGATGACCAACGCGGTGTCGATGCCCACGGGCCCCGCGCCGACGGCATCGGTCAGCGCCACGACCGGCGCTCCTCGCGAATGTGTCGGACTGCATCAACCCCTTGCCACAGCTCCTTGCCCAATCCTTGAATGTCGAGAATCGATGTCGGTTCCGCCGCCGAGAGCACGGTCGCGAGAATGTGTGTGACCTCCTGGGCGACTGACCGGTGTTGGCGACGTGCACGGCGCTGCAGTCGACGGTACAGGGCATCCGGGAGATTCTTGACGTTGAGCGTGGCCATTGTGCATGCCTCCAAAGTTCCTCCAATATGTCACCATCTGACAAATGGGAGCAACCTTCGAGGCGACGAGCCGGCCAGTGTGCCGACCCTGAGCGTCGCATGATCGGGGATGGTGACGTGATGCTCGCCCCCTGCTGCGTCGTGAGGCGCAGGTGGCTCCCGGTCTCATGGGTCACCACGTAGCCGTACCGGCCTAAGGCCCGCGTCGCGAAACATCTGATGCAGCCGACCGGCGAGCTCAGCTATATAATAGTAGTTCGGGTCCTCTTCGGCATCGCGCGCTCTTCGCACTCACGCCGGAGCCCAAGCGCTTTGCTCACCGCTCCGCAGTCCTGTTAGGCCGCGCCGGCGGTGTTCGACCAGCCCGGCAGTCGAGGCACACCGCTTCCGCCCCGACATCGACGGCCATGCGTCGAAACCACGATCCGTGCAGGTGTTGCGGACAGAGAATCCGCTGACACCGCGTGCACACACCACCGGTGCCCGGCTCGAACCGGACGCCGCACGCATCGCAGTCAATCGTCCATGTCGATTTGTGAAAGATTCGCAAGCCGAGCATCGCCAGGTCGGTCTCTCAGCGTGAAACCCCGGACGCGCCGCCGCGCGGCCGGAAACAGGCCGAAACATAGCGCTCACGCGGGCGCCATGCGCCCGACTCGACGTTCGCCCCGCGCCCGCCGATGCCTAACTCTGCGACCCCGACTGCACCGCCCCGCACTCCCGGCACCGCTCCGCCCCTGCGCTCCGCAACGGCTTGCCACACCGCACGCACGGCGGCCCGTACTGCGACACCACATGATGCCACACGAGATTGGGATCGGACTCGGCCACGCCCGTAAACATCTCGTATCCCACCGAGAGATGCCGCAGCTTGCGTTGGGCGGGCGTCGCGTCCGCACGCAGCGGCAGCGGCGCCGCCAATCCGCGCTCGACACGCTCGCGCTCGATCACCGCCATCCGGCTCGCCTCGTCGCCGCCCGAGCGGTGCGCCTCGACGAGCACCGCCCACTCATCGTCATCCAGCATCGGGACGTCGCGACGACACCGCCAACACCAGAGCGTTTTCACGGAACGTAGTCTCGAAAAATGAACGAGCTGAGCTGCGCCACCCGGCCATGACGGGCGCCATCGCCCGCCCCCTCCTAACGCCTCACCGGCGAGAGCGCAACGACGCAGTCTCGCGCGAACCAGCCACCGCGGCCCGCCGGAAGCAGCCCACCAGGTGATCGTTCACCAACCCAACGGCCTGCATGAACGCGTAGCAAATCGTGCTGCCCACGAAATTGAATCCGCGCCGTCTGAGGTCGGCGCTCAGCGCGTCGGAGACTTCGGTGCGCGGCGGAACCTCGCCCTGCTTCCGCCACCGCCCAACGATCGGTGCCCCGGCCACGAAGCCCCACACGTACGCGTCGAAACTCCCGGCTTCGTCCTGCACCGCAAGCATGGCCCGCGCGTTGCGCACCGCGCTCTCGATCTTGAGACGGTTGCGCACCAGCCCGGGATCGGCGAGCAATCGCCGCATGCGCGCCGGCGTGAACCGCGCCACGCGCTCGGGCTCGAATCCGTCGAACGCGTCGCGATATCGGTCGCGCTTGCGCAGGATGGTCTCCCAGCTCAAGCCGGCCTGCGCGCCCTCGAGGATCAGGAATTCCAGCAACGTACGGTCGTCGTGAACGGGGACGCCCCACTCGGCGTCGTGATACGCAATGCCTAACGGCGTCGTCGCCCATGCGCAGCGCGTCGGCCCCGCCGTCACGGCGACTGGGCCCCCGGCCCGCTGCGCATGGCGCGCCACGCGCTTCTCACCAGAACTATGCCCACGAGCAACGCGGCCCCGCCGCCGATCGCAATGGCCCGGCACCGGGCGCAGCCGTCGCTCCCCACCTGTGCGACCAGGATGCAGATGCCGGCCACGATCAGCACCATGCCTAACGCACCGCCGAACACGCGCAGCGCGTGCGCGGTGGGATGCGGATCGCCACGGCGCGGATCAATGGGCATGCAGAAGCACCGTCATCGGGTCGACACGACACCGATCAGCGCGCCGACCGCGGCGCCGAGCCAGAACGCGCCCTGCTTGAACCAGGGGACCGACGGCCGCTCGATGAGCGCCACGTGGTCGGTCGTCACCCGCGTCGTCTGCCCGGTGATGATGGCGGTCGCCTTGCCGCTGTCCACCCGCACCACCTGGAACCGCGCCACCATCGCATCGTGATCGGTCGGGTCGACGGCAATGCCCCGCGCGCCTCGCTTCACCCATTTCGCGCTGTCGGTGGGAATGGTGATCGTGCTATCGGTGGCGGTCTCGATCTCGAAGCGGTAGGCGCCGCGCTGCGCGACGCCTCGGCCAGCGCCTAACGCCACACACAGCAGCGCGCAGACGGACGCCTTCCACCAGATGCTAGAGGCCGAAGAGATTCTTCACCAGCCGGGTTATGTCGTTGTACATGACGATCACGAAGATCAGCGCGATCACCGCCAAGCCGAACCGCATGAGGTATTCACGCGTGCGCACACTGAGCGCGCTGCCCTTCACCGCCTCCGCCACGTTCACGAGAATCTGCCCGCCGTCGAGAATGGGCACCGGAAGCAGGTTGAACACCGCGAGGTTCACGCTGATGATCGCAATGAGCCGAAGGACCATCGCCCAACCGGCCTGCGCCGCAACGTAGCTCGCGTGCCCGATCGCCACAGGCCCGCTCAACGACCGCACGGAGAGCGTCCCGTTGAGCAGCAACCGCAGCGCAGTCACCACCGAACCGGCTATTCCCCACGTCTGCTGCCATGCGTCATTCAGCGCCTGCCCAACGGAGATCGGAAGCCGATCGATGTCCGAGCGCTGATACGCGCCGATGATCCCGGTAGGCGGCCCGCCATCTTCCGCGGGAACCGAATCGGGCCGCACGGTGACCGTGTGCGTCGCTCCGTGGCGAACCATGGAAAACTCGATTTTCTTGCCGGGTGACCGCTGCACGCGCGACGTCATCTCGTACCACGTGTGCACGGTGTCGCCGCCCACCGTCACCACACTGTCGCCGGCTTCGATGCCCGCGCGCGCGGCGGGCATGCCGCCGACCACCTTGCCGATCACCGGTGCCAGATAGGGCACGATGGCGGCCGACATCGTGTCCCGCGTCGCTGTGTTAGGCGAACCGATGGGCAGCGTCACCGTGCCGCGGTTCGTCGTCACGGTCATCGTCGGGCCGGCCGCGGAGTCGAACCGGCGATCGATGTCGTTCCACGATGAAACCGGGCGCCCGTCGACCGCGCG
>Ga0070735_10001755_pt1 | contig 20395 bp, 16 predicted proteins | sample Coa_R1_FD_66443 | JGI IMG/M metagenome (GOLD analysis project Ga0070735, IMG submission 66443) | Surface soil microbial communities from Centralia Pennsylvania, which are recovering from an underground coalmine fire - Coalmine... | ecosystem: Environmental > Terrestrial > Soil > Unclassified ... | reverse complement strand
CGGTCTTCGCACCGGAAGGAACGGTTGCGGTCACTTGCGTGTCGGAGTTCACAGTGAACTGCGCGGGATTGTAATCGCCGAAGCCGACGCCGCTGGTCTGCGTGAGGCTGACTCCGGTGATGGTCACTTGCGTTCCCACGGGACCACTCGTCGGCGTGAAACTCAAAAGCTGTGGCAGCACGCGGAAGGGAACGTTGCTGGTCAGCGTGCCAGTGGGAGTGGCGACGGTGACGGGGCCGGTGGTGCCTCCGGCGGGAATGGTCGCGGTGATTAGCGTGTCGGACTTGATGGTGAATGGAACCGACGTTCCGTTAAGCGAGACGTTCGTGGTTCCGGTGAATCCTTGGCCGAGAACGCCGAATATCTGTCCGACCTTCGTTGGGTTGCGAACAAAGGCGACGAACGGGCCGAGGCCCATGTCGAGGCTGAAGACGGTGCCGCAGCCGGTCGTACCGTTGCAACCGATATCTCCGCCAATGTTGGTCGTGCCATAGAATTTTCCATTGGTGGCTTGTAGCAAACCGCCGGTCGGACCTGCCCCGTCACCAACATCGAAGGTGTGGAGTGTTGTCAGAATGCCCGTCGGTGTAATCTGGAAAATCGTTCCCTCACTTGATCCTGATTCGTAGCTCATTGTTGTGCCGTAGAAATTTCCGTCTGTACCCTGAACCAGCGGTGCAGCGGGGTTTCCCTGGGTACTGGAGCCGAAAGAATAGGCGGTTACCGCCCCCCCGAGAGTGGCTCTAAATATAGTGCCGCCGAAACCACCGAAAAAACCTTGAGTGCCAAACGTCGTTCCGTACAAATTTCCATCCGTCCCCTGTATCAAACCAGCATAGGGATTAAAGCCGTCGGTTCCGTTAAAGTTATGAACCGTAGTCAGCGCACCAGTCAGAGCGATCCTGAAAACAGTCCCGTCCCCACCGTAAAAGCCGTTAGTGGTTCCGTATAAATTTCCGTCAATCGCTTGCACCAAGCCGCCTATTGGTGAGCTGCCGTCAGGACAATTTCCGTCCTGACATGTTGGAAAGCTGTACAGCGTCGTCAGCGCGCCTCCAGGGGTGATTCTGAAGATAGTTCCGCAGCCCTCGTTAGCGCATCCTGCCTTGCCGCCACGGAGTGTGCTCCCGTAGAAGTTTCCGTCTGTGGCCTGTACGAGCGGAGCGTAAGGATTCATGCCATCCGTGCACCCGGGTTGTGAACAGAAGTCGTAAAGTGAGGAAAGTGTGCCTGTCGGAGTTAATTTGAAGACTGTGCCGTAGTTATTCGTTCCACCGTTAGCCGTCGTGCCGTAGAAATTCCCATCGATGCCTAAGACCAGTCCGGCGACTGGGAATGCACCGCCGGGTGTGGCGAAGTTAAAAAAAGTGCTTACGGCTCCGTCGGGTGCAATCCTGAACACTTCGCCTTCACCGAACGCTCCCCCTTGAAACGTTGTCCCATATAAATTTCCGTCAGGGCCTTGCACTGGAGACATGTAAAAGGGATAAGCGCCGTTACTGTTATCGAAAGTCGTCAAGGTTGTAAAGTTTTGACAAGGCGCCCTTACCGTCATGGCGACACACAGGGCAAGTACTGCGAATGCATGCGAGCTGGTTTCCCGCACGATAACACCTCTCTTCGACACTCCACAGCTTGTGATCGGGAATTCTACTCTGCGGGTATGACGGTGTATATGCGGACGAACGGCCCTATCCCGCGACATCCTGCCGCTCTGTTTGACCGTATTTTCCGAGCGACTGTAAGATCAGAAGAAGCACTCAGCATTCAGCACTCAGCGTTGAAGCAATTAGCACTTAGCAATTAGCATCTAGTCGTCAGGGCCGAGTTGGAGCCCGCATCGTGAGGTGTTGCTAAGTGCTAACGGCTAAGTGCTTATAGCTGCTTTTCCATGCCCGATCTGCCTAAATCGTACGAACCCGGAGCGATTGAAAAGCGCTGGGCGGAGTACTGGATCAAGGAAAAACTGTTCTCCGTCCCGACTCCTCCGGCGGGCGAGACTCGTCCGGTTTTCACGCTGCTGCTGCCGCCTCCGAACGTGACTGGCCGCCTGCACATGGGCCACATGCTCAACCAGACGCAGATGGACATCATTGTGCGCTGGCATCGCATGCGGGGCTTTCTCACGCTCTGGCTTCCGGGGACCGACCATGCCGGCATCGCGACGCAGATGATGGTGGAGCGGCAACTGGCCAAGGAAGGCAAGCGCCGCACCGATCTTGGCCGCGAGAAATTCATTGAGCGCGTCTGGGAGTGGAAGCGGCAATATGGCGGCGCCATCACCGACCAGATGCGGCGGCTGGGTGCGTCGGTCGATTGGGACCGGGAATACTTCACCATGGACGAGAACCTCTCGCACGCGGTGCGCGAGGTGTTCGTCCGGCTGTATGAAGAAGGCCTGATCTATCGCGGAAAATACATCGTCAACTGGTGCCCTCGGTGCGGGACTGCGATTTCCGATCTCGAGGTCAAGCACGAAGAAGTGCAGGGCAAGCTGTACGAGATTCGATATCCAGTTGTTGGAGGCAATGAGTTCATCACGGTGGCGACGACGCGTCCGGAAACGATGCTTGGTGACACTGCCGTTGCTGTGAACGAAAAGGACGAGCGCTACACGCATCTGCATGGCAAGAAGGTTCTGCTGCCGCTGATGAATCGCGAGATTCCGATCATCACGGACGATCTGGCGCAGCCGGAGTTCGGCACCGGCGCGGTCAAAGTCACGCCGGCGCACGATCCTAACGATTTTCAGGCCGGGTTGCGTCACAACCTTCCGCAGATCGACGTAATGGACGAGCACGCGCACATGAACCAGAACGCCGGCCGTTACGCGGGTCTGGATCGGTTCGAGGCGCGCAAGCGCGTGCTCGAAGACCTGCGTGAGCAAGGCTTTCTGGTTGGCGAGAAGGATTACACGATCGCACTTGGCAAGTGTGACCGTTGCGGTTCGGTGGTTGAGCCGCGGCTCTCGACGCAGTGGTTCATCAAGATCGCGCCGCTGGCGAAGAAGGCCGCGGCGGTGGTCGAAAACGGCGAAGTCACGATTGCTCCGGAAAATTACAAAACGATTTATCTCAACTGGATGAACAACATTCACGACTGGTGCATTTCGCGCCAGTTGTGGTGGGGACACCGGATTCCGGCGTGGCACTGCGCTTGCGGCGAGATTATTGTTGCTCGCGAAGCTCCGGCAAAGTGCTCGAAGTGCGGCAGGTCGGAGTTGAAGCAGGACACGGACGTGCTGGACACGTGGTTCTCCTCGGGACTGCTTCCGTTCACGACGCTGGGCTGGCCGCAGAAAACACGGGATCAGGAAGTTTTTTATCCAACCACGTTACTGATCACGGCCTACGAGATCCTGTTTTTCTGGGTGGCGCGCATGATCATGTTTGGCTGCCACTTCATGGACGGGCATCGTCAGGATCCGAAGCTGAAGCAGGCCAGCGGTTGGTGTGAGAAGAAAGATGACAGTGTTCCGTTTCGGCAGGTGTACATTCACGCGCTGGTGCGCGATGCCGAGCGGCAAAAGATGTCGAAGACCAAAGGGAACGTGGTCGATCCTCTGGATGTGATCGAGCGCTTCGGCACCGATGCGACGCGCTTCACGCTAGCGGCCATGGCTGCCCCCGGCACCGATATCGCTTTTAACGAAAGCCGTACCGAAGGCTATCGGGCGTTTGCGAACAAGATCTGGAATGCGGCACGATTCATGTTCATGAACGTGGATCGGGTGGGGGCTGGTGTGTCGCCGGATCTATCGCGTTCAACAGCCGGAGTTGCGGGCGTCCAGACCGCTACCCTTGAAGACCGCTGGATTCTGTCGCGTTTTAACCGTGTGACGGAGCAGGTTAACGCCGCGCTGGAAACGTATCGCTTTCATGAGGCCGCCAACAGTATTTACGACTTTTTCTGGGGCGAGTTTTGCGACTGGTACCTTGAGCTAATCAAGCCACGAATGGCAGATGGAGCCAGCCCAGAAACGGTGAAGGTCGCCTGTGGGAACCTGGTCGCGCTGTTCGAGGCTGCGTTGCGTCTTTTGCACCCGGTGATGCCGTTCATCACGGAGGAAATCTGGAATGCAATCTATGATGGCAAACCGGCATTGAAATCGATCGCGCTCGCGCCGTATCCAAAGTCGGATGAAAAGCAGTTGGATAGCGCTGCCGAGACAGAAATGTCGATCCTGCAAGACTTGATTGTCAGCGTGCGGAATATGCGGGCCGAATTGAAGGTCGAACCGAAGGTCCGCGTGCCAACCCAGGTCTTTGCGCACGAAGATGAGGTTCGGCGGTCGTTCGAGCAGAATCGGACGGCAATCGAACGACTGGGCTCGGTTGAGGGTATTTCGTTCGCGGAGTCATCGCTGGCAAAGCTGCCGGGGGCACGCCATACCGCGCGGTTCGATGTACACGTTGTTTACGAGAAGAAGATCGATGTCGCTGCCGAACGGGAACGACTCAACAAGGAATTGGAGAAGATCGAGAAAGAAATTGCGAACGGCCAGCGGCAGCTAAGCAATGACGGGTTTCTGGCAAAGGCGCCGGCCCACGTGGTCGAGGGCCTACGGAAGCGGGCAGGAGAACTGCAGGTGTTGCGGGAGAAAGCTAGCAGTAAGCTGCAAGAATTGAAAACGTAGGTCGGGGCGGGGCAGGTGAGGACACCTGCCCCTAGGCAAGCGATTATGGATTGGAATAGCCGACGACTAACAGCGATCATCGAGAACGCGCTGCTCGAAGACCGGGCGACACGCGATGCGACCAGTTATGCTTGCATCGATCCGAACCAGCGGGCTGCAGCCACCGTGCTCGCCAAGCAGGATTGCATTCTCGCCGGCATCGGTTCCATTGCCCGCATTCTCGATGTTTACGCCGACCTCGACGGCGCAGTCACCTCCCATTACGAGGTCACGACACATCCCGAAATCTTTGATGGCATCCGGCTACACAAAGGGCAGTCGGTGGCCGTGATTCGGCACAACGCACGCGTGATACTCTCGTGCGAGCGGGTCATTCTGAATTTACTGCAACGCCTCAGCGGAATCGCAACGTTAACCCGCAAATTCGTAGATGCTGTTTCGGGGACGCATGCGCGGATCCTTGATACTCGCAAAACTGCTCCTGGCCTGCGCACTCTGGATAAGTACGCGGTGCGCTGCGGCGGCGGACAGAATCATCGCCTCGATCTTTCTGACGGGGTGTTGATTAAGAACAATCACATCACTCTGGCTGGTGGGATCGTCCCTGCTCTCGACCGGGCCCACAAGAATCGCCGCGGCGAGCAGGTCATCGAGATCGAAGTCCGTACTCTCGATGAATTGGAACAAGCCTTGGAATATGGGGCGGAAGCCATTCTGCTCGACAATATGTCGGTCGAAAACGTAAAGCTAGCGGTCGCGCGCTGTGCCCATGCCGACCGACACATTCCATTGGAAGTCTCAGGCGGGATCAATCTCGAGAATGTTCGCGCCTACGCCGAAACCGGCGTCAACTTTATCTCGGTCGGGGCACTCACGCATTCTGCGCCTGCTGTCGATATGAGCATGCGTGTTGTGGCGGCATAAGGGCCTGCCTATTTGTGGTTTGCGATTTTCTCCCGCATAATTCCCGCATCAAGCATTCGGCCACAACACGGCGAAGCGTCAGACCTTCAGCATCACTTCTAAGCGCGCCGCAAACCGACGCGCGCCTCGGACTCGTTGTCCGCCTGCTGATGGACAATGCCACGGTAGTGGTGAGCGGAACGAAAATTGCCTCTGAAATTGGGATCAGCCGCTCAGAGGTCTGGAGACTTGTTCAACAGTTGCGGGATCTCGGGGTTGAAATCGGCGGCCATCCGGCGACTGGCTATGCCTTGAAGGCAATGCCGGACCTGCTGCTGCCTGACCTGCTCGCGCCACTCGTCCAGGGCACGATCTTTAGCAAGAACATTCGTCACTACTACAAGATTGGATCGACCAACGATGTCGCGATGGACGCGGCCGCTGCCGGCGCTCCCGAAGGAAGTGTCTTCGTCGCTGAGCAGCAAACCTCTGGGCGCGGCCGCGGCACTCATCAGTGGCATTCGGCGCAGTCGACGGGCATTTATTGCTCCGTGATCTTGCGGCCATCTCTACCGCCGGCGGATGTTCTAATTTTGTCGCTCGCGGCAGGACTGGCCGTTCACGCCGCGGTCCGAGAAATCGACTCAGGTCTTGTTCCTGATCTGAAATGGCCGAATGATCTCCTGCTCGATGGGAAAAAGTTCTGTGGCATTCTGACCGAGATGACGGCCGAAGCTACGCGGGTGCGACATCTTGTCATCGGGATTGGGCTGAATGTCAATCAGGCGGAGTTCCCGGCAGACTTGCGGAATGTTGCGACGTCGTTGCGATTGGCATCCGGTACCGAGCAATCGCGCCTGCAACTGAGTGCGGCTTTGCTAAAATCGCTCGACTGGGAGTACCGCGATCTTTTGCGGAATTCGGGAGCACGGGAGTCGATTCTGCAGCGATTTTCCGAGCGGTCTTCATCCACAAAAGGGGCGCGTGTTCATGTGGATGAGAATGGCGGATTCGAAGGCGTCACCGAAGGTTTGGAGTCGCGAGGATTTTTGCTGGTTCGAACGGAAAGCGGTTTGCGCACGGTTTTGAGTGCGACGGTACGAACAAAGTAATTTCGAGGCTTATGCTTCTTGTTCTCGATGTTGGCAATACGAACACGGTGCTGGGAGTTTTTGCGCGCACGGCCAAAGTAGCCTCCGGAAAAAGCGAAGCGTCGGGAGGCCGGTACGACCTTCTCGTCGCTAACTGGCGCGTGGCGTCGATTGCAACGCAAACCGTAGACGAGTACGGAGTTCTGTTCCGCAATCTATTTGCCATGGATAACCTGGAGGTCAAGGGCATTCACGGCATCGTGATTTCTTCGGTTGTGCCTCCCGTTGACTCGACCCTGCGTCAAGTGTGCGAACGCTACTTTGGCATCAAGCCGTTATTCATTGGGCCCGGAATCAAGACGGGTATGCCGGTTCTCTATGAAAATCCGTCTGAGGTGGGTGCTGACCGGATCGTGAACTCAGTCGCGGCATTCGAGAAATACGGCGGGCCGTGCATCTGCGTAGACTTCGGCACCGCGACAACTTTTGATTGCGTCACTACGAAAGGTGAATATCAGGGAGGGGTGATTTGTCCCGGTATCGGCATCTCCGCGGATGCGCTTTTTTCCCGCACCGCGCGTTTGCCACGAGTTGATATTCGCAAGCCCGCACGAATCATCGGCACAAACACCGTGGCAAGCCTGCAATCGGGTCTTTATTACGGATATCTAGGGCTCGTCGATGGAATTCTCGAACTGCTGGTCGGAGAACTCGGCAAAGACGCGACTGTGATTGCGACCGGAGGGTTGGCCTCGCTGATCGGCACTGGTTCGAAGTACATCAAGCACGTCGACGAGTTTTTGACCCTTGAAGGGTTGCGCATCATTTGGGAGCGCAACGCCGGCGCGAAACCTCCTTTGCCATCCCCGAATCCTCGACCGAAAGCCAGCGGAGCGAAGTCTCGTTGACGCGCCGTGGAAAATTACTTCAACTACTTCACCGAAATTGAAGAGCATTTTCAGCGGCGCCGCGGCGGTGGCCTGTTGCTCTCAACGCTGGATTGGGCGCTGATCGAAACATGGAAGGATGCGGGCATTCCGCTGGAGGCTGTGCTGCGCGGGATTGACGCCACGTTTGATCACTACGAGGCGAAACCAGCGAAGATTCGCAAGGTAAATAGCTTGGCGTTTTGCGCACAAGAAGTATTGGCGGCGGCTGACGACATGAAGGAAGCCGCGGTAGGCGTTGCCAAGGCGGAACGAGGCGGTTCGCGTGGATTTCAAGCCGCAGAGATTGCAGCGTTTTTGCGATGCAATGCGGATGAACTGGAAAAGGCAAAACTGCCAGAGAGGGCCGGGATTTCATGCACGCCGCTGGCGATGGAAACAGCTGGGGCACTTCGGGGGATGGCTTTGTCGGTCGAGGGCTCAGACACACTGCCTCGTCTCGAAGACCTGGAGCGGAAATTGACCGTGGCCGAAGAGAAGCTGTTTGCTGTCCTATTGGCAGCGACACCCGACGAGCAACTGGTGACTGTGCGCGCTGAAGCCGACCGGGAACTCGCACCTTATCGGAGCAAGATGCCGACCGCGCAGATTCAACAACTTCATAAGCAGTTCACTCACAAGCGGCTGCTGGAAAAATATCGCCTGCCAAGACTCAGCTTGTTCTACATGTGATTCCTGCCAAGCCTTCATTCCATCTAGAATCAAGATTTGCTGCTCACGATCGACAAACTCGTGTACGGGGGAGACGGCTTGTCGCGGCTGGCGGCTGATGAAAATGGCCCGGGCAAAGCCGTGTTCGTACCATTTGTGCTCGAAGGAGAGAAGGTTGAAGTCGCACTTGTTGAGCAGAAGCGCAGCTTTGCCCGCGCTCGCGTAGAAAAAGTCGTTGAGTCCTCGCAGTTGCGTGTCGATGCTATCTGCCCTTATTTCGGCCGTTGTGGGGGCTGCCACTATCAGCACACCGGGTATCAACATCAACTCGAGATCAAGACAGCGATCTTGAAGGAAAACCTTCGACGGATAGGGAAGATTGAGCTTGATTCAAGTTCGGTTCTGCACTTTTCCCACGAGTGGAATTACCGCAACCGCACGCGGCTGAAAGTGCAAAGTGCTCCAGAGTTCGCCGTCGGGTATTACAAAGCGAATTCGCATGAACTCTTGCCGATTGAGCAGTGCCCCATCAGTTCACCGCTAATTAACCAGGCAATTGCTGCACTGTGGCGAGAAGGACGCGATAAGAATTTAGGCGAAGAGATTCAGGAGGTTGAACTGTCCGTTAATGCGGATGACTCGCAATTGCTGTTGGAAGTTTACGGGAACATCAAATCTCGTGAGAGTAAGCAACTGTCCGATACGCTGATGTCCACGTTGCCAGCGCTTTCAGGCATTACGTTCTTTAAGGCAAGCGCACCAACCCATCCTGGCGAACTAAAGAAGATCGAAAGCATCGGCGTTGCGGAGATCACTTACAAAACGCGATCGGCCTCTTATCGAGTCAGTGCGGGATCTTTTTTCCAGGTAAACCGTTACCTCATCGATGTGCTGACGGACATCGTCACAGGTGGGTCTATGGGCGAGACCGCTCTCGATCTGTATGCTGGGGTTGGACTTTTTACCTGTGTACTGGCCAAGAATTTTGCACAGGTAATTGGTGTTGAGTCGTCACCGACCTCCCACAGCGACCTTCTCTACAATTCTCCCGCGAACGTCAAAGCTGTTCGCTCGACAACGGAACAGTTTTTGCAGCGCTCGTCGGCGGCATTACGACCCAACTTGGTCGTAGTGGATCCGCCACGAAACGGGCTGGGGGAAACGGTGGTCCGCAGCCTGGCAGGACTCGGAGCAAGTCGGATTGTGTATGTATCGTGCGAACCGGCAACGGCCTCCCGCGACCTGGCAGGTTTGCTCAGTTCTGGGTATCGCATCCAGCAAGCCCACGTGGTGGACCTTTTCCCCCAAACGTTTCACATTGAAACGGTCTGGCACCTGGTTCGTTAACGAAGCTGGTTAAAACGATGTGAATTCCTCGCCGACTTCACGAGCAGTTCGTCCTCCCACTCGGCAACCAGTGCTATGGTTGAGCCTCTCTTATGCCGGAGGGCTCTTTGCAGGAACGTACCTTTGGCGTCCAGCGTCATGGTGGTTGATATCGATCGCTGTTCTCACCCTGGCCGCCGCCTATCTGAGAAAGTATCGCTCATGGGCAGGGTGCGGGCTCGCGCTGGTCGTCAGCATATTTCTGGGCGCGCTCACAATTCAGATACAGGGACCTCGGTCGCGTGACGCATTCGGGTTCGCGGCCGGCGACGAAGCCCTCATTACCGCGCACATTACCCGAGCAGAAAACCTTCGCCAACGAGGTCGCGTGGAAGAACAGCAGAGGGTCGATCTCGAAACCGAACAAGTCACGATTGGCGACCGCACGCAACCCATTGACGCGGGCATTCGCTCGACGTTTTACAGCAAGATGTCCGACTGGGAATCTGCGACTGCGACTCCGGAATTTCACTACGGCGAACGCATTCGCTTTCTGGGAAAGTTGTCTCCACCGCGCAACTTCCAGAATCCGGGGGCGTTCGACTATCGCGGTTACCTGGCCGAGCAGGGAATTGTCGCTCTTACTTCGGCAAAGGCGGCAAACGTTGAGGTACTGCCGGGCTTCGTCGGTAGCCGTGTCGAGTTGTGGCGAACTCGCCTGCATGGCGGTGTGATTGCGCGCATTCATCAGGTATGGCCGGAGGCGGATGCCGCCCTCGTCGACGCCATGCTTGTCGGCGAAAACAGTTTTCTCAATCGCCAGCTTCTGACCGATTTCCAGCGTACCGGCACATACCACGTGCTGGTCATCTCGGGACTTAAAGTAGGTATCCTGGCGATGGTCACATTCTGGCTGTCGCGGCGATTCCGCGTGCCTGAGCTTGCGGCGAGCGCCATCGCGATAGGGCTGACTGTTGCTTATGCTGACCTCACCGATGTCGGTGTACCTGTATGGCGCGCGACGCTGATGTTGGCGCTTTATTTCTGCGCGCAGGCGTTCTACCGCAGGCGGGCGATTCTCAACACGATCGGAGTGGCGGCGCTGTTTCTTCTCGTCATAGATCCCAAGTCCCTGGCCGGCGCCAGCTTCCAATTGAGTTTTCTCTGCGTGCTGATCATCGCCGCGATTGGTGCTCCGCTGCTTGAGCGGACCACCCGGCCCCTGGGGGGCGCGCTCAAGAACTGGAAGTCGGTCAGCTACGACTTTGCCCTGCCACCTGCACTCGTGCAATGGCGGCTCGATCTGCGCATGGTTGGGGGACGGCTGAAACGGTTCATAGGTGAACGCGCGACATCGGTGATCCTTATTGGTGGTTACCGCTTGTTAATTCTGAGTTGCGAATTTCTGGTCGTTTCTTTTGTGATTCAGATCGGGTTTGCTTTGCCGATGGCGTGCTACTTTCATCGTGCGACGCTCGTTGCACTGCCCGCGAATGTACTCGCGGTCCCGCTTACCGAGATCGCCATTGTTGCAGCGTTGCTTGCGATCTCGATCAGTTATGGATCGCTTGTGCTCGCCAAGCTGCCTGCGTACGTCACTGCCCTGTCGCTTCATGCCATGGCGGGCTCGGTGCGCTGGCTCGGCGCACTACGGCTTGCCGACGCTCGCGTACCCACACCGCAGGTCGTTCTCATCCTGGTGTGTTTAGCCATCCTGATTTCCGCGATGCTGCTCGTGCGCCGCCGTCCGCTGCTTGCCACCGTCGGTGTGCTCGCATTGAGTGGCGCAGCATTCTGGATCGCGACGGTTGCGCCTCATCGTGAGATCCGGGCCGGTGTGCTCGAGATGACCGCAATCGATGTCGGCGAAGGCGATTCGCTTCTCCTGGTTTCCCCGAATGGAAGAACTCTGCTGGTGGATGCCGGAGGGATTCCGCACTGGATGCACTCCGATCTCGACATCGGCGAAGATGTGGTCTCACCTTATTTGTGGTGGCGCGGAGTCAGTCGCCTCGACGCTGTCGCGGTCACGCACCCCCACGCCGATCACATCGGCGGCATGCAGGCGATTCTTGAAAACTTTCATCCTCGAGAGCTGTGGATTGCCAGCGGGCCGCCGAATTCTGAAATGGCCGAGTTGCTTCAGAAAGCCAGCGAACTCAGCATCCCAGTCCACACCTACTCAGCCGGAGATCGATTTGAAAACGACGGCATCGCCTTCCGAGTGCTAGCGCCAGAGCCTGACACGGCCGAATATCCGAGAAATATCAATGACGACTGCCTGGTGCTGAAGGCGACTTACCGCAACACATCGGTCCTGCTCGAGGGCGATGCCGAGAAGGACGCTGAAGAAAAGATGACGGATCAGCAACCTTCGGCCGATCTGCTCAAAGTCGCACATCACGGCAGCAAAACCTCGACCCGGCCGGAACTGCTGGCCGCGGTTCATCCAAGGTTCGCGGTGATTTCTGTAGGAAGAGGGAACGTTTATGGACATCCGCGAATGGAAGTCTTACAGCGTCTGGCGGAGGCGCACATCAGGACTTATCGCACCGACATGAATGGAGCTGTAACTTTTTATCTCGACGGGACGAGCGTTATTCCTGCTCAGGATCGATAGCTTCGAACTCAGCAGTCTCTTCGTTGCCGGGAGATCGACGAAATTCTGAGATCAAACGGCGCGCGTCATCGGCATCTTCCTCGCGCACCAGAATCACGGTTCCACCCACGCCGGGCAGAATGTCTTGCGGCGCGTCGAGCGCAGTAATGTCGGAATCAATGCCCGCAGACTCGAGCAATCCGCGCACAACCATAGCTTCAGACTCCTGTTCGGTATCGAAGACCCGCACCAGCTTCTTATTCGGATTGGGCATTTCGTCTTTCCTTGCAGGGGATCCGGCCATAGCGCCTCCTTGGCAAATTAAATGAGGTTCGCCCGGCTATGATTCTAACCCCGGAAGGCTTTCGATTGGCAATAGGGCCGAAATACTACAGTTTCCGGAAATGGGTAACCTAAGTCTTACACCATGGGGCCATTGCGAATACCCGGGAATCCGCCCAAAATACCGTTAAAAGAGCGGGCGCAACGCCCGGATGGCGCGGCACATCTAATTTACCGGCAGAAGTGGGGGCCCATGGAAGGTGCGAGATCGGAGCAAGGTTGCGGTGAACGTGAACAGGAAGCTCGCAATATTCGTCGCTTACAAGTCATGATCAGCATGGTAATGTCCGTGATCGGGCAGGACCCCAACCTTACAATAGAAGAGGCTGCCGAACTCGCCGCCGGAGCCAAGCGCGCCGCACTGGCCATGTTCCCCGACAAAGAACTGGCCTACGATCTGCTTTATAAGCCGCGCCTGCAGCGGCTGATGAACGAGAGATTTCGCCTACAGTAGGGCCCCTGGCTGGCCTCTCAGGACCTTGTCTCTTGTTGTTCCGAGTAGCGTAGCGATCACTTCACCTGCCCGATCACCGCGACGTCGAACTTTGAGTAGTACTTCTTCACGTCGCCCGCACCATACTTCTCGCGGAATTTCTCCACGACCGATTTCACCTGTGCCGGCTCGGTGATCGGCGTGACAGGCAATTCCGTTTCCGCGCCTCGGGCCTCCACGCGGATGGTTGGTTTCTTGAGCACATTCTGATACCACTGCGTATCCGAGCCCTTCACTGGAAGGAGGTCGAGCTTGTCGCCCTCCAGCACGAACCACACCGGATTCGATATCGGGCGTCCGGACTTTCTGCCAGTGACCGTGATTTTGATCTCGCGATATCTTGAAAGGCGATCTTTGAGGGAATCGTTCTGACTAGGCATGGAAGCCTCCGAATTTTTAGGTTAATCCTTCTGATGCCGGAGGAGTGGCGGGTGTCAACCGGGCAAGAATGCCAGCGCTACATCATCCAACTGCAGATTTCTCATTTCGACTACCGAGACTGACGATGGCTGATAGGCTACCGCACTTCCGCCAACTGGGTACGCAGCTTGTGTGTGGCGCGGAAGAGGGTGTTCTTAATCGTGCCTTCGCTGGTGTTGAGAATCCCGGCGACGGTGCGCAGGCGAAGTCCGTGGTAGTGCTTCAGTTCGAACACGACGCGCTCGCGAGGCGAAAGCCGTTCCATGGCGCGAAGAATCGACTTACGCAGTTCGCGGCTGATCAGGCTGCGCTCCGGGCTGGTCGTTGCACGCTGGTCGGGCAGTCGATCAAGCACTTGCTCTTCCTCGCCGTCAGGAGAAATCGTGGTTGTGACGTCGTGCGTGCGCGAGGATCGCTTGCGCAGGTGATCGAGGCAAAGATTCGTGACAATGCGGTAGATCCAGGTATAGAACGAGCATTCGAAGCGGAAGCTGCCCAGGTTGATGTAGGCGCGGAGAAAGGCCTCCTGATAAATGTCCTGGCCATCTTCCTGCGAGCCGGTGAGGTGCACGGCCAGCCGCAGCACGGGCCGGTCGTACTGGCGCACCAGTTCCTCGAACGCGGCCGTGTTGCCCATCTGCGCGTCGCGGATCAGGCGGGTGTCATCCACGCGAGCCGGTCCTACTTTCGCTCGCTGCTGACTTCCGAGTTGTAACGCGTTTTCCACGTGTGATCTCAGCAAAGTTGCGCTAGCCAACGAATTTGTACCCCGTGCCATGCACCGTCAGAATGAACCGCGGATCTTCTGGCTTTGGTTCGACTTTTTGGCGCAGGCGGACAATGTGCGCGTCCACCGTGCGCGTCGTGGGAAACCGGTTGTATCCCCACACTTCCTCAAGCAAGCGGTCGCGACTCAACGTTTCGCCCGGATGATGGAGGAAAAACTTCAGCAGCTCGAATTCCTTAGCGGAGAAATCGAGCGCCTGCCCCTTGCGCGAGACCTGGCAACTGCGCATATTGACCTCGACTTCGCCGAACAAGAATTTCTCCTGTTCTTTCGGCGCGCCGCGCGCGCGCCGCAAAACCGCTTTCACGCGAGCCAGCAGTTCGCGAATGGAGAAAGGCTTGGTGACATAGTCATCGGCGCCGAGTTCGAGGCCGACGACCTTGTCGACTTCCTGGCCGCGCGCGGTCAGCATGATGATCGGGAGCGATGGTTTCTTGGTCTTGAGCTGTTTGCAGACGTCGAGGCCGCTCATGCGCGGCATCATGACATCAAGAATGACGATGTCCGGGGACTCGCTGAGCGCGCGCTCCAGTCCGGCTACGCCGTCGGGCGCACTGATGACCTGGTAGCCCTCGAATTCGAAATTGTCACGCAGCCCCGCCACCATGTTGGGCTCGTCTTCGACAATCAGAATCTTAGCCATGCTCAGTCTCCGACCTAACTCGCTGCGACTTTGCCGTTGGGTTGCCGATCGACCGGTAATGTGATCGTGAACTTGCTACCACGCCCCGGAGCACTGTCGACCATGACATCTCCGCCGTGTGCCTGCACGATGTGGCGCACCAGAGAGAGGCCGAGGCCGCTGCCCTTGGTGTTGTGAACCAGGGGATCGCCGACGCGATAGAATTTTTCGAAAATCTTTTGCTGCTCGGTTTCCGGGATACCAATGCCGTGATCGACGACTTCGAGTTTGACCGAACCGTTGTCGCGGAACAGATTCACGCCGATGAATTTCCGGTCCTGCGAGTATTTGAGCGCGTTATTGACCAGATTCAGCAACGATCGCGCCATAGCCTCGCGGTCGACTTTCAGCGCAGGAATGTCATCGCCGATGGTTTCTTCGAACGCGAATCCGTTCTGTTCGATCTGATAGCGATACGAGTCGAGCGTGTTGTGCACCAGTTCGCGCATATCGGTTTCGCGGAATTCGTATTCCTTGCGGCCGGCTTCAATGCGCGAGAAGTCCAGAATGTTATTGATCAGCGATGTGAGGCGCTCGCTCTCCTTGCGAATAATGCCGTAGTACTCCTGATATTTCTCCGGCGACTTGAGGCGACCCAGTTCCAGCGTTTCGGCATACAGACGAATCAGCGAAAGCGGAGTGCGAAGCTCGTGCGAGACATTGGATACGAAGTCGGATTTCAGTTTGGCCAGCGCCATTTCTCGCGCGATGTTGCGGTGAGTCAGCACAATACCAGCCGCAAGGAAAAGGGAAATGGCAGCGAGAATGATGAAGTCCATTCTGACGAAACGTTGCTCTAAAGCTGCCAGGGTCGTTCCCTGAAGCTTGATCGCCATCGTGAGTTCGGGGAACGCACCTTCAAGATTGCGCTCAACCTCGGGATAGCCGCCGTCCCAGCCTGCCGATGCCGCCAGTGGAGTGTAATCGTGGTGGGCGTGCAGCATCATGGCAGCGTGATTCTTCTCGCCCTTCTCTTCCTGGTGCGCCAGAATGGAATCGAGCATCTGCGGGAAGAACTGATCGTGCAGGTAATCGGGATCGAAGACGATGCCGGCGATGGCGCGCTTTCCGCCTTTGCTGTCCTCAGTCAGGAAGACTTCCGCCGATGAGTAAACATGCTTATCGCCGCGCTTCGACCAATCTCCAAAAAAGTGCGGTATTCCTTTCTTGGCCATGCTCTGGATGTTGTCGGCCATTTCCTCGTAGTCGACTTGCATCCAACTCTTCATCATCGCGGAAAATTCCTGGCTCTCTTTTTCAAATTGAGGGTCGCTCAGGCGAGAGGGCTGGGAACGGAAGAACAGACCTTTCTGTGGGTCATATAAGAACACGTGCGAGACGTAAGGATGGCTGATCAGGATTGCGTCCATCTGGGCAATACACACGTTGTTGCCATCCGGGAAATCCTCCTTCGCGTCGTCCATCAATTCGTAAGCTTTCTTGTTGATCTTCTTTTCCGAAATGGCAAGCACTTCGTTGAACTCGCGCTGGAACGCGGCCTGAATTCCCTTGTCGCGCTGAATATTGTTCAGGTGAGTGGCGCTCAGAATTACGAGGACGGCGGCGGGCAAAACCACGGCGAGCTCGAGCGTCAACATCAGCCGGGTTCTTTCGCTCAATCGCCGTTTCAAAGCCATAAGTTTTTTTGAGTATCGATCCAACGCATCCTGAACATAGTCGAATGGTCCCAGACACGTGTCAATTCAGGGTAAAAATACGTAAAAAGTTGTGAACGGATTTCTTCTTTAGATGCTGTTAGATAGAAGCTTATGGCTCGCCCGCGATAACCATTTTTTCTTGCGGCTGCAGCCGCGCTCGGTAGATCGAGTCGGTGGACGCCACTTCAGCGACCGCGTCGACGTGGAGGTCGTAACTGGCTGGAGGCAGGTGCTCGCCAAACGGGAGTTCAACGCTCTCGGTGTTCTTTTTCAGAGCAAAATGCTGGTAGCCGATGGCGGTTGCCCGCCCGATTTCGTTCACGGCAAGCACGATGACGGTGAGGTCGAAATCGTGATCGGTGTCGTTGGAGACGAGGACGGAGCCTTCAATTCTTTGGTCAACGACTTTGGGATAGCGGCCCCACACCGCCATGAGCGGCGAGACCACGGTCACGGAGTACTGGTGACTGCGCTCGTAGGCAGGTTTGCCGCTGTCGTGAACAGTTGCCGTGAAGGTGAACGTCCCCGTTTCGGTTGGCGTGCCGACGAGCTTACCGTCATTTTGAAGAACGAACCCTGCCGGGAGCCTTCCTTCCGTGACTTCCCAACCTAGCGGCAGAATCCCACCTTGCGCTTGCAATTGCGCTTCATAAGGTTGTTTGACATACGCCCTAGGCAGGCTCGCGGGCACGATTTCGAGAGGAGCGCCCTTCGCGGTGGCCTGTTGCGCAAGAGACTGGGTGCTGCACAGCAGCAGAAAGAGTAATGCTGGTAGTTGCAGTCGCCGGAGTGAGTGGTTGAAAGGGAACACTCTCGTTTGATGCACCGGGAATGAAGATCGCGCCGCTTCTAGACTACCTCGTTTCGATGCCCTGCATCTCAAATTTGCATTCGGCGTGGCTACCACGATGAGACAACTTGAAGATCAAAGCAACGATAAAGCTGAAGTTCAAGCCCAGGAGAAAGAGACCTGGAGCGAACTGGTCAAGGGATTTCAGGATGAAGTTACGCGTCTGGAGAAGAGTAATGCAGGCGCGGATTTCGAGAAAATGTCAGATTTCCAATGCCGGATTTCGAATCCATCGGCAAAAACGGCAGCCATCGTGACAGCGGATCTCGACGCCCGAACCATTTCGTACAGCTATGAACCTGAGGACAAGAACACGGCGGTTCCAGAAGAGGGAATTCTGGCGTTAAGGCCGGAAGGAAGATCGGTGAATCTCTTCTCAGCCGACCAGCAACTAAGCGCCGAGCAGGCGCGGAGGCTCATTCTCGAGCCGCTGCAATTTCAGCAGACACCTCGCAGTTAGCGACCCATCGTTATTTAGTTCCGTGCAGGAACTCCTCCACGGACGAGATAAACATCTTTGGCTGGTCGACGAAGGTCATGTGCCCTGAAGTGGGAAAGATCACCAGTTTCGAGCCAGCAATCTTCTCTTGCATGACTTTGGACATCGAAGGATCACTTTCGTCGTGATCTCCCACGAGAATTAGTGTTGGGACCTTGATGGTGGAGAGACGGTCGGTATACTCCACCGATTTCAGGTTGCCGTCGATCACGAACTCGCCGTGTTGGCCCCACATTTCTTTGTAGAGATCCCAGGACATTTTGCCGTTGTCGATTGGATCGTAATTAGGGTCGGGACGGTTGTGATAAAGATATGGGAAATAGCCTTCGCCCCAAGCCGCGACCATGTAGTCATTGGTATAGCGATTCTTCGCGTAGTCTTTGCCGTGGCTGTACAGGCCATCGGCTTCAAGTTTATCGATGCGATGGCTGAGTTCTGAAGGCATGTTCTGCTTCATGCGGACGAAGACTTGATTTAACGCTATGGTGCTTGACCAGGTGCTGGCGAGAATCAGATGGGAAAGATTGCGCTGATACTTGAGCGCATAAGCTTGCGCGAGGGCGCCGCCATAGGAGTGGCCAAGCAGCGTGATTTTGCCGAGGTTGAGAGCCTGCCGGACAGATTCGACGTCCTCGACCATGTTTTCGATGGTGTAGCCGGAAGGGTCTTCGAGCTTTTCTGAACGGCCGGAGCCACGCTCATCGATAAAGATGAGCTTGTTGTGTCGAGCGAGAGGTAGCAGGTACGGTAAGAAGTAATCGTGCGACGCGCCGGGACCTCCGTGAACAATCATGAGTGGTTCGCCGCGTCCGAGAATCTTGTAATAAATCATGGTTCTGTTGGCATCGACAAAGCCTTCCTGCATTGGGTAAAGATTCTGGACGGCAGAGTGAGCGGCCGAGGGTCCTGCTTTCTGTGCGATGGCAGGCATTCCCAACAGTAAGAGAACGGATACGAGGTGCGATGGTTTGAGATTCATAGGCCGCCATCGTAATGCCAGAGCGTGGCAAGAGTAAATGTGTTCCGGTCGCTCTGGATAGGATTCCCAAGGTGGCGTACGATACAAGTCCGAACTCAGCCCAGCCAAGGAGCAAGCAGATGGCCGCAACGAAAGTAAAGCCCCTCACGCGCCGCCCGGCGTGGAAAGCGCTTCAAGCTCACTACAAGCAGATTCGTGAAATCCATCTGAGGCAATTATTCGCGGATGATCCCAAACGCGGCGAGCGCCTGACGGTAGAGGCGGCTGGTTTGTTCTTCGACTACTCGAAGAACCGAGTCACGGATGAAACGGTGAAGCTATTGCTCCAGCTTGCGGAGGAGTCGAACCTGCGCGGGCGCATCGACGCGATGTTCGCAGGAGAGAAAATCAACATTACCGAGAAGCGGGCTGTCTTGCATGTCGCGCTGCGCGCTCCGAAGGACGAGGTCATCAAGCTGGATGGTAAGAATGTTGTTCCCGCGGTCCACTCAGTGCTGGAAAAGATGGCCGCATTCAGTGATCGCGTGCGTACCGGAGAGTGGAAAGGGCAGACGGGGAAGCGGCTCCGTAACGTTATCAACATCGGGATTGGCGGTTCCGATCTCGGGCCGGTGATGGCCTACGAGGCACTGAGAGATTACAGCGATCGCTCGATGACGTTTCGATTTGTCTCCAACGTTGATGGTACCGATTTTGCCGAGGCGGTCCGAGATCTCGATGCGACGGAAACGCTGTTTATCGTCTCATCGAAGACTTTCACGACTCTGGAGACGATGACCAATGCCCGCACGGCCCGCGAATGGGCGCTCAAAGGACTTGGAGGAGACGAGAGCGCCATCGCGAAGCACTTTGTTGCGGTTTCGACGAACGCTGCCGAAGTCTCGAAGTTCGGCATTGACACGGCGAACATGTTTGAGTTCTGGGACTGGGTGGGGGGACGCTACTCGATGGATTCGGCTATCGGACTGGCGGCAATGATCGCCATCGGGCCAGAGAATTTCCGATCCATGCTGAGTGGCTTTCACCAGATGGACGAGCACTTCCGCACGACTCCGTTCGAGCGCAATATTCCTGTGCTGATGGGGCTTCTGGGGATCTGGTACGCAGACTTTTTTGGATCGCAAACCGTCGCGGTGCTGCCGTACGAGCAGTACCTGAAACGATTCCCAGCTTATCTGCAGCAGTTGACTATGGAAAGCAATGGCAAGCATGTCCGCCTGGACGGCGGAGAAGTGAATTACGACACGGGGCCGATCTTTTGGGGCGAGCCCGGGACAAATGGTCAGCATTCTTTTTACCAGTTGATCCATCAGGGGACGCGCCTCATACCTTGCGACTTCATCGCATTCGAAAAAACACTCAACCCCCTGGGCCAGCACCATGACATTCTGATCGGAAACGTGTTCGCGCAGACCGAAGCGCTGGCTTTCGGCAAAACAGAAGAGGAGGTCAAAGCCGAGGGAACGACGCCGAGGATCGTTCCTCATCGGATATTCGAAGGCAATCGGCCGTCGAACACGATCCTCGCGGAG
>Ga0070735_10001751_pt1 | contig 20413 bp, 22 predicted proteins | sample Coa_R1_FD_66443 | JGI IMG/M metagenome (GOLD analysis project Ga0070735, IMG submission 66443) | Surface soil microbial communities from Centralia Pennsylvania, which are recovering from an underground coalmine fire - Coalmine... | ecosystem: Environmental > Terrestrial > Soil > Unclassified ... | reverse complement strand
GGGCCCTGAATGCCTGTCCATAGAGGTTCGGCCTGCCTGCCTATGCTGGATTGAGAGTCTAGCACCGGGCTCGCTGCGCATTCTCATTCCGACACCGAAACGTTGATTTAGGCAATAACCTCGCCAAATCTGGCAAACCGCGTCGGGGGTATACCGCGACACTGACGCATCGCGAACAGCACCGTCAGGAGCACATCACCATGAAGCACATATCGATCGGCGGACTCGACGTCTCCCGCATAGGACTCGGCGCCATGTCCATGTCCGGCTACTACAACATCGGGGCAGGGAGCGATGCCGAGTCGATCCGCACCATCCACCGGGCGCTCGACCTGGGCGTCACTCACATTGATACCGCCGAGATCTACGGTCCCTTCACCAACGAGGAACTAGTGGGCCGGGCCATCAAGGGTCGCCGCGACCAGGTGGTGTTAGCGACGAAATTCGGCCTCGTCTCGCATTCCGGTGGGGGCCCCGGGGTGCTCGACAGCAGCCCGGCGAACATCCGTGCCGCGATCGAGGGCTCGCTGAAGCGGCTCGGCACGGACCACATTGACTTGTACTACCAGCACCGCGTCGATCCAAAGACCCCCATCGAGGACACCGTCGCCGCCTTGGCCAAGCTGGTCGCCGAAGGCAAGGTCCGATACATCGGGTTGTCCGAGGCCAGCCCCGCCACGATCCGTCGCGGCCACGCCGTCCACACTATCACCGCCCTGCAAACCGAGTACTCCCTGTGCACCCGTGACCCGGAGGCCGAACTGCTGCCGCTGTTGCGGAAGCTGGGCATCGGCTTCGTTCCCTACTCGCCGCTCGGTCACGGCTTTCTCACCGGCGAGATCCGCTCCCTAAAACAGCTCTCCGACGACGATTGGCGCAAGACCAACCCGCGTTTCATCGGCGAAAACTTCCAACGCAACCTACGCATCGTGGACGAGGTCAAGGCCGTTGCCGCCGAGGTGGGGGCAACACCGGCACAGATCGCTCTGGCGTGGCTGCTCGCGCAGGGCGACGACATCGCCCCGATCCCCGGCACCAAGCGGGTCGCCCGCGTCGAAGAGAATACCGCAGCCGATCGCATCGAGCTGAGCGTTGAGCAGATCGAGCGGCTGAACAACCTCACGCCCGCCGCAGGGGAGCGTCACAACGAAGGAAGTATGGCCGTCATCGACCGCTGACCACACTGCGCGCAGCGGCGCGCTTGCGAAAGTCCCCTTTGGGTAGCGGTCGTAAATTGGGAGTGCGGGCCATCGCGCTGCGACGGGTGGCTGCCGTCGATCGATTGAAACGACCGTCAACTCCGGCCGCTCCCCGAACCTGCGTGTGGTGGAAGGAACTTGTGCTTTTCGCCGGTCCTGTCTGTTCACACGCGCATCACACGCAGGCTGCAGTTTGGAGAACAAAGGCTTTCTGGTGAGGTTCTTAGGCGCGGGCCGATGTGGGTTCGATTCCCATCACCCGCTCCATTTGCGACTTCGCCGGGCCAGGCCAGCGGTAGCTTCGCCTCTGAATTAACGCTGGTTGCCATCCCCCTGTGCATCCGCGACCATTCGGGCGCATGGGGGGACACTCCATATGACCGAGGGTGGCGGCGGCGGCGCCGTGAGCGGAATTTCACACGCGGTATTTCTGAGCTACACCTCGCAGGATGCGCAGGCCGCTCAACGCATCTGCGTGGCACTGCGCTCAGCGGGTGTCGAAGTGTGGTTCGACCAAAGCGAGCTGAAGGGCGGGGACGCCTGGGACCAGGCGATCCGCAGGCAGATCAGGACCTGCGCACTGTTCATTCCGGTCATCTCGCACGCCACGCACGATCGCCGCGAGGGGTACTTCCGACTTGAGTGGAAGCTGGCGATTGATCGCTCTCACCTCATGGATGCCGAAATGGCCTTCCTGTTGCCGGTCGTGATCGACGACACACGTGATGACGATGATCGCGTGCCGGAGCGGTTCCGGGAAGTGCAGTGGACGCGCCTGCCGGGTGGAGAGACGTCGCCGGCATTCGCCGAGCGCGTACGACGACTGCTCTCGCCCGAGAGTCCTGCCCCAGCGGCATTCGAAACCACAGCCCCCTCCGCCGGCAGCGCGGTGGTGAGTGATGCGGCGGCGCCGCGCGGGCTCATCCGACGGCGCGCGGGAGTGTGGTACGCGGCAATCACGGTGGCGGCCGTCCTCGCCCTCGGCTATTTTGGGCTCGGGTTGCTGACGGGATCGAAGCCTGGCGCCAAGGGCGGTGCTTCCATCGCGGTGCTGCCGCTCGTGAACGAGAGCGGCGATGCGGGCCAGCGCTACTTCTCCGATGGGTTGTCGGAAGATCTGATCACCGCGCTGTCGCAGTTTCCCGGGCTCAAAGTGATCGGCCGGACTTCCTCGTTTCAGTTCCGCGATACGAAAGAAGACAGCCGCAGCATCGGCGCCAAGCTCGGGGTGGCCTATCTGGTTGAAGGGAGCGTGCGCCGTGCGGGCGATCTGGTGCGAGTCAGCGCGGAGCTCATCAACGCATCCGATGGCAGCACGCAGTGGTCGGAGCGCTATGACCGTCCCTACAAGGATCTTTTTGCGCTCCAGGACGACATCACGAATGCGGTGGCGGGCGCGCTCAAGACCCGGCTATTGGCGCACGAAAAGGCCCAGGCGCAGAGCGATCGCCCGCCGAGCGGAAACCTCGAAGCCTACAACGCGCTGCTGCACGGCAGATTTTACGCCTCAATCAACACGCCGGCCGACGACCGCAAAGCGATCGAGCTCTTCACGGCCGCGACGCAGCTCGATCCGCGCTACGCGCTGGCGTGGAGTGAGCTGTCATGGGCGTGGACAGGCCTCGCTTCCACGTGGGTCAGCGGTGCGCCCGCGCAGCAGGCATACGCGAATGCGCGCGCGGCCGCCGATAAAGCCCTCGCCTTGGCGCCGGACCTCGCGGCCGCGCACCTTGCGCGCGCGTGGTTGCTGCTCGCAGCGGATTTCGATTGGCGCGGAGCCCAGACGGAGGCCCGTCGCGCCCTGGAGTTGGCGCCGGACTACGGCCGGGCAAAACTCTATCTTGCAGACGAGCTTGCGACCTCCGGCCAATTGAGTGAGGCCATCGAGCTCGCCCGGCAGGCGCTGGCGACTGATCCGCTGCACGCCAACTGGTACAGCGCGCTGGGCGGATATCTCCTGGGACTCAACCGTCTCGACGAGGCGGAGGCGGCGGTGCGAAAGGCGATCAACTTGCAGCCGAGCGCGCGCGGGTATTACCCGACATTGGTGATGATCGCCATCCAGCGCGGCGATGCTCAGGCCGCGATGGCGGCCGCGCAGCAGGAGCCACCGGGGTACTTTCGGGACCTGGCGCTGGCCCTGGCAGAACAGGTTGGAGGTGACCGCGCCGCCGCGGCCAGCGCTCTGAAGCTCCTCATCGACAAACACGCCGATGACCAACCGTATGGGATCGCCCAAATCTATGCGCTCCGCAAGGATCCGGACAAAGCGTTCGAGTGGCTCGAGCGCGCATCGAGCATCCGAGATTCAGGCATCGTCTCCCTGCTATATGACCCCTTGCTGCTGCGCTACAAGGACGATCCGCGCTTCGCTGCCTTCTGCCGCGAGGTGGGACTACCCACGCCGGCAGAGAGTCAGCGGCGAACATGAGCACAGGCCATGCAACCTGAAACGGCCAGCAGACCGATCGCTGTCGCGCTTTACGTGGTGGCAATGGTAGCCGTCATAGTCGGTGTGGATTTCGCGTTCTTCAGAAACCGATTCTGGGAACGGTTGATGGCGAACATCGGCGTTGTCTTGTTGTTCGCGGCTTTCTACCTCAGATTCTTCAGGCGTCCATGAGCTAAGGAGTTACAGCGCCCTTTTGCTCCGATTGCGCAAACGAAATTCGACGCGCGCTTTTAACCGATCCTGTCGCTTCACACGCGACCTATGCGCGGCGGCGCGACGGAGCCAAGTACATCCGCGACGCTCATTCCGAGTGCGAGTAACGCGCGGTCACTGCCGGCTGCCGCATCGAGCTCGATGGCAACCGGTAACCCCGATGACGTCAGCCCCGCGGGAAGCACCAGGCCGGGAATGGCGGCCGACCCCGTCGGCGTGATGTTGCGCGCAAGCGCCGTGAAGAGCGAAATGCGTCGATCGCCGACCGTTACGTCCTCCGCACCAATTGGCAGTGCGGGCACAGCGGTCGCGGGAAATATGATCGCAGCAACACCCGTCCGGGAAAAGTAGTCGGCGAACAGGCGCCGAAACTGCGGCAGCTTATTCTTGATCAGGTCGTCGTATCTGGAGTCCAGTACGTAATCGGACCCTCCCGGAAATACCTGGCGCAGGTCGTCCCGGATTCCCGGGCTCGCCCGCTCGACGAGCTGCTCGAAGCTAAGCCCCGTCCGATACTCCTCGAGGTACTGTCCCACCGCGAACCGGACGTCATGCGTGATGACAGGCGTCGTAATGTTGTCATGGACCTTTGTGATCTCGGGAAATGTCGACTCAATGATCTCGGCTCCGGCCCGCCGGAGTCGGGCCAGCACGCTGTCCGTTATGCGCGCGACTTCCGGATCAAGGTCGGTGTACCAGTAGTCACGGACGACTCCGAGGCGCACGCCGCGCAGCGGTACGGGCTCGACTGGGCCCCAGTCGCCGGTCATCACGGAATCAAAAAGTGCGAGGTCCTTGACCGTTCGTGCCTGGGGTCCCGCCTGATCGAACACCGGGCTGAGCGGAATGCAGCCATGAGTCGGATAGCGCCCGGTTGTTGGCCGCAACCCCATGATGCCGCACAGCGCGGCCGGAATCCGAATGGACCCGTTGGTATCCTCGCCGATGCCAAGTGGGGCCATGCGTGCGGCGATGGCGGCTGCAGTCCCGCCGCTGCTGCCACCGGGGATGCGGCTAGGGTCGTAGGGATTGCGGACCGGACCAAACGTCTCATTATTACTGGTCCATCCGTAGCCGAGCTCATGCATATTCGTCTTGCCCAGAATGACGGCACCGGCTTCCAGCAGCCTCTTGACGATCAATGCATCGTCAGACGGACGAAAGTGGCGCAGCCCGGGCGTCCCTCCCGTAGTGGGATAGTCGCGCGTGTTAACGCAGTCCTTGATCGGGATCGGCAGTCCAAACAGTGGACCTGGCTTCGCGCCGGCGCGCCGCTCCCGGTCGCGCCGCCGCGCGTCCTCGAGCACTTTGTCCGGTTCGAAGGAAATGAACGCGTTGAGAGCGTGCCCTGCCGAGCAACGCTCAAGCAGAGCGCGCGCATAATTCTCCGCAGTGATGTCACCTTGAGAGATCCGGGCTACCGCTTCGACTGCCTTCAGGTTGACAAGACTGTCCTCGCCGAATTGAGCGGGTGCGGCCCGCAGTGCAGCGGGTGCCATGCCCATCGCGATAGTTGCGCTACCACCCGCCAGGAACGAGCGACGAGAAAGATCTTCGACGTTTGACACGATTACCTCCGACCGCAGTCCGTCGCAGGCATTGTTCTTGTTTGGGCGCAGTCTGACATGTTACCTGTTGTAGGAGACGGGTACAGCCGTCCGCTTGCAACGGTACTGGTCTACTTTGGTGGCAGCCGCGCCTTGATGTCCTTCAGCTCTTCCTTCAGTTGCCGCACCTCTTCTTCCAAGCGCTCGAGGCGGGAAGGCGCGGGCGCCGAGGCCATTGAAGGCCCCGTGACCGACTCCTCCTCGAGCGCGGGAATGTTGACGGCTCCGCCGAACAAGTGCGCGTAGCGCGAGTCGCGGCGACCGGGTTCGCGCGGCAGCCGCACGACGAACGGTCCATCCGCGCGGCTGCTCAGGCTCTCGAGCGCAGTCTCGACCGCCCCCACTTCGGGAAAGAGCGCCATGCGGGCCGCGCGGGTGCGCAGCTCTCCGGGGGTTTGAGGTCCGCGGACCAACAGCTCGCAGACGATCGCGAGCTCCTGCGGCGTGAACTTCAGCGGCCCGAACTCGGTGTTGCAGAACCGATGCTGGTACTTCGGCACCCGACTGCCGAAGCCTGACTTCTCGACCACGAAATGCTTCCTGATCAGCTGATCCAAGGTGGTCTGGATCGTAGCCTCGTCCGTCGACATGACCGGATCGCGGTTACTCTTCTGGTTGCAGGCGTTGACCAGTGCGTTCAAGGACAGCGGATACTGGTCCGGTGTCGTTATCTGTTTCTCGATGAGGCAGCCGATAACGCGTACCTCGATTGGCGAGAGCTCAATGTTCATTGGCAGGAACTGATGGCGCTGGTGACTGCATGGAGTATAGGTCGCTAATCCGCAAGTGAGGCTGGATGGGTTAGATTTCCATCACCCGCGCCACTCAACGGCCGACCCGCTCCTTGAGGTCTGCCGGGTATCGATCTCCCTGCACTTCGATTCGCGAGACGGCGCTCTCGATCTCGCGCAGCTCCTCGGTCGTCAGCCTGATGTCCGCTGCGGCGAGGTTCTCCTCCAGGCGATGCAGCTTCGTCGTACCTGGAATCGGCACGATCCAGGGCTTCTGCGCGAGCAACCACGCAAGCGCAATCTGCGCAGGTGTCGTGCCCTTACGCCCTGCGATCTGCCGGATCGTATCCACCAGGGTCTGGTTGGCTTTGCGGCCTTCCGCGGTGAAGCGCGGCAGAAGGTTGCGGAAGTCGTTGGCGTCGAACCGGGTGGCTTCGTTGATCGCACCCGTCAGGAAGCCTCTTCCCAGCGGGCTGTACGGGACCAGCCCGATCCCGAGCTCCTCGAGCGTCGGCAATATTTCCTTTTCGGGCTCTCGCCACCAGAGCGAGTACTCGCTTTGCAATGCCGTGACCGGCTGGACGGCGTGCGCACGACGGATCGTCTTCGCCCCGGCCTCGGAGAGGCCGAAATGGCGGATTTTGCCGTCCTGGATCAGCTGCCTGACCGTACCCGCGACGTCCTCGATGGGAACGTTCGGATCCACTCGATGCTGGTAGAGGAGATCGATCACATCCGTCTTCAGCCGCTCGAGAGAGGCCTCCACGACTTCCCTGATGTGCTCGGGGCGGCTGTCCATGCCTGCCTGCTTGCCGTCCACAATCCTGAAGCCGAATTTGGTCGCGATCACCACCTGCTGGCGGACGCCCGCCAGGGCCTCGCCCAGCAGCTCTTCGTTGGCGAACGGACCGTAGACTTCGGCGGTATCGAACAGAGTGACCCCGCGCTCGACGGCGCCCCGGATCAGCGCCAGCGCTTGCGGCCTGTCGGTGGCCGGTCCGTAACCGTAGCTGAGCCCCATGCAACCCAGGCCGATCGCCGACACTTCCAGATTACGGCCGAGCGTGCGCTTTTCCACGGCGTTCTCCATTGAAACAGGATGGAGGGTTGATAGCCCTTCCCGTCGTCCTCTGCAACCCCGGCCACCGGCGTTGCAGTGGGCTGCGATTCGATCAAGAAAAGCTGCTTCGCTGCGATCGCGTAAACTAGCGCAGGCCGCCCGCACACGCGGCTCACGTCCAAGCGCAGGAAGGAAGATCCCATGAGCAAAGGTATGGATCGAAAGAAAGAGGGCAAGAAGAAAGCTGCCAAGAGCTTCGAGGAGAAGCGCGCAGCCAAGCGTGCCAAGCGAGACGCCGCGCGCCGCTGAGTCTCCTTCCAAGCCATGGCCGCGAAACGCACCGCCACGCGAGCCGTAGAGGAATACATCGCCGGCACCCCACGGGAGGTGCGGGGCAAATTGAGCTAGATGCGGGCCGCGATACGCGCGGCGGCGCCCGGCGCGACCGGGCGCACCGACTACTTCCGGATGCCGGGGTAAGGTGATGAAGGACAAGTCGACGTGACACGGGTCAGCTTCACGCGGCCACCTTGATGCCCGGTCTTCCCGCGATCGCCCTGGGGATGATTTGCATCTTCGGTGCCGCGGTGGTGCGAGGAGAGGTCATGGCGAAGCTCGTGTTTGCACTACACCAGTCGCTCGACGGCTACATCGACCACACGGAATTCTCGCCCCCTCCCGCTCTCTTCAGTCACTTCATCGAGCTGGTGCGAAGCTCGGCAGGCTTCCTGTACGGTCGTCGCATGTACGAGGTGGTGCGGTACTGGGACGATGACGGCAATGTCGAGAGCGCGGAGGACCACGAGTTCGCGGCGGCGTTGCTTGATCGCGTCCCTCGCCATCCATGTGATGCGCCACTCAGTTTCCTGCGATTCGCCGCGGGAGGTGCGTGGGCACGCGGCGGCTGGCACCAAAACTGCACCTGTGATCCTACAACTTCACAGGTGCTCATTCGATGTCAAAAAAACGACTGTCCGGCAAGGTGATCCACGACTCCCGCGGCACAGCGGTGTGGAATTGGGACGTCGCGACGGGCGTCCTGGCGCAGAAAACCGTTGCCGAGCTGATCACGACACTCGATGTGCCGGGCGGGTTGGGTCTCGAGGTCGATGCGACCGCCTCGCGTGATTGGGCCGGAGATCCCTACAACCGACACGAGCGTTGAGGCCTGCCAGCGGCAAGCTCCTTAATAAGGAGGTGCCGCTCGAGATGACCCCACACGCATTGATCCGGGCGGACCCCTGCGGGGCTGCCGTCCTTTCGGCCCTTGGGTGCCTAACCGGTCACATTCCTTGCTTCCGGACCGCTCGTCCGTGACCATTCGGTGACATTCGCGCACCGCGCGCACGGGTAAGCTTTCAGGATGCACCAGATCGGTGTCGTAGGACTGTCCTACCGACATGCGGGGGTCGACGAGGTGGCACGCTTCGCCGTCCCGCGCGCGGAAATTGCTGCGCGGCTTCCGCAGCTGCGCGAGCGGCTTCGGGCCGCCGAGATTCTCTACGTCGGTACCTGTAACCGGGTCGAAGTCGTATTCGCCACCGCCGACGGCAACCCCGCCGGGGACTCGCGCCAGGCAATATTCGAAGCGCTTACCGGGCGCGGCTCACAACCCGGCGAAGCCGCGCGGACGCTGCGTGCCTGGACCGGCGAGGCGGCGGTCGAGCATCTCTTCCTCCTTGCCTGCGGGCTCGACTCCGCCCAGACGGGCGAGCAGGAGATCGCGGCGCAGTTGCGCGATGCCTGGGAGGAGTCGCGTGCGGCGCGCACCTGTGGCCCGCTGCTCGACCGGCTGATGGGTGAGGCACTCGGGATGGCGCGGCGCGTGCGCCGCATGAGCTCGCGAGTGCGCTCGCCCTCACTCGGGGACCTCGCCGCCGAGCGCGTGCTCGCGCACCTCGACGGCCAGCCGGGCTTGACCGCGCTCCTTGGCGTCTCGCCGATGACGCGCCGCTGCGCTGCGCTCCTGAGCGGTGGGGGTGTTCCCCTCCTCATCGTCAATCGCACTCTCGAGACCGGAGAGGAGCTGGCACAGTCAGTCGGTGCAAGGGCCCTCTCGCTCGAGTCCTTCCGGGCCGATCCGCCGGCGGTGCGCGCGCTGGTGCTGGCGGCCGGCGGTGGCGGGACGCTGCTCGATGCCGCAGCGCTCGAGCGCTTGCAGGGGTCGGCGGCGCGCGAGGGCACAGGGCCACTCCTTATAGATTTCGGCGTCCCGCCCAACATCGATCCCGAGGCCGCGCGACGGGCGGGACTTGCGCGCGTCGGCATGAGCGATCTCATCGAGGCGGCGCAGGGGCAGCGGCTCGCGCAGCTCCTGCGTCTCGCGCCGGTGCGCGCGGCCATCGATGAGCGTCTGGCGCACCTGCGCGCCGAGCTCGCCACGCGTGCGCTCGGGCCGCGCCTTCAGGACCTGCGCGCGAGGTTCGAGGAGATCGCGGCCGAGGAGGTGGCGCGGGCGCTGCGTCACGAGCTCCGTTCGCTCGATGAGCAGCAACGCACCGAGCTCGAGCGGCTCGGAGCGGCGGTCGCGCACCGCCTCGCGCACCTGCCGCTCGCCGGGCTCCGTGCCGCGGCGGTGCACGCGAGTGCCGATGCCGTGGATGCATTTTTCGATGCGGCGAAGCCGGGACGGGCGCAGCCCGCGGACGCTGCGAAAGGCGAGTCATGAAGGGGACGGAACGCTCGGCACGGCTCTTCGAACGCGCCTGTCGTGCCATCCCGGGCGGGGTGAGCTCGCCGGTGCGCGCTTTTCGTGCGGTCGGCGGCACGCCACTCTTTATTACGCGCGGCGCGGGCGCGCGGGTGACGGACGCCGACGGACGCACCTATCTTGATCTTGTGTGCTCGTGGGGTCCGCTCATTGCCGGACACGCGCATCCGCAAGTGCTCGCCGCGATCGGCGCTGCACTCGCGCGCGGCACGACTTTTGGTGCCCCCTGCGAGGCGGAGGTCGAGCTCGCCGAGCGGATCATCGCCGCTTACCCCGCAGCCGAGCGCGTGCGTTTCGTGTCCTCAGGGACCGAGGCCGTCATGAGCGCCATCCGCGTGGCGCGTGCCTTCACGGGGCGCGACCTGATCGTCAAGTTCGCGGGCTGCTACCACGGACATGCGGATCACCTGCTGGTGGCCGCGGGCTCGGGACTCGCGACCTTGGGAAAGCCGTCATCGGCGGGCGTGCCTCAGGCCTTCACCGCCTGCACCCGGGTCCTGCCGCTCGATGAGGAGGCGGCCGCCGAGGCGCTGTTCGAGCGTGAAGGCGCACGCATCGCCGCGCTCATCGTCGAGCCGGTGCCCGCCAATCACGGTCTGCTGCCGCAGCGACGCGAATTTCTCGAGACGCTGCGACGCCTCACGCGCGCGCATGGCGCACTGCTAATCTTCGATGAGGTGATCTCGGGATTTCGCCTGGCACGGGGAGGAGCGGCCGAGCTCCTCTCGATCACCCCCGACCTCGCAACCTTCGGCAAGGTGATCGGCGGGGGCATGCCGGTCGGGGCATTTGGCGGTGCGCGCCTCATCATGGAACGGCTGGCTCCGCTCGGGGATACCTATCAGGCGGGCACGCTCTCGGGGAACCCCGTCGCGATGGCCGCAGGACTTGCGACGCTCGATTGTCTCGAGCGCTCGCAGGGCTGGCAGCAGCTCGAGGCCCTGGGGGCCGAGCTCGAGCGCCTCCTCGCGCCGGTGCTCGCACGCGCCCCCTTCCCACTCAGCCTGGTGCGCGTGGGCTCACTCTTCTGGCTCTCCCTCCATGAGGGCGGCGCACCCCGCAACGCCGCGGCCCTCACCGAGCGTGAGGCGGCGCGCTTCGCGGCGCTCTTTCACGCCATGCTCGAGCGCGGCGTCTACCTGCCGCCCTCGGCCTATGAGGCCTGCTTTCTCTCGCTGGCCCATACGCGCGCGGATCTCGAGGAGTTCGTAAGCGCGCTCGCCGCCTCGCTCGCCGCAGCGGCCTCCTCATGAGAGCCGCCCGCGTCTTCCAGCTCACGGCGCTCGTCCTCGTCGGGGTGTCCGCGGTGCAGGTGGGCTGGTGGCTGTTCGACCAGCGCGAGTACACGCTGCAGAGGGTGCAGGCCGCGCGCGAGCTCTACGCCGGCCAATCGCGCGCCGCGCAGGCGCTGCTCGATGCCGGCGTGAGTGAGAGAAGGGTGCGTGAGCTGCTGCCGGATATGGTGGTGAGCGGCGGGCACGCCGTGCTCGCCCCGGCGCTCGAGCAGTCGCTGCTCGCCGAGGAGCAGCGCCGCAGCAAGCAGTACGCCTGGGAGGGATCGTTCTTCCTGCTCGCGCTCGCCGCCTGCATTCTCGTGATCGCACGCGCGCTGCGTGCCGAGGCGCGGGTGCTGCAGGAGCAGGACGATTTCCTGGCGCTGGTCTCGCATCAGTTCAAGACACCGCTCGCCAGTCTGCAGCTGTCGCTCGAGACCATGACGCTGCGCACGCTCGCGCCCGAGCAGGCCAAGACCCTCATCGATCGCATGCTCGCGGATCTTTCGCGCATGTCGCTGATGGTCACGCAGATCCTCGAGAGCGTGCGGCTCGAGCGTGGGCGCGTCGACCTGCGCTCGGAGCCCGTGGAGCTTGCCGGGGCGGTGGCGCGCGTCGTCGGCTCGCTCGAGGAGCGCGCCCGCTCGCAGCGCATCGCGCTCACGAGCGAGGTGGGTCCGGCGCTCTACGTGCTCGCCGATCCCCTGGCGCTGGACGTGATCGTGCGCAACATCCTCGAGAACGCGCTCGCGGCCGTGAGCCCGGTCGGTGGCGGCACCATCACGGTGAGTGCACGCACGACGGGCAGGGAAATCACGCTCGCGGTGCGCGACAGCGGCGTCGGTTTCCGCCCCGCGGACGGCACGCGGCTGTTCGAGAAGTTCACGCGCCTTCATCCCGGCGGTGGCAGCAGCCATTACGGCACAGGTCTCGGCCTCTACATCGTGGCGCGGCTGATGCGACTCGCGCAGGGTCGGGTCAAGGCCGAGAGCGCGGGCGTCGGGCAGGGAGCCTGCTTCTCGCTCACCTGGCCTGCAGCCCCGGTGCCACCCGCATGAGCGCTCCCGCGCCAGAGAAGATTCGGGTGCTCGTGGTCGAGGACGATCCGCACCTCGCCGCCGGTGTCATGGAGAACCTGCGCGCCGAGGGCTACCTGGTCGAGACGGCCGACAACGGGCGCGTGGCGCTCGAATGGCTGCGCGCCAATTCCTGCGCCCTCGTGGTACTCGATGTGATGCTGCCCGAGCTCGATGGCTTCGCCGTATGCCGGGCGCTGCGCGAGGCCGGCGACAGTACTCCGGTGCTCTTCCTCACCGCCCGCGGCGACCCGGCAGACCGCGTGCGCGGGCTCGAGGCCGGGGGCGATGACTATCTCGCCAAGCCCTTCCATCTCGCCGAGTTTCTCTTGCGCGTGCGCGCCATCCTGCGGCGCTGGGACTGGTACCGCAGCGCTTCCGCGACCGCCGCGACCGCGGTGCTGCACTTTGGCGGCAACGAGGTGGACTTCCGCGCCTTCCGCGCCCGCAGCTGGAACGGCGAGCCGCAGGAGCTCACCGAGAAGGAGGCCATGATCCTCAAGGTACTGGCCGAGCATGCAGGCGAGATCGTCTCGCGCGAGGATCTGCTCGAGCGGGTGTGGGGCTACGACGTGTTTCCGTCCACGCGCACGGTCGACAACTTCATCCTCAGGCTCCGCAAGCGTTTCGAGCGCGAGCCGGCCAATCCGCGGCATTTCCTCACGGTGTGGGGAGTCGGCTACCGCTTCCTGACCGAGGGCGAGCCGTGAGCCCGCGCGTGCTGCGCATCGGCACGCGCGCTTCGGCGCTCGCGCTCTGGCAGGCCCGTCACGTCGAGGCGCTGGTGCGCTCGCAGCCCGGCTCGCCCGCGACCGAACTGGTGCACATCAGGACCGCGGGCGATGCGCAGCGCGAGGTGCCGCTCTGGCAGGCGGAGGGGCGTGCCTTCTTCACGCGCGAAATCGACGCGGCGCTCACCGCCGGCACCATCGATGTGGCCGTGCACAGCCTCAAGGATCTGCCGACCGAGCTGGCCGCGGGCGTCTCGCTGGTTGCGACCCTGAAGCGAGAGGATCCACGCGATGCGCTCCTGTCGCGCAGCGGCGCCCCGCTCGGCGAGCTCATGCAGGGCGCGCGCATCGGCACCAGCAGCCTGCGGCGCCGTGCCTTCATCGCGCACGCGCGCCCCGATGTGGTGGCGCTCGAGTTGCGCGGTAACGTGCCCACCCGTATTGAGCGGCTGCGCCGCGGCGACTACGACGCCATCATCCTCGCCGCCGCCGGTGTGACGCGGCTCGGTTTGAGCGAGCACATCACGCAGTACCTCCCCGCGGATGCCTTTCCGCCCGCCGTGTCGCAGGGGGTGATCGGCATTTGCGCGCGCGCCGACGATTCAGCGACTGGCACCTGGCTGAGCGCGCTCGACGACCGGTGCGCGCGACTCGCCTCGAGTGCCGAGCGAGCGCTGCTCGCGCGCCTTCAGGGTGGCTGCCAGGTGCCGCTCGGGGCGCTGGCGGAGCTGCGCGGCGACACCCTCCACCTCGCGGCGGCGGTGTGTGCGCTCGATGGCTCGCGCGAGCTGCGCGCGCAAGGCTCGCACTCCGCGGCGCAGGCGCCGCTCACGGTGGATGCAGCGGTCGCGCTCGGGGAACGGATCGCCGATGAGCTGATTGCCTCTGGCGCGGCGCAGCTCATCGCGCAGCAGAGGGAGGCGCTCGCGGTGGCCGCGCCATGAGCTTGAGCTCGCGTCCCGTCGTGGTGACCCGCGCGGAAGCGCCCGACGGCCCGCTCAGTCGCGAGCTGCGGGCGCTCGGACTCGAGGTGGTCGCCTGGCCTGCGGTGAGTGTCGGGACGGCGGATGCGGGTGCGCTCGCGGCTGCGCTCTCGGAGCTTGCCTCCTACGCCTGGATCGTGTTCGCGAGCCGCCACGCGGTGGCAGCGGTCCTCGATCGAATTCCCCAACGGCCGCCGGGTTTGCGCATCGCCGCCGTCGGGCGTGCGACCGCGCTGACGCTGCGCCAGCGGGGGTGGCTCGCGGATCTCGTGCCCGAGGAGGCGAGCGCGGGTGCGCTCGTGGCCGCCTTCGCCAGCGAGTGGAAGGGCGCCGCTGCGGGCACGCGCGTGCTTTACCCGGCGAGCTCGCGAGCCCTGCCGACCATCGCCGCGGGACTGCGGCAGCTCGGGGCCGTCGTCAACCAGGTCGAGGCCTATCGCACCGAGGCGGGCACGCTCGATGTCGCTCAGTGTCGCGCCCTGATCGAGGGGGGCGGGCTAGGAGCGGTGACCTTCGCGAGTCCTTCGGCCGTGAGCGAGCTCGCGCGCGTACTCGGCGAGCGCGATTTCGGGCGACTCCTCGATCGCGCGCCCCCGGTTGCCATCGGCCGCACCACGGCGCGCGAGCTCGCCGCCCGCGGGCGCAGTGCCGCCGTCGCCGAGACCGCAACCCTTGCGGGGCTCGCGCTCACGACCTACCGTCTGTTGCAAGCCAAGAGCTGAAACGAGAGCCTGATCATGCCCTTCCCGCAGGAAAGACTGAGGCGCACCCGACAGTCAGAAAGCTGGCGCCGCCTGGTGCGCGAGACGCGCATCACCCCGGACGCACTCATCTATCCGCTCTTCGTCGTGCCGGGGCGCGGCGTGCGTCACGCGGTCGAGAGCATGCCGGGGATCTTCCAGCTCTCGGTGGATGAAGCCGTGAAGGAGGCGAAGTCCGCCGCCGCCTCAGGCGTGCGTGCGGTGCTGCTCTTTGCCGCCCCGGCGCGCAAGGACGCGCGCGCGAGCGATGCCCTCGACCCGAAGGGCCTCGCGGCGCAGGCGATCAGTGCCATCAAGGAGTCGATGAGCGATCTCATCGTATGGGCGGACGTGTGCCTGTGCGGCGCGACCGATCACGGGCACTGCGGCCACATCGACGCGGCCGGCCGGATCGAGAACGACTCCTCGGTCGAGACGCTTGCCGAAGTCGCGCTCAACTATGCGCGCGCCGGGGCGGATGCGGTGGCGCCGAGCGACATGATGGACGGTCGTGTGGCGGCCATTCGCGCCCGGCTCGATCGCGAGGGCCACACGAGGACGCCGATCGTTTCCTATGCCGCCAAGTACGCTTCCGCCTTCTACGGCCCGTTCCGCGAAGCGGCCGAATCCGCTCCCGCCTTCGGCGATCGCCGCTCCTACCAGATGGATCCGGCGAATGCGCGCGAGGCGCTGCGCGAGGTGGTCGCCGATGTCGCCGAGGGAGCCGATCTCGTCATCGTCAAGCCCGCGGGCCCCTATCTCGACATCATCCGCCAGGTGCGCGATACGGTGCGCGTGCCGGTCGTCGCGTACCAGGTCTCGGGCGAGTTCAGTCTCATCAAGGCCGCATCCGAGCGCGGCTGGATCGATGAGCGCGCCGCGGCGCTGGAGACGCTCACCGGCATGGCGCGCGCCGGAGCCGATCTCATCATTACCTACTTCGCGCCGCAGGTGGCCGCGTGGCTGCGCACGTGAGCGCGAGCGCAGCCAAGCCTTCGACCGCGACGAGCGCCTTCCTCGCCGCCTGCCGCCGCGAGCCCGTGCCGCATCGGCCGGTGTGGATCATGCGCCAGGCCGGGCGGTATCTGCCCGAGTACCGCGCGGTGCGCGCCAAGGTCGACTTCGAGACCCTCACCCGCACGCCGGAGCTCGCGGCCGAGGTGACCGTGCAGCCGCTCAAGCGCTTCGAGCTCGATGCCGCCATCCTCTTCAGCGACATCATGACGCCCCTACAGGGCATGGGGGTCGACCTGACCTTCAATCCGGGCCCGATCGTCCGCGAGCCGATCCGGAGCATCGCGCAGATCGAGGCGCTGCCTGCGCTCGAGCCCAGGCGCGATGTGCCGTTCGTGCTCGAGACCATCCGCCTGGTGCGTGCATCGCTCCCACGCGGTACGCCCCTCATCGGCTTCGCCGGCGCTCCCTTCACTCTTTTCTGCTATCTGGTTTGCGGCCGGCCGTCGAAGGAATTTGCCCCGGCGCGCACTTTTCTCTTCGCGCAGCCCGAGGCCGCGGAAGCCCTCCTCATGAGGCTCGCCGATGCCATGGCCGCTTACCTTGCCGCGCAGGCCGCGGCCGGTGCCCAGGCACTGATGCTCTTCGAGTCGTGGGCGGGGCTCTTAGGTCCCCGCGAGTATCAGCGCTTCGCGCTCCCGGCGGTCCGCCGCACGGTGGCGGCCCTCAAGTCGGCGGGGGTGCCGCTCATTTACTACCTCAACCAGGGGAGTGCGCTGCTCCCCACGCTCGCATCCCTCGAGGTGGACGTGGTCGGCATCGACTGGCGCTGCTCGCTGAGCGATGCCCGGCGGGTGCTGGGGCCGGGCAAGGCGGTGCAAGGCAATCTCGACCCGGCCGCGCTCTTCGCGCCTCCCGCAGAGCTCGAGCGCCAGGCCGCCGCCGTTATCGCGGAGGCCGGCACGAGTCCCGGTCACATTTTCAATCTCGGGCACGGCATCTGGCCCGATACCGACCCGGAGTCGGTGGCCCGCCTGGTGGACTTCGTGCATGAGCATTGAGCGGGAAGGCTTCGCCGCGACCGCGACCGGCTATTTCCGCGATCTGCAATCGCGCCTCTGCGCGGCGTTCGAGGCCTTCGAGCCCGAAAGCCGCTTCGCGGCCCGCAGCTGGTCGAAGCCTGAGGGGCATCGGCTCCAGGGGGGCGGCGAGTCGCGGCTGATGCGCGGGGAAGTATTCGAGAAGGTGGGCGTGAATGTGAGTCACGTGTGGGGCGTGCTGGCGAGCGAGGCACGGCCCCAGGTGACGGGCGCCGCGCAGTCGGGCGGGGAGTTCATCGCCTGCGGGATCTCGCTCGTCGCCCACATGACGAACCCCTACGTGCCCGCGATGCACCTCAACCTGCGCTATCTCGCGACCAGTCGCGCCTGGTTCGGGGGCGGCTCGGACCTCACACCGACCTTCCCGGTGGCCGCGGACACGGCGGATTTCCATGCGGCGCTGCGCCAGGCGTGCGAGGGCTTCCGGCCCGGGGCGTACGAGGAATACAAGGCCTGGTGCGACCGCTACTTCTATCTCCCGCACCGGCAGGAGCCCCGTGGCGTCGGCGGGATCTTTTTCGACGACCTCGCCATGCGCGAGGCGGACGGCGGCGCGGAGTTTGCCTTCGTGCGCGCGGTCGGTGAGGCGGTGCTCGAGGTCTATCCGCGCATCGTCGCGAGGCGCAAGGACACCCCCTTTGACGATGCGGCGCGCGAGCAGCTGCTGGTCAAGCGTGGCCGCTACGTGGAGTTCAACCTGGTCTACGACCGGGGCACACGCTTCGGCTTCAGCACGGATGCCGACCCGGAGGCTTACTTGATGAGCTTGCCGCCCCTGGTCAGGTGGTGATCGGGCGGGCGATTGCGGTGCGTCTCGAGCCAGCTCACCGGGGTCGAGAAGAGCCTGAGGGTGCGATCACGGGCCTCGCGCCAGTGCTCACCCAGGGTCTGCGCAAAGGCGTCCAGGACCTTGCCGATATCGCCGCTTTTGTCGTTGTCGGGAATCATCAGGGGCATAGAGTGATGCGCTGCGGCCGAGTTCCGGCCGAAACTGTTTCCCTTCGGCGACTCGGCGCCTTTAAACGACCCGCTCTGGGCCGCTCTCCAAGTACACGATGACACTCGCGCAGGTCGAGGGTTCGGCGATCGACTGGGAGGGGGCGCTGATCGAGCGCGCCCGTGCCGGGGATAGCCGCGCCTTCGAGAGGCTCTACCGCGAGCATGTGGGCCGGGTGTACGGCCTGTGCCTGCGGATGACGCGCGAGCCGGCCCTGGCCGAGGACTGTACTCAGGAGACCTTCATTAACGCCTGGCGAGCATTGGCCCAGTTCGAGACGCGCAGTGCGCTCAGCACCTGGCTGCACCGCATCGCGGTCAATGTGACCCTGGCGAAGCGCCGCAAGAGCTCGCGCCATGAGGCATTCGCCGAGCCGAACGTCGAGGTGGAGGAGGAGGGAATCGAAGGCGGATGGACGCTCGAGACGCCGGTCGAGGTGGAGGAGATCGAGGCGGCCATCGGCTCGCTCCCGGAAGGGGCGCGCGATGCCCTGGTACTGCACGCGCTCTATGGCTACTCGCACACCGAGGCGGCGCAGATGCTCGGCGTGGCGGAGGGCACCTGCAAAGCGCAGCTGCACCGCGCCCGCAAGCTCCTGCGCGAGCGGCTGAACGTGGAGATTGCCTGATATGACCGAGCCCACTCCGAAACGGGTCACGACTCTCCGCGAGCTCTCGCAGGACACCGAGCCTGAGCGCGATCTTTGGCCGCAGATCGAGGCGCAGCTCGCCCCCGCCCGCCCGAGCCTCGCCGCCAGCAACGGCGGTGCCGCACGGCGGGCCGTCCCGCCCTCACTCCGATGGCTCGCGCTGGCCGCCGGGATCGGCTGTGTGGCGGTCGGGGTCTGGATCGGGCGCAGCGCACTGCCGGGCGGGGTGCAGCCGCCAATCGCGGCCGCGACGCGACCGGCCGCAGGCACCGTGCAGACGGCGTGGGTGACCGACCCCCGTTATCGGCGCGATCACGATGCGCTCGTGCAGTCCCTCGGCGCGCAGCTCGCCTCGCTCCCGCCGGCGAGCCGCGAGAAGGTCATGAAGAGCCTCACGGCGATCAGGACGGCGAAACAGGAGCTCGAGGAAGCGCTCGGTAAGGATCCGAGCAACGCGCTGCTGCAGGAGCTGCTCGTGAACACTTACCAGGATGAGATGCGCGTCCTCACGGACGTGCACGAGGCCGGCGACGCCGGCAAGGGGATCTGAGCCATGAGAATCGTCTATCAGCTGTTGCCCGCCGCGGTCGCGCTCCTCGCGAGCACCTGGGTGTGCGGGGATACGTCTACGAGCTTCGAGCGCGAAGTGGCCGCAGACCCCAAGGGCATCGTGGAAGTGACCAGCACCACCGGCACGGTGGACATCACGGCCTGGGATCGTGCGGCCGTCGGCGTCAAAGCGCAGCTCGGCTCGGAAGTCGATCACGTCGAGGTCACGAGCTCCGGAAACCACACGGTGGTGCGCGTGCAGCTCAAGCATCACACGATGGGATTCGACGGGGGTGAGGAGACGCACCTGCGCGTGCAGGTGCCGAAGGAGAGCGAGGTCGACGCCTCGACGGTGAGTGCCAACCTCACCTCCTCCGGGGTACAGGGGATCCAGCGCCTGAAGTCCGTGAGCGGTGACATCACCGCCGAGATGGGACCGTCGGATTTCGATGCCAAGTCGGTCAGCGGGACTCTCAAGCTCCACGGTCACGGGCAGCCGGCGCGGCTGCACGTCAGTACGGTGAGCGGCGACATCGACCTCAAGCACGCGGCCGGTGAGCTCGAGGCGACCAGCGTGAGCGGCGAGGTCTCGGTGGAAGTGAACCCCGCCCGCGCGGCGCGGCTGCGCAGCACCTCCGGCGACATCACCTTCGACGGACGGCTGCTGCGTGGCGCGGATTTCGACGCGGTGTCGGTGAACGGCGATCTCAAGGTGCGCGCACCTTCCGAGGACGGCTTTCAGTACGAGGTCCAGTCCCTCTCCGGTGACATCCGCGACTGCTTCAACGCCAAGGCGGAACGCAGCAGCGAATATGGTCCGGGTGAGAAGCTCAACGGGACACGCGGCGCGGGCGGCGGGCACATGCGCTTGAAGACCATGAGCGGCGAGATCGATTTGTGCGATCACTGACCGGCTGAGGGCGGCCAGCGCGGCACGCGGGGCGTTAGAATCCCCGCGTGCCCTCGCGCAGAAGAAGCAAAAGAAGAAGAGAAGAAACCGGCTCCCCGATCGCTCAGCCGCTGCTTCAGTGGCACGAGCGCAAAGGCCGACACGACCTTCCCTGGGGCGCGAACCGCACCCCCTACCGGGTGTGGGTCTCGGAAATCATGCTGCAGCAGACGCAGGTGGCGACGGTGAGGCCCTATTTCGAGCGCTTCCTCGCGCGCTTCCCGGACGTGCGCTCACTCGCCGCGGCGGGGATCGATGAGGTGCTGCACCTGTGGTCCGGGCTCGGCTATTACGCCCGCGCGCGCAATCTCCATCGTGCCGCGAGCCTCATTTGCACGGAGCTCGGCGGCGAGTTTCCGCGGAGCGTCGAGGCCCTGATGCGACTCCCCGGCATTGGCCGCTCGACGGCCGGCGCGATCCTGGCGCTCTCCTTCGGAGA
>Ga0070735_10001750_pt1 | contig 20418 bp, 19 predicted proteins | sample Coa_R1_FD_66443 | JGI IMG/M metagenome (GOLD analysis project Ga0070735, IMG submission 66443) | Surface soil microbial communities from Centralia Pennsylvania, which are recovering from an underground coalmine fire - Coalmine... | ecosystem: Environmental > Terrestrial > Soil > Unclassified ... | reverse complement strand
GGTAATCTTTCATAACGGGGGAGTGTCGCGGAAGATAGGCCCATGACCCATTTCCCCCAGCCCAATTCGCAGCACCGTGCCCCGCGCGTTCAGCTTGGCGAGTCCGTTCTTGCGCTTGTAAAGCTGGATGACGGCCACCGCGCAAAAGCCAGGTTGCAAACTGTTTCTCTGACCGGCGGCCTTCTGCACATGGCGCGAGCACTCGAGGAAGGTGATTTTGTCGAAGTGGCGTTCCAAACTCAGAATGGCCCGGTGCACGGCATGGCCGAGATGCTGCACCCGCGACAGGTTTCGGCACAGACGATCGTCCAGGCATTTCGGTTTGTTGCGCTCGATGATGACGATCACAAGAATCTGAGCTTCGCTGTGAATACGACGACCGAGCGAAATATGCTGCTCGGGTCCAACCAATACTCCAGTTAGTCGCGTAAGCAGCCCTCCCATCTCTTCATACCCGCGAAGCGGCGTGGGTATACTGATCTCGCGATGGCGACGCGGGAATTCACTACTCATTCCGCAGAAGAGACGATTGCGTTAGGGCGATCGCTCGCTGCTTCGCTGATGCCGCCCAAGATCGTGCTGCTCCGCGGCGATCTGGGCGCGGGGAAAACCACCCTGGTAAAGGGAATTGCTGAAGGCTTCCAAGCGGCGTCGCAAGAAAACGTGACCAGCCCTACTTTTACGCTCGTCCACGAATATCGTGGGCCCTCCGCGTCAGTTTTTCATATCGATTTGTACCGTGTGGATACGCCGCGCCAGTTGGAAACGCTGGGACTGGACGATTTGATTTCCGAGAACAGCGTGTTGTTGATTGAGTGGGGAGAGAAGTTTGAGCGATTTGTGAAAGAACGAGACGTCGAAATCGCTCTGGACAGAGCGGGAGAGAATGAGAGAAAGATCCGAGTGATTACAAATTGATGATTTTCAGACGGTGATTTGAAAATCTGAAATCTTCAATCGTCAATCTAAATTCTCAGAACCCCATGATGTTGTAGCCGCAGTCGACGTAGATCGTCTCGCCGGTGATGCCGGAGCTGGCATCGGACGCCAGAAAAACTCCGGTTGCTCCCACTTCGGCTACGTCGACGTTCCGCTGGAGAGGGGCGCGCTCGGCGTGCGACTTGAGCATGTCGCTCAATCCAGAGATACCGCGAGCGGCGAGGGTCTTGATGGGGCCTGCTGAAATCGCATTCACGCGAATCTTCTTCTTGCCAAGATCGCTGGCCAGATATCGCACCGTACACTCGAGCGCGGCTTTCGCGACTGCCATTACGTTGTAATGCGGCACTACTTTTTCCGCGCCGTAATAGGTCATCGTGATGATGCTGCCGCCCTCTTCCATCAGAGGCGCGGCGCCGCGAGCCACAGCAATCAGCGAATAGACGCTGACATCATGGGCGATACGAAAGCCTTCGCGTGTGGTGTTAATAAATTCGCCCTTCAATTCCTCGGCGGGAGCGAAGGCGACGCTGTGCACCAATGCGTGCAGCTTGCCGTATCGTTCTTTGAGTTTCGCGAACAGGCGATCGATTTCAGCATCGTTGGAAACGTCGCACATGAAGCCCTCGGCTCCGGGCAGCGAATCGATCAGGTCTTTGGCTTCCTGCTCCAGACGCTCGTTCTGATATGTGATCGCAAGCTTCGCACCGGCTTGATGCAGGCCTTGCGCGATCGACCACGCGATCGAGCGCTTGTTCGCGACGCCGAAGACAACGGCATTGCGTCCTTCGAGGTTGAATGACATGAAGTCTCCAGTGAGATTGAATTGGAAAGAATATCAGGTTGGAGGATTGCAGATTTCAGATTTTTGATTGCAGTTTGTTGAGTCTTCATCGATCAATCGACGAGGATGCTTTCAATCAAAAATCAACAATCATAAATTTGAAAGTCTATTTACTCTGCTGCGCTGATTTCATTGACTGGCACGGGCGCTGCCACGGGCCACATGGCGCTGACGAATGCGACTGCGTAAACCATGCCAATAATCGAGAAGCCGGCGACCAAGCTAACCTGCGCCACTGCGCCAACGAGCAGAGCGAGGGCGATTTGCAGGCTGATACCCGCAAAGGAAAACGTATTCTGTACGCGGCCCATGAAGTGCGGCGGTACTTGTTCCATCAGGCTGGTGTTCATGGCAACACCGGCCACCCCGCGCCCCGATCCCATAACCGCATAGACCAGAACAGCAATCTTCAATGCGGGCGACAGCGGCGCCAGAATCATGCAGATCGCGAGCAGTCCGAGCGCAATGGCGTTTGAACGGCGCGCCCCGAAGCTGGCGAGAAACCATGGGGTATACAGCGTGCTCAAGAACGCTCCAGTACCCCAGCCTCCGTTGAACCAGCCGTAACCGACGGCGCCGGCATGGAAGACCTGATCGCTCAAGGGAGCCGTGACGACAACGGCGGTCATCATGGCGCCGAGAAAGAGGGCCCAACTAATGCCGAGCGATACCAGGCTGGGCCGGCCACGAAGAAACTTGACGCCTTCCCGCATTTCGCGAACGAAGCGTTCGACGGCAGTTTCGGCGGCCACGATGTCGGCTTGCAACTCTGCAGGCCGAGGCACTACATGGCGCCCCTTGCGAACGGCGAAATAGCAGAGGAACGAGACAAGATACGTGGAGAAATCGATGAGCAATACTCCACCCAAGCCGATCTTGTTGTAAACAAACCCGACGATCGAGCCGGCGATCAGCCACCCGCCTTGAACTCCTGCCATCAGAAAAGTGTTCGCGTGAACGAACTCTTCGCCAGGAGTGAGTTCCTGAATGAGCGCGGTGATGGTAGGCCAGAACATCCAGAAGCCTGCTGCCACCAGCATGTTCATGAGGTAGAGTTCCCAAACTTGAACCCGGTGAGCGAATGCAAGCAGGGAGACAGCGAGAATGATGACCGCACGCGCGGAATCGAGCATCATCACCAGACGACGGCGGTCCTCGCGGTCAATGATGACTCCGGTGAAGGGAAGCATCAGGAGCGCGGGGATGGTTTGCACCACGGCAAATGTGCCGAGCGCAACTTCAGAGTGGGTTGCCTGCAGAATGTACCAGGCCACGGCGGCGGAGTTCATCCCGCTGCCTAGCATGGAGATGACGTTTGCGCCGAAGATGAAGCGCAGCGCGCGTTTCTGCAGAATGGAACGCATACTCTAATTTAATTGATGGGATGAAAGGCGCCAATTGGAAGCCGCAGGAAATTTACCGAGAATTGATCAGAGCGGCGCGAAGCTGTCCGAACTGATCGCGACTGCTGCTTCCTGACTACTTTTTCCACGGCCAATGCAGTTGAATCCTGCGCGACTCCAACAGCAAATAAACGATCAACAACAACATCTCGGGTTCAATCAGGTGTTTGTAGCGCGCGTAAGGACTGACGATGTAATACGGGAGGGGATAGACGAGAAGAAAACCTGCGAGCAAGTAAGCTTCAGGCTTTCGACGGTAAAAAGTCAGCCAGAGTCCAGCGAAGGCAAAGGCGGCTTCAAGAAAATAATTCATGTGGCGCGAGACCACGAGATCGTAGCCGCCGACGATGGCAGCTTGCGGCGGCGAAATCCAGAAATACATCACGCGCTTCAGCGTGAAATCCAGGAAACGGCCAGGATGCTCACGGATGAATTGCCGGGCCTGTTGGCCACGCTCGGTCATGAAACGTAATTCGCCGAGTTCCTGAAATTTCTGCATGGCGTGACGATCGTTGGCCGGGTGTTCTTCGCGGGTCCAGAATCCCCCTGACTCATTATTGTTCGATTGATAGAGCTCCATGGGAAAGTTGTCACGCACGAACATGAATTTGCCGAACGCCCGATAATTTCGAACGATCCATGGGCTTACAACGGTCACGGCGATCAACACGCAGAGGCTGGCGCCAAAGATCACGCGCTTGCGCTGAGCGCTTCGCCAGAACAGCCAAAGCAAACAACACGGCATTAGAGTCACGAGCGATGGATTGGTGAGCACGATCAGGCCCCACAAGAAACCAAAAAGGGACCATAGACGATTTGACGAGAGGTCCGCCAAGTAGAGAGTAAGCAGCAGAGCAAGGCTTAGCAGAAATGTGCTGAAACTTGTGTCATAGACAACGCGCACCGGAAAGTAAATCAGGTAGGGGAAGACCGCCCACGTCCAGGCGGCGGCAACGGCGACGGATTGGCCGTACGTCCTCTTGCCAATCTCGTAAACAGTGAGGCAGGTGAGGCTAGCAAACACGCTGTTGAATGCAAGAATGACCCAAGCCGAGGTGGGACTATAGACACCGAAGATCTTGAACACGCCAGCGAGTATGTAGGTGTAGACCGGGGCCATCCAAGCCGTTGGGCCGGTAGGGAGGTCGGTGGGAGAACTGAAGCCGTGGCCGGTTGCGATGGAACGTGCGATCCGGCCCACCTCCCAAGCGAACTGAAAGTGATCACCGCGTGGTGTGATGCGATAGGTGCGGCCAATGGTGATGACAAGCAGGCGAAGCAGCAGGGCGATTCCAGTGATGAAAAAGATCGAACTGCCGAGGCCCTTGGAGGAATGCGCGGCCGTAGACAAATCTTTCGCAGGCGCGCTCATTGAGGGGAACTATAGCACGTGGAAACGATTGCCTTAGGGAAACACCTTAAGGCGCAATCACCAAACCAGGACCACACGGCACGCAGGGGCTTGCAACCGGCTTTCTACGGAGCTACGATTGCGCCGCGAAGCATGGGAGGTGTCGGGTGAAACGAATTCGCAGCTTCGGAATGTTCGTTGTTTTCGTCTCAAGTCTTGGTGCCCAAGCCCAACTTGACAAGATCACCATTGCCGCCGGAACACCAGAGGATCAGGCGCTGACCGCGATCTCAAACGAAAATGATTCGCAGAAGAAGGTTGCAATGTACGAGGACTTTCTGCAGAAATTTTCTTCGAATCCGGCGGCAGTAGCCTATGGGAACTGGCAGATCTCGCAGGCATATCAGAGCGCGGGCGATTTGCAGAAAGCACTAAGCTATGGGGACAAGGCACTGGCGGGATCGCCACGAAATCTGGACATTCTGGTTTCGCAAACCAGCATCGCGCAGCAGATGAAGGACGATGCGAAGGTGATGGACTATTCGGCGAAGGGCGGCGAGCTATACAACAGCCTGGACAAGGCTCCGAAACCGGAGGGGCTCAGCGATCAGGAGTTTGCCAACCGAGTGCTAGAGGACAAGAACGGCGCAAAGACGTCCTACGAATTTCTTGAGGCTGCTGCCTTCAACGCGATCGTCGATGAACAGAATGCGGCGAAGCGGATGGCGAGCATCGAACGGTTCACGCCGGCATTTCCCCATTCGCGCTTTGATGAACCGGTCGCATCTTACGCGATGATGTCGCTGGCGGATTTGAAAGACACGCCGCGAATGATTGCTTACGGGGAAAAGACCCTTGCCACCAATCCGAAGAGCCTGCCGACACTGTTGCTGCTGGCCAACACGTATGCGGACGATCCCAAGCCAGGAAGTGTGGCGAAATCCGTTACCTACGCTCAGAAAGCAATCGAAGTGGCCAATGCCGATGCGCCGGACGCAGACCGCTCACGCAAGATATCCGGGGGAGTGGCTCACTCGACGCTGGGATACGCGCTGATGAAACAGGACAAGACGGCGGCATCGGTGACGGAGTTGAAATCCGCCGTTGGACTGTTGAAAGGGCAGGACGATCAGTCCTACGCCGTTGCCGGCTACCGCCTTGGTTTTGCCTACGCCAAGCTGAACAAAGTGACCGAAGCGCGAGAGGTGCTGGTGGAGGTGGTGAAGGTCTCGGGTCCTGTGCAACAGCCTGCGCAGGAATTACTGGCGAAGGTTAACGCGGCGCGGGCAAGGGCGAAGTAGGGCTCGTTGGGGGGAGTCGGGTCAGGCGAGCTTTGACTGAAAGTTGAAGCCACTCTTCCACATCTGGCAGTGAGCGCATGCACAGTGATGGACGACGAGACCCGTCTGTGCGGTGTGGCCGCAATCCGGGCAAACGAAATGCCCTTCTTCACAGGCCGTCATTGGCATGAACTCAAAACCGGATGTGCAATACGGGCAGCGAATCACCGTTTGAACATCCGAAGCAACGCTACTCATGTCACCCATAATGTTACGGAAGTAAACTGAAAGCACGCTATTTCGTAACTTTAGCCGTTACCATCCGGCCAGGGAATGCCCCTTAAGTGCCATTTGGCGGGACTGCAGACTAGTGAGCCACGAGTTCGTCAGAAAGCATTTTGGCTTTGTTGGCGAGGTTGAAGGCGCGCTGCAGGTCATCATCGCTCTGCGCTTTCTCTGCCTGTGCAATCAGAACGTTGACCTGGCGCACTGTATCTTCCTGAGCAGAGGTGAGTTGTCGGTTTGAGACTGTCTTCACATTGGCCTTCGCGGCGTTCAGCATTTTTGCCGTGGCGTTGGAGGTGTGGGAGGCCTGCTGCGGACTCAAGCCGGGAGAGATGACCATCGAGGGATCTGTCGTGCCGCCGTTCCGGACAACGGTCTTGGTGGGACCCTGATCGGAGTTCGTTGGCGCAGAAGTGGCGGACTGGGCGGTTTTGGGAGGCTTGTGTTTTTTGTGTTTGGACTTGGAGGAAGCGGATTTGCAATCAGGCGGCAAGGTCTGGCCTGGTGAAGCGTTTGCAGGGCACGGTGGTTTAGTGGAAGGCGGCACCACCGGTGCTACCACTGGCGGCTGATTGTCTTGCTGCTGAGAAGTGGGGGCAGTGTCCTGCTGTGCAGCTCCGAGGGCCGTAACGACGAACACCACGGTGAGCGTTTTGAGCGTAGCGGCTAAACGCATGATGACTTTCCCGGACTTCGTCAGGCTTCCAAAGAATCCTAGTACAGCTTAGCCATTGCGTGACCCGATGACTTGGGGAACTGATTGAGCGCCGCCATTCGTCTCCTCAGGAAAGAGCAGCGGCACGCAGAGCCGGAAGGTTGTACCTTTTCCAACAATGGATTCGAAATCGACGGTACCGTGGTGCCACTGCATGATCTGATAGGTCTGGGCCAGCCCGATGCCGCTCCCGCCTTTGTCTTTCTTAGTGGTGAAATAGAGCTCAAAGATCTTTTCCTGAAGCTCGCGAGGGATGCCAACACCCTGGTCGCGGATCTCAATTACGGCAAATTCCTGATCGCGCCGGGCCCCAATCGTTAGCATTCCTCCGTTGGGCATTGCCTGCACGCCATTCATGACAACGTTCAACAGCGCCTGCTTCACGAAGTCGAGATCCACTTTGACGGTCAAGGGTTCGGAGGGGAGCTCGCGCGTCATGTTGACACGATGTTGTTCCGCATCCGGAGATGCCAGCATAAAGACGTCTTCCAACAGCCTACGGAGATCCAGTTCTTCGGGGTGCAAATCGCGCGGTCGAGTGAAATCCACCAGAGTCTGCACGACGCGGTCCAGACGATGAATCTCGCTATCGATGATATCCATATGGCGGCGCGTATCGGGGTCGATCTGCTTCAACTTGTTTTGCAACAGCTGAAGATGCAGAACGATTGCATTGATCGGATTCTTCACTTCATGGGCCACGCCGCGGGTGAGGCGTCCGCTAGCCGACATTCGCCGTGAAAGTTCGATTTCATCCTCAATGCGGTGAACCGATTCAGCATCCCGAAGGGTCAAGAGCGCGCCGATAGGGGTTCCATGTTCCTGAATGAAGTCGAGAGAGATCTGGACGCAGCGTCCGTTCGAGGCTTCGACCTCGCGTTGTCCGACCGGCTGACCGGAGTGAAAACCATCCAAAACCAGACGTTCAAGAGCAGAGCCGGGCGAAAAGATCTCTTCCACGGTACGGCCGAGCATCTCGTGCCGGGGCCGGCCGAGGAAGCGCTCAACGGAAGCGCTTACGAGTACGACGCGCTGATCACGGGTGAACAGCATCAAGCCATCCTGCAAGTTGGCCATGATTTGATCGACGTTGTCTTTCAACGCAGAAAATATCTGCCTCACATCGCGCATTTGGCGGCCCAAGTGAGCGATCTTGAGATTGACAACGCCGTATTCGTCACTGCCGGGTTCCTGATCGGTAAGAACCTCGGGGTTCCCCGCCGAGACGCTATCGATACTGCGGCTGAGGCGTTCCAGAGGCCCGAGGGCGAGGTGCGAAAGCCCTGCTGCAATGAACAGGGAAAGGAATATCGCAACCCCGGAGAAGATGACGGCCCGTTGCAACAACGGGGTCAATTCGTTTTTCAAATACACGGTGGAGATGCCTAATCGAACGCTGCCGAAAGGATAGTCGTTCAGTTCGACTGGCAAACGAACCTGGTAAACGGTCGGTGGGTTGTAGACCATCCGCAGTTGTTGGCGGAAGCTTGCATTGCGTAACAGTTGGAAGTCGGGACGCTCCGCGATTTGCTTTCCAATCAGGTCAGGATTGCTATGCAGGATGGCTTTTCCGTTCGCATCGAGAATTGACGCGTCGTATACGGTTGGGAAATTGCCAACGACGGTGCCCACGATTTCGTTCAAGTCGTTGTCGGTGGAAAGATAGTACGCAATCTTGCGGCGAACCTGTTCCTGATTATCGAGATCAATGCGGGTGCTAGTGAGGTCGGGTACCGCACCCGCGGACAGGGTTGCCAGTTGCGAAGCCAGAAAATACGCGGTTTCATGCGCCGCCTTAATTTGTTGGCGAAGGACTTGTTGAACGTAGATGTAGGAAAAGAGCGATACCAATGCGGCGACCATGAAGGTAATCGCCAACACGATTTGAGTTCTGCGGCTCATACATCAACCGAGCTTACGTTCCCTAATCAGGAAATCCAACCGCCATCTAGGCTGGCTGTTCCTCTTTGTCGGCGGCTGCGCTGCCGTATTCCTTCAGCTTATTGTGCAAGGTCTTGAGGCTGATTCCCAGTATTTCCGCGGCGCGGGTTTTATTGTTATTGGTCGCTTCGAGCGTTTTCAAGATCAGAAGCTTCTCTGCCTCCTCCACGGTTGTGCCAACGCCCAGGTGAACCGCATCCGAATCTTCGGAGGACGTGCGCAGCGTGGTTTGGCCAAAGCCGGGAGGAAGATGCTTGGTCTCAATCACCGCACCTTCGCAGACGATCACTGCTCGTTCCAAAGTATTGCGCAGTTCACGAACATTGCCCGGCCAGGAGTAGTTCTGAAACATGTGCATAACGGCTTCGCTGACCGCGGCAGCATTACGGCCGTGGCGCACCCGCATTTCTCTGAGGAGGGTATCGACCAAAGCCGGAACATCTTCTTTGTGCTCGCGCAGCAGAGGCATGTGAATGTTGAAGACATTCAGGCGGTAGTAAAGATCGTTGCGCAATTCGCCGCGGGCCACTGCTTCATCGGGAACTTTGTTGGTCGCAGCGAGCACTCGTACGTCGACCGTGGTTTCGACCTTGCTGCCGAGCCGGCGCAGTTTGCGATCTTCGAGGACGCGCAGAAGCTTAGCTTGCGTAGCAATGGGCATTTCGCCGATTTCGTCCAGCAGCAAGGTCCCACCCTCTGCCAACTCAAAGCAACCGGTACGGCGTTCCAGTGCGCCGGTGAATGCGCCCTTTTCATGGCCAAAGATCTCGCTCTCGATGAGGGTTTCCGGAATTGCGGCGCAATTGATGGGCACGAATGGCTTGGTGCGCCGCGGGCTCAGTTCATGAATCGTTCTTGCAACTAACTCTTTGCCTGTTCCGCTAGCCCCAGTGATCAACACCGATGCGGTACTGGGCGCGACCATTTCAACCAGTCGGAAAAGCTCCTGCATTTTCTTTGACGCTCCGACGAGGCTGCCAAGCGAGCCAGTGTCACGAAGCTTTCGGCGTGTGACCTCCAACTCAACGCGAGTCCCCAGCAAATTCGACGCGTTCTGCAAAATAGAACGGAGCCGGGCGGTATCGATGGGCTTGGTGATGTAGTCGTAGGCGCCCATTCGCATTGCCTGAACGGCGCTGTCGATCGTCCCCTGCGCCGTGACCACGACGACGGCCATGGTTTGACTATCGCTGCTGATTCGCTCGAGTAACTCCAATCCACCCAAACGAGGCATTTTCAAGTCGGTTACAACGATTGAGGGGGACCACTGCGCGATTTTGTCGAGGCCCTCGACTCCGTCGGCGGCAGTCTCCGCCTGATAGCCCCAACCCGACACCAGTTCGGCGAGGCCGGTCCGTTCGTTTTCCTCGTCTTCGACGATCAGTACTCTGCCTTCACTCATAAGTAAGGTTCATTATTCAGGCTCCTCGCTATGGGCTGCAAGCAGCGATTACGCCTCGATCATAGTATCAATCTGAGACGTAAGTTGCAGGGTGGACGTCGTCGGCATCGGACGCGTATGATTGATGCCTCTATTTCCTAGGTTCAAATACGTAAGTTTTTGAGAAACATCTGCAAGAGCTTTGACATCTGTAGTGTTCCATGCAGGAGACCCCCAAGTCTTGAAGGCGAGCATGGATCTAAATCGCCGGAATACACGAAGTTCGGAGGACGACATGTCGCTTTATCGGAGTTTTCGAGGTGGGTGTGTACTGATTTGTAGTGTGATTTGTGTACTGATCTTTTTCACTGTGACAGCGGCATTTGGACAAGATGAAGACCAAACGCCAAAGTACGAAATTTTCACGGGATATCAATGGCTGCATCCGGGAGCTTCGGTGCCGGTGAGCCCTTTTAACGCTTTTAATACTACCGGCCTGAAGTTACCCGACATGCCCGTCGGTGCAGGTGCCAGTTTCACTTACAACTTCACAAATCTTGTGGGGGTGACTGCGGACTTTGGGCATAACACTGCAGACCTGGCTAATGAGACAACGGTCGCCATCGGACCAAAGATCGAAGCGCGGCACGAAGGGGCCGCTTTCTTTGCGACCGCAATGTTGTCTTATAACCGGCTGAGCGCCATCGGGGTAGGCCCACATAACGGTGTGGGTCTGATTGCGGGTGGCGGCATGGATTTGAGGGTAAACAAGAGGTTTGGCATCCGCGTGTTTGAGGCGGATTACGTGTACGCTCGCCAGCATTACGGCGATATCGTACCTCCGGGTGGCGCTCTGCGGAATGTTGACCTGCAAGGCATCCGGCTCCGCACCGGTCTGGAATGGTACTTCGGCTATCCGCAGACCGCTGCGCCATCGGCGAGTTGCTCAGTTCAGCCGAGCGAAGTGATGGTTGGTGAGCCGATCACGGCCACAGCAACCGGATCGGGCTTCAATCCAAAGCACACCCTGACGTATCAGTGGAGCAGCAACGGCGGCAAGATCACCGGCAACAACAACACAGCCAGCATTGATACGAACGGTATCGCCGGCGGAAGCTACACGGCAACGGCGACCATCACCGATCCAAAGGCGAAGAACGGCACCGCAACCTGCTCGGCGAACTTTACGGTGAAAGAGCCACCGAAGAATCCGCCAACCATGAGTTGCTCGGCGAGTCCTTCGACCCTGCAAGCCGGGGGCAGCTCGACGATTACTTGCAATTGCACCAGCCCGGATAACGTTCCAGTAACGGTAGGCGATTGGAGCAGCACCGGCGGCACGATCAATGGCAGCGGAAATACGGCGACGTTGAATACGACGGGGGCATCTGCAGGACCGATTACTGTGAGCGCGACTTGTACCGACTCTCGCGGTTTGAAGTCCCAGGCAGCCACGACGCAAGTGAATGTGGAGAATCCTCCGCCACCGCCTGCGCCGCAAGCCAGCAAACTCAGCCAATGCGACTTCCCGAACAAAGTGAAGCCGTGGCGTGTGGACAACACGTGCAAGGCGATTCTGGATGACGTGGCCAAGAACCTGCAGCAAAACGCTGACAGCAAATTGGTCATCGTGGGCAACGCGGATGCGACCGAGAAGCGTAAGAACCTCGCGGGAGAACGTGCGGTCGATTCCAAGTACTACCTGACCAAGGGCGAAGCGCAGTTGAACATCGATCCGAGCCGTATTGAGACGCGCACCGGCAGCGGTGGCACAAAGACGGCGGAGTACTGGATCGTACCGGCGGGCGCAACGTTCACGGGAGAAGGAACGCAGCCTGTGGATGAGATGAAGGTGAAGGCTGTTCCGGATCATCCGGCGCATCCTGCAGCCAAGAAGGCCGCAGCGCCTAAACAATAAAGCCGCAGTAGTCCGTTGGACCGAACCGGTCGAGTGGAAAGCTCGACCGGTTTTTTGTTTTATGCATCCAAATGCAATGTTGTCGGCGCGAGAAGTCTTCCCCAATTCTTCAGGCGCTAGCCGGTAATAATGTCGGAAGTTAAAAATCAAAGGGGACCATTTCGCCGGATCGACATAGTTGTCTACGAGGATGAAGGCTTCATCCATGTGGACACGAACACCCGAAGAAGTACGAAGATTTTTGTCGCGAGATTTCGTAACTAGCGGTTGACGAGACTGCGGCCGAGCGGAACGCCGGCGAGATCGATCCACCGGTCCGATTCCTGTTCACGCACGAATGTCAGCTCACTGAGCGGAATACGGCGAGTGCCACGAAACTCAGCCCATCGGTCGCGGGCGGTAAGGTAGGCCTGCTGCGCGAGCGGTTCGGTGCTCAGCTTCACGATGGTGAGGTGCGGCATGTAGGGCCATTCCTCGGCAGCCTGGAGCGCTCCGGTATTGAGTCGATCATGCAATTCGCGCATGCGGTAAGCGGCGTGAGCGACTCGGATGAACACGGTGGGAGTCACAGGAACAAAGGTTTCGGCCTCGCCCAGAACGACTTCAAACGGCTCGACCCGGCTGCAAACGTCTTCGAGTGTTTCCAGGGCTGAAAGTTCGCTGCCCTGCAGACATCTGGGAGGGAGAATAGTCAGATGGGCGGGCAAGTGAGGGAGATCCGGATGCAGCTCTTGGCGAAGGCTTTGAACGAAGTCGCCGACAGCATTCCTGACGTAAGCCACCAAGGCATAGCGAGGATTGCGCATGACTAACGAGGAATTATACCTCTGAGGTGGGCAGAGGGGGAGTTAGGTGTAGGACAATCTCGGAATCGGGTCGGCTATAATCGAACCGTCGGGGCGTAGCGCAGCCTGGTAGCGCACCTGCCTTGGGCGCAGGGGGTCGTTGGTTCAAATCCAATCGCCCCGACCAATCTTCGTTTCAGTGGTTTACGCAGCGTTCACTCCTGCCGCGAACAGCAAGGCAGGTGAGCAGTTTGGCGCAAGGATTTTCGTCACGCCGCCAGCTTCTCAGAACGGCGGTTCTTCCTCACCGCTTAGGACCGCAAGCATGACCGCCATCATCATCAAGGGGAGGCAGGTTTGGACTGGGGCCGGATTCTGTTCGCAAACCAAGCAAGTTACTGCCAGTACATCGACGAATGCGAGAAGATGCACGTTGAGATAAATGCCAACCCGATATTCCCTCTTTGTCGTATTTTTAGTCGCAATCTGCGCCTCAAATCTCGTTGTCGCACAAAATATTGCGGGTACCCTGGAATCCAAAATTCTTGCCCTCGAACGGAAATGGAATGACGCCTACCAGCGAAGTGACATCACGCAAATGGATTCTCTGCTCGCGGATGATTTCATCATTACCATCGAAGACGGAAGCACATATAGCAAGAATGGATACATTGCCCGCAACGGGAACACCACTGTGCATGTAGAGACTTCGGACATGTCCGACCTTAGAGTGCGAACTCACGGCAATACAGCCGTGGTCACCGGCGCATATCACGAAAAGGGGACGGAAAACGGTAAGTCCTACGATTATCGCGACCGTTTCACTGATGTTTGGGTGAACACAAATGGTAAGTGGCAAGTCCTCGCATCACACTACAGCCTCCGATCCAGTCAATGAAGCTTGGAAAGTGCTTTTCCTGCTTTATTTGTCTTAACTTCGGAAATTATTTGTTTGTGCAGAGTTTTGAAATAGCGGGCTTGGCGGTGAGTGCCCTTTCAAGATTTTGACCCACCCCCCCTGTGATTTGCGTCACAGTCGAAACCTTGGGTAGGGGGAGACACTTCTACCCATGAAACACCTCTTTCTTTTTGTCGGCATCCTGCTGGCTGTGCCTGTATCCGCTCAGACCCCGGAGTTTCCCGAAGATTCCGGGAATGTTTTCTTACGTCTCTGCTCAGCAGTAGAAAAGGGAAAGCTGAGTGGCGACTCTGGGGAAGCGCTCAACACTATGGCCTGCATAGGTTATGTCAAAGGCGTCATGCATGGCGCGTCTCTTGAACACGGGGTTGCAGAAGCTCAGACGAATCGAACAATACCTAAGCCGTACTGTGATGCTAATGATATTGAGAATGGCCAGATAGTCAGAATTGTGCTGAAGTACATTCGTGACAACCCTGCAGACGCCAACAAGCCCACAGCGTTACTGGTTATGAGGGCTCTCGCAAAAGCATATCCCTGCCCGATTAAGTAAGAGGAATGAGCTATGGAGTGGCTATGTAACTGTGGCAAACCAGTCACGACTTTAGAGGTCTTGTGGCAATGGCGCGATGCCGCCGCAATCGGCCACCGACACGGTCGCAACGTTTGTTATCGTTGTAGAATTGGATGTGAAGAATGTGTTTACAACCACGACGACGACGATTGCCAGTACTTCCAGCTGAATTTGACGGCTCCCACGAAAGAGAAATTAGTTCTCCAGATACTGGCGGAGGTCCTCAACAACAATCCTATCGGCTATCTGCCCCGTACTGATCTTCGACGAACACTGCGAAATGTTCACAAGAGTCCGTAGCAAGATTTTGGCCGAAAGAAAATCAGCTCACGATCCGGGAAATATCGCCTTACACTCATTCCCCCTTAGAGAGCAGCGAAACCCGCTCATGCACCGCCTCCAGGTCCCGCCGTTACCAGATGGCACATCTTAACGTGCGACGTCGTGATTGGCTGCACGATTCTGATTCTCTTTGAACTCGTTATATTTCTGAATACGTTTTAACAGCGCAATGCCCAAATCTGTGACGAGTTGCTTCCGGTTTCCTACCGTGCCACTTTGGTTGCTCCAACCGTCCTGATCGACCAAGCCGCAAGCGATGAGCGTCTGAATATTAGTCATGACAAGAGCATCAGCTCTATAGCCAAGCTCTTTGGCTATTGATCCCATCAAATCGTCCCCAATTTTGTACGAGCGCAGTTTCAATAGGCCGATTAACAAGTGCATCTGCCCAGCACTCAGGGTCCGAATAATGCTCATTAACTCAAGATCGAGAATTGCCTCATTTGAATCTGCAGCGGGCGCGTTAGCACTCATGAAGAGGGCACAAAAGGTGCGGAAACGCTCTTCATCTGGCTTGCCGTCAATCATCTCGAAAAATTCTCTCAACGAAGACACTCCGGCATCAGTTCGGTTGAAATCGTCCCGAATTTGTCCCGCATGCCTCATATCTTCAAGTTCCGCCAACAAGGCTTCACCGAACCTAACCTCATTCCACCGCTGTGGAAGAGAGATTCCCCGCACCATCAGCCCCCTCGTCCCGTCCTTCACGGCGATCTTTGTAATGGAAGTGGCGTCATCCGCGTCGAGTGTCATCAATGCACGAAGAGTTTCTATCGGGGAAGCCCCGTCACGTCTGGTGATTTCACGACTCATGCCGCCCTCGTTTTAGGTGTGCTGAGGAATTGTACCGCGCCCCATCGTCCGCGAACTTGCCGCGTAAAATGGGATGTGTCCAAGGAACAAGCGACTGAGAACCTAAATCGTCGGGACAAGAAAGCGAACGATCCGCGCAAACACCACTACGTTCCGGTCTTCTATCAAAGCAATTTTGTTAATGAAAATGGTTTGCTGTGGATGTACGACCGCAAACAGAAAACGTACAAAGAACTACATCCTGACGTGATCTGCTTTCAGCGCGACTTCTATGCCGCCAAACCTGAAGACAAGCCACGCAATATGGAGATGGAAACAAAGGTACTCCGTCTCGTTGACGCCCTTGGGTTTCGGGGCGTTCGAGACTTTCAAGTCGGCAAACCCAACAGAAGCGCGGAGCAGGAAGTTGCTTTGTTTATGGCCTTCCAGTGGACTAGAGTACCGACTTTTAGTCGAGACATTCGGGTAACCTACGCAAAAATGATTGAGGAATTGGGCCGTGTTACGTTTGCAAACGTGGAACGAGCGAAGGCCGTGATGCAGAAGTACGCACAAAAAATCGGGGAAGACCTTAAGGTAACCCCGGAGTCAATGGTTAAATCGATCCGTGAAAAACAGTTTGAGATTACGGCAACTGAGACGGCATTTTTCCACCAAATGGTGGAACAGGCAACTTCACTGACGAATGTTCTATTAAGTTTAGATTGGGAGGTGCTGATTGCCCCTAACGAAACAGGCTTCATCATTTGCGATTGCCCAGTTGTTGTGGTGCCACCAAACCTGAGTAGGCAAGTGGGATTTGCCGTTCCTGGTTCGGTAAAATACTTCCCACTTTCTCGGCAAATCTGCTTGAGATTGGGAGACCAAGGTAAAAAGCGCAGCCTGCGACGTATTGGCAAAGAAGAAGTCCGAATCGTAAATCAGAACATCGCAGCAAACTCCGAGCGCTTTATCATGGGACCTTCTCGGGTACAACTTGAGAACATTGTCTCGCGTAGCGGCTGTACAGACATGGAAACTATCCCTCGCTTCACAATTGAAACGGTTCAGTCAGATGAAGACAGTTCTTTGCAGATGATCTCTGCACAGCCGCGCAGGTATTTCTACTCGAAGAACGCTCCACACTCCGCCCCTTAGCTGGAACGATGCAGAATCATCGCGCCAGCAAACTCACCCGCTCATGCACCACCTGCAGGTCCGCCGTAACGAGATTCGTGTAAAGCCGGGAAGGTTCACCCTCCATCCTGTGCAATTTCTCACTTGTCGTGCCTTCCAAGTTTGCTGGCAGGACTAGAAACGAACGTCTCATCAGGGAAAAGACTCATTGCGGACGCTCGAGAGTCGTTCTATGATGCTTGGGCTTTTTCCTGGTTTGTGGTAATCCCGCAGTTCGTCGCCCTCCGCACGATCTACGAGATTTTTCTTGATTGCGCACTAACCTGTGCCCCTTGCGATGGTCCGGCCTGGCGCTGAACCGAGCGTCGGAATTGAGCAGAACCCTCGATGGGGAAGGGAGGAACGATATGAATCCCCGAGTCCGCCGGAGTGTAATAAAGGTTGCCGTCCTGCTTCTGACCTTTTCTTATCCGCTTCTCGCTCAAGTTCTCGTAGGCAGCGCGCCTCGCGCAGAAGTCAACTTGAATGGAGTTTGGGGCTACATCGAAAACCAACCGCAATCTCCAATTCCGAGCTCAGGCTGGATTAGCACAAGGGTTCCCACACTGCCGATCACGGATGGCACAACCTCGGTCTGGTATCAGAGATTGCTGACTGTTCCCCTTACATGGACTCAAAGCGGGCGCAGTTTCTTCGTCAAAGTTGAGAAGGCAGGACACTATGCAGCCGTTTACGTCAACGGTACGTTGATTGGCGAACACTACGGCCAATTCAGTCCATTCGAATTTGATGTCAGCGGCGCCATAATTCCCGGGCAACCCAATCTCATTCAAATCTATGTTCACAAGGCCGACACGACTTACGTTCGTCCTGGCGTCAATGTCAACGAAAGCAACTGCCCACAAAAGAATCCCGACTGCATCGGAAATGCCTACCGTGGTTCTGCTCCGGTGGGTGAGAGGAACTGGGTGGGCCTGGTGGGAGACATTTCTTTCTCCTGGCGCCCCAGTGAAAATGTTTCCGACGTGTTCGTGGTGAGTTCGGTTCGCAACTTCACGCTCACGGCTAATTTGCAGATAACCGGCGCGTCGCCGAGCGCGACTGCCCAAGCAACCGTGCTGGATGGTTCAACTCCGGTATTGACCTTGCCGTCAGAACCGGTCATTGCTGGCGTAGCGACGCTCGAAGCGCCGTGGGCAGATCCGGTCTTGTGGGGGCCGGCACCGTACGGGACACCAAAGCTCTACACCTTGCAAACACAATTGCTGGAGTCGGGCGAGGTGGTGGACACGATCTACACGCAGTTTGGTTTTCGCGAGGTTTGGGACGATGGAACGAATGTTTACCTGAATGGGCAGAAGTTGTTCATGGCGGGCTCGTTCTTCGAAAAGCTGGCGGCGATTCGATACGTGAATGACCGGCGTCCGCAAGCCATGATGCTTTACGTTCTCGAGCAGTCGGGCATCAATATGATCGAGAGCCATTGGGATGACGTCGGCGAACCGTGGCTTCAACTCGCCGATGAAATGGGAATTCTCGTGGTCAGCGCGTATTTCTGCGATGGCCGTCCCTCCGATGGTTCACAGGTGGATAGCGCAACGGGCTGGACGAACTGGATGGCTTCAACCGCCCAGGAGTGGGCCCAAGCGCGGCGCAATCACCCGTCGATTGTTATCTGGCGTCCGCTGGATGTACTGCCGCAAGGCGTCACGCAGGAGGCTGTATATCCGGTGATCGCACAAGCGGTGAGGAGCGCAGATCCGATCGGGCGTCCGATTGCGGATGGAAGCGATGTTGACACATTTGTGCAAACGATTCTCGATCCCTACGGCACAAATGTATGCGACCACGGCATTCCTCTGGCGCGGCAGCTTGCAAAGGAAACGAAGCCGCTGTTTACCCGCGAGATTTATGGAACGTTAGCATCCTGTTCAAGCAGTTTCTTGAGTGATTTCTACCGGGTTTCATGGGTGGATGGCTCTGATGGGTTGTTGGCGGCTGTTCCGAATTATGTGAGTCCGCCGATCACCTCCAACTGGTTCAGCATCAGCGGTGCTGGAAATCGGCCGACCGATCCACAGGTAGTTCCGAATTGGATGACGCGCAAATTTCAACTCACAACCTATGGGACCCTATTTGCGAATCTGTACACGCAATATGTGCAACCGAAACTACTGCGCTCGAGTCCGACATCGGGCGATTATCAGGCTTCAGACCTTCCGACGTCCGGCGTGGAAACGGTATTTCTCGTGTCCTCGTCAGGCACTGCGAATCCCTACGGAGTGACGGAAGCAGCCGATGGAAGTGGGACGGCCTGGTTTGTGGTGCCGCAACCAGGTGATTACCAGTTGATTTACACGCTGAACGGTGTCGACCAGTCACAAAACGTCACTGTGAACCCGCCGTCACCGTTTTGAGGAATGCACATTCCGGGGGCTTTGTCGGGCGCATGGGCTGCGCAGCGCGAGCGAAACCCGAAACTCCGAACCTTCTCACGCCTTCCATTGGAAGCAGAGTGCGAAACCATCTGGATCGTGCACAAAAAGCTGCTTCATGCCGTAGGGCGCAATGGCTGGCTGTTTGACTTCGATTCCCTTACTTCGCAGATGATCGTAAACCGCATCGACATTGGGAGCGCCAAAAAATAGAGACGTATCGTCGTGGGTGGCGATGCGACGGCTGTCAGGAGCAGGTGGCCGTTTGTCAGGTTCATAGGCTGTATTCAGCATCAGATCGGTGTGGTTCAATCGCAGCCAGACCCAGTTGTGATTCGGGCGGTATTCGAATCGGTCTGAACGATTTCAAAGCCGAGCACGTCGCAGTAGAACTTGAGAGAAGTGGCCATATCGAAAACCTGAAGCAGCGGTATCATTCCCTGAATGTCAACGCTCATGTTTTCCCCGTTTCAGCGGTAGATGGAGTTTCAGTTTAATAGCGGCGAAGTCCGAAACGTCAGCGCGGAAAGTGATAATAGACGTCTTGTTTGGAAGGAATCGGCGTTCCGTTACGGGTTGCCGGCTCGAATTGCCAGCGGTTCACTGCGTCAAGCACTTTCTGGTCCACGGCCGCACCTAAGCCTTGGATTAATCTCATTGCAGTAATGTGGCCGACCTCGTCGATGGTGACTTCGATGATGACATCACCTGCCAGAGAATTTGAAATCTCGCGATCAATCGCTGGGTCGGGAGAAAAAACGGGCAGCGCCGGACGAACATTGGGGCCGCTAAGGGCGCCATAAGAAAGCGATCCATACAGCGAGCCACCCAGCGGTTGGTTGGAGCGGAGGGCCGCCATGATTGCGCTACCTTCCTTGGCCTTTGAAAGGATGGGAGGCGTCCGGTGTGAATTTGTGCTCGCCGTCTTCGGCAAACTCAGGTGCGACGACTGTTCCTGAGTTACGCCGGTGGCTCCGCCGAAATAGAGCCGAGTGAGAGCTCCGCCAGGTTGGCCCTTCATCACGTAGGATGGCGCAACGAAGACCGGCTTGGGGCTATGCAACAGCCATGTAAGAATTAAGCAGTGGACAAGGATGGAAATAGAGACCCACTGGTCCTGATTTCGGGTGCGGCGGGCGTTCAGTTGGCCAAACATGGACTGCCGTGAGACGATCTTACCGTAGTTTAGACGTCTGAAAAAGATGCTAGTTACCGGAGGGATCGGCACGAAAATGATCAAACGCGACCCGCCCGGTAAGCATCTGAATCTACCGTCCCAGGAACTGAATCAACATCTCTTTGCTGTGCGCTGTCATGAAGTTCCGCCTTCGTAATCATCGTTATGGACGAATCGAGCACGACGCGGTCGAGACGTGA
>Ga0070735_10001748_pt1 | contig 20428 bp, 18 predicted proteins | sample Coa_R1_FD_66443 | JGI IMG/M metagenome (GOLD analysis project Ga0070735, IMG submission 66443) | Surface soil microbial communities from Centralia Pennsylvania, which are recovering from an underground coalmine fire - Coalmine... | ecosystem: Environmental > Terrestrial > Soil > Unclassified ... | reverse complement strand
TCGATCACCGCGTTCCGGCCCTTGGGACCGAGCGTGATCTTTACGGCGTCGGCTAGAGCATTGACGCCGCGTAGAATCGACTGGCGGGAATTCTCACCAGTCACGATTTGCTTTGCCATAAGTCATTCTCCTCTTCTGAATTTTCTACTGGATTTTCAATGATTGCGACCCCGCTCCGATTTCCTGGCGGACTCCACGCTTCACTTGAAGCCTTCAGTGTAAAAGTAGAGCCCGCACCCGGTACCGGGCGCAGGGGAAAGTTACCTCTTGCCGGACGCGGATTTGGCTGCGCCGCCAAGCTTGGCCAGGATCTCGTCTTCGCGAAGAATCAGGAAATTCTCGTCTTCGAGCACAATCTCGGTACCACTGTACTTGCCGAACAGCACACGGTCGCCGGTTTTCACGTCGAGGGGAATGCGTTCGCCCTTTTCGATCTTGCCCGCGCCAACGGCTATTACTTCGCCCTCTTGCGGCTTCTCTTTGGCTGTGTCGGGGATGATGATTCCGCCCTTGACTGTCTCTTTTTCCTCAATGCGCTTGATCAGGACGCGATCATGCAGAGGAGTCACTTGAACTGACATCGTTTCTTGCCTCCGTTCGATTTATTCGTGGCGGGTTCCAGATGAAGCCCGCAGCCTGAATGGGATACTTGACCCAGGGAGCACGCGGAAGTTCGTTAGCACTCCTCTCGGTCGAGTGCTAATATAACAGAGGGGTGATGAGTGTCAAGTAAACATTTGGTGACAATGGGACGCGCAAGGTCTGCATTCTCTACGCTAAGCTATTAATTATCAGCAGATTATGAGATTTCCTCAGGAAGCGCTGAAACTTCTGTGGATTGGGGTTTTCAGAAATTTTGGTCTTCTGCGCCGTACGCAAGCTTTCGGTTTGGTTGTGATTCCATTTGAATGAGGCGGACGACTGCCCGCGCAAAAATTGCGCGGCCCCCCTGCGAAGAGGATTGGCGATTTTGTATTTGTAGAGGGCTCTCCGTCCGTGGTTTTTTGGAGGGTGAAGGTTTTGTAGCGCGGGCGTTCCGCCCGCATGGTTGCGGCGCTGGATATCGAGAAAATCGCGGGCGAGACGCCCGCGCTACGAAAGTCCTGTCCGGACGTTGTTGCATGGGCAGACTCACCAGTCGGAATTGGTTTGATATTGTTGCTACGCTCATCAACAATACAAAGCGAATTTATGAGCGATCATTACATCGAATTCCGCAACGTTTGCAAGGCGTTCGATGACCATCTGGTCCTCAATGACGTCAGCTTTCACGTAGATCGCGCGGAGACGTGCGTCATCATGGGACGCAGCGGCGTAGGGAAATCGGTCACCCTAAAACATATTCTGGGATTTCTGACCCCGGACTCGGGCCGCGTGCTGGTTGCGGGAGAAGACATCACGGACTGGACCGAACAACAACTGACGGCGATTCGCCGGCGCGTGACGATGGTCTTCCAGTCGGGCGCACTGTTCGATTCGCTTACCGTCGCGGAAAATATCGCCTTCCCCCTGGAAACTCGCGAGGACATGACGGACGAGCAGAAAGAGGCGCGGGTTTTAGAACTAGCCGAAATGCTGGAGGTTAGCCACGCTCTCGATCGAGTGCCCCCCGAACTCAGCACAGGGATGAAACGCGCCGTCGCCATCGCGCGTGCGCTGGCGCAAGACCCCGAAGCGATTCTGTACGATGAACCCACCACGATGGTCGACCCGCTCATGGCGGATCACACCGGCAACTTAATCCTGCGGCTCAAGAAAAAATTTCACAAGACTTCGGTCGTGGTCACTCACGATACACACCTGGCGAAAAAATTGGCTGACAGCGTCGTCTTTCTTCACGAAGGACGCGTTGCCTACTTCGGACCTTGGGCTGGCTTCGAAGCTTCGCCTGAACCTTTTATTCGCAATTTTTGCCGGCTGGATGAGCTTGTTCCAGAACTGGATGTGACGACTTGAGTGAGACGATACAGGCTCCCTCCGAGGTGAAGACCCAGCTTCGCCGCGTGATGGGTTTCTGGGATGTGCTGCTGTTTTGCATTGCCACCGTGCTGGGGCCGCGCTGGATTGCGGCCGCGGCGCGCAATGGGCAGTCTTCGATCAGCCTGTGGATTCTTGCGGCGGTATTGTTTTTTGTGCCCACGGCGTTTGTGGTCGTCGAACTCTCTACGCGATTTCCGGAAGAAGGCGGCCTGTACGTCTGGACGAAGATGGCGTTCGGCGATTTTCATGGATTTATTGCCGGATGGACGTACTGGATTTACACCGTTTTTTATTTTCCCGGATTGTTGCTGGCGAGCGCAGCCATGATGGCTTACGTCGGCGGCGCGGGAACCGCCTGGCTTGCGGAGAGCCGCACGTTTTTGCTGGCGGGCTCTTTCGTGATGCTGTTTATCGCGGTATTTCTGAACATTATTGGTTTGCATATCGGCAAGTGGCTGCAGAATGCCGGCGGCGTCGGCACCTACGTTCCGCTAATGATGATTGTGGGCGTTGCACTGGTGCTATGGGCGCGGCAGGGATCAGTAACGCACTTCACCTGGGAGGCGATGCTTCCGCACTGGAATTGGGACACGGTAAATTTCTGGCCGCAGCTGGCGTTTGCGTTCGCGGGTCTCGAACTGGTTTCCGCGATGAGCGAGGAAGTGCGCAACCCGCAGCGAATTTTTCCGCGTGCGATTTTTGCCTCCGGAGCGCTGATCGCCTTCATGTATATCGCGGGAACTGTGGCGGTGCTGGTCATATTACCCAGCGAAGCAGTGGACCCGAAAAGCGGAGTGTTTCAGGCGATCACGCAGGGTGCGACGGCTTTGCGGATGTCCGCGGTCGGAATTATTGCCTCGCTGCTGGTGACAGTGGGAAACGCAGGAGGCGTGGGCTCGACGGTCGCGGGTGTCGCGCGCATTCCGTTCATCGTGGGGATCGACCGCTATCTGCCAGCGGCATTCGGAAAAATTCACCCTCGCTGGAAGACACCGTACGTTTCGATTCTCGTTCAGGCCGGGATTTCTGGAGCCATTCTATTGATCGCGCAGATCAACGAAAACACGCGCGGCGCGTACCAGATTCTGGTGGACGCCGCGACGATTCTCTACTTCATTCCATTTATCTACATGTACGCCGCGGCGATCAAGCTGTACTCGCGTCCTGACCGCAGCGAAAATCGTTTGGCCGTCGTGATTCCGGGCGGAAGGCTGGGCGTGGTCGTCGCTGCAGGCCTGGGACTGGTAGTTGTCGCCGTAGGGATCGTTCTGTCCTTCGTTCCCCCAGGCGATTCGTCGAGCAAATTTCTGTTTGAGACCAAGCTGGTGGCCGGGACGGTGCTCTCCATCCTACTTGGATTAGCGTTGTACTACAGAGGCGCGAAGTCGCGCGCCCAGTAGCACAGGCTTCAGCCTGTGTGGTTTTGAATTAGGGTTTGCGTTCGTTCGAGCGTTTCAATCAAAATTCAAAACCACACAGGCTAAAGCTTGTGCTACTGGGCTGCTGCTTTCGCTGGGATGCTGTTGTGAGATACACTCCCGTCAGTCTGGCGGGAGGTACTTATGCGCAACGTCGCTGGCTTGCTAATCGTGCTGGCTCTGGTTTTCTCCCCTGAATTAAAATCGCAAGCTCCACCGCCGCTCGCTCCGGGCGCGCAGGTACAGGGACCACAAGAACCTGTTCAGCAATTTTATATGCAGGATGGCGGCACTTCCGAAGTTTTGGAAAGCATCGTAATCCCGCCAAAAGCGCAGGCGCCTTTTTCCTTGTTGCTGCAGACCGAATGGGTCAGAAGCTTATCCGACGGCGGCACCATCACCTTGGTGAACCAGCGACGCATTGCGCGCGATAGCCAGGGACGCATTTATCAGGAGCGCTGGTTTCTGGTGCCGAAGAACGGCAAAGCCGAATCTGGCATGACGACCATTCAAATCTCAGATCCGAATAAGCACACGCTCTACAACTGTTTTATGCTGGATGACAGGCATCTGTGCGTGCTGAGCACCTATACGCCATCCACGAATGCGATTTTCAAAGTTCAAGGGCCACCGACTGGACCGCTACCCCATGATGCTGGATTTGTGATTCACGATGATCTTGGAAAGCAATTACTCGAGGGTATCGAGACCGCAGGAACTCGAGAAAGCGTCATCTATAATCCGGGAGTATTTGGAAACGACCGAAAGATGACGATTTCGCGTGAATTCTGGTATTCCGCACAATTAGGAATCAATCTACTTTCAAAGCGTTCCGATCCTCGAATTGGCACGCAAACGTTTACAGCGACGAATTTGATCGCTTCCGAGCCCGATCCCACTCTATTCAATTTGCCGGAAGGATTTACTGTGGTTGACCGGCGACAAACGGCTCCGCCCGAAAACTAGATCGATAAATAGATTATCCGCACGGTTGGCGGGGTCAAAAACCTTCTTCGATCAGCCGAGCAACGCTCAGTCTCGACACGGGGGATTCCTCGCGCGCTTCCATCAACCGCTCGACGTACTTTGCGAGGACATCGCACTCGATATTCACAGCGTCGCCTACCTTCAGAGAGGACAGATTGGTGTGTTCGTACGTGAAGGGGATGATTGCAGTTTCAACAATGCCGTCGTGCCAGCCTGCTACGGTGAGGCTGATGCCGTCAAGGGCGATCGAACCTTTCATCGCGACGTAACGCGCTAGTTCTGCGGGAACCCGGACGCCGAACCACCAGTTTGCTCCTTCGGATTCCATGCGCGCGACGCGTCCGATCCCGTCAATGTGCCCTTGCATGAAATGGCCGCCGAGCTCTTTCATCGCCGTCAGAGGTCGTTCGAGATTGACGCGCGTGCCGGGCTTCAATTCGCCCAGGCTGGTGCGGCGCAGCGTTTCGCCGGAAAGATCGGCGGTGAAAAGTTCGCCTACTATTTCGACGGCCGTGAGGCAGCAGCCGTTGACCGCGATGCTGCCGGATTTTGCGAGGCCTGCGGCCAGCGGGCCGGCGTTTACGCGAATGCGCGCGCCCGCGTCGCTGCGTGCGAGCGATTCAATCGTGCCAACGTGCTCAACGAGTCCGGTAAACATCGTGCAGATATCCCTCAATTGCGAAATCGACGCCAAACTGCGCCATTGTAACGTTGTGAAGCTCGCAAGGAGCCTGAAAGCCGTTTTTCGTGGCGGCAATGCCCTGGAATCCGGCGATCTTGGGCGCCAGGAACACACGCATCTTATCCACAATTCCGGCTGCCAGCGCGGCAGAATTTAATTTCGCGCCCGCTTCGAGCAGCACGCTCAGCATTTCACGGCGGCCAAGTTCGGCAATCACAGCGCGCAGGTCGGGTCTTGCGCCGCGTCCCGCGACGTGAACGATCTCGACACCTGCAGCGCGCAACGCGCGTGCTTTTGGCGATTTTTCGCTCGCGCGAGTGAACACGAGCACGTCGTTGTCCGCCGTCTGCACGAGTTGCGACTTCAGCGGGAGGCGCAACCGCGAATCCATCACTACTCTCAACAGTTTACGACGGCGCGGCAAGCCCGTGCGATCGGTGAGCAGCGGATTGTCAACGAGGACTGTGCCGATGCCGGTGAGTAAGGCGTCGGAAGCGTGGCGCATGCGTTGCACTTCGGCGCGCGATTCAGTCGACGTAATCCAACCTTCGTCTATTCGGCGCCGCACGCGCGCTCCCCGCTGTGATCGCAAAGAGCGCGCATGAGGCAGCACAAGCTGGCCGTCAAGCGTGAGCGCGGACTTGAGCGTAACCAGCGGCTGCCGGCTTACAATCCATTTTGCAAATGGTTCGGCAAGGCGGCGCGCTTCCGCTTCGCGCAATCCGGTGACGACTTCGATTCCCGCAGCACGCAGATGCTTGAAGCCGCGGCCGGCAACGGCAGGATTAGGATCTTGCATGGCTGCGACCACGCGCTTGACGCCTGCCAAAATCAGCGCATTGGTGCATGGTCCCGTGCGTCCCTTGTGGCAACACGGCTCGAGGTTTACGTAGAGCGTCGCGCCGCGTGCAGCGTCACTCTCAGATATAGAGCCCACATGCTGAGCCTCAGGGGTTAAAACCCCTGAAGGAGTGGCGTCCTTTTTGTCGTGCCTGAAGGCACGACCCACAAGGCCTCCGAGATTTTCGACGGCTGCGAAATTTTCCGCACGGTGTTCGCTTGCTGCTTCAAGCGCCACAATTTCCGCGTGACGCATGCCTTCGTACGTATGAAAACCCTCACCGATAATTTTTCCTTTGCGAACAAGGACGGCGCCCACCATGGGATGGGGACTTGTGAGCGCGTCGCCCTGCGCAGCGAGTTCCAGCGCGCGGTGCATGAAGATGGCGTCAGCGGCAGTTATGTTGGACATTCCGGAGTAGCACAGGCTTCAGCCTGTGTGCAGTTGACTTTGTAGCGTTCACGGAAAAATCTAATTCAGAACCACACAGGCTAAAGCCTGTGCTGCCTCAATCGAACAGGGAAGTCACGAAAGTTTCGGCATCGAACGGCACGAGGTCCTCGATGGATTCGCCGGTGCCTACGAATCGCACAGGCAGCCCGAGTTCGCGCGTGATGGCTACAACGATGCCGCCCTTTGCGGTGCCGTCGAGCTTGGTCAAAACGATTCCCGTGACAGCGGCAGTGGCGGTGAATTCTCGCGCTTGCGAGAGGCCATTCTGGCCCGTTGTCGCGTCCATCACCAGCAGCACGTCGTGCGGCGCGCCGGGCACGACTTTCGCTGCGGTGCGTTTCATTTTATCCAGCTCAGCCATCAGATTCGATTTCGTGTGCAGGCGGCCGGCCGTGTCCACGATGACGACGTCGGCGTTTCGCGCGCGCGCGGAAGTCAGCGCATCGTAAACGACTGCCGCGGGATCGCCGCCCGATTTCGTTTTGATGATTTCAGCGCCGGTTCGCGAAGCCCAGACGGCGAGTTGCTCGATGGCAGCGGCGCGAAAAGTGTCGCCTGCGGCGAGCACGACGCTGCGTCCATCGCGCCGCAATCGGTGCGCGAGTTTTCCAATTGTAGTGGTTTTGCCCGTGCCATTTACGCCGACGACAAAAATAACGTGAGGGCGTGAATTTTGTCCCACTGCCGACGATGCCCCATTCGATGAAGGCAAAGTGCGCAGAACATGAAGAAGCTGATTTCGTAATTCCGCTTTCAAATCCGCTGTGCTGCTGAGGGCGTGGCGATCGAGTTTTTGCCGCACTGCTTCCAGGATTTGATGCGTTGTTCGGGGGCCAATGTCGGCAGCGAGCAACGCGTTTTCCAGCTTCGTAAGCAGGTCGGGATCGATCTGCTTTTCGCCTGAAACGAGGTCTTCGACTTTCGCAACGAATTGCGAGCGCGTCTTCGAGACCGACTGCTTCAGCCGGTCAAGAAGCGAAGCTTCTTCCTGTTTCTTATCGTTATTAAAGAGAGATAGTATCGTCATACAGTGATCCCACGCTCAATCATTCTAACAGAAGAGGCATTAGACGCAGCGCGAGCGGCGCCGCGGAGCCATAAAAGGACACCATCGTGGCGGCGTCTCGCCGGCGGTTTTTTTACTTGTACCCGCGCATCAAAGAAATGCCGGCGAGACGCCGGCGCTACAGAATCAAACAGAAGACTCCCTCGAATTCGCGAAGGCCTCAGTGCCCTCTGTGGCTTTTCTCGGCGTTCTCTGTGTTAATTTCCGATGAAGTTCTACTTTGCGGGACTATCGGGTGGCATCGCTTCCGGAGCATCCACGGGCGCCGGGCCCACGCGCTCGACGGTCACATGTTGGATGTGGACGGGCGAGTTAGGCCTGTCGTCGCCGTCGCGAGGAACCTGCGCGATCGCTTTCACGACGTCGACATTTTCGCATTGTCCCCAAATCGTATATTTTCCGTTGAATTGGGGATAGGCAATCCCCGTAATAAAAAACTGTGTGTTATTTTTGTCCGGCCCGCTATTGGCCATTGCCAGGCGTCCCGGCACGTCAAATTTAAGCGACGGCGAAATTTCGCTTTTGAAAGGGAAGCCCGGCCCTTCGAGGCTTCCCGAACCGTTGCCCAGAATATCGCCCCCCTGAATCAGAAGAGGAGGGATGACCCGGGTAAAAATGAGGCCATCGAAAAATTTATTGTGCATGACCTGCCTGGTTTCCGGATGCGTGTAGGAAATTTTTCCGATCGCCAGGCCCACCATGGTGCGAACAGTGACAGGCGCTTCCGCCTCGTACAATTTGCAGGGAATTTTTCCGTTGTCCGTATCGAGTGTCCAGTACAGGCCGGGTTTTCGCGCAGGATCGGCCTGAGAAGATGCGCTCAAAACCAGGATCGCGAGCAGCACACTCAATAAAAATTTGCATTCCGGTTTCCGCATGAATAGTTTCGCTCCATGGGAGTTAAGATTTTGCGGGCTGAGGATTTGCATTTACCTTCGCGCAGGACAATAGGATACGCATTTATCCCTGTCAAGGCCGGTGTAAATTTCAGCGGGAAGAAATAAACGAGACTTAAACCTCGACAAGTACGGCGGTCAACTTGAGTTTTCCCGATCGCACGGCGCGGTCCAGCGCATCTACCACGGCTCGATCAAACTTTGTTCCTGCGAGCGTCTGAATCTTGTTCATGGCGAACTCCAGATCCATGGCCGTCTGGTAAGGCCGGTTGGTGGTCATGGCGTCAAGCGTGTCGGCCACCGCAATAATGCGAGCCATCATCGGAATCGCCTCGCCGCTTAACCCGTGAGGATAGCCGCCGCCGTCTACATGCTCGTGGTGCAGCTCGATACCGGGCAGCATCTCCTTCAGTTGCGCGACAGGACGCATGATGTTCGCACCCTTCGATGGATGCTGTTTCATCAATGCAAATTCTTCAGCGGTTAATGCGCCGGGTTTTTTCAGGACCCGGTCGTCGACGCCAATCTTTCCGACGTCGTGGAGCAGCGCCGAGATGCGAATCTTGTCCAGGTCCTCAGCCGGAAGATCAAGATGCTGGCCGATGATGACGGAAAATTTTGCGACGCGTCCGGAATGGCCGCGCGTATACGGATCTTTTTCGTCGATGGCGGCGGCAAGCATGCGGATCGAGCCCAGGAAGAGATCGCGGTTCTGTTCCGCGGCCTGTTTCAGCTGCTCGACGAATTCCTCGATATCGCCGGCCATGCTGTTGAATGTTTCAGCCAGTTCGCTGATTTCAGCCGCACCTTGTACGGGAGTGCGCTGATGAAATTCTCCGCGGCTGATGGCGCGCGTCGAGGCCGCCAAGGCGCGAATCGGCGTGCTGATGCCCACGGCAAAAATGTAGCCGAGAATCAGCGCGGCGAATGTGACCACGAGAACGAACTTCAGCGCCTGGGCGTTCAGCTCAGTAACGCCCGCATCTTCCCGCGCTTTGTCCAGACCGCGTTGCGCGACAACGGCCCAATTCAGATCAGGAATCGTGCTGTAGGTGCCGACCATCTCCGCCTGCTTGCCGTTCTCTAGCGTGGTAAATCTGCGCAACGTCTCCGTGGTGCGCAACCCTTTCGGAACCCCCATAACTTGAATGACAACGGGCGAACTTGGGCGCGCATCCGCTCCTGGCACGAATTGCCGCGTGTCCGGATGAGCCACGATGTGCCCGCTGCGGTCGACAACGAAAACGACGCGGCCGCGCACGCTCGTTTCCTGCAAACGCCTCAGAATTCCGTCCAATGAAACGACGGCAGCGAGCATCCCGGAAAATTGCTCGTTCACTTGCAGAGGCACGGCCATAACGAATGCGGGCCTGCTTTCGGGTCCAATCGCCAGCGGATCGCTGCGAAATATCAGTGATTGCAGACAGGTCGTAAACGCGCGCTGCAGCGCCTTGCTCACGAATGGATCCTGATTGGCCTGAAAATTTCCCGCTCCGGTGCCAGTGGCGTTTTTGCCCACCGCGGTCAAATACAAAACGTTGGGATTGCTGGCGACAAAATTTTCCAGCACGCGGGTCAATTGCGGCGCTCGCTGCGCGTCATCCACTCTATCGATCAAATCCGTGAGCGCCAGAATCTGCCGTTCGCTGATCAATTGCTGGTAGAGATTGGTATCGAAGAGCTGAATTTCTTCCCCGACCGAGCGTGTCACTTCGGTCTGCTGCACGCTTTCCGTATCGGTCAATTTCTGCTGGCTGAGCTGCAGCACCTGACGGTGATACAGCGCCAGCGGAAACACGCTGACAAGCAACATCGCGCCCAGCACGATCCAGAGGATGCGCGGTCTGCGGAACACGAGCGATCTGATGGTTTCAAGGTCCACGGTTAGGCTGGTTCCATACGTTCGGCGGGCTGCCGTTCCTGCGTCAGGGCAAGCAACTTCAGCCCGTACTTTTTTCCGCTGGGCTGCAAGTACAGCCCGCACTACTTTATAGCGGGGCTGCAAGTACAGCCCAGACCCTAATTCTGCAATTCTGCGTCGCTTCAATTTTAAGGTCGGGATGGCTTTGCTAGAAGACCGGAAACCTGATCTGCTACGGATAAGCTACGGGGTAGACTCATTGCGCACAATGTAGGGGCATGGCATGCGGTGTCCGTACACTTAATTAAGCGTCCACTATCGTCCATGTAGCTATTCCTGTTTCAGGCGCCGCTCCATTAATTCGCGAATGGCATCTCGCGTGGCGCGGCGCGCTGTCAAAACTGCGTGCACTTGCTCGGTAATGGGCATTTCTACTCCCGCGCGCCGCGCCAGTTCGAGCGTAGCTGCCGCGCTCCCGACGCCTTCGGCTACCATGCGGGTGGCGCTAAGGATTTCTCCGAGTTCGCGGCCCTTGCCTAACTCGATGCCTACCGAACGATTCCGGCTGAGCGCACCGGTCGACGTAAGGATCAAATCGCCTAGCCCCGCGAGACCTGCAAGCGTTTCCCGGCGACCACCCAAAGCGACAGCCAGCCGCGTCATTTCAGCCAAACCGCGCGTCACCAGCGCTGCCATCGTGTTTGCTCCGAGTCCCAGGCCGGTAGAGACACCCGCCGCAATGGCGATAACGTTTTTTACCGCGCCGGCGATTTCCGTGCCGATCACGTCGTCGTTTGTGTATAGCCGGAACCTCGGGCCGGAGAATTCCTCTTGTATCTCCGCAGCGAGCGAAGCGTCCGCGGATGTCAGGACGACCGCGGTAGGATCGCCACGCGCGACTTCGAGAGCAAAACTTGGACCTGACAGGACGGCGATGCGCGGCTGCGGAATTTCACTAGAGATCACTTCGCTGATGCGGGCATGAGTCGCGGGCTCCAGACCCTTCGTGGCGCTTACGAATACGGCGCCAGGCTCGAGATGAGGCCGCATCGCGCGATAAACTTCGCGCGCGTGCGCGGATGGCATCACGCCCAACACAATTTCAGCGCCGCCCAGCACTTCGGCAAGTGCTCCAGTGACGTCGACTCCGGCAGGGAGCTCAAATCCCGGGAGATAGACTTTGTTGTCGCGCTTCGTACGCAGCAAATCAACGATGTCCGGACTGTGCGCCCAAATTGCCAGTCGATGAGGGCGGAAAGAACGTCCGAGCGCGATGGCCAGTGCCGTGCCCCAACTACCGCCACCAATAATCGCAATTTTCTTCAAGATTCTTTACGTCCCATCTCGATGCGAGGCTCGGTGCCTGCCATGAGGCGCTCGATGTTTTTCCGATGCTTGAAAATAATTAAGACCGACGCAAGAAGTGTTCCCGCTGTTACGGCAGTCGGAGGCGCGTGCCCTGGGGCATAAAGTAAATAAACGAGCAACGGCAAAGCTGCCGCCGCGGACACCGATGCGAGTGAAACGTAGCGCCAAAATAAAACGACGATCGCAAAAACGGCAACCGCAGCCGCGACAGCGAGCCAGGAAATCATGAGGAACACGCCGAGCGCAGTCGCTACACCCTTGCCGCCCCGGAACTTCAGCCACACGGGAAAGATGTGACCCAAAATTGCAGCCAGTCCCGTAAACATCATGATCCGAATGTTGCCGTCAGAAAAATCTCCTGCCAGCCAAACTGCGAAAGCGCCTTTCGCCAGATCGAGAATTAAAGTTGCCACACCCGTGGACCAGCCAGCCGCGCGAGCCACGTTCGTAGCGCCGATGTTTCCGCTGCCGATTGCGCGCACATCGCGGCCACTCCGCAAGCGCACGAGCAAATATCCGAATGGAATCGAGCCGAGCAGATAGCCGATCAAAATCATCAGCCACAGGATCGGCGTACTGACGGGCATCGCCTGACTCATTGCGATTCGCTCTCCGCAAAGCGAAATGTCGCCAATCGAGTATATTCCGCCCCACCACGTTTCAAGATGCTTTGATACAGGTGAAATTCGCTCGCGATGCTGGAACCGAATTCGAGCGAGCCGGCTTTGGAGATTGTTTCTCGAAGCTGATCGAAAGCAGACTGTGCCGGTTTCTTGCGCTCTATTTCAAATCGCGCAAGCGTCAGGTGAGGCGAAAAGGTCCGCTGCTCTTTTGCGATGCCCAGCGGTTCGAGCGAAGTCTCGACGGCTGCGGCAAGCGCGCCCAATTCCGGTCCCGACTCGATTCCGGCCCACAAGACGCGCGGCCGGCGCTCATTCGGGAAAAATCCCACGCCTCTAAATTTCAATTTAATCGAATTTGGAAAGTGGATTTGCGAAAGCGCAGCCTTGATCGGCTCGATTTTTTCCGGTGGGACTTCGCCGATAAATTTCAACGTGACGTGTACGCCTTCGACGCGTACCCATCGCGCCACGCGGCAGGTTGCACGCAGCTTTTCGATGAACGCTCCGATGGCCGCACGCACATCTTCAGGTATATCCAGCGCGACAAAGACACGCACGCGCTCAGCCCTTCGCGCCAGGCTCGCCGCGAACTCCCGCTATGAACGGCTTGGGCTGTGCCGCATAAAGGAAATACCGCCGCACCAGATCAAGCGCCGCCTGCGAAGCCTGCCAACGGATGCGGTCGCGTTCACCAGGATAGCGTATGACGCGTTCTTTGCTGCCGGCGGCGTCAGCGATAGCGACGTGCACGGTGCCTACCGGTTTTTCCGGTGTGCCTCCCGTGGGACCCGCGATTCCTGTGATCCCGACACCCAGCGTCGCGCCGGTGCGGCGGCGGATGCCGTCGGCAAGCGCAATCGCCACCTCCGAGCTGACCGCGCCGCGCGATTCGATGATTTCCGGGGGTACATCGACCCATGCGGATTTGAGAGTGTTGCTATAGGAAACGACGCCGCCCAAAAAATAAGCCGAGCTTCCCGCAATTCGCGTGAGCCGCTCGGCAAGAAGTCCGCCGGTGCAGCTTTCGGCCGTGGCGATGGTCGCTTGATGGAGAGTCAGCTCGCGAGCCACGACTTCTTCCATCGATTCACCTTCGGTGGTGAAAACGGATTCGCCAAGCGCCAGCACGATGCTCTCCTCAATGTGCTGCAGCAGACGCTGCGCGGCAGCCTGATCCGTGGACCATGTGCGCAGATGAATTTGAATTTCACCCGGCGCGGCCAGAATTGTCGTAGTGACGTCATCATGCCGCGTGTAAATCGGCGCAATGCGCTGATCCACGTCCGATTCGCCCATGCCCGCCACGCGCATCTCGCGTGCCAGGAGACGCACGCCCGTCGAAAGCCGCGCCAGACGCGGTTCCACCTGCGCGCTGAACATGGCTTTCAATTCATGCGGCGGGCCGGGAAGGAGAATTACGATGCGTCCGCGCGCTTCGAGCCACAGACCGGGCGCGGTTCCGCGCGCATTTTCAAGAACGGTTGCGCCTTCGGGCACCATTGCTTGCCGGGCGTTCACCTCGGACATGGTGCGGCCGATTTGCCGGAAGCGCGCTTCGATCTTGCTCATCACTTCCGGACTGCGATCGAGCCTGCGTCCCAACAAGTCAGCCACAGCTTCGCGCGTGCGGTCGTCCTCGGTGGGGCCGAGGCCTCCGGTAGCAATCACGAGCTCGACACGCTCCATCGCGCCCGCAAACGCTTCGCGCAGCGCACCAAGTTCGTCGCCGACCACGGTCTTGCGCGTCACTTCGATGCCGAGGCGATTCAGTTGCGCGGTTAGAAAAAGGGAATTGGTGTCTACCCGATCCGGGGTGAGCAGTTCTGATCCGACTGCGATGATCTCAGCTTTCATGATTGGATTAGCGCGGCAGTGGAAGCCCCTCGACATCCCAGTCGAGACTGAAAAGAGCGCCGCTGGTGGCCAGGATTGCACGATTCCCCGGCAGCAATGCGAGCCCCACCAGGCCGCTGCCGCCGAGCACTTGTTCGGCTTTACCATCAGGAAAGATGCGCACGACGCCGCGGCGTCCCGCGTAGGACGCGGTGACGTAAAGATTTCCCTGCCGGTCGAATGCAAGTCCCTGCGGCCTGCCGAGTCCTCGGAAGAAGGTGCTGATCTCGCCCTTCTGATTGATGCGAAACACGCGGTCGAAACTCGATGTCGTGGGGCCGGTCACAAAGAGTTCGCCGGTTGGGCTGAACGCCAGATGATAGGCCGATACGGAGGGCTCCAGCGTCGCAAAAACAAAAATCTCCCGCGCGGGGCTGATCTTAAAAATCGTGCCGCTGCGGTCGCCCACAAATAAATTCCCAATGGTATCGAACGCGAGTCCCGTCGCCGTGCCCATGCCCTCGACCCAGAGTTGAGAGCGTCCGTCCGGTGAGATGCGGTGCACTGTTCCGTCATTGCGGCAGGAAACGTAGAGGTATCCTTCGCGATCGAGAGCCAGGCCGGTGGGATTCATCAGCTCGGTGACGAAGGGCTTCACTGTGTAATTGGCCGTGATCTTGTACAACGACACGGCAACTTGCTGCCCGCGCTTTCCGCTGTAAGTGACGTAGACATTTCCTTCGACGTCCACCGCGGGATTCGCGACCGGATGAAGATTGTCGGCAATCTGCACGCCGAGATGAAATGCGAAAGGCTGGCTCTTGGCGCGGGAGGTTTCCACGCTCACGATGCCGCCTAAGGCTCCATCCGGCACGCGCGCTATCAAATGATTCTGCGCGGAGATCAGCAGGCTGGCTTCCGTTTCACCGAAGCGCACCAGCGGCCGCGTATTAGGGCGCGGCACGAAACCGCTGCCGTAAATCGTGACGTCGCCGCCGGGGATAGCAGCTCCCGGCAGGATGCGATCGATGCGTGGTATGCCGTTGGTATCCAAATCAGTTCTCGAATCAGATACTGTAGCTCATCCCGGTCGACCGGGATGAGGCCTTTTCTTTGATGCTAAAGAAAACCGCCGCGTTTGATCCTTCGCGTGAGTCTGGCCAGGGACGCGGACTACCATAAATTTTAAATCCCAATCGCCCGGGCAATCCACAGCCCCAGCGCCGCGTAAATTCCCGCAATCCAGTCATCCGCCATGATTCCCAAGCCGCCGGGGAGAGATTCAGCTTGCCTCGCGGGAAAGGGCTTCCAGATATCGAATACCCGAAAAAGTATAAAGCCCAGCAGTAAATATTTCCAGTTGGGCAACATTGCCATACTCATTCCCAGCGGATGGCTGCCCCACAGGATTGGTTTGCCATACGACTGGACGCTTACTGTGGAAGAGTGCAGGGGCAAGAATCCGCCGAGCAAGAGCGTGAGTTGCTGACCGGAGACTTCATCGATAACGACTCTCTGCGGATCTTTGGTGCTCCAATATTTTGCCGCACGGTCTGCAGTCCACACGCCGATCAACGCCACCGCGATTGTCAACAGACACTGAAAAAAAATAAACGAGTCGAAAGTAACCGGACCGACGGTATAGTTCGGCACTCCTGATCCACCCCATGCCCAGGCGCTGAGCGAGATGAACCAGAAGGGAATCATCGCCAGCACAATTCCGCCGAGGGAGCCAAATGTTCCTGGAGCAGTCGGCAGACATCCCAAGCCAAATGCCGTCGCGATGGCGAGCGAAACGCGCGGCTTGCGCACGCTGCTATTCGTCGTCGTGTTCGGGATGCTCGCGCTTGGCTGGCTCATTCGGCTCGTTCTCGATCTCTTCCAGCTCCGATTCGTCCATCATCGGCACGGCCACTTTATATTTTTCCATGGCCCAGTTTCCAAGGTCGTGCTCACGGCAGCGCTCGCTGCAGAAGGGAAATTCCGTGGACGTTTCCGAATCAGTAGGTTTCTTGCAAATAGGGCATCGTAGTTTCATAAAAAGGCTCCCGATGCGGATGTTTCGAGTAGGACAGGCTTCAGCCTGTCTGATTTTGACTTGCTTTGTGTTTTTAAAGTCGCCCAGTCCCCAAGTCAAAACCACGCAGGCTGAAGCCTGTGCTACTCAAGCCAGAACCCGAAGCACCGCGCCGGTGGAAACGCGTTGCACTGGCCCGGTCACAGCCGAATGCGCCGCAGCCGGCCGCGGCACATCCAAAATTTCCACCACGCGCCCAACCAGGTCATACTCATGCGTCTCAGTAATTTCTACAGTCACAATATCGCCGGGCTGCGCGGTATTGTAGGACAGGCACTCCTGCCTGTCCGCATCATCCGCACCCCGCTCAGGCGAGGGCGCCATTTCAATATCATTCAAGTAAAGCTTGCCGTCGATCTCTGGCGCCATGCCTTCAAGACGCGCCTCCCAAACGAGCGGAGTGTCCTTGGAAGGTCCTTCCACCAGCGCTGTCGCGCGCACCCCGCGAAAACGCCGCAGCTTGCGCGCTGATATTTTCTGCTGAATTTCCATCAGGCGATTCTGCCTGTCCTTGGTCGTTTCGTCGTCAACTTTTTCATCCAGCGCGAAGCTCGAGGCGTTGTCGACGTCCGAATAGGGAAACACTCCCATCCAGTCAAACTCCGCAGCTTCCACAAAGCCGCACAATTCGCGGAAATCCGCATCCGTTTCACCCGGAAAGCCGACGATGAACGAAGTCCGCAGCGCGACTCCGGGAATCGTCTTGCGAATGCGGCCCAGCAATTGCAGAAATGCCTCGCCGTTCGAGCCGCGCTTCATGCGAGCCAGCACGTTGCGGCCGACATGCTGCAGTGGCATATCCATATATTTTGCCAGGCGCGGGTGCGCGGCGATGGTGTCGAGCAGTCGCTGCGTCACGCGATTCGGATAGCAGTAGAGGAACCGCACCCATTGCAGGCCCTCGACATCCGCCAGCCGTTCAAGTAGCAGCGGCAGCCCATCACGCAATTCCAGGTCTTCCCCATATGACGTGGTGTCCTGACCGATCAGCGTCACTTCGCGTATGCCGGCGGCCGCCAGGCTTTCCGCTTCACGCACGACAGACTCAAAGCGCCGGCTGCGAAATTTTCCACGCAGCTGCGGAATGATGCAGAACGTGCAGGGATGATCGCAGCCCTCCGCGATTTTTATGTATGCGGCGTGTCGCGGCGTCGAAAGAATTCGCGGCGTTAGATCATGATACAGATAGGAAGGCAGGCTTGCGGCGGCGTCCGCATCGATTCGCAACTGGCCTTCAACGGCCGCAAGAATATTTTCGAGTTCTCCCGTGCCGATGACCGCATCCACTTCAGGAATTTGTTCGATAATTTGCTGCCGGTAGCGCTCCACCAGGCAGCCGGCCACAATCAACTTTTTCGCAGCGCCGAATTTTTTGTATTCGGCCATCTCCAGAATTGTGTCGATCGATTCCTTTTGCGCGGGTGCGATAAAGCTGCAAGTGTTGACGACCAGGACTTCCGCTTCTTCCGCGCGCGGCGTAAATTCGTAACCATTTCGCGCGAGCACACCCATCATAACCTCGCTATCCACAAGGTTTTTCGGACATCCCAGGCTGATGAATCCGGCTTTTGGCATGAAGGGTGGCCCCACGACCGCAGGACAAGACATTTATTCTAGCATGGCGTGGAGTTTGCCGCTTCGAGTGCAATGAGCCGGCAAAACTGCACCCCAATTCGCGAACGTGGCATCGAATTCCTTGGAGGTGTCAACCATGTCAAAACTTGCGATTTGGGCAGAAGTGGAAGCGAAGCCGGGTAAGGAACAGGCTGTGGCTGAGTTCCTGAAGTCAGCTCAGGCGCTGGCGGAAAAGGAACAGGGAACCATCACCTGGTATGCCGTGAAACTCGGGGGGGCGAAGTTCGGAATTTTTGACACGTTTGCGGATGAGAAGGGACGCGAAGCGCACTTGAACGGCGAGATCGCGAAGGCTCTGTTCGGAAAAGCGCAGGAGTTGTTTGTGAAGGAACCACAGGTACACAAGCTAGAAATTTTGGCAGCGAAAGTGCCAGGCGGTGCGAAAGCGCACGGGGCATAACCGAAGGCGGACGTCGCACCTTGCTAGCTTGAACTGACGCAGCCGGTTTTCGTGGCGCCGGCGTCCCGCTTGCCCTGATTCTTGAAGGGCCGGCTCTTTGCTCACCACTGGAAATTAAAACCTGCCGCCCCTTCCTGCGTCAGAGTAGCGAGATCCGCCGTTAGCGGCCACGAAGGAAGTATTGCACGTGCGTCTGAATCGCGGTAAGTAACGAAGAGGCCTTGCGCGGATCCGTGGCTTGCCCTCCGAAACGCGCCTCCTGATACATGGTTGTCAGTTCCTGTACTGGTCCAGCGAGATTTCCGTCCGGCATTGAGGAAGCGAACTCGAGCGGAGTCTGCCCCGGCGACTTGCGAATGCCGCGTCTCGAGAGCAAGCGCAGCATTTCGTTATATTGAATCGTCGCGAGATGAGGCGTCATAGCACTGGCAGTAGAGATGTGCAGGTGCCACAGGGTCATCAGCCTCTGCCGGACGCCCGGCTGTAGCAGAACAACAAAAATACAGAGCGCGGCAATAACCGCAAAAGAAGTCGGCAGAAAAGCCGCCGTATGAAGAACCCGGGTCTGCCAGGCTTCCAACTGGTCGGTGGCCTCGCGCCGCGCGTCCGCAAACTTTCTGCGCAACTGCTCCGTCCAGTCGCGTGAAACGCGTTGCAGATTTTGCGCCAGCGTAACCTGATGCATGAAATCATAGTTGATAATCCACTCGTTCCATTGCAGCTGGAACCAGTCCCAATAGCGCGCGAACTGGGCGAACGTTCCCGGCGTGACTTCCTGAGCGGCCGGCGTGGGATCAAACGTCAACCAGCCAAATGTAGGGAAGAAAACTTCTACCCAGCTATGCGCATCGCTGGCGCGCACGATAAAATCTCCGCCTACATCGTTATATTCTCCCGTGAGGAATCCGTTGACGATTCGCGCGGGGATGCCCTCCGCCCTCAGCATCACGGTCATGGCGGAAGCGAAGTATTCGCAGTGTCCCGCGCGCTTGTCGAATAAGAAATAAGCCAGCGGGTCGGACGGCGGCGTTCCCGTCAGGTCGAGCGTGTAACCATAATGCGCGCGGAGATAATTCTCCATGGCGCGCGCTTTATCGTACGGATTGTCAGCGCCGCGCATAATTTGTTTTGCCAGTTCGGGAATGCGCGGATCGAGCTTCGGCAATTGCAGATACGTTTCGCGCACGGATTCCGAATAATCCATGCCCGTCGTGCGCAAGGCTGCCGCCGGCGGCGCCGGGACCACTGAACGCGCTTCGTACTGCATGCGCGAAAAATTGTGATAGGGATTAAAAACGGAACCTGTGTGATCCTCCAGAAGGTAGGATCGCCGCAGATTCATGAAGCTTGAGCTGACTTCGCTATTGAACTTCCCGCGCACGCTATCGGCCTGATTAACAAAAAACAATGCCGTGCTGGCGATGGGCTCGAGCAGAACGGTGTACTGAATCGATCGGCCGGGTCTTCGCTTTGTGATTTCTCCGGGACTTAGATGAAACCACGTGTCGGAGCCCATGGTAACGGTGGAGGGATCGCGCGGGCCGTTAAACCAGCGCCGGCCGTCGAAAGTTGTCAGCGCAATTCCCCGCCAATGAACGCCACGTGCGGCGTCCAATCCTCCATCGACGGTGATGCGCATAACAACTTCGCTGCTCTTCTTGATTTGTCCGATCTCGCCCAGCTCCACATTGTCGCTGAAACCCGAAATTAACGTGGGCTGCAAGTTGAGCCCGGACATGTAGCCGCCAGTAAATCGCGGCAGCAACAGAAAAATAAAAGCGCCTACCGCGAGCGATCCCAACGCGATGGCGGCGGAAGTTACGCCCAGCGCGTTATGCAAGCGATTTGCAGCGCGGGTGCCACTCTGCAGCGGTTGTGCGACGGCGCCCTGCGCGCTGCGCCACATCTCCAGGCCCACAAAGGTCGAAACAGCCAGCGCCATGAACAAGAGAAAAAACACAAGAAATCCGGTATCGACCGTGAGAATTGCGGCCGCCAGCATGGAGGTGAAGGCCATCAACGTCAGAAAGAGATAATCACGCGTTTTCGATGCGCTATAGAGCCGCACGATAATCGCAAACAACATCAAATGGATCGTCGCCAGCAAAGCTGCGTAAAGTCCCGGATTTTGCGTGTCGGCGGCCAGCGCACGTGAAATGATCCACAAGTCAAACGGGAAGAAGACAAAATACGCAATCGTGATCCATCCGCCCACGCGGTTCGAAATTTCCGGCCCCATCCCGCGCCACCATCGGTAGCCCTTGAATAACAACGCGACAGGCGGCACCAGGATGGATACCAAATCCAA
>Ga0070735_10001746_pt1 | contig 20445 bp, 22 predicted proteins | sample Coa_R1_FD_66443 | JGI IMG/M metagenome (GOLD analysis project Ga0070735, IMG submission 66443) | Surface soil microbial communities from Centralia Pennsylvania, which are recovering from an underground coalmine fire - Coalmine... | ecosystem: Environmental > Terrestrial > Soil > Unclassified ... | reverse complement strand
CGCTGACCGGTGCACTCACCGGCGCCACCGTGGCAGGCGGCGGCTATTTCCTGCAGCAGGACTTCAACCTCGGCGTCTCGGTGGTTTCCGGCTTCGACGCGGCGATGAACTATCGCCACGCGCTGCCCGGTAACTGGGGGTCGATCAGCGCCACTCTCAACGGCGCGTACCTCTGGCACGACACCACCACTCCGTACCCGGGCTCCGGAAGCTTCGACTGCGCCGGGCTTTTCGGCACCACCTGCGATAACGGCTCGGTGAATCCCCGCTGGCGGCATAACCTGCGCGTCAGCTGGGAAACGCCCCTCGACGTGCTGCTCTCGGCTCAGTGGCGCTTCATAGGTCCCACGACTTTCGACAACAACTCCGGCAATCCGCTGCTGCACTTCGCCGAGGAAGGCGCCTACGACCAGTACAACGCGCGCATTCCGGGCTACAGCTACCTCGACCTCACCGCGGTGTGGCACGTCATGAAGCAGCTCGAGCTGCGCGCCGGAGTGACCAACGTGCTCGACAAGGATCCGCCGGTCATCCCTTCGCTCGACATCACGGGCAATGCGGGCCCGGCGAACAGCTTCGACGCATACGACTACCTGGGACGACAGGTCTTCATCGCCTTCACGGCAAAGTTCTGAGGCGTCGCATCGCCGGGCGCGCATCGCACGCACACCCTTTTGAAGTTCGGGGTGGTGCTGCGGTGCGCGCCCGGCCCCTGGCAACGCTGACCCTGCTGGGCCTCGCCCTTCCCGTGGGGGCGGCGGAGCCGCCGCTGCCCGAGGCCCCGGCCTCGGCGCCGCAAGCCCGCACACCCTCTCCCGAGGTCCTCATCGAGGCACCCGAGCCGCGCTTCGTCGCGCCCACGCGGCGTGATCGCATCGGGCGGATCTGGGCGCCCGTGCTCATCGACGGCCGCGGCCCCTTTCGGATGGTGCTCGACACGGGGGCGAGCGATTCCGCGATCACCGCGCCGGTGGCTGAGGCGCTCGGGCTCGAGCCCGAGACCTCGCACCTCGTGCTGGTGCAAGGAGTTGCCGGCAGTGCGATCGTCCCGACCGTGCATGCCGCCTCGCTCACCGTGGGTGATCTCGATGCCTCCTCCGTCACACTGCCGATCATCGCGGATGCCCTCGGCGGAGCCGAAGGAGTGCTCGGGACTGCTGGTTTCTCCGACAAGCGTATCGACATCGATTTCCTTCACGATCGGATCACCATCGTCCGCTCGCACGGGCAGAGCGCGCCACTCGGCTACATCATGCTGCCGCTCGAGCGCTCCGGTCCCGGCCTGCTGATGGTGGCGGGCTCCGTGGCGGGCGTGCGCGTGCACGCTGTGATCGACACCGGCGCACAGCGAACCATCGGCAACGAGGCGCTGCGCCGAGCGCTCGTGAGCCGTCGCGCGCAGGGCACGCCGGACCAGATCTTCGACGTCACGACCCACGTCCAGGGCGGGGAGATGTTCGCGAGCCCGCCGATCATGCTCGGCAGAATCGAGATCGCGGGGGCCCGCATCACCTATGGCGAGGTTCACATCTTTGAGCACTGGCACCTCACGCGCGAGCCGGCGCTCCTCATCGGAATGGACGCCCTCGGGCTCCTCGAGGCGCTCGTCATCGACTACCGCCGTCGCGAGGTCGACCTGCGCCTGCATTGAGCGTTTCCAGGGAGCCGCCGCTGCCGTGCAACTGGGCTACACTGGGGCGGTCCGCTCCGTGCCGGGGCGCAGCGGGAGCTGCAGCGATGAAGTGGGTCGTGAGTATTGCCTGGCTTGCGGCGGCGCTGGCAGCGCCCGCGCTCGCATCCCCTGCACCGGCCGCCTCAGCCGCGTCCCGGGACGTCGTGCGGGCCATCACACGCAGCAACTGCGACGATGCGCTTCAGCTCGCCAACGCGGGGCTCAGGGCGAACGATGCGCAGACCATCTTCCTGATCGGACGGATGCTCGCCGAGGGTGTCTGCATCGAGCCTGACCCCGCCGCCGCCACGTCTTACTTTTCGCACGCCGCTGCGCAGGAGCTGACGGCGGCCGAAATCGAATACGGCCTGCAGGTCGGCCTCGGTGCAGGAGTCGAGCAAAGCTATGAGCGTGCCGGCGATCTGTGCCAGAAAGGCGGACTCGAACGCCAGGGGGGCGGGGCGTCTCTCTATTCGTTCGGCTACGTCTGCACGGTGCGAGGACTTGCGAGCCGACACCTGCGGCAAACTCTCCCGGGAGGCGCCGTGCTGCCGGGGAGAGCTGCCCGCGTCTCGTTCAACCCGGCGAGCGGCATCATGCAGATCCGTGCCATCCCACGCATCGCGAGCGCCGCTGACACCACCACGGGAACGTTCGTGCAGCGGCCGCTCATCGACATACAGTCGGACATCGAGAAGGCCTGGCGGGAAGCGATGAGTGCCGTGCCCAAACCGGACGCGGCGCGCCTGGAAAACACGGCGATGGAGCTCAATCTGGATCTCGATATGACGATCCAGGGTGGCCGCACCGCGCACCTGCTGCCGAACAGCGTCCTGATGCCAAACGACATCCCTGTGCGGGTCTCTCCCTCGACGCTGGGTCACTGATGGAGGCGGCTCGCTGACGCCGCTTCTCGTAACGGCGCGCCTGGAGCTGCGTTGCGCGCTGCCCGGGGACGCCGCATTCTTCCTCCGGCTCCTCAATCAGCCCTCCTGGCTCGAGAACATCGGTGATCGCGGCGTGCGCTCGCTCGCGGATGCCGAGGGCTACATCGGGAACAATCTCCAGGCGGCGTATCGGACCTGCGGCTTTGGGCTGTACGCGGTGGAGCTGAAATCCACGCGGGATCTCATCGGCCTGTGCGGACTCGTGAAGCGCGATTTCCTCCCCTCCCCGGACTTAGGCTTTGCGCTCCTGGCCGAATTCGCCGGACAGGGCTATGCCAGCGAGGCGGCCCGCGCGGTGATGCAGCACGCACAGGGCACGTTGGGAATCGAGCGACTGTACGCGATCGTCAAGCGTGGCAATCAGCGCTCGGTGCGGCTCCTCGAGCGACTCGGATTTCGGCGACAGGGGCCGTACCTGATCCCGCAAGGAGATGAGGTCGAGCTGTATTGCAGCGGTAAGGGCTATTTCGCGGCGCCCGCCGGCTGAGCGCGCAGCGCAGCACCCGCCGCTGATGCGGCGGCGGCCGGGGGCCCGGTCGCAGACGCCGTCACGATCGATGAAGCAGGCACTGACGGCGCCGCAGCGGGGCATGGCTGCACGGCGATCCTCGAGCCCACGCCCTCCGCGAAGAGATCCTGGATCGGAACCGTCGTCATACCGGCTCGCGGCGCAAGGTCGATCCAGTAGACAGTCTGCGACAGACTGTGCTCGGCGACCTCCGCCTTCAAACCCGTCTTCCTCACGGTTGCAGCGCGCTGCTCGGCGTGCGCACGATCGCTGAAGAGTCCGAGCGACACGCGCCGCCCCGACTCCGCGCTCGCCGGCATCACCAGCGCATCCTTGATGCCGTGCTTCTCGAGAGCGGCCCGCATCCTCTCCGCCTCGGCGTCGTCCTTGATACCGCCGATGAACACCCAGAAGCCCTCGGACGTCCCTGCCTGTTCGGCACGCTGCCGGGGGGCGAAACCCTTGGCGGTCAGAATCCCTGCTGCCTTTGCGGAATTGGTGATGTCCCCGAACGGACCCACCGACAGGCACCCGGGCGTCTCGTTGAAGACCGTCCTGGTGTTGGTCGCCGGCCGCTGCTCGGGCGGGAGCTCGGATACGAGCTTCAGTCTCGGCAGGCGCGCCAGGGCCTCGTTCACCGGCACGGGCTTAGGTGCGTCCACCCAGTGCGCCCAGGCGAAGTACACGAGGTTCGCGGCGACCAGCGCGAAGAAGACGTTGCGCACGGATCGTGATTGTAGAGCAAAGGCGGCCGCGCGGCGGCCGGAGAAGTCCTGGACAGCGTTCGGGACCCCCTGCCATGCAGTTACCAGAAAAATGCCAGCCGCAACCCATGACTCTGTGCGGCCGCCGGGCAAGGATGCGCGGCGGCACACCACTAAGACTGAAAGGAAACGACCATGTACGAACGCACGCGAGGCGCAGCTTTCGGGACCCCGGCCCTGGCACTCTGCTCGATTCTGGCGATTTCCCCGGCGCTTGCGGCCGACTTCCCCTCTGGAACCTATGCCGTCAAACAAGCCCCCTACACCTTGAGCTTCGACGCCCAGGGACAGTTCCACGTGCAACAGGGTAAGACGCTCGAGGTATCGGGCACCTACTCCGTGAAGGCAGGCGAGGTGCAGCTGACCGATAAAAGCGGTCCCTGGGCGTGCGCCAAGGCCGGCGAGGAAACGGGCACTTATGCCTGGAAATACGCGAGTGGCGCGCTCACCTTCACCAAGGTCGCCGACCGATGCGAGGACCGGGTGAAGAGCCTCGTCAACCTCTCGTGGGAGCGGCAGAAATAGCGCGGCGAGGGGCGGACGGCACGGGCTGTTCCGCCCTTCCCGCCCCGCTGCAGCGCGGAACCTAGCGGGACCGCGCGAGTACCGCCAGCCCCCGCAGCACCAGATCCGGCACGCCCACCGCGCTGCTGCGCAGTAAGGCTCGCAGCGCCGGCGCGCCCCCACCCGTCAGCACCACGAGCGGCTCGCGCGCGACCAGCACGGAGGCCTCCTGCACCGCCCGATCAATGAGGGCCGCAGCCGCGTAGCGCGCACCCCGCTCGAGTCCCTCGCGCGTGGAACGGGCGAATATTCCCTTGCCCCCGAGCGCGCCGCCGCGCGCGCGGCGCCGGATTCCGTGGGTTCGCTCGAGGAGCGCCTTCACCATGAGCTCGGGGCCCGGCACGATCACCCCGCCCCGGTGGCGCCCATCCGCTCCCACCAGGTCGACGGTCATGGCGGTGCCAACCCCCACCACGCATAGCGGCAACGAGGGAAAGAGCGCGCGCGCCCCGACAGCAGCGGCGAAGCGGTCGACCCCCAGCCGCCAGGGCTCCACATAGCCTACGGTGACGCCTCCCCCCCGCCGCGGCGTGGACAGAAAATGCACGACAGCCCCGCAGCGGTGTGCCGCAGCCGCCAGCGCCCTGTTCACCCGCGCGCCCGCAACGCTGGCCGCTACCACACGCTCGGGCCTGCGTGCCGAGGCAAAGAGCCGCCCGTAATCCGCCGCCCGCCATTTCGAGTGCACGGCGGCGCGGCCCCTGGCGAGACGCTCTCCTTCGAGCCGCGCCCATTTGATGCGGGTGTTGCCGACGTCCACGATGAGTACCGTCATCCTGCGGCCCTCACGGTGACTTCGCCCGAGAGAAAGCGCCGCACGCCCTGCGGTGTCTCGACCATGAGCGCCCCGTGCACGTCGATCCCGCGCGCGAGACCGCGCTCGGTCGCCCCCTCGAGGGCCCTGACATCCACCGCGCGCCCGCGAAGCGCGTCCGCACTGTGCCATTCCGCGGCGAAAGGCTTCAGTCCCTGGCATTCGAATTCAGCGAGCCCCAGCAGGCACTCACTGATGAGCCCTGCGGCGATCTCGTTGCGCGAGGGCCCCTCGAGTCCCGCGCTCGCGAGATCGGTCGCCGGGGTCCCCGTCTGGGCGATTTTCCCGAGCACCTGCTCCCCGAGCGCCACGTTGAGACCGATCCCGATCACCACGTGGGCCGGGCCCGCGCCTTCGGCGCGCAGGTCGATGAGTATGCCTGCGAGCTTGCGCCCGCCGACCAGCAGGTCGTTCGGCCACTTGAGCGCGGCGCTTGCCATCCCGTGGGTCCGGAGCACCCGCAGGACGCATACCCCGATGACGAGCCCGAGCGCGCCCAGGTCCGGTGGCACTTCGCGGAACGTCCAGCTGAGAGACAGGCAGACCGACCCGCCGGGCGGAGCCAGCCACGCCCGCCCGCGCCGCCCGCGGCCGGCACTCTGGTATTCGGCGAGCAGCACCTCGCTGCGGCCGCCTCCAGGCCCCGGTCGTGCGAGCAGCGCGCTGTTGGTCGAGCCTATCGACCACACGGTCTCCAGCTTGCCAACCTGCCTGCGCAGCTCACGCGGCAGATGCGCCCGGATGGTCGCCGCGTCCAGCGGCGTCACCGGCCGTTCGAGGCTGTAGCCGCGATTGCGCACCGCCTGAAGCGACAGACCGAGGGTGCGCAGCGCCCTTGCCGCTTTCCAGACCGCGCTTCGGCTCACCTCGAGGCGTTGGGCGAGCTCCTCGCCGGAGTGAAAGCGCCCGTCGGCGAGCAGCGCGAACACGCGGGCCGCGAGCGGGCCATCGGGCGCGGGCATCTACCCGTGTCTCCGGCGCGCGCCGAGCAGCCACAGCCGCATGGCACGCGATTCGTTCCCGGCGAGCATGCGCGCGATGTTGGTGCGATGGGTGAACACGATGAGGACGGCGGCGACAAGAGCGAAAGCGAGGAGCGGCGCACGCGGCTCGGGGCTCGTGGCCGCGATCGCCGCTGCCACCGCTGCTGCGGATACCATCGATGCGAGCCCTACGTAGCCGAACAGGATGACGACGAGGAGCCACGCGACCAGCATCACCAGCACGAGCAGGGGACTCGAGCCGAGAACGGCACCCACGAAGGTCGCGAAGCCCTTGCCTCCCCTGAACCCGTAACACACCGGATAGACGTGCCCGACGATGACCGCGAGACCGCATACCGTCGCCGCCCATGCGTGCAGAGCGCCGGTCTCCGGCACGATTTGAGCCGGGAAGGTGAGCGGCGCGAGCAGGCCGGTCGCGATCCAGCCCTTGCCCAGATCGATGATGAAGACTGCGAGCGCCGCCGCCTTGCCCTGGGTGCGCAGCATGTTGGTCGTGCCCGCATTACCGCTTCCCAGGTTGCGGATGTCGACGCCGCGAAATTGTCCGATGAGGAGACTCCCCACGATCGACCCCAGGAGGTAGCTCAGCGAGCCCTTGACGATGAGCTCAATCAAGCGCGAAACACCTCCGCGAGCATGCAGCGCACGCTCCCTCCCCCCAGACGCTCGATGGTGGGAACCGGCACCGCGAGCACCGCGTCCGTGCACCCCGAGAGGCGCGCGAAAACCTCCGGCTCGAGCGCGCGCCGCGCAGCCTCGGACATGACGAGCACGCGCGAATCTCCCAGCGCTTCGTCCCAGGTGCCGAGCTCGAGCAGGTTGCCGGCGAACTGCGCGATTTCCGCGTGGCCAATCTCGAACACTTCACGGCCGCTCGCGCGCAAGCGCTCGAGCACCCGCTGCCGGTCCGCCGCGGCGATCGCCTCGCTCCCGATGACCGCAGCCCGCGCGCCGATGAAGAGCAGCACGTTGGTGTGATAAAGGGGCACGCCGCCTGAATTGGCCGCGCTGAAGACCACCGGCTCGTAGTGCAGCTCGCTCGCCCACTCGCCCACCAGCGCCGGGTGCGTACGCGGCGAGGCGCAGGCATAGGCCACACGCTGCGCGTGATCGAGCACGAGGCTCCCGGTGCCTTCGAGGAACATCCCTTGCCCCTCGTAGTGCGTGAGATCGAGCAGATGTGTCACCTTGAAGCCAAGCCGCCCGGTAACCCGCTCGATCACTTCCTGGCGACGCTCGCAGCGGCGGCTGCCGCTCTCCATCGGATAAAGAACCACGGTGCCGTCCTCGTGAAAGGACACCCAGTTATTGGGGAACACCGCGTCGGGCTTTCTGGGCTCGGGAGTGTCGTCGACCGTGATGACGCTCACGCCCTCGCTCATCAGAGCCTGGGCCAGCCGCTCGAACTCGGCGCGGGCCTGTTGCGCGACCTTGCCCGGGTCTGCGGCGCGCGAGTCGAGCGGGTGCTGGAAAGTGTTGGTTCGGGCCGTGTCCGGGTTATAGCCGAAGGCGGCCGGGCGGATCATGAGCACCGCGTCGGCGCATTGCTGGCGGGGGGCGCTGGGCTCCATGGCCCATTCTCGCACGTCCGACGCGAGGGCTGACGCCTCAGACTCTACTTGACGACGCGCAGCGGCCGCGCGTCCTGGGTCCCGGTGGCTTCCAGTATCTCGAGCACCGGCAGGCGCTGGGTGAGATCGAGCGGCTCGCCGGTGAGGAAGCGCCGGCAGTCCTCGGCCGTGACCGGACGGGCGAAGAGGTACCCCTGCGCGTAGGAGCAGCCGAGCGCGCGCAGCTTCTCGAGCTGCGGCCAGCCTTCGATCCCCTCGGCGACCACCTCGATGTGCAGGTGCCGCGCCATGGCGATGATGGCACTGACGATGGCCAGGTCCGACATGTCGGTCACGAGGTCGCGCACGAAGCTGCGGTCGATCTTGAGCGTGTCGACGCGCCAGCGCTTCAGGTACGACAGACTCGAGTAGCCGGTGCCGAAGTCGTCGATGGCGATGTGCACACCGAGCTCGCGCAGCTTCGCCACCGTATCCTGTGCCGCCTCGTGGGCGCGCGCCTCGCGCCGCTCGAACACCGCGCTCTCGGTGATCTCGACCTGCAGCATCGTGGGCTCGAGCCCATGCTGCTTGGTGAGCCGCGCGATGGATTCGGTGAGATTGGCACGCTGCAGCTGTACCGCGGACACGTTGATCGCGACCGGCACGAGCTCCGCGCCCGTCTGCCGCCAGCGCACCATGTCCTCGATCGCGCGCTGCAGCACGAAGTCGCCGATCGGCACGATGAGACCTGCGTCCTCGGCGATGCGCACGAAGCGCTCGGGCCGCACGAACCCCTGGCTCGGGTGCTTCCAGCGCATGAGCGCCTCGAGAGCCGCCACCTGGTGCGACTCGATGTCGACGATCGGCTGGTAGTGCACCTCGAGCTGACCGGTCTGCAGAGCGGTGCGCAGCGATGCCTCCACCGCGATGCGCTCCTTGAGGCGCCGGTCCATCGCGGGACTGAAGAGCTGGAAGTTGTTGCGGCCGCGGTCCTTCGCCTGATACATGGCGGTGTCGGAGTGGCGCAGCAGCTCTCCCATGTCGATGCCGTCGCGCGGATAGAGTGCGACTCCGATACTGACCGTGGTCACGAGGGTGCGCCCATCGACCACCATCGGCGCCGACAGCGCCTGGTTGATGCGCACGGCGGCTTCATTGACCCGATCGTTGTTCTCGATGTCTTTCAGCACCACCACGAACTCATCGCCTCCCATGCGCACCACGACGTCCTGAGCGCGCATGGTCTGACGGATGCGCTGCGCGACGGTCTTGAGAAGCTTGTCGCCGGTCTCGTGACCGCGCGAGTCGTTGACGTGCTTGAAGCGGTCGAGATCGAGGAACAGCACCGCGAGGAGCGTCCCCTTCTCCTTCGCCTCGGCGAGCGCCTCGGGCAGGTGCGCGGCGAGATACAGGCGGTTGGGAAGTCCGGTGAGCTGGTCGTGGTGCGCGAGTTGTTCCAGGTGCTGATGGCGCTGCAGGAGCTTGCTCTCGACCACACGGCGCACCGTCACGTCGTGCACCGTGACGGCCAGCACCGGGCGCTCGTCCAGCATCAGTCGGTGAGCGGTCGCCTCGACGTTGAGGATCGAGCCGTCCTTGCAGCGCTGGCGCATCTCGACGGGGGCACGGGACGTCGAGTCCTGGAGGCGCGCGAGCAGCACCCGCTCATCGGCTGCCCCCTCGGCGCTGAAGAGCTCGGTGAAGGGAAGCCTGAGAACCTCTTCGTGGCTGTACCCGGTGCTGCGCAGCGCCGCGGGGTTGGCGGCGACGATCTCGAGCGTCGCGGGGTCGAGGACCAGTGCGGTGGTCGGCCACTGATCGAACACGGCAATGCGCGTGGCGTTGCTGCTGGCGCCGTTTCTGCGGCGCCAACGCATGAAATACCACGTCCCGAACACGAGCGCGGCACACCAAAGTCCGGCGAGGGCGCCGAGGCCGAATGCCAACTGGTTCACATTTTTTCCTTGGCCAGCCTGAGGAGTCTGGCGGAAGGAGATTGCCGCCGGTCGTGCGCGGTGCTCATTTTTGGGGCGCCGCCTGAGCGGCGATGAGCGGTCCGGGAACGGCGTCCAGGCCCGCGGACTTCAGGCCTCGAAGTGCGCCTCGACCGGGGCGCCACGCTCGATCCGCTCGCCGGCCCCGGACACCATGACGGCGTTCTCACCGAACATAACGCCGCGCAGCTCCTTGCTGAAACGAAATTTCTTCAAAGCCGGGGTGGGGTCGGTGGAACCCTGGCCGGTGTGCTGATCGATCGAGGGGATCACACAGCGCGTGCACGGCTTCACCAGGCGCAGCGACACCGACCCGATCACGATGCGGTCGAGCCGGTCCTCGGCCCACGCAGGTAGTCCGCGCAGCACGAGGTTCGGCCGGAACCGATCCATCGGAATGGGCTCCGGCAGGCGCTCATTCAGATCATCGAGCGAGGCCTCGTTGCACACGAGAATGGGATAGCCGTCCGTGAAAGTGACCGGCGCAGGAACGGCGCCGGCATACTGAGGGTTGGCGCGCCGGCCGAAGTCGGGCGGCACGCGCACGAGCCGCACGGGCTGCCCGAGCGCCCGGCTCATCCAGCCGTGTGCCTCGCTCCCCTGCTCGATGCCGACGCAGGCATGATCCCAGACACGCACCGGCACGGGGGTGCCTTCGAGCCGCAGTGGCACGGCGAGGGCCTCGAGCCCCGGAGCTTTCAACAGCAGCGTCTCGTCCCGCACCTCGGGAACGATGCGGGCCAGCTGCGGGTGCGTGCGCTGGGTGAGGAATGTCCCCTTGGCGTCCACCACCATCCATTGCCGATCCCACTCGAGTCCGGTGGCGGTCAGGCTCACGCGCGCAACCGCAGTCCCGCGCATCGATTTCACGGGATAGACATTGAGCTCGGTTACCTCAATCGCGGACATACCGATCCCTTGCCTTTGGCACCTCGCTCAAGTCTGCCATATGCTTCGGACATCATGAGGTACGCCAATGGCTGGATGGGCATCGCGATGACAGTCACGCTGAGCGCCAGTGCCGTCTTCGGCGGTCCAGCCGCACAGGGACGCACTCAGAAGCCTCCGCTCTACGGGCAGCACTGGATGGCGGTCACCGGCAAGCCGATCGCCGCGAGCGCGGGAGCGAAGATCTTCAATCGGGGTGGCAATGCCGTCGATTCCGCCTGCGCCATGCTGGCGGCAGATGCGACCGCCTGGACGACGCTCTCCTGGGGCGGGGAGACGCAGGCTCTCATCTACAACCCGCAGACCCGCAAGGTCATCGCCATCAACGGCTTAGGGGTGGCTCCCACCGGAGCGACCCCTGAGTTCTTCCACAAGCAGGGTATGAAGTACCCGCCCGAGTACGGTCCGCTTGCTGCCGTGACGCCGGGGACCCCCGGCGGCCTCATGACGATGCTGGCGGAATACGGGACGATGAGCCTCGCCGAGGTGCTCGAGCCTGCGATCGAAATGGCCGACGGATTCCCGATGGATCAGGCGCTCTCCGCCGTCATCGAGCACTACAAGGAGCAACTCAAGCAGTGGCCCGATTCCAGGCGTGTGATGCTGCCGCACCTGGGCGCCTCGCACGAAGGCCCCTCGCCCGGGGAGATCTTCCGCCAAGGCGATCTCGCCGCCACCTTACGCAAGCTGGTCGAAGCCGAGCAGGACGCCCTGAAGACGGGCAAGGATCGCAAGGCTGCGATCTATGCAGCGTACGACCGCTTCTATCGAGGCGACATCGCCAAGGAGCTGGTAACGGCCGTGCGCGGCCTCGGCGGACTCTTCACGGAAGCGGATCTTGCCAACTGGCGGGTCAAGATCGAGGAGCCCACGCACACCACTTATAAGGGAATCGAGGTCTACAAGCTCCAGCCCTGGGTGCAGGGCCCGGTGATGCTGCAGGCGCTCAACATTCTCGAGAACTTCGACCTCGGCTCGATGGGCTACGACAGCGCCCGCTACATCCACACGCTCTATCAGGCGATGAGCCTCGCCTACGCTGACCGCGACTTCTACTACGGCGATCCGAGCTATTCCCCGGCACCGCCGATCCAGGGACTCCTGTCCAAGGACTACGCGCGCGAGCGCGCCCGGCTGGTGCGCGCCGACCACAACGATCCGGACATCCGCCCGGGCGACCCCTACCCTTTTCAGGGCGGCAAGAACCCCTACCTCAAGTACCTCGCCGACTGGCATTCGAAGATGCCGACTCAGCAACCGGTTTCCATGGCCGAGTTCGACCGCACCTTCCGCTTGGGGACCACCAGCATTCAGGCGGCGGATGACAAGGGCTGGGCAATTTCGGTGACTCCGAGCGGCGGCTGGACGCCAGCGGTCATCGCCGGACGCACGGGCATCGGTCTCTCGCAGCGCATGCAGAGTTTCGTGCTCGATCCGCGCGACAATCCCTACAACGTCCTCGAGCCAGGCAAACGCCCACGCGCCACGCTGACGCCATCGATGGCGCTGAAGGACGGCAAGCCGTACCTCGTCTTTTCCGTGCAGGGCGGCGACACGCAGGATCAGAACCTGCTGCAGTTCTTCCTCAACGTCGTCGACTTCGGCATGACGATCCAGGAAGCGGCCGAGGCGGCAAACATCACGAGCTACCAGATGCGCGATTCCTTCGGGCAGCACGAGTCGTTCCCGGGCCGCGTCACGCTCAACAACCAGACGCCACCCTGGGTGCGCGAAGAACTGGTGCGCATGGGGTACAAACCCGAATACGAGGAGCGCACCTCAGGTCCGATCACCGCGATCTTCGTCGACCGCACTCACGGCACCTTCTGGGGAGCCGCGAGCAACTTCGGACAGGACTACGGCATCGGCTGGTGAGCCGCGGGCACCGCCGCTTCAGGGCGAGGAGGCCATTTCCAGGTCCCGCAGTCTCGGTCCTGCCACCGTGCTCAGCCGCTCGGACGCGTCGTAGAGCACATAGGCGAAGGCGAGCAACGCCACGCCGAGCGCCAGGAAAGCGCGCTTGTGCCGCACCTCGAAATGCTCGATCGAGCGCGCGTAGGCAATGAGGGCGAGGACGCCCGACACCACGATCGTCGCATCCACGCTCGCACGCTGCCAGTAACTGCCGCCGAGGTGCAGCCACATGCCGAACTCATCGAAGGTGAGCGCCATGGCGATGCCGTAGACGAACGCGGCGCGCCGCGCCGCCGTCGCACCGGGCCGGGCCATGAGCGTATAGGCCCCGACCGCAGCCAGCAGAAAGATGCCGTAGTTGAGGTGATGAACGTGAGTGCTGCTGAGGAACAGGTAAAGGTTGGGGATGCTGCGCGCCATGATCAGGAAGACCGTGATGCGCGCCAGGATGAAGGTCAGGAGAAAGGCGAGGAGCGCGCGGCGCGCGAGCTCATGCGGGTGCGGGTAAGGCCGGTGCGAGATTTCGGGGCGCATAGGCAAGTCGTGCATCTCTCCCGGTAGTCCACATCCTACAGGTCGGCCCGGTTGTACCTGATCACGGCGAGCCTGACCAGCGACGACACTAAGCCGTCGCCAACGAAGTCAGGAGACGTTATGGGCAGAGGGATCTTGCTGTGGCTGTTAGGTGTACCTATCCCGGTCATCATCCTGCTCGCCCTGCTGTGGCACTGAGCGAGGAAGCGGAGCGGAACGACATGGATACGTTGCGAGAGGAGAGCCGTCGGGACACGCGCGCCGACGAGGCGATGCCCCGGGAATCGCCCCGGTCGGCCATTTCGTGGGGCGCGATCATCGGGGGTGCCGTGGTTGCGGCCGCGGTGTCCCTGGTGTTGATCGCGCTCGGGGCCGGGTTCGATCTGGCCGCCGTCTCTCCATGGTCGGGGAGCGGGGCGAGCGTGACGACTTTCACCGCCATGACCGCGATCTGGTTCATCGTCATCCAGTGGCTCGCCTCTGCAGTCGGAGGCTACCTCACCGGCCGGCTGCGCACGCAGTGGGTGAACACCCATGCGCACGAGGTGTTCTTCCGTGACACGGCCCATGGGCTGGTGACCTGGGCGCTCGCGAGCGTTCTCGCCGCCGCAGTTCTCACTTCGACCGCCACTTCGCTGACGGCAGGCGGGCTACGCGCGGCGACGACGCTCGCCTCGGGCGCGGGAGCGTCCGGCGCGGCAGCGTCGGACAACACGCGCGGCACGGCGGCGGGAAGCTACGATCTCGATGTGCTCTTGCGGGGACGCGAAGCCAGCTCCGATTCCGCGGCGCCTGCTCTTGCAGACGCCCGCGCGCAAGCCATGCGCATCCTCGCGAATGGCCTGGCTAATCACGGTGTGCCCGCGGGCGATCGTCGCTACCTCGCCCAGTTGGTCGCGGCCCGGACCGGCACCTCGCAGGCCGAGGCCGAGCAGCGCGTCGACACATTCATCGAGCATTCGCAGCAGGCTGCGGACCGTGCGCGCAAAACGGCATCCGCGATCGCCCTTTTCACCGCGCTTTCCATGCTGATCGGCGCATTCATCGCCTGCGTGGCCGCCGCCATCGGCGGCCGCAGTCGGGATGAGGAGCTCGCCCCGGTCCCGCGCTGAGACGAAAAAAAGGCCCGCCCGGGGGCCGCAGAGCCCGTCCCCGGTCCTCGCGTAGAAGCTCTTATGTGACCGCCCCCACAGTTCCGGCAGACTCGCCCGCGAGCGCTGTGAGGTGGCCGTTACAGGCATCGGTGCCCCAAGTGCTACCATCTAACGGTAAGGAACACATTATGACCGACCCCAACCACTCGAAGCCGGGGCAGCGCCCAGGCAGTGGTGCACCGGCAGAGGACGCTTCCTCGGGCAAAGTCGTTCACGACTCACGGGGCAATGCGGTGTGGCAGTGGGTCAAAGACACCGGCCGCCACGCGATCGAGAGCACCTCGGCACTGCTGAAGAAGCTCGAAGTCCCCGAGCTCAAGATCGAGGACCATAAGGACAACGAGCTCAAGCTCGAAGAGGACGTGGACAAGGGTGGCGGCTACGACCCGTACGGCACGCGGGTGGGCACACGCAAGCCCGTCGAGCGCAAGACCCTGCCACCCATTCCTAACAAGAAGGGCTAGCTGCTCCACGGCGCGCCCGCGCCGCCCGGTCCGCGCACGTCAGTGACGCAGCACCAGCGCGTGGAGCTTCTGCGTGTCGCCGGTCGCCTGGCGGATGCGCACCTCGCGCCACTCCCGCGCACTCAAGGGCATCGACAGGATCGAGCGTCGCGCCTCCGTGACGCGATGCTTGAGCAGCGGCTTCAGAGACTCCTGCGCGAGGCAGGCCTGCTGCTCTTCCTCGGTCTCGGCCAACACGGTGTCGCAGAAGGCGTGGAAGTACTCCGCGTACCATTCCTCGTAAAGCTTCAGAGGCGCGTCGAGCGCCGGGTCCTGCATCAGATGCTCGGCGAGGTGCTGAGTGGCGAGGTAGCTCGAGCTGCAGCGCACGAAGTTGCCGTGCTCCACCAGCAGCGCGTTGGCGTAATCAGCGCAGCCGTAGAAGACTGCCAGCAGCTTGCGGCGTTTGGCCGGGGCGGGATGCTTGTCACGCAGGTATTCGAAGAGTGCCTTGCGGTGCACCAGCGTGAAAGCCGTGGTGCGCAGTGCCACCATCTGCTCGGTGAGGCGCGCGGGCGCGGAAACCGGTCGCATCAGCCGATCGTGATGCGCCTCCCAGCGAATGAACTCCGCCGGACGCTCGAGGATTCGCGCGGACACGAGGACATCCAGTGGCGAGTCGGAGCTCGCGGCTCGCTCGACACGCGACTCAGATTCCTGCATGAGTCGCGCGTGCTTGTATGCGCGAAGGATCACGTGTCTCCTGCCGGCACGTACCGGGGCAGCTTCGAGGCTGCGTGCGTTTATCTGGAGTGTCCGCTCATATCTTGTGCGGTGCAATGAGCCAAGCTTAGCAGTCCTTTGGGAAAGCGAGGCGTAGTCCGGACTGAGTCCAGAACGTTGCTTGAACGCCACGGAATGGGGCTCGAGCCCTGGGTTAGAGTCGGTCCGGAGGTGACGGATGCCGTTCTCGCATCGCTGGGTGCCCCTGTTCACCGCTGCCTGCGTGCTGCTCGGCTCGGCCGAATCCCCTGCCCGGGAGATCTGGACCCCGCGGCAGGCGAACGACTGGTACCTGCGGCAGTCCTGGATGCTCGGTGCGAACTACATTCCCGCTTCCGCAATCAACCAGCTCGAGATGTGGCAGGCGCAGACTTTCGACCCGGCGCGCATCGATCGCGAGCTCGGCTGGGCCGAAGGAATCGGCATGAACACCATGCGGGTGTTCCTGCACGACCTCCTGTGGCAGCAGGATGCCGCGGGCCTTCGCAACCGGATCGATCGCTTCCTCGCCATCGCCTCGCGGCATCACATCCGCGTCCTGTTCGTGCTGTTCGACAGCTGTTGGGAAAGCGAGCCGAAGCTCGGCCCGCAGAATCCTCCGATCCCGGGGGTGCACAACTCCCGCTGGGCGCAGAGCCCGGGCGTCTCCGCCCTGCGCGATCGCTCGCAGGAGCCGCGCCTCGAGAGCTACGTTAAAGGCATCGTCGCTGCATTTGCCAGGGACCCGCGCGTCGTCGGCTGGGACGTGTGGAACGAGCCTTCCAACTCGAAGGAAAGCCTCGAGCGTGTGCACGAGTTGCTGCCCAGAGTATTCGCGTGGGCCCGCAGCGCGGACCCGGCGCAGCCCCTGACGAGCGGCGTGTTCCAGGAGGATACCTGGGACTCAGGCCACCCGACTCCCGTCGAAGCGATGCAGCTGAGTGAGTCCGACGTGATCTCGTTTCACGACTATCACTGGCCCGAGGTGTTCGCGCGCCGCGCCACGCGGCTGCGCGCGCTCGGGCGTCCGCTCTGGTGCACCGAATATCTGGCGCGCGGCGCCGGCTCGACCTTCGAGGGATCGCTCCCTGTGGGCAAGCGCCTGAACATCGCGATGATCAACTGGGGACTGGTCGAGGGAAAGACGCAGACGCGCCTGCCCTGGGATAGCTGGACCATCCCCTACGTGAACGGCCGTGAGCCCGTCGTGTGGCATCACGAAGTGTTCCGCGGCGACGGCACACCCTATCGCCAATACGAGACGGACCTCATCCGCGCCATGGCCGCTGCTCCGAAGGGAGTCGTGGCGGCGCTCCCCTCCCCGGATTCAAGGTGATTCCGATCGTCGAGGCGGGGGGCCTGTTCGCGGCGGAGCTGGGCGCCAGGTCCCGCGCCGACTCCGAAGTGTTCGCGGCCGCGCGCGAAGTCGGCTTCGTCTGCCTCCGGGGCCTGCCGGGCGAGGTGCCGCTTGGAGCGGCCGCGCGCGAGCGTCTCCTTTCTGTCTTCAGTCTGGACGAGGCCGAGCGGCTTCCCCTTTATCGCCGCAAGTTCATGCCCGGGAATGTGAACGTCTATCGGGGCTGGTTCCCGGCACAGCCCGGGAACCTCACCTCCAAGGAGGGCATCGATCTCGGCGGCGATATCGCTCACGGCAGCGATCTCACGGTGCCGGGGGATCCGCTGCGCGAGGTGACCCCGCTACCCGGGGAGGACCGACTTGCGGGCTGGAGAGAGGCGGCGGCCGCCTACTATCTCGCCATGGAGCGGGTCGCGACGACCTTGATGCATTCGCTGGCGCGCAGCCTGGCGCTCCCGCCCGACTACTTTGATGATGCTTTCCGGCGCGGCCTGTCGACGCTGCGATTGATCCGTTATCCGCCGCGCACCGCCGCCGAGCTCGCCGCGGTCACCGACTCCTCGCTATGGGTCGGGACGCCGTCCGGCCGCCGCCATCTCGCCGGGGCACCTCATACCGACTCCGGCTTCGTGACGCTGCTCGCACAGGATCGGGTCGCGGGACTGCAGGTGCGCGGGCGCAATGGTCAATGGATCGACGTGCCGCCGCTCGAGGAGTCACTGGTCGTCAATTTCGGCCAGGTGCTCGAGCAGTGGACCGCCGGCCGCATCCGCGCAACCGAGCATCGGGTGCTGGGCTCGGATGCGGAGCGCTACTCGATACCGTTCTTCTACGAAGCGCGCGCCGATGCCACCATCGCCCCGCTCCCCATCGACCCTGCAGATCGTTTCGCGCCCTTCGAGTACGGCGATTTCCTCTGGAAGCGGATTACCCAGTTCGTTGAGTTCCGGGGCATGGAGGCAGAACGCCGACCGCGCGCCTGCTGAGCCTCAGTCGTCCAGCATGCTCAGCAGCTGGTTCGCCGTGCGCCAGTTGCGGCCGGTTGCCGCTACGCCCAGACACCGCTCCAATCGCGAGCGGATCACGGAGTCCGGGAAACCATCGGGCGTGTAGAGGTAGAAGACACTGCCCTTGAGCGCGAATGCCTCGCGCCCGAGATCGAGCTGCGCCAGTGACGCGAGATCGGGCTTGCGCGGGCGCGCCGAGAGAAAGAAGAGGTGCAGCGACTTGTGGTTTTCCCGTGCGCCGGGAAAGGGATTGTCCCGCACCGCCTGCTCGAGCTGCTGACGGCTGATCACCATCACCTTCGGCTCAAAACCGAACTTGCGGCGCACCAGTCGTGCGATCCGGGTCGAGAGCGCCCGCGCCCCGCCACCCGCGGAGCTTTCGAATATGACGTTACCGCTCTGGATATAGGTGCGCACCGAGGAAAAGCCGGCTCGCTCCAGAGCCGCCGCCAGCTCCTTCATCGGCACCTTATTGGCGCCGACGACATTGATGCCGCGCAGCAGCGCAATCCAGGTTTTCATGAGGAGGCCGAAAGGTGCACTCTATGCGCCGGTGCGGCACCAGGCGCAGGCCGCGAAGCAGGACCCGAAATGAAGCCGATTCCGAAAGGCGCGCAGGGCCGTTACGTGCATCGTGTCGAGCCTGCGCACCTGGCAAGCACCTTCAAGGACAGCATCCTGCCGCCGGTGTTCTCGACGCCGTACCTGATTCTCATCATGGAGAACGCGGCGCTGAACGCCATCCGGCAGTATCTCGAGGACGGCGAGAGCGCGGTCGGTACGCGCGTCGATGTCCGCCATCTGGTGGCGACGCCGGTCGGGCGCGAGGTGGTGGGACATGCGGAAGTCGTTGACGTCGACGGCCGCAGGGTGTTCTTCCGGGTTTGGGCCATGGATGGTGCGGAGGCGATTGGCGTCGGGATCCATGAGCGCTCCGTGGTCAGTATCTCGCGCATCATCGAGGGGATGGCCGTGAAGTACGGCGGTCAGCGCGAGGGAGCCGGGTAGTCGAACCACTCCTGCGTGCGGGGATTCTGTACGCGGAACGAGCCATCGGCCCGGGCCACGACCTTGATCCAGAATGAGGTGCTCTCATCCAGGTTGGCGATGAATTCGTCCGGAAAGTTGTCCTCGGCCGCTTCCGCCGACGCATGCAGCTGAAACACATCCTGCAGGCCGCCCACCCTGGGGAGCGCCTGATAGGTCGTGCGCGCCCCGCCCTTCCTCACACCATTGTTCATGACGGCTACCCGCGGCTTGAATGCCGCGAACACGCCGAGGTCTCCCTGGTCGCCGCCGCCGTGGTGGGAGACGAGGTAGATGCTGACCGGTCCCACCATGTCCTTCGGACAAGCCAGAGCGTAGAGCGGCTGACCGCTCAGGTCCCCCATGTCGAGAAATCTGAACTTGCCGAAGCGGATGACGACTCCAGTCGAGCGCGGATTCTCGTAGGGATCCTGCGCCGGGATCGCGCTCTTGCCGCAGCTCTCGTTGGTGGCCCCCGCGTGCGGCAGGGGGCGCTTGAGGGTCGCGCCGGCCGAGCTCACGACGGTGGCTTCGACATCGGTGAGGGGCAGGCGATCGCCGGGCCGGGGCTCGAGGTGCGGGCTGTCGCCGCGCGTCTCTTCGTAGGCTTTGAAGGCGGCGGCCGTTTCGGCACTGCCGCGCACCGCCCCCTCGCTCGGAGCCCCGTGGTCGATGAACAGGCGGACGGGGAGGAGCTGCGCGAGCTCCTGGACCCCGCCGTCATGATCCGGGTGGAAATGGGTGATGAGAAGCTCATCGATCCGGCTGATGCCAGCGTCGAGTGCCGCGGCCAGAATCCGGTTCGCATCGCGCGCCTGGTGCGGATCTCCCGGCTTGAATCCGGAGCCATCGCCCGCCCAGCCGGTGTCGATCAGGAGGGAGTGATGCTCGGGGGTAACGATGAGCGTCGCCTGGCCGCCTTCGACGTCGAGAAAATAGATCTCGAGGGTCTTGGCGGCCGGGGGGCTCGCGGCCGCGAGGCCGGCGGCGAAAGCCGTGGTCGCGAGGAGGCACGAGACCTTCAGTGCGCGTGCAATCACGTTGCGCCTCTCCTTGTAGGGTGCGCTCAAAAGAAAAGCCCCTGAGACCTTTCGACCTCAGGGGCTTTTCAATTTGAAGCCTGGCGGTGACCTACTCTGGCATGCCTGAAAGGCACACTACCATCGGCGCAGAGCGTTTTCACTTCCGAGTTCGGAATGGGATCGGGTGGTTCCCACTCGCTATGGCCGCCAGGCAAACTGTTTGAGGTTCATGCAGCCGGACCTCGCGGTCCGGCTGCAAGCGCCTCCAATCCGGTTAGTTTCTGCTTCGACGCTCGTCGCGTTCACGATGGAATCACTCCATCGGCATCAATCCTCTCGTGGATCAAACCACTTGAGGTTATATGGTCAAGCCTCACGGGCAATTAGTACTGGTTAGCTGAAGCCATTACTGGCCGTACACACCCAGCCTATCAACCACGTAGTCTTCGTGGGCCCTTCAG
>Ga0070735_10001745_pt1 | contig 20449 bp, 17 predicted proteins | sample Coa_R1_FD_66443 | JGI IMG/M metagenome (GOLD analysis project Ga0070735, IMG submission 66443) | Surface soil microbial communities from Centralia Pennsylvania, which are recovering from an underground coalmine fire - Coalmine... | ecosystem: Environmental > Terrestrial > Soil > Unclassified ... | reverse complement strand
TCGATGTACGTATTTCCGGCACTATCTGACAGCGCGACAGTCTGGGTAGAAGTCGACATGCGCACGAACGCAATGATCAGATTGCCCGCAGTGTTGGAAACCGGAAAAGCCGCCGACACGGAACCAACTCGTGTTCCTTGAATGGAATTTGACTGCACCAATCCGATTGGGCCACCGCCGCTTACGCCGCTCGCGTTGATCGTCAAGCTGAGTGCTTTGGTAGCCGTTTTTGAATTCGCATCCGTGACCATCACGGTAAAATTGCGTGTTCCGGTTGCAGTTGGCGTGCCTGAGATCACCCCGCCATTAGCAAGCGCGAGTCCCGCTGGCAATATTCCGGATGCAATGGACCAGATGTAAGGAGTCGTGCCGCTGGTGGCGGTCAGCGTAGCGCTGTACGGAGTATTCTGCGCGCCTGCGGGGAGGGAACTACTCGTGATTGATGGGGGCGGTGTGCTACCTACGTTGTTGACAATGAAAGTGCTGGCAAAGCTTGTGTTATCCCCTACGATATCGTGAGCGATTACTGTCAGATCGTGTGACCCATTCGCGTCCTGGGTGGTGTCCCAGGTGAAGGAGTAAGGACTCGCGGTCGTGCTGGCAAACAGTACGCCATCTTTGTACAGGTCCACACTCGAAATGGTGGCACTGTCGAATACCGAAGTTGATATAGTCACGCTACTCCCTGAAACCGTGCTCCCGAGGGCCGGGCCTGTAATGCGGGCAGTGAAGTTTGGAGGCATCGGATTTACGTATCCGATTCCGCTGCGCGAAGTGGACGCCCAGATCGGCGTGCTGTCCTTGAAATCAATCTCAATTTGTTGCCGGGAATTGGCCATTTGAGGAAGCGTCGCGACCGTTTTTCGCGTGAGGGTATCGATGACGTCTCCTGAATCTCCCACAAAAACAAAGCGGCCATCCCTGCTATGATGAAGCCATCCATTTCTCGCACAGTCATAGGAGCATCCACCTTCACTGCCAGCCATTGAGTTAACAAGTTTGATGTCGGCTACTTGCACGGACGCGCTGCCAGGCAGGCCGCTCACATCGAACACGTGAACGTAACTGTTGGCCTCATCGATTACATATATCTCCTTGTTATCGGGAGACAAGGAAATGCCGTGACTTGGAGTCGTGGCCGAAGTGTATGTCGTAAAACCTGGAATTTTTGATCCGTCTACGGCAACGGTATAGATGACTTTTCCGGCGGCAATATCTCCCACTTGAAATCCAAGGAATCCCGTAAGCGTGATAAAGGCCAGCGTTTCACTGCTGTTAATCGTAAAAGGCCTGGCTCCGCTCTTGAGCGGAGTAACCCTCCCGACAATCTGGTTTGTCGCTGTGTCGGCGATCTCAAAATCATTTGTACCAGCTGTACTGCTGAAATCCCGGTTGCCCATGTAAACGTGGTTGCCGCTGGGGCTCACAATCGTATTGTGTGCGCCAGAACCGCCGCTCGAAATGGTCGTTAGATCATTGCCATTCGCAGTGTCTTCGACGTACCAGGCGCCACTGCCGGAAAGCTCTCCCGCCGGCATATAGAGCTTCTTCCCATCGGGAGTGACCGATGCACTATCGATCCCGTGTGAGTAGCTCATCGTCCACACAACCTTATCCAGCGCGAGGTCGTAGGCGAGTTGAAATCCTCCGCTGCCTCCATCGCTGCCGTAACTAAGGTAAAGCATGCCGGTAGCGGCGCTTGCAACCCCGCCTCTCATGCCCGCGCCGGTTGGAACCTGCACGGTTTTTAGCAGCTTGAAACCATTGTCAATGTCGTAGACGTAGATAAAGCCAGCGGTGAATACGTATTCATAATGATGGATGGTCGCGGCGCTGACGGTGTTCGGATTTCCCGTTCCGAAAATCAGGGAGAGAACCGAGGCGAACAGTAAATTACGGATAAATCGCCGACGCAATGTATCCTCCTGGAAAATCAAAATCCAGTCACTGTTAGACCCGCGGTCTTCACGCTTTCGGAAGGATAGAATTCATTTCGGTCTCGAACTTGCATCGGGGGGTGCAATTACCTGGCAATCGTCATTGACTGCATATTGCCAGGCCAGAAGCGCTGGCGCAGAGCATACACAAAGTGTCATCCTGGAAGCAAACTTCTTAAGTTTAAGAATGCGCAGGCCCCTTACCTACTCCGCATATTAGGCACTTTTGGTAGCGTTGAAAATGCCACCTGAAAGCGGGCGCTACAGGACTCATAGAGAGCCAAACCAAAAATTCGAGAAAAAAGAACACAGGCTGAAGCCTGTGCTACTTACTCATAGAATTGCGGTGATTTTTTCAGTTTTGCATTGCCTGAAGCATCGTGCTGGATCCAAAGCTGCGAACCGTTTTTCTTCATGAATGCGTCTAGCGCCACTCGACTGGCGCGCGTCTGTTCCGCGTTGAAATCAAATGTGGGGACGCGGTCAAGGGTCTTCTCGGCCGGATAGTGATAGAGATCGCCGGAAAGTACCACTCCTCCGGTTTTGGCGAGCTTCACGTACAAGACCTGGTGGCCCTGCGTGTGCCCAGGCGCGGCCTTGATGATGACGCTGCCGTCTCCGAATACATCGTATTCATCGGTCTCAATGATAATGGTTTTACTTTTTTGCAAGGCCGAATAGGTCGACGGTCGAAGCGAGCCAGAGTGCTTTCCACCGAACATAGCGTCATGTTCGTTCTGCCGAACGAGCCACGTGGCCCCAGCAAAGGCGTTCGAGTTAGCCGTATGATCGTAGTGGTAATGCGAAAGGGCAAGATAGGAAATATCGGAAGGGGAGTAGCCGATTTCAGTAAGCTGTGACTGAAGAGTTTTGTCAACGTCCGCATCACGGCCCTCACCATCCGGAAGCGTGACGTGCACAGTTACGGGACGGCCGGTAGGTGTCCAGGCATCGTCCGGAATGGCTCCAGTGTCCCAGATCAGACTTCCCTTGGGATGCGCAATCAAAAAGCAAGCGATGGACATGTCCGTGGTCGTGACATCTTCATTTTTTAGATTAAAGCGGCCCATGTCCGCATTATGGAGAACGCCGCAATCGAAAACGTAAAGCCGCACAGAGCGTGGGGCCTTGTGCTGGCCCGTGGGCGCTGCCTGCCGTGCGCCTCTCGTGTGCGCTGCGAATAGGAGCGACACGGCGACGCCTGCCAGAAACAGTCGAATCGCATTGCGTTTCATCATCTCGGAACCTCGCTCTCGAATTTTTTGGCGGTAAGCAGTTTACGCCCCGTGAATTGAGCGCATTGTATACCGGGTTGGCGATAAAAGGGGAGGCCCGGCGAAGAAATACTTCTAAACAGTAGGCTGCAAACGATGCTCGAGTGCGTTCAGAGTGCGGGCACAAATTTCCTCCGGAGATCCAGAGGCGTCGACGGATAAGAGTAAGCCGAGGCGCTTATAATATTGGATTAGGGGAGCTGTATCGCGTTCATAGACCTTTAACCGTACGCTGACCGCTTCGGGATTGTCATCCTCACGCTGAAAGAGCGTGCCGCCACAATGCCTGCATGAATCCTGGGGAGTGGATACTTCTGGCGTAATGGTGCAAACGGATTCACACTTTTCGCATGTACGCCGGCTACTCAGGCGCGAAATAATTTCGGATAGCGGTAATTCGTAGTCCACAACCGCGTCCAGCGAAAGTTTTTCATCGTGCAGGATCCCGTGCAACGCCTCGGCTTGGCCCAAGGTTCGCGGAAATCCATCCAGCAAGAAGCCGCCGGAACACCGCAAGCACTCAGACCGCTCGCGCACCATTTCGCAAATTGTGGAATCTGGTATTAGGGCGCCATGACGCATCAGTTCCTGCGCAGCCATCATCGCGGGACTTTGAACGCAGTGATTGCGGCTGACGGCGCGCAGGAGGTCACCCGTGGAAAGATGGCAAGCGCCCAAACGCTGATGAAGCAGTTCGGCCTGGGTGCCTTTGCCTACTCCCGGCGCACCTAAGAGAACCAGTCGCCACGGAACTTGAACTTTCCCGTGAGGGACGGAGCAGTTGGCGGGCGGGCCTTGGCGCCACGCAGTGCGATCGTCGGTATCTTGTTTGTCCATCACGCGTGCCATGCTCTAGGGGCATCTACTCATTGCGCCGTGGCTGCGATTTCCTGTTCCAGTTTTGCAACAGTTTTTTTAAGCCAGCTTAGAACGGTAGCCTGGACCTTGTAAGGATCATCCTCGGCCTTTAGCGACTTGATGGTGTCACCCTTATCGTTGAGAGGGATCTGGTGGCAGAGATCTTCGTTTGAGTTGCGCAGGCTGGGCGGCGCAAATTCGCTCAAGAAGCAGGTCGAGCAGGCATGCTCTTTTTCTTCCAAGCCCACGTTAAGGCAGGTGATCGTGTCGCGGAAGATTTCAGGATTGTGGCGAGGGTCGCGAACCGAAGGATAGTACCCGCCTTTCTCAATCATCTGAATTTCAAACTTCAATTGCTCGATCATTTCGTTTTTGTCGAAGCTCATGGCTTGCTCCTTCCGCGCGGTGCGTGTTTCTAATGCAGAGTTTATTTTCCTTTTGTGGCCACTTCCTTAGTTCCGAGCGTGCGCAGGTAGTTCACTAATTGCCAGCGCTGGGTCTCTGTCAGTTGATCCTTCCAGGAAGGCATGGGAGGACGCCCTTCAGACATCTTCCAGAAAATTTCCCCATCGGTCATTTCGCTCATCATCGCTGCGTCAGCAAGATTCGAGGGCTTCACTTTCTTCATGTACTGCGCCATTTCGCCGTCCCCGCGGCCTTTGTTGCCATGGCAGGGAGCGCAATTCTCATGAAACATATCGGCGGCCGCAGCCAAACCTTGAGGCGTCACCTTGACGGGGTTTTTTACTTTTTGGGCATGCAGGGGCACAATCCAAGACGCATCGTGGGCGCGCGTCGTGGGACCTCCTAATCCGGCCAGTAACAGAAGAACCGAGAGGATTCCCAAGGTCCCCTTCAGATCCCACCGATGCTCGTTGTACTGCATATATATCTCGTAGCTCCCTTTTGGAAGTGCGGCTGGCCCACAAAACGTACGTTCATGATTAGGCTAGCAGAAGCATTTCAATACTCTGTGTCAGCCGTCACGGCTGCGCGTGACCGGCGTCACAATCGCCAGGGGGAGTGCGCGAAACTGAAATAGATCGGAAACCTTTTGAGGAGGGAATCTAGCGGATTTCAGACCCTGCGAAATCGGCAAATTGCGTCCCGCGCCGTCCTGTTCCAAGGACTCATTCAGATCAGGACGCGTCTGTTGCGATGACCGCGCGGGACGCTGGGCAAATTGATGCGGCTATTGCGTTATCGTTAGAGCCTTCGTTCGGCCTCATCGGCTTCATGTGCCAGGTCTTTCAGGAATTCAAAGAAATCTGGCGATTGGCCAATGAAGAGCCCATCTTTTGTTAGGGAATCCACGAATCCCATGGCCGCACCGTTCTTGGCGGTGGGGCGAATGATGGAGCACATTGGGAACGATTTGCTCAGGAACACAGTCGGCTCAGGCATGATCAAGTTGGATTGCAACGACTCGGGCTGCGGAATATCATTTTTCAGGTCGGGAAACACCAAGGCGCCATCGGTTAGCGGCTTCGCGTTTCCTGCCTTATCGTGCCAAGTTTGAAAGTGCATGATTTCGGTCCCACCGATGCTCAGCACGATTCGTAAGACCTCCAGACTGGTCACCTTCTGGGCCATCGCAGCATACAGGCTGGTTCCACCCTGCTCGATAAATACGAAATGAAACCCCGCTGTGTTGGCAATTGCCTGGATGTGGTCAGAGACGGGCGCCGTGGGGTCGTGCAGCTTGCCTAGTTCGGCGTCGTTCCTCGGAATTGCAGGGAACTTTCCCTTGGCCAAAGTTGGGACTGCATTCGGGAACTTGTCGCCCAAATCCGGATTCTGATTGTCACTGCGATACCGGGTCCACCAACTGGTGTCCACGGAAAGTTGCATGAGATTCGTGAGCCGCTTCTTTCCATCGATCCCAGGAATGGCTGTGACTTCACTTCCTTCTAAATTGCGATATGCGTCCAGACTTACGGGCTTGGCGCCCTTGGACATTAAATAGGCATTGATAAACAGTTCGTGGCTCATCTCATCGTCTGTATTGTCGGCGATGTACTGAGGCATGTCGCCATCAAGAAATGTGAGACCGTTCTGGTAAACTGAAACCGGCGCATCGACTCCGCCGAGTTCGTTATATTGTTGCCACAGATCGGTCTCGATGATCTCGGCTGCGGCCAGAAATCTGAGAACCGCGGCGTCTCCTTCCGTAATGCCAGCGCTGCTGGATGCGCCTAAAGCCGACAGTCCGCGAGACAACATTCCTGCGCCGACCGTGACTGCGCCGGCGGCGGCCATTCCATTCTTCAAGAACGAACGGCGATTTGCGCGTTTTTCGGTTGTGCTTTCAACACTCTTCATTTCATTTTCCCCTTTTCAGAAATTGTTTCGCTTTGGTGTCGCGGCCCTGGTTAGACAAAAGCGAAATCTGATGGATGACGGTAAAGGAGTTCGCGCGCGCCGTTGTCAGAGCACGGTCAAATAGATGTCAAGTGTTGGAGGAAGAGAATTGACAATTTTCGGACAAACCTGAGGCGACTCAGAGGTCGCGATGCTGAAAATGATAAATCGCCACGGCCAGCGCGCCGAACATATAGACACCCGCATAACCAATCATGGCGAGGCTTGGCACGGAGATGTCAGCGAACGGGGAAAATTGAAGAGAGCCGGCCAAGGGTGACTCCATCTCGAATGCCGCGCGCCTCCAGACAGCTTCGCTGGGCATCACGAGGCTCGACACAATCCCGACGGCCACGAGGCGTGAGCCTTCGGCGAATCCGCTCATTTGTTCCAGCCAGCCGCCCAAAAAGGCCAGCCCATGAAGTCCCAGAACGATGACGCCATTCGTCAGTGTTGAAAACCAGGTGCCGAACATGAATGTGACTGACAGCGCGAGAATGCATTCCAGAAATACCAGGAGCGCACCAGAGATCGGATTTCGCGGAACCACTCCTGCTATCCAATGGGCCTCAGCAATCGTGCCGCCGAACATCAGGGCCACATAAATTGCCAGCATTCCGACGAAGCCCATCCACTTGCCGAGCAGAATTTGCCACCGGGAGATTGGCTTGGTGGCGATGGCGTGAATCGTTCCGGAATCAATTTCGCCGGAGATGGTGTCCACCGAAGTAAGAATGGTCATGACCACGGCCAGCAAATCCACAGTGTATAGACCAATCATGAGCATGCCGCTCAAAATTTGATACCGCAGGAACGGCGACATGCCGCTGGTGCTGAAATCCGCGATCTGGTAATGCAAGCCGACCCCGAATACGGCGAGAAAGCCGAGCCCCGCGATCAGCGCAGTCCAGAGAATCTTCTTGCGAGCGGCTTCACGAAACGTCATTCCAGCGATGATCCAGAGAGTCATCACAATCCTCGATCTTCGCCCATGATTTTCATAAAAAGATCTTCGAGCGAAAGCCGCTGGGGCGTGAATTGGTAGACGTCGGTGCCGGCCGCGACCAAGTGGCGGAGAATTTCCGGAAGACTGTCCTCAGAGGGCGTCGTAAGCGTGATCTGTTCGCCGTCGACGTCCGTCGAGGTGCTCCAGCGCGACAGACCAGCGATCGCTTCCGGCGTCGAATTCCGCGCGCGCACAACGACCCGCAACTCTTCCGCATTCTGTGCCCGCAGGTCGCGACTGGTGACTACTTCGCCGTCCCTGATGAACACGACTTCATCACAAGTGATTTCAATTTCGCTGAGGATGTGCGAGTTCAGAAAAACGGTGGCGCCGCGGTCGCGTTGGGCTCGAATAATGTCGCGCACTAGCCGCCGGCCCATCGGGTCGAGTCCAGATGTAGGCTCATCGAGGAAGATTAAATCCGGCTCGTGAATGAGCGCCTGCGCCAATCCGATTCGCTGCAGCATGCCCTTGGAGAAATCTTGCAGACGCTTGTCGCGGTGCGGCGTAAGTCCGACCATATCCACGAACGCAGGAACACGGTCGCGTAGTACATCTTCCGAAAGCCCTGAAAGGCGTCCGTGAAGCGCGAGAAGTTCCGCCGCCGTTAACCACGTATAAAATCGGAAATCCTCGGGGAGGAATCCGATCTTTCGCCGTACATCAACACCTCCGGCAGGCGCTCCGAGAACAATGGCTTCACCGCCGCTCGGCTTTACCAGGCCGACAAGCATCTTGATCGACGTGCTTTTGCCCGCGCCATTCGGACCGAGAAAGCCGAAAATCTCTCCCCGGCGCACCGATAGCGAAAGGTTCCCGACTGCGACCTTGTTCTTGAAGACCTTGCGCAGGTGTTGCGTTTGAATCGCGAGATTGTTCGATTGATTCAGGCGCGGCTCCTCAGTTTGCTTTTCGCATCACTTCAAAGAGCTCGCCAGATCGACGGCTTGCGTGGAATCACCGAAGCCGACCAGAGAGTACGAAATTCCGTTTTTTACCCAAATCAAGGTGTATCCGGGTCCGCGGCGTCCAGCAAGCGTCAGCAGTGTGCCCGGCGCGCCGTTGACCTTCACAGCTTGATAGGACCGCAGGAATCGCGGCACGGTCATGCTGAGAGTCGACTTCCAATCGACAGTTTTTAGAAAATCCTGGGATTGCGTCGAGTTCATTCCGGCGACTTCGAGCCCAATTTGTGCCAGGTGCTCGATGTCGAGCCCCGGAGGAATGTTTACAACGGGGCTGGGACCCTGCCGTAGTTGGACGCAATCGGCGAATTCGGTCGATCCTCCGCCCGGGCCCGTGATGTTGTTCGCAATCGCGCTGGTAGCTGTCGTCGGCGTCGGGCAGTTACCGTATTGAGCCTGAACCGCTCTGGGAATTTGCACGGCTACCGCGGCGCCATCGACCGAAGACGGCACAACCAACTCCGGATGTCCCGCTTCGGTGAAAATGGATTGCAAACGCGTGCGGTCGACCGTCACATTAACCGCGTGTTGGCCGGTAACGATAAGTTTCGGCGGATCCTTGCGCGCCCCCAGAAGTTGAACAGGGAAGCCAGACAGCTTTGCGGCATCGGCTGCGTCGGTGGCGGGCTGGTCATTTTCATTCACCGTCACGGCGACTTTGTCTGAGATCATTTGCGCGACCATCTGATGCAACGCGGGATTGGCGTTTGGGTCAGTGAAAGAGGAGAGATCCACATTCACCGCTTGAACTTTCTGCATCCGCAGCGACCTGAAAAATCGTCCCACGAGCGCCCGTCCAGCGGGTAGACTCAAACCCACGACAACGACTACGACCACCGCGCCCAATGCCAGAAGTGGCCGTGAACGATTCGAGCGAGGTTCATCTGCCATCTAATCGCCCTCCCTATCTATAAGTGCGCCCGACTTATACGGCGGGCGCAAAGCTACATTTCAAGATACGTCGAACGCGCTGAAAAATATCGCCACTCCAAAATTAATTAGCGAACCCACAGAATTGCCAACCCCTGGATGTGCCAGAGTATACCCAATTGGGGCAGAAAATCACGTCAATCCAGTCGGGATCCGGCTCTTGCTCGTTCTCGCTATTGCTAGCGCTGGCCGGCGCCTTTGGCGAAAAACGCATCTTGCCGCCGCTTCAAATCTTCCGGGGCTACGTCTTCCTTGTGGGTGGCGATCCCCAGTGCTTGCCGAAAGGGTCCGTAAGTTTCCCGTAACGGTCGCCCCAGAACATGTCCTGCACTGGCGTATCGACGCGGGCGCCGTTTTCGATAGCGCGCTCGAATATGGCGTCCACGTCTGCGACGTACATGTGAAGAAAGGTAGGATTAGAAACTCCCGGTTCAGGACCGACGGGTATTGATTGGCCCATGTTGTCATTCACAAAGATGCGCGAGTCGCCCATCTTCAATACCGCATGCATGATTTTTCCGTCAGGGCCAGGCATGCGCACAATCTCTTTCGCGTCAAGACCGCCTTACGGCAGTCTTCATGGAGTGCGGAATGCAATTTGCGTCGAGTGAGAGAAGCCATTCACGGCGCCACATTGGATTTATTCTGTTACAAGAATTTGACAACTTCATTCTTGACAAAAATGGGGCGCCTGAGCAATGGTGAACTCTGTGGTTAAGTATCAACGGCTCGATGCAACATTTCACGCTCTGGCCGATCCGACGCGGCGCGCGATTCTGGCGGCACTTAGGCGTGGCGAACGCCCCGTCTCCGCGCTGGCCGCCCCGCACAATATGTCGCTTCCCGCCGTGATGAAGCACCTGCAGGTTCTGGAGCAGGCGGGCCTGGTGCGGCAAAAAAAGAGAGGACGTGTGCGGCAATGCCATCTTTCCGCCAAACCGTTGCGGCAGGCGGAACAGTGGCTTTCCAAGTACCGTATTTTCTGGGGCCAGCAACTCGATTCGATCGAGCGCTACCTGAGGCAGCCACGGTCCGCGGTGGCGCCTGCAGTGACAAAACGCAAACGCCGGCGAATGTAACGCTCCGTTCCTTGCGATGGAATGCAGCGCCGCAGAATTCTAGGAGCCCAATCTCACACGCGAAATAAGGGAGTCCTTAAGCCGAGAATGGACGCGATTTTGATGGAAATGGCGCAGGAAGCACAGGCCGCGAAAACTGGATGCCCAAGTACTCCTACTAACTTCACTACAACTCCAGCTGCTTGATCTTTAAAATCAACGCTCCTATCCCGTGACGCTGCGCACGGGCCGTAACAAGAAAGTATTTCTAGCCGAAATTTTTCTCTGTGTGTACCATACGACCTCAGCAGGCCTCCATTTCATGATCGACACGCGCAAATTTGCTCTTGCCTATGATTCCATGCGGGAGGTGTCATGTGAAAAGCAGATTGATGGCGGTTATTGCCTTGGCCCTCAGCCTTCTGGGATTTTGCGGCCCCGTTGCGGCACACCATGGCTCCCAAGGGTACGACTTCTCGAAGCGGGTCACCTTGAAGGGAACCGTTTCGCGATTCGTCTGGGCCAATCCCCATAGCCAAATTTTTCTGGACGTCAAGGACGACAAGGGAACTGTCGTGAATTGGGCTGTCGAACTGAATAACCCCGGGAATTTGGTCAGGTTGGGCTGGACTCACGTGGCGCTGAAGAGCGGCGATGAAGTAACGCTGGTTTTCAACCCCGGCAAGGAAGGAAAGGCAGTCGGGATTTGCGCGGACGTATTGTTCCCCGACGGCCGGAAACTGCATTCGACGCAGGGCTGCGGTGCACCGGAAGAACCGGAAGGATAGAGCGGACGCGCGGAGGCAGGAACAACGTGCAGAATCGCCCGATTCATTTGATTGCTGGAATGTTGACGTTGCTTGCGCTGTCCCCGGCCCTAAACGCTCAGACGGTTGGGCCCTCCAGCGCGCCCAACTCCCAGAACAAAACGACGGCGGCATTCGATCCGCACGACCTGACAGGAATTTGGGTTCGCGGCAAGGCTCCGCGCGGTAATGCCCCCCTGAGTGGCGATCGCCCGCCGATGACTCCTTGGGGACAAGCGAAGTTCAACACCGTAAGGGGCTCGTTCACGTACAGCAGGGCACCTGGGATTGCGCCTCCCATTGCGCCAGAAAAAGAGTGGAACGACCCCATGTTGCAGTGTGAACCGGCGGGCTACCCGCGCGTCATGCTTCAGATTTTTGCGCCGTTGATGAGATTTATTCAGACTTCTAACGAAGTGGTGGAATTTTTCGAGTGGGGCCACACGTGGCGCGACATTTGGACGGACGGTCGAAAGCCTCTAGAGAATCCGGAACCTACATTTTACGGATATTCCGTGGGCCACTGGGATGGGGACACATTCGTCGTCGACTCAAATGGTTTTACCGATAGGACCTGGACGGATCCGTTGGGCTCTCCGCACAGCGATCAAATGACTCTGCATGAAACCTTTCGCCGCGTGGACCATGACCACCTGGAATTGGTCATTACTTTGACTGACCCGAAGACATACACGAGGCCTTGGGTAAGCGACAAGCTCCTCTTCGACTGGGCGCCGAAATCACCTCGTTCTGAGAACGAAGAACTGCGGGAAGATTTCTGCATCTATTCCGAGCAGACGAAGTTTTTCAAAGATGTCGATCCTGTCGGGGCAAGCGACGCGCCGTTGAAAAATAAAAATCCGTAAATGGCTGGTTTTTTGTAATTTGAGAGACGAATGCGTCTCGCTAGTTCTTTGAATGAGGCCAATCGAGCGGCAAGTCGTATAACGCCACTGAGGAGAAATCCATGGATACTCGTTACAGATCCGCTTTTGCACTGATGCTTGCCACTCTGTTAGTACTGGTTGCCGTCCCGGGATGGTCGCAGACTTTCCGCGGAACGATTTTAGGAGTTGTTACGGACATTACCGGGGCCGCAGTGCCTGGCGCCACCGTGACGGTGCGTAACGTGGACACAGGACTCGTCCGCACTACGGAAACGCAGGCAGACGGAAGCTATCGCGTTCCTGAGTTGCCCATTGGCACATACGATGTGACGGTCGAGAAATCCGGCTTTCAAACTGCAATCACGAGCGGCGTCAAAGTGGACGTCGCCGCCGAGCGCCGCGTGGATTCCGCGCTGAAGACAGGAGAAATCAAGGAACAGATAACGGTGTCGGCCGAGGCGCTCCCGCTGATTGAGATAACCAACGCAACCCTGGGCGGCACGCTGACGCAGGACACCGTAAAAGATCTGCCGATCAACGGGCGCGATTACACGAAACTGATCTATTTGAATCCGGGAGTTGCAGGTTCCCCCGACCAGATCACGGATTCCCCGGGATCGTTCGGCGAGTTTTCCATGAACGGCGCGCGTGGCCGTTCCAATAATTATCTGCTCGACGGCACAGACATGAACGACGGCTATCGCAACGATCCGGCTATTAACCAAGGTGGCGTGTTCGCTACGCCTTCAGCAATTCTGCCGATCGATGCCGTGAACGAAATGCGCGTACTCTCAAATTTCGAGGCGGAGTATGGACGAAACGGCGGTGCGGTCGTCAACATCGTAACCAGGAGCGGATCGAACCAGCTGCACGGGAGCGCATTTGAGTATTTCCGAAATAGTGCGCTGGACGCTCGGAACTTTTTTGATGTGGCGCCAGCTCCGAAAGCTCCATTCCACAACAATCAATTCGGCGGGTCACTCGGCGGGCCCATTGTGAAGGACAAGACATTTTTCTTCCTGGACTATGAAGGTCAGCGGGAGAGGGTAGGAGTTGTGACACTGGCTTGCGTTCCGACCCAAGCTCACATCGCCACAGCCAAGGCGACGGTGGGGAACGCCATCACGCCGCTCGGTTTGGCACTCCTGAATTTGTGGCCACATGACCCGGCGAATTATATTCCGGGAGCGACCTCAAGCGATTCGGGCTGCTCAAATCCGAACGATGGATCGAATACCGACTATACGGCGATTGCGCCTTCCTTCAACAATCTGACAAGTATGATCGCAAAGATCGACCATACTTTTAACCAGAACAATAGCGTGACTGGCCGTTATTTCTTCGGTGACAGCACCCAGCAATTCCCGCTGGCCCTGAATGCTACGGGGGGAGAGCTCCCAGGATACGACACCGTCACCCCAACACGTGTTCAGCTTGTTTCGCTTTCTTATATTCATGTCTTCTCGGCAACGAAATTAAATGAGCTGCGCTATGGCTGGAACCGCTTCGCGGAGGGATTCTTTCCGCAGGATCAAGGATTTGATCCCAGTACAATTGGACTCTGCAACGTTCCCGTAGGGTCTGCATCTTGTCACTCGGCGGGGCTGCCGATCCTGCTTCTCTCGCCGACTCCCACGGGGAGCACTGCGTTTTTCGCCCAGCCGGGCGCCAACTCGGCTGACCCGCGGAGTCGCGTAGACACGAACAGCCAAGTCATTGATAGCTTTTCCTGGAAGGTCGGCAAACATGACCTCAAGTTCGGTGGCGAGTTCCGCCGCACCAGTATTCAGCAGCACTTTGATAAGTATTCCCGGGGCAGAATCTCATTTCCCAGCCTGACGGCCTTGCTTGAGGGCGCGCCGAGCAAGGGATTCGCCTACATCGGGAACACGGTCCGGCATACGTTTCAGAACGGATATGGATTCTATCTCCAGGATAGCTACCACATAACTTCCCGCGTGACGCTGAATTATGGGCTACGCTGGGACTACAACGGAGTTGTCGCGGAAAAGAACAACCTCTTCTCAAACTTTATCCCGACTTCGTCAACGACCGGCAACCTGGTGCAAGTGGGAACGGGAAACCTATCCAGGCTCTACAACCCCGACTACAAGAATGTTGCTCCCCGCATCGGCATTGCCTGGGACATATTCGGAACCGGCAAGACAGTCGTCCGCAGCGGATACGGCATTTTCTTTGACGCATTCTCGCAGGATATGCTTCTTGGCCACCTGCCGTATCCGACCTTTTATGCTCCTGGACCTGCGTACAACAACATTGGGCCAAATCCTATCCAAGAGGCGTTACTCAATGTGCCTGTCGGCGGAAGCATTGGCTCTGGTCCCATATACAACGCTCCTAGCTGCAGCGTCGTATCTCCCCGAGGTTCTACACCCGAATGTGACATCTTCGCCTTCGACCAATATATCAAGACGCCTTACATGGAAAATTACAACCTGAATATCCAGCAACAGATTTCCAGTAAGGTTGTTCTGGAGGTTGGTTATGTCGGCTCGCAAGGCCACCGGCTATTCCGTTTCTTTGATATTAATCAGCCGGGACAGGCAGCGATCAATGCTTGTGACCTGACAAATGGCGTGTCTGCATGCGACTTTGGGGTCCCCCGCAACTTTGGCAATCCGGCAGGTGCGACGTACATTTTTCAGGAGAATTCCAGCGGCAAATCCAATTACAACTCGCTTCAGGCAAGCCTGAGGATGAGCACGTGGCACGGTGTCTCGTCGGTCGTGAACTACGTGTGGTCGCGTTCACTCGATAACTCCAGCGACGGGGAGGATTTCGTCGTAAATGCGGCGCAGCCGCAGAATAGCAATAACCCGAATGCGGAGTACGGGCGATCAAATTTCGATATTCCTCAGCGATTTACCTGGCAGTTCAGCTATGAGTTGCCCACCATAGCCGGCGGATGGCAAAAACTTAGGAATGGTTGGGGACTTGATAGCAGTGTAACGCTGCAGAGCGGTCAACCGTTCACGCTCAATTATAATGGCGAGGATGATTATAGCGGAGGCGGGGGTGGCTATGACCGGCCGGATGTCGTCGGCCCTATCGTTTACAATTACCACGACCCCAGAAACTTCCTCAATCTCAGCGCATTTGCTATGCCCTGTACAAATAATGGCACGATCTCAGGGGCTGCTACTGATTGTGTTGCCGGCACGCGGCACTACGGAACCCTGGGGCGTAACGCTCTGCAGGGCCCACCCTTCAAACAATGGGACCTCGCAATTTACAAGAACACGAAGATCTCTGAGCGGTTGAGTCTGCAACTGCGTGCGGACTTCTTCAACTTGCTGAACCATCCAAACTTTTCCAGCCCACTGCTTCCGGCGTTTATTGCGGATCCAGCCGCCAACATCAATGCGACGTGTGGATGCGGGTTCAAGGCGGGCGTGGGTGCCAACGCCAACCGTGAAGTAGGGAATGGCGCATACCAAATCGTCGCGACGGGCGACGTTGGAATCGGCAATCCATTCCTCGGAGGCGGCGGGCCGCGCGGCATTCAGCTTGGCGCGAAGTTTTTGTTCTAACCTAACTGCCTGCGAGACTCGTTGCTGCATTGCGAAGCTAGAATGTTGTTCGTTTGGCACATAGCCGCAGACTGTGCGAAAATGGTTATGGAGATTGAAGCCGAATGAGCATATCCATCGGGAAAAACGTTACTCTTGAGAAGCCGGACGATTTCGGCAAGCTACTGCAGGATGAAGGAATAATTTTCACGCAGCTGGATAAGGCCGTGAACTGGGCGCGAAAAAGTTCCATCTGGCCTCTGGGATTTGGCTTGGCCTGCTGCGCGATTGAGATGATGTCGATGGCAGCCGCACGGTTTGACGTTGCACGATTTGGCTCGGAAGTGTTTCGTCCCTCGCCACGCCAGGCGGACCTGATGATTATTGCGGGCCGCGTGTCGCAAAAAATGGCGCCCGTGATCAAACAACTCCACGAACAGATGCCTGAACCCAAGTGGGTGATTTCAATGGGCGCGTGCGCGACTTCCGGTGGAGTGTTCAACAATTACGCCATCGTGCAGGGCGTCAACCAGGTGATCCCTGTGGATATTTATGTGCCAGGATGCCCGCCTCGTCCGGAAGCACTACTCTATGCGATCCTGCAACTGCAGGAAAAAATAAGCAATGAACGCGGCAGCTTCAAGCGCGCGCTGAATATAGCGTAGCGGTAGAGTCCGAAACCGAATCTCCTTGGATCTCGTAGCGCCGGCGTCCCGCCGGCGTTTTTTTCAAATAAGCATCTGGTAAAGATAATGCAAACCGCTGGCGAGACGCCGGCGCCACAAACCCCTTGTTAACCTCCGCTTCAGTTCCGGCCAGGGCGTGTAAACATTCCAAGTCCGATGCGTACCTGCAGCGTATTCATCCCGGGATTTATCGACGAGATGCCTGCGTTTGAAATGTGCACGTAGCGAATTTCCGCGCTCCAGTTGAATTTCTTCCTCAGGACGTGCATGCCCGCAGCGGCGCTGGATGTGAAATTGGTTCGCGAGGTTCCTGGTGGAGTTTGCCGGTTAGTCAGCAACACACCGCCGTCCACATCGACGTAGGGAACATAACGGCCGTGCGGGTTCAAATTCCATTTCAACGCTAGAGGTTCGATAGCGACACCGTATGCAGCGCCTCCGGGTTGAAATATCCAGAAGAAGGGCACCACGTCCACGGCGTATTCGAAGTTGCCGCGCAGAAAGCCCGGCCCGCGCGGGCTGGTCAGAATCCAGCCGTAACGCCCACCGGCAGTCCAAATACCGATGTCCGACGCGCTGCCTTTCACACCATGGCCGCCGCCGGTCCAGATTTGCAGTTCGCGTCCGCCTTGTTCCGGACCAGATTGCGCGCTTCCGGCCGGTGGGCCGAAAGTCACGAACAGTCCCACCACCAGAAAGAACACAAAATGCAGCTTCATGAATGTGAAGCTCCTCGCTAAGCGCATGAGTACACAACGACAGGGTTGTAGGTCGAACGATACAAGATGGCCAGTGATTTGACAAATGTGGGAAGTCGGGGCGCCGTGAGATTTTTCGAGACACGCGCGGGATTCAATCCCGCACGGAAAATTATCTTTCCGAAAGCGGAAGCGAGATTACTTCCGCGGCGATACCGCCGGCATCGAGCCGCGTCCCCATGGCTGAATGTTCGCGCCGCACGTAGCCGAGGCCAATAGGGCGGCCAAGCAAAGGAGAGAGGCCCGAACTGGTGACGTGCCCGGCCTCTTTGGGATTGGGATCTCCCAGAACGAGCAGCTTTGTTCCTGTCGGCGGCGCTTTTGCGTCGAGAAATTGCAAGCCCGTGAGCCGCCGGTTTGCGTGGCCGCGAGAGCGAACGCGTTCCACGATTTCCTGGCCGGTGTAGCAGCCTTTTTCGTAACTGATGTGAGATATCTCGAGTCCGGCCTCGTGCGGAATGTTTTTGTCGTCGTAATCGTGCCCGAACCATGCGGTGCCCGACTCCAGACGAATCGAATTGACGGATTCCAAGCCCGCGGATGTGCCTCCGAGAGCGAGGGCGTGGCTTAGCAGGCTTTGCCACAGCGCACTGATATGTTCACGCTGTGCAATGAGCGTGGCAGACGGATGGCCCGCAAACGTTCGGCGAACGATACGGCAGGGAATTGATCCAAGATTTGCTTCAATATGGGACAACTCAGGCATGGCCGAAAGGTCCACTTTGGCCAATTCCGCTAGAAGTTCATCGGAGCGGGGACCCATCACATCGAGCGTCCCCATCGAAGAGGTTAGATCCTGGAGCGTTACGTCATCCATGATGATGAATTTATCGAGCGTGGCGAACGTGCGTTCGCGCACCATCGCGTGGGAGGAGGTCAGAATCCGGTCGGTATCCGCGAATGTTTCGATTTCGGCCAGGATGTGTCCCTGCGGATTAAGAAGCAGCCCCACCGTTCCTTGCACCGCCTTGAGGTCCCGCACATTCGACGACAGAACCGCGTTCAGATAGCGCTGGCGATCCGGCCCGGACAGAGAGAAAAGCGCGCGGTAATTCGTATCCACTAGAGCAACCCCGCGGCGAATGGCCTGGTATTCGGCATCAAAATCGCCGAAGCGCGCCGGCAAAATCATGCCGAAATAATCGCCCATTTTGGTTTGGGTGGATTGATGTAGGCCCGACAGCGGGGATTCAAGCGGCACTGAAAGTGTCGGATTCTCCATGGAGACTATCTTATCCTAAACAAATGAACCTGGTATTGCTTGCGAGCCGTCATTTCTCGACGCGGGCTCCAAGTAGAGTCCGCACGCTTGGAACCGCTCCGCCTTTGAGGCCGTCTAATAGGTATATAGTGAATTGACTCGGAGCTCGCCGGGAGCGGAATCGGCTCTGCTTGGAGCTTGCCAGAACGAGTGCGGGCTCTACTTGGAGCCCGCCAGACAAAGGACCGATGGAATTTACAGCGATACTACGGATGGCCTTTCGCGCTCTCGGGCGCAATAAGATGCGAACGGCGCTGACCATGCTAGGCGTGATCATTGGCGTCGCTGCGGTCATCTGCACGGTATCGATCGGCGAAGGCGCAACGCAGAGAATCCAGGCTGCGATTGAGAACATGGGCGCCAACATGGTCTGGATCGAGGCTGGTGGTATGAACGTGAACGGGGTTCGCACCGGAAACGGCGCCACCAAAACGCTGACCGTGGACGACCTCAAGGCCATACAAGATCAGATTTCGCTCGTGTCGCACGTCACGCCCAACGTGGACGGGCGAGCGCAGGTTGTTTATGGAAATCAGAATTGGTCCACTTCGATGCGAGGAGTTTCGCCGGATTACCTGTTCGTGAGAAAACTGGCGGTCGATCACGGCGCATTTTTCGGTCAGGATGAAATGGACCGGGCGGTGAACGTTTGTGTCCTCGGCCACACGGTCGTGGATATTCTTTTCATGAATGAGGATCCACTAGGCCAGACGATTCGCGTCAATAATCAGCCCTGCAAAGTGATTGGCGTCATTGAAGCGAAGGGGCAGTCCGCCACGGGCCAGGATCAGGACGACATGATTCTGATGCCTTACACTACCGTGCAGAAAAAAATCAAAGGCATCAACTGGCTCGACGATATTTGGGCGTCCGCAGCGACGCCCGAAGTAATTCCCGAAGCCGAGAGGGAAATTACGGATCTGCTTCGCGAACGCCACCACCTTCGCCCAGGCCAACTGGACGATTTTAATATTCGGCATCCGGTTGAGATTGCGAATGCCATGGCCGACTCGGCGCGAATGATGGAGATATTGCTTGCCAGCATCGCGTCCATCGCGCTTTTCGTTGGCGGCATTGGGATCATGAATATCATGCTGGTGTCGGTAACCGAGCGCACGCGGGAAATTGGAGTGCGCATGGCCGTGGGCGCCTCCGAGAAAGACGTGCAGATGCAGTTCCTGAGCGAAGCGGTGGTCATGAGCCTGATGGGAGGAGCCATCGGCCTGATTTTCGGAATGCTCAGCTCCGTGCTGGTCGCGCGACTACTGCAATGGCCCACGGCGGTGCCGCTCTCGGCAATTTTGATCGCATTTGTGTTTTCCGCGTGTGTGGGCATCTTTTTTGGATATTATCCGGCATGGAAAGCTGCCAGCCTCGACCCTATCGAAGCGCTTCGCTACGAGTAGGCCTTCGTGGCGCCGGCATCTTGCTTGCCCTGACGCCGGATGGGCCGGCTCTTTGTTGTAGCTATTGCAAATCGCAAAACCGCCGGCGAGACGCCAGCGCTACGAAGTTCAACCCCTCATCCTGGGCATGGTCCGCTGATTTCCTCGTCGCCCGGTGCTATATTTGCGTTCATGCCCGAAACAGACAAAATCATTCATGAAATCCTGCCGGTCGGAATGCTGCAGTGCAATTGCCATATTATTGGCGATCCGAAGACGCGCGAAGCTTTGATAATTGATCCCGGTGATGACGCCGAGAAAATCCTCGAAGTCGTCCACCGCCACAAATTGCGAGTTACCGCGATTGTCATTACGCATACGCACATCGATCACGTGGGAGGACTTCGTCGCCTCACGGAAGTGACCGGCGCTCCTGTTCGCATGCATGCCGACGACTTGGAGCTGTATCGCATGCTGGACATACAAGCTGCCTGGATCGGCTGGAAAGCTCCGGAAAAAGTAGAGGTCAGCGAACTGTTGCGCGAAGGTGACGCTGTGAAGTGGGGAGGTTACGAAGCGCAGGTGCTGCACACGCCGGGACACACGCAGGGCAGTGTATGCCTCTATATGCCGTCGGAGATACCCGGGCATCGCATCGCTGCTGACGCGCCGAAATTTACAGCGTGCGAGCCCGGCAGGCTCTTTGCCGGCGACACTCTGTTTGCGAGGAGCATCGGGCGCACCGAT
>Ga0070735_10001744_pt1 | contig 20453 bp, 13 predicted proteins | sample Coa_R1_FD_66443 | JGI IMG/M metagenome (GOLD analysis project Ga0070735, IMG submission 66443) | Surface soil microbial communities from Centralia Pennsylvania, which are recovering from an underground coalmine fire - Coalmine... | ecosystem: Environmental > Terrestrial > Soil > Unclassified ... | reverse complement strand
TAACGCCTTGCTCTGGGACGCAACCAAACCGGAAGCGGTCTTTGGGGCGCGGCCTTTGCCGAATAGCCGCCCGCGAGAAGATGCTCCCGAGACGACGCGGCGCCGGGAAATCGGCGCGTGCGGCAAACCTGGCGCGTGCCTTTGGAAACCGAAATCGACCGCCAGGCCCGCCGCTGGTGGCGGGACTAACCCGCGTGGCTGTTGTTGTGGGCGCTCGCGTAAGGCGTCACAACGCTGACCCAGGACGAATCGGCGACGCTGCTGCCGCTAAAGGCTTCAACCAGGAAGTACGATCGCATTCCCGGGCTCAGGCCGCTGATTTGCGCGGCAGTCGTCGATGAGCCGACCGTTCCCAACAGAACCGACTGATAGCCGTTCCACCAATAAATTCGATATCCCTGCGCGCCGGCGACGGAGTTCCATGTGAGCGAGACGGTGGTCGATGACAAAGCGGCGGCCGAAACTTGCGGCGCCGTCAGATGCTGGGGCTGGCTGGCGGGCATCGTGACGCTAACCACCTGTGAATCGGCCGTGGCCGTGCCGCTAAACGCCTCGACCTTGAATGATTCCCTGGCGCCGGGCGTCAAACCGGTGATCTGTACGGAAGTCGTCGACGCGCTCAGGGTGCCCAACAGCACCGACTGCGATCCATTGACCTGAAACACTCTGTAACCCTGCGTTCCCGCGACCGCTCCCCACGATAACTGAGCCGTCGTGGTCGAAAGAGCGGTGAGCGAGACGTTTTGAGGCGCCGAGAGGGTCGCCGGCGGCGTGGGCGTTGGCGTCGAGGCGGGACTAATCACCTGGTCGCTCTGATTCACGACATCCTGGACCTGGAATGATGTGCCGTTGGGACCGGCAAGCTGAGCGTAATGCCCCTCGGCCAGGTCGCCGATTTCGCCGTTGTTCTGGTCGTCGTACCACCCCAGCGCCTTGTAATTGACATTGGGGTCCGTCACCGCTTCGGCCAACTCATGCGAAGTGACGGACGTCATTTCGTTGAAGTTCGAAGAGAAGCCTTGCGACGAGGCGGTGAAATTCGGCGCGCCGGGAAAGGCGATCACGGCATAATGAATGTCGGCCGCGATTCCTGCCGCAGTCGTCCCGGCAAACGCGCCGTGGTACCCGAGAAACGAAGTATTGCTGGCGGAAGAACCCAGACGGACGACGACCCCCGGCTCGACGTACACGATGTACAGCCGATTGGCGTCCGGCGCTTGCAACTGGCCGGCCTTGATCATCGCCTGAATTTCGCCCTGAATCTGGGCGTCGGTGACGCCTGACGTCTTGTTGAGCGCGATGTCGGCGGCAACTCCGGCGCTGAAGGCGCCGCGCCCGACGTGGTAGCCGGCATTGCTCAACATGTCCATGTAGGGACTATTGACGATGGTCGAAACAAACTGGCCCAATTGCCCCGCCTGGGCCGAGAGTGCCGCGGTGGCTTTCCAATCGGAGCCGAAGTAGACCGGCTGCGCTTCGACGTTGGCCAGCAGCGCCCCGCCATGGAACGTGACGGTGGGCAACTGGCGGGATTCAAGCTCTTCAATCTGCGCGGCGACGTTGAAAAATGGATTCGATCGCGCCCGCCTCAGCCGCCTTGATCCTCGCTGCGACGGAGCGCCCAGGGCCTTGATCCAACGCCAAAATTCGGCTGGAAAACCATACATGGCGGTACCCAGTTCGGGAATCAGAAAGCGGCAGCTCGACGCAAGTCGTCGCAAACGGCGTTGACGTTGAGTGGAAGGCAAGAAAATGCCCCTTGGCAGGCAAGAGAATGCCGGCTAATCAACTAAACGTCCGAAAATGCCCTTTGTCAAATCCTACGGGGCAATTTTCTGGGCCAGAGCGGCTGAATCCCGCCCATTCTCGATGGAAGCGTATTGGCTACGTTGGCAAAGAAGGGCCAAGAGCAGGCCTGCATCAAGCATCGCTGAAGCGTGCGATAAGCGCATTCAGCTCTTCTTCGCCGACAATTCCGCCGTGGGTCAGAAATCGCTCAACCTCGACAGTCTCCATTTCGAAAGACATCGATTTCCCAAAATTCTCCGGGAACGACAGCAAGTATTGTAACGGCCTCCTCACGAGTCACCGAAAGGGAGTAGAAAATCTTCGCTCGCTGTAGTGCCTCAAGGATTACGAACAATTTGTCGTTCGACGAAGTCGTCATTTTCCAAATCTTTCAGCGGACGGCAGTTTCTTAATTTCCTCATTCGCGGACCGACCGGCATTTGGGCAGATTCCGACTGATTGAATTGATCCTCGAATGTGCCCTCTGCTTCCCTTTCGCGTTCACTGCGACGAGGCAATCTCCAGCCGCCGGCGCAGGTCGAATTGCAATCCGAAGATCAAAAGGCCGATGACGGCGTCGACGAAGACGAAGCCCCCTTCCGCGACTCCCGATTGGCGATTGACCAACTGCAACAGCAGGATGATGGGCGAGCCGCACAGACTGGTGACGACCGCCGCCAGCGCCATCACCAAGAGCGCCAAAGGCAAGGCGCCCCAGCGCACGACGAGCGAAAAAAAGGCGATCAAGGTCAGGAACAAGAGCCACACGAGGACAAAAAACCAGCGACTGGGGAGCAGGACGAATTTGACCGCCTCTTCGAGGCCATCGGGCCAGACCGCGCACCCCACGATGAGCCAGATCAAAGCGGGAATCAGCCCCGGGGCGCAGCCGACGATTTTCGAAGAAATAATCGCCGGCGCCCGCACCGGCAGCATGGCAAGAATGGGAAGCGTGTGGTCGCGCCACTCGTCATGAAAGATGACTGACGCGTAAAGACTTGATTCCAGAACGATCGCCGTCAGCATCCCCACGACGACGTACTGCGCCGCCAGCGACATCGGGTAATTGTAATATCGCTCGCTGGCCCAAAGCGTCGCCGCGGCGATCAGTCCATAGATCAACAACTTGGCCAGTTGCATGGGGAGCCCGCCGACGACGAATTGGTATTCTTTCCAGACGAGGGCGCGCCTCTCGGGCCTGCTGCGGCGACGCCTCAATAGCCCGATGAATCGGCCGTGCAAGTCGGCCCGCGGCCTTCGCTCGGTTTTTGAATCGCTCGTAAAATAGTTAAAACCCAGCCACGCCGCGGCAAACACGGCCGCCGCGCCGGCCAGCGACACAAGAACTTGAAACCCGATCGGCTGCTCAATAAAGCCGGTGCGCATCGTCTCCCGCAAACGCGTGACGAGCGAAGCGTCGTTGCACCACAGGGCGGCACGATCGAAGCCTTTGGCGATCGCCCCGTTTGGCGCAATCACGGCTCCGTTGATGAACCCGAGTTTGATCGTGCCGATCGCATAGGGCGCCGCAAAATAGACGATGAGAACCACGAGGGTCACGATCGACGCCGTCCCTCCCCGCCGAAAGGCCACCGAGCAAAACAGGCCCAGATTAGCCATGAGCACCAGGAATGCCGCCAGCGAGCAATAGGCGGCAATGACTTGCTCGATTGTGACGCCACCCAGCGTGATGGCCAGCAGAATGAATGGAAACTGCACGAGCAGAAGCAGGATGGCCCCCAAAAGGCGGCTGGTCGATTTCCCGAGGAGAATTCCCAAGGGATCGATCCCTGCCAGCTTGAGCAGACCTAACGTTTCCAATTCTTTCTCTTCGGTGATCGCCGTCGCGAAGAAGCTGATCCCCGCCAGCACGATGAGCGCCACGTTGAGCCAGGTCATCGCCTCAAACAGCCTGAGGCCCGGCGCACCGACCGAAAAACTCGTTTGACGCGTCAGCCACACGCCAATGTAGATCAAAAAGGCGAACGAAAACCGAAAGACATGCGTTCGCCAGAGCCGCGCGTCGACTCGCAGCGCCCGGTGCAGCATCGCCAGGGTGCCCGCGAACATCAGTCGATGCCCCCTTGGGTGAGGTCCATGAAGGCTTCGTTGAGGTGGCGGCGTTCTTCGGCGAACGAGGCGATCGTCGCTCCCAGGTCGAGCACGCCCCGCAGGATGCCGTTGGTGTCGGTGGATGACCCATCGAACGAGATGCGAAATTCGGGTTTGCCGTCAAGCCGCTCGACGCCCACGACGCCCGGAAGCTCGCCCAGCCGCCGTTCGATTTCGGGCCATTCGGCCGCCAAACACAGGCGGTACGTGGGATGTTCGTCGCTGCGCACCAGAAGGGCGCCCATGGCGCCGCTGTATTTGATGCGGCCGGCGTCGATAATCGTGACGCTGTCGCACAGCTCGGCCAGCTCAGAAAGAATGTGCGAGCTGATAAAAATGCTCTTCCCCATGCGCTGCAGCTCTTTAAGGATTTCCATGAGGTCGATGCGCGCGCGGGGATCAAGCCCCGATGCAGGCTCGTCGAGCAAGAGCAGCTCGGGGTCGCTCACCAGCACCCGCGCCAGGCTCACGCGCTGCTGCATGCCGCGCGACAGGCCCGAAATCAGGTCGTTGCGGCGAGCGTGCATTTCGGTGAGGTTCAGCACGTCGGCAATCACCTTGTCGCGCTGAGCCGCGGTGAGGCCATACGCCGCCCCGAAAAAATCGAGATACTCGAACACCGACATCCGCCGATACATGCTGAAGTGGTCGGGCATGAATCCGATGCGGCGGCGGACTTCCCGCGCCGAGAGCACCACATCCTGGCCGAAGACGCGAATCGCTCCCGCCTGCGGCTCCAGCAGCGTGCAGATGATTTTGAGCGTCGTCGTCTTGCCGGCCCCGTTGGGACCCACAAACCCGTGCAGCGACCCCGATTCGACGGTGAAACTCGCGTTCCGCACGGCCCAACGATCGCCGAACGATTGGCTCAGGTTTTTAACCTCGACCGCGGGATACCCCGGCTGATATTCGCTCATCGCGGCTCCGGCTCGAAGATGTCGAGGGAAAAAAGCACGAACCCCTGCTGCACGGCGAATCGCGCGTCCTTGAGAAACAAACCCGAAGGCATGGGAGCGTAGACAAACAGTCGAACGCGGTCGGTCGGCAGAGAAAAGCTCTCGACGGCGCGCTGGTCGGCGAGATCGAGACTGCGGGTCAGAAGGGGAAAGAACAGGTTGTCGAACACATCGAGCGTCGTGGGCTCGGGTTTGACAGCGGGCCATTGAACTTGCTGAGCCATAGGGTCGAACGCCAGGCTGTAGCGGTTGTACTTGTCGGTTCGGATGAGATCGCGCAGCGGCCGGTTTTCTGCCGTCAGCTCCAGTTGCTCTCCCGAATCTTTGAGTCGATACAGCCTGTGTCCATAAAGCGCCCATAGACCGCGATTGACCGCGGGAAAATTCGGGCCTTTGCGAAGCTTGAATTTTGCCAGAATCCGCTGGACTCGCAGCGCGGGGGGCAACGACATGTCGCGCACCGTCATGTTGACCGGGCTCTGGTCTTGAGCAGTGAGCCATTCTTCGATCTCAACGGCAATCGGCGGAGCATCGACCAGGGCGCGGTGCGCGAAAGAGCGAGACGAAAAGGGGGGCATGTCTGCCAGGAAATGGGCGTCGGGACCATTTCTGATCTCGCCGCGAACCGCCTCCTGATCCTGGCAAGACGAGTAAATTCGGCTGGAGCCGGCATGCGTGAGCGAATAATCGCCCCCCTGGACGACGAAGGCATTGGACCACTGCGTCACATCGAACCGCCCTGGGGCGTCTTGCCGGGCAATGGCCACCGCGTGCGCCTGGGTCGCCTCGTGGTATCCGCGCCGCCCGACGAACAGAAACGCAATGCTGAACAGGCCGATCGCCGCCAGAAGAAAACCGAACGTCTTGCGAAAGTCTCCGCCGCACATCCGTCCGATCGCATAACAACCCGGGCCGATCGTTCCCAAATAAACCAGCGCCAGAATGTGAATCAAGAACCAACTATGATCGGGGTCCGAAAGGGTCTTGAGCCTGGTGAGGAGCGTTTCTTCGACCTCCCACCGCGAGGCCGAAAACCGGTAATCGAACCCTTCCTGGTTGTTCCCCATTCCGTCTTCGGCCTGAAACCCTTGTGCCGCGCCCACTTGCGACCCGGTGGCCCCGGTCGCTTTCCGGGCGATTTCTTCGGCGACTTCAGCGCCGGGTTCGACGCCGGCAACGAGTACGCGCTCGACGAACGAAATATCGAGTTGCCGAACGTTCCTTTCGAGGCGGTAGACATATCCCGAGCCGACGCGGGCCTTCTCATTCGACGAACTTACGCTTTGCAACTCGCCTGCGAACTCGGGAAATTTGCCGTCGACCGACGACCGCAAGAGGTAAGTCCGTCCGCCGCGGCGAAGCCATTCGAGAAAAGACCGCTGGCGGGCCGTATCCCAGCGGGGAACATGGTCGAGCACGACGGCGGCAAGGCAATCGGTGGCTGTCGCGTGCGCCGGAAACAGATTGTCGGGGAGCCGCTTGATCGCGCCGGCCGATCGCGACCCCGCGTCAGGGTCCTCCAGCAGCACGGCGGCGGGCTTGCCCAACCGGGGCACCGGCGGCGAGAGGCTGTTGGCTGCTCCCGCACCCCATGACAGCTCCCAATTGTCGAAGTCTGAGGCGATGTACGGGTAGAACTGCACCCAGCGGCTGGAATAGGGCGACAGGTAAATCGGTTCGACGATCACCGCGTCGACCTGCTTCCCGAAACTGATCTTGCGAAGCTGCATCGTCCCCTCGTAGGGGCTCGCCGTCGGGTTATCGGCCAATGCCGAAAACAGGTTGAAGCGCTGGCTTACGACCTGGCCGTCGAACCCCCAGACCGTCTGCTTCACCTCGATCGCGCGGGCCACGGCCGGAAAGAGCCAGGCGGCGAGCGCCAGAACGGCGGGCGCAAGAGCGCGCGCCAGCGCATCCAGCACGGCAGCCCGTTTCTGAGCGTCAGGCGGTTGACCTGGCCGAGGGTTTCGCGAGTGGATCATGGGCCATCGAATAGGGTACGAACGTCGAGCGCTCGCGATCTGCCTCCAACCGCCCGAGCAGCCGGTCGGCCTTTGTCAGGCACAATCTGCGAAAGATCATGAGCGCCGTTCCATACACCATAAAGTTTACAAGCAGGGCCAGCCACCCGGAACCGGGGAACTCCGGCAGGGCGTCGAATTCATTGACGGCAATAATCGAAGCGAGACTCAGCAATACCAAGTACTTCGCGAAGTCGATCGACACTTGAGAAGCCGGAAATAAGATCCCCAGCGGCATGACGAACACCATTAACGGCACCGTGCACCAACCCACGATTGCCGCCAGCGAGCTTATGATGGCCCGCGCCTGCGTCCGCACCTTAAGGCCGATCCAGAGTGAGAGCCAGGCGACCATCGGCAGATAAATGCCGACCGACAAGATCGTGCAAATGACATAAAGCGGAAAGTTGAAGGAATGCCTGGAATACCAATTGGAAGTAAAGTGGGAAAACTGCGCCTGCCACCAGCCGTCGAAACAGAGATTTGTGAAAAAAGGGACGAGCAAAACGAGCATGACGCGCTGCACTCCGCGGAATTTCTGCTCAATGATCTCGCGCCCGGAAAGAGGCGTCGCGCAGAGGACATCCACCGTCTGATGCGAGCGCTCGCCGGCGATGAGGCTCGCCGATTGCACCGAGACGATCAGCACCGCCACGCCCCACAAAGTGAACGTCAGGAACGAGAGGGCCTCGGGGCCGCCGCCCGTGGCGGTCATCAAAACGCACAAAACGGCCAGCGGCGCCTCGACCGCAACAAACAGGCGGACCAGATACCGCGCCCGGCCGAGCGAGCGTTTGCTCGTCTCGCGCCAGGCGATCGGCTCGTCGTCGGGGAGCGGCGCGGCGTCCCGGATCAGGACGATTCCCTGGGTGAGGCGGTTTTCGTTGAACCGATTGAAAAGCCGGTCGAGCGACTTGAAAAACGACAGCAATCGGTTGCGGGGCGGTGCAAACGCGCGCCGCACGATGCACAACCGCGCGATGACTAAAAATGAAATTCCCGCGAGCACAATTGGAACTGAGTGCAGCACATGTTGCAACAACAATGCGCCGGCAGGCGTGACAACGCCAAAATGGTTGCGAATGAAAAGCAAGGCGCCGAAAAATGGATATTGCAACATCATCTCATCGGGAATCTGCACCGAATTCCAGAACCACCAGCCCCTGCGCCATGCCACGCTTTGAACCAGGTTGCTCCCCTCGTAGCTGAAGGCCGATGCCACCGTCCAGGCGACGCTCGGTCCGAATAGCAACAAAAGCTCCAACAAATAGGACGCGACGAACGCTCCCACGGTCGTGCGAAAATAGGCCGAACACATAAGGGCCAGCGCCGCCGTCTCGAGCACCGAAACCACGAGCATCCATAAGCCGCTGATAAAGTATTCCCGCGAAATGCCCCCCAATGTGTAGGCGTAGGCCAGCAAGGGGAGCGAGAGCAATAAAAAGCCGAACATGGGAACCAGGCGGCTGGCCAGTTTCTCGAAGAGAATCGCCCAAGGCCCCAATCGCGTGAGAAACAATAGTTGCAGGCTGGCTTTTTCTTTTTCCTGGGTCAAAACCCCGCACGTGATCGCCGGCGTAAAGACGTAGATGCCCACGAATTGCAGCATCACGAGCATCTCGAACATCTTGCGGCCGCGCCCCAGCGCGGCGAAGGGACTCGAAGCGCCGACCCGCAAGATTTCGTAAAAGAGCAGGTACGCTGCGGCGAACAAGAGCACGGCATAGACCACGCGCACGACGTAGGTGCGTTTGCGGGCGGCCTGTTCGAGCAGCTCCTTGGCCAAGAGGGGAAGCCCGAAGTTCGCCGTCCGCCGAGTCATGCGTGCTCGCTCCATCAGCCTGCCGCCGGCTCGTCTTGCGAAGCCAATCGCGTCACGGGCTCTCTTCGCGAGCCGTTGGCGCTTTGCGCCGCCGGCGGGCGCGCCGCGCCGTGCCGCGAAAACAGCTCATCGTAAAACCTGCTCGATTCATAAACTTCGATGCGGCCCAAGAGGCGATCGGCGGCCGACAGGCAGAGCCAGCGAAAAAGACACAGGCATGCGCCATAGAAAGTGAAATTGATCACGACCGCCAGCCAGGGATGATTGGCCAGCTCGCGCCAACCATTGGTTTCGTTGAACGCCACGATCGCCGCCGGACTCACGAGAAACACGAACCCGAAACCGGTCCCCGGCTGTGGGCGCGTCAGGATGTCGAGCGGCATGACGATGAAAACGAGCGGGGCCACGCACCAGACCACAAAGGCGCCCAGTGCCGCGACGATGGCACGCGCCTGCGACTTCACCCGCAAACCGATGTAGAGCGACAGCCAGGCGACCATCGGGAGGTAGATGCCCACCGACAAGGCCGAGCAGGTGAGGTACAAGGGAAGGCTGAATTCGAGGTGATAGCTTCTCGGGGGAGCGGGGACGGCGATCCGCCATTTCATGGCGCATTCGAAAAAGAAAATCGTGAAGAAAGGGACCAATAGAACGAGCATCAGCCGCAGAACCGCACGGAATTTCTGGCGGATGATCTCGCGCCCCGTGAGTGGCGTCGTGCACAACACATCGAGCGTTTGATGCGAACGTTCGCCGGCAATCAGGCTGGCCGACTGCGCCGACACCATGAGCACCGCCACCAGCCCCACGGGAATCAACAGCAGCGTGAGAGGCTCGGCGCTGGGCGTATTGGCAATGACCAGCACGCAAAGGGCGGCGACGGGAACTTCCAGCCCGATGAAGACCCGCGCGAGGTAGCGCGCCTTGCCCAGCGAGCGCTTGGCCGTTTCCCGCCAGGCGACCGGCTCGTCGCCGGGCAAAGGCGCCGTGTCGCGGACGAACACAAAGCCCCGAGTCAGCCAATTGTCGTTGAGCCGCAGAAAAATCCGGTCGAGCGACTTGAAGACATTCAGCACGGCGTCGCGCGGCGCAATAAAAGCCCTCCGCACGATGAAAACCCGCGCCAAAACGAGCCAAACGGCGCTGGCCGCGAGCACAAGAACCGAATGCATGACCAACGTCCAAAGGTTGAACCCGCCGAAAAATAGAGAATTGGAAAGGACGCCCGGACCGAAGAAGGGGAGCATCAAGGGAGTGATGTCGATCATGTTGCCGCCGAGCCTCGACACCAGGTCCGACAGAGTCAGGCCCGTTACGGAGCTCGCGACCAGCCAGCACACCGCCGGCCCGAAAAACATGGCCAGCGCCAATAAATAGGTCCAGATGAACGCGCCGACGGTCGTGCGGAAGTACGCCGAGCAGGCCAGGGCCAATGTCCCCATCTGAATCATCGCCAGCGCCAGCATGCCCACCCCGGCGCAGAGATGTTCCGGAGAAATACCCCCCAGCGCGTAGGCAAACGCCAATAGCGGCAGCGAGAGCATGAGGTAGCCCAACATGGGGATCAGGCGGCTCGTCAGCTTCTCGAACAGAATCGTCCACGGCCCCAACCGCGTCAAAAATAAGAGCTGCAAACTGGCCCGTTCCTTTTCTTGCGTAATGACGCCGCAGGTGATCGCCGGCATGAAAAAATAGACGCCGGCGAACTGCATCATGACGAGCGCCGCAAACATCTCGCGGCCGCGGCCCAGTGCCGCCAGGGGGCTGGCTACGCCTGTCCGCAAAATTTCATAGAAGAAAAGATAGGCGGCGACGAATAACAGCACGGCATATGCCGTGCGCACGGCATACGTGCGTTTGCGGGCCGCCTGCTCGAGCAGCTCTTTGGCCAAGAGGGGCAATCCGAAACTGGCAGGCCGGCGCGTCATTTGGCCTCGCAGCGGCCGAGCCAGCGGTCGGCATTCGAAAGGCAGACGGCACGAATCACAACCAGCGCGATGCCATAGCCGATGAAATTAACGACTATGGCCGGTGGCGCGTTGACCGGCTCGGTTTGGGTCACTTCGTTCATGAAGACCATGGTCGCCGGGCTCAAGAGCGCGCTATAGGCGGGCAAATCGTCGCGGGGCATCGGTCGCAACATAATGGCCAAGGGCATCGTGATAAAGATGAGCGGGCCGATGCACCAGGCGACGAGCGCGGCCAGCGATCCAATCATGGCGCGCACCTGCGTGCGGACTCTAAGGCCGATCGCCAGAGAAACCCACGCCACGAGAGGCAGGTAAACGCCAACCGCCAGTATCCCGCAAAAGAGATACTTCAGCGGGTCGAATTCAGGACCTCTGAAACGAATCGAGACGATCCTCAATCGAGCATTGAACAAATAGATCGTGAGCATGGGGACCGCCAGCACGAGAATCAACCGCAGAACTCCGCGAAACTTCTGGAGCACGATTTCGCGGCTCGTGAGCGGAGTCGTGCACAAGACATCGAGCGTCTGATGCGACCGTTCGCCGGCAATCAGGCTGGCCGCCTTGACCGAGACCACGAGCACCGACAGCATCCAAACCAGAAACAGCATCATCGACGAGAGGATTTCCGTAGCGAAATTATCGCTTTTTGCGATCAGCAAAAGGCAAAACAGAACGAGCGGAACTTCGATGAACAGCAGGATGCGAAACACGTAGCGGCCGCGCCCCAATAGGCGCTTGCTCGTCTCGCGCCAGGCGATGGGTTCGTCGCCCGGAAGCCTCGCGGCCGAGAGCGCCGCGGCTTGAGCGCTCGATTCGGCCCGCGCCTGTTGAAGCTGGGCCCGGTCGATTCGCCGGAAGGCGTCGAGAACGATATTGCGCGGCGGCAAAAATGCGCGCCGCACGAGAAAGCGGCGGGCCAGCAGCAGACATCCCCCGCTCACGGCCAGAACAATCACCGAGTGCCCGAGAATCAGCCATCCGCCAAGCGCGCCGGGGAGCATCGCGGCGACGAAAAAGAGCATCGGGCCGAACAGAGGAAACATGCCGAGCATGAACATGTCAGGGGACAGGCTCGGAGCGATTTCGCGCAGCAGGCGTTCGAGGTCGGCGCCCGCGAGAAGCGCCACAAGATACAGGATCATCGCGATAAAGTAAGGGCCGAACATCATGAGAAATGCCAGCACGTACGATCCAATGAACGCGCCGACCGTCGTGCGAAAATAGGCCGAGCACATGAGCGCCACCGACCCCATCTGAATCGACGCCAGAACCAGCAGCCAGACGCCCGTCCACAGAAAGTCGCGAGACACGCCCCCCAGCGTGTAGGCGAAACCCAGCAAGGGAATCGAAAGCACGAGAAACCCCAGCATGGGGACGAGCCGCCCCAGCAGCTTTTCGAACAGAATCGTCCACGGACCCAGCCGCGTCAAAAACAAAAGCTGCAGGCTGGCCCGCTCTTTCTCTTGAGTGATCACGCCGCAGGTCATGGCCGGCATGAAGAGATAGACGCCGGCGAATTGCACGCCCACCAGCGTCGCAAACATGTCGCGGCCGCGTCCCAAAACGGCCAGGGGGCTGGCCACGGCGAATTGCAGAATCTGGTAGAAAAACAGCCCCGTCAGCAGAAACAAGATCACCGCGTAGACGACGCGCACGATGTACGTGCGCTTTCTGGCCGCCTGCTCGATCAGCTCTTTGGCCAAGAGCGGCAATCCGAAATTGGCGAAGCGTCGGTTCATGAAGAGCTCACGCGGTTTTTCCTTCTGTGAGCTTCATGAACGCCGTCTCCATGTCCATCGCCTCGGGCTGAAACATGCGGATGCGGGCCCCCGCGCCGACCAGGTGGTCGTGCAGGTCTTCGATCGACGTTTGATCTTCGTGCAGCTTGATCGCCAGTCGATCGACTTGCGGCTCGACCGAATCAACGCCCGGGACGACTCGAATGCGTTCCAGCAGGTCTTCGGTCGTTTCGGCGACTTGCACGTGCACGATTCTCAGAAGGCCCAGGTGCCGGTAGATTTCGTTGACCGATCCTTGTGCCACCATCACGCCCGCCTCGATGATGCCGATGCGCGTGCAAAGCTGCGACAATTCGTGCAGGATATGGCTGGAAATGAGGATCGTCTTGCCCATTTCCTTAAGGGCCTTGAGCAGCTCGCGCATCTCGATGCGGGCCCGCGGATCGAGCCCCGAGGCCGGTTCGTCCAGCAGCAACAGATCGGGATCGTGGAGCAGCACCCGCGCCAGCGACAGGCGCTGCTTCATGCCCCGCGAGAGCGCGTCGACGGGCGAATTCAGCTTGTGCACGAGGTCGGTGAGCTCGAGGACGTCGCCGATGATCGCCTTGCGGCGGGCCCGCTCGATGCGGTAGGCGGCGGCAAAAAAATGCAGGTATTCTTCGACCGTCAGGTCTTCGTAGACTCCGAAAAAATCGGGGACGTAGCCGATTTTTTCGCGGACCGCCTGCGGCCGCCACAACACGTCGATTTCGTTGATCTTGACCCGCCCGGTGAAATCGCGAAGAAGCGTCGCCAGCACCTTGATGGTCGACGATTTGCCCGCTCCGTTCGGCCCGATGAAGCCGAATACTTCGCCCCTGGGGATCTGCAGCGAAATTCCGCGCACGGCCGCGAGTTGCCCGTAACGGACCCACAAGTTTTCGACATCGACGACGAGCATTTAATTTCCTCTCGTGTACAGTTTGCGGTAGAGATCGAGATCGTCTCCGCGATCGACCGCGATAATCAGCAGCCATTGATCGGGATCGGACGGATCGACCAGTGCCATGTCTTCAAAGTCCTTGCCGCCGGTGGGCGAGACTTGCGAAAAGACCGCGAACAGCCCCCCCAGCGAATTGACCGACACGTCTTCAAGGAAAGCCGACTGTTTCTGTCCCCAGGGCATTCCCGGCGGATAGTAGACCTGCGCGTTTCCGCGGTAAATTTCAGCCGCGCTGGCATCGGTTTGCAGCGCCGTTTGGTCGCCGGCGAGGGTGTGCAACTTTCCGCCCGTTACGACCATCACGCCGACCGATGCGCCGAAAGCCGCGCGCACCTGGCCCACGAGGCTCTCCCGCACGGCGCCTTCCAGGATCGAGCGGGGGTTGTACACCGCCGCGTCGGCCAAGGCGCTCCAGTCGAATTCGCCCGCCGCCGGTCCCCCCACGGGAATCGAAAAGCGCCGGTTGAGCTGCGGCGTCCATTGCGCGGCGAATTGTTCGGCGGTATAGCGCGCCGGCACGCGGCCTGAGTATTTGGCGACGCGAGTGTACTGCCGGCTCTGGTCGCCGCGCTGCATTCGCGTCTGCTGATAATTGTACCACATGGCGCTGCTGAACCTTTGGAGCGTCAACGCCGAAAAGATTTCTCGAGAGAGATCGGTTCGGACGAAAGCCTCGGAGCCTCGAAACAGCACTTCGAACCGGTTCGACCGGGCGATTTTGCCTTCTTCGCCGACATCGTAAAAAGTGACGGTGCGGCGAATGTCGCTGACCTGCATGTACCATTCGGCCAGCCACACGGTCATCAAGGTGAGCGTCACCGTCACTGCGGGAAATGTGATCCACGTCCACTTCCTCCGTTTGATCGCCCCCAATACGAACCAATCGGTGGGCCCGATTAGAATAACGTAGACAAAGAGAATGAGCCCGATGAGGCCCATGGGCACGACGCGCAGCCCTTGCGGCATGAGGCGCGTCAGCAATTGATCTCCCGACTGCAAGGGCAAAGAGGCCAGCGGGCTTTCTTTTGGCCGCAGCTCGGCATACGACACGTTTCTATACGGATAGGGCTGGATCTGCTCCTCGGGCGTTGGTTTCTCGGGAGGCGTTACCAGGAATTTGCCGGTCGAGATGAATTCGGCGAGCCGGTCTTGCCGCAATTTCCACAAAAAGGCGAGCATCTGCCGGACGTCGTTTTCGCGATCGACCAGCAATCGGTCGAGTTTGGCTGGCAGGATGGCGATGCGGCCGATTCCGTAGCGGCGCAAAATGATCGTCGGGCCTTCTGCGGCGCGGGGCATGAGCCGCCCTGCGGGATCGAGCAAGAAGGGCATCTGGCCCTCGACGGCATTGGCCGCCTGATTGAGGAAGCGGGCATGATAGTCTTTGAGCACGCCGTCCGGGGGCGCCAGGCACGCGCTGCCTCCCGCCTGGACCCATTCGAGCAACGTTCGCAACTGGCCCTCTTTCATCTCTGAAAACGCTTCGTGCGCGATCAGCGCCACGTCGAACCCGCAGTAACCCAAAGGATCGGCCGGCAAATCTTCCGGCCGGACATGCGCGGGAATCGTGACGATGCTGCGGTCTAAGGTGTTGGCGTTCCACCCCTCGGGGCGCAGGAGGTCGGCGAGCTCTCTTTTGTCGGCGGCAATCGTCGTCTGCCAGGGATCACAAATCAGCAGGGCGAACGACCGCTGCCATTGATCGGGCATGCGGATCGTGAATTCCCACGGGCCGAACTTTCCGCTTTTGCCGACGAACCTCACTCGCAAGTCGACCGACTTCATCGGGTTATTCGATTCGAACGGAGGCAACACCGTGCGAACAAGCTGCTCGCCGGCCGTCAAAACCACGTCTTCGGCGATCACGTGGGCCACCTCTTCGGGTCCGTCGTAAACGACCACCTCCAGTTGCCCCTCCAGAAGACTCGCCGACTCCGATCGAATTTTCCAGATGAGCGTGACGGGCGCATCTGAGCGCACGGGAGGAGTCGATGCAGCCTGCTCGACCGTCACCAGGGCCGATTGGGCCACCGCCGCGGCAGGCGCCAAGACGATGCACAAAGCGGCCAAGAGAAGCAGCACGCCGGACACGGGCCGAAAGATCGGCGGAATTGTGTTCATGGTAGTCGTTCACCACGTTCGCGTTGCGTCGTCGTTGGGGCTTCGTCAGTCATTCGCCATGAAACATCAATTCTTCGCCAATCTCGCGGCGGCCGCCGGATTTCCCGGGGCTTAACGCGCGATCGCCCCTTTGGGTTTGCGCTGAAAATACCACCATTCCGCCAAAAGCAGGCCGAAGCCCGCCGCCGCGAGCGCCCCCCACAAGGGACGATCGCTCTTGATCATGGCTGTCGCCGCCCCCACCGACAGCTCGCGGAATTGCAACTGTTCGACGGTCGCGAGTGAAGTTTCGCTGACGGTGAGCAAGCTCACGCCGACCGAGGCGACAATGTTGCCCCCCTCGCGAATCGTGTACTTGCCGACGACGGGAGCGGCGACGCCCGCCAGCGCGCCGTCGGCATTCGCGCGCACTTCGGCCGTTGATCCGTCGGGCGACTGCACGTCATAAACGGCATCGGGCTTAACGTACCGGACCGGCAGAACTCCGGTCTGCTGGCCGCGAACCTCCGAGAGGCCCGCTTGCTGCATGGCGATCTGCACGGCGTTCGAAACCAGAATAGGAAAGCCGACGCGATAAGGAAGCGTCGAGCGATCGGTGTGAAACAAGAGATAATACGACACGCTGCCGCCGGTGTCTTTTCTCAAAATGAGCGGCCCCGTCCTGCCCTGCGCCAGAATCTCGTAAGCCAACTCTTCGTAGTCGCGGTCGCGGACGCCTTCGGCCGAAACAGGCCGCTCGGCGATCTGCACGTCGGTCAATAAGACATGCTGCAACAAAGGGGTGCTGCGCTGCCAATCGATGACCTGGGCCACCGAGTCGTCGATGTGCACGAGTTTGGCCAGATCGTCGGGCAGAATGCCCACGAAGACGAACGTGCCGGCCTCCAAATCGGCGTCGGCCTTGCGGTCGGTGATGACGAGATCGTAGCTGGCGGCCGTCGATTCGCCTGCGTCGGAGGGATACAAGAGCACATCTTTGAACCCTTTCAGCGCATGGCGAAACGACTCGAGCTCGACGGGGCAGAACACGGCCAGAGGCCGGCCCGCGGGCAAGTCGAGAAAGGCGACGTTGTCTGATTCGAGCGCGTCGAAGCCGTCGGGCTTAAGGCGCACTTCGAGCGTTCCGGGACCGGCCGCCTCGACCGGAAACACGATTCGCTGCGATTGGCCCGGCTCCAGGGAAATCAGCTCGTTGCCCAGCTCGTTGCCGTTCTGCGACAAAAACACCGCCGCCGAGACGGCGCCTTCTTCTTTGCCGGGCTGCCGCGGCGTTCCCTCGATGCGCGCGAACACGTCCCAGCGCGTGTCGCTGCGCCGGGCATTGAGCGCGGTGATGCCGATGTTCCTTCCGGCCGCGGGAAGCTGCTGGTAATTCAATTGAAACGGCAGCTCGAAGTCGACATTGGCGGGCACATTGCCGTCGGTATACAAGACGGCCGTTTCGATCGAGACGGTGCGGGCCATGGCCTGAGTCATGCGAAGCGCATCTTCGAGCCGGCTGGCGACCTGAGACACCTCGAGCTGATCGAGCGCATCCCGCAACACGCGCTGATTGTCGGTGAAATCGGTGACGCGCCGTGCGGTCGACGAGACGGTGATGAGGCACAACCTTTGATCGGGCAGCAAATTGTCGATCAGCTTTCGGACTTCCTGTTTGGCCAGATCGAGCCGCGACTGGCCCGTTTCGTCAACGGCGGCCATGCTGGCCGAGATGTCGACGAGAATGGGCAGGTACCTGGCCCGATCGGCCCCGCTGGGCCAGATGGGCTGCATCGCCGCCAGCACAAGGCACAAAAGCATCAGAATCTGCAATAGCAGCAGTAGATTGCGTTTGAATCGTTGAAAGGGCGAATTGACCCGCTGGTCGTTGAGCACGCTTCGCCACAAGGCCAGCGATGGAATTTCCAGCCGCGGACGCTTGAGCTTCAAAAAATAAAAAATCACCAGCGGCACGAGCAACAGGAACAGCCAGGCCCATTGATTGGCGAGAAACGGCCACCAGCTCATCGCGCCCACCCCTTTCGGCGGAACAGGTCGAACAGCACCCATTCCAAAGGATCGCGCGATGAAATCGACAGGAACCGCCCCGACCGCTGGCGGCACAAAAGCGCCAGCTCTTCTTCGAGCGCCCAGCGGTGTTCCTCGTAGATTCCCAAAAGGTCTCCGGCGGAGGAAACATCGATCGTGTGCCCCGATTCGCAATCGACCAGGCGAATATCTCCCGTGACTTCCGGATTGATTTCCGACGGCGCCAGAATCTGCACGGCGAACACCTCGAGCCCGGCGCTAAAGAGCATGTTGAGGGGCCGCTCCAGGTCGCCGAACGTCAGGAAGTCGGACAGCAACACGGCGATCCCGCGACCGCGATGGCGGCGCAAAACGGCTTCGACCGCCTGCTCGATGGGAAAGTCGCCGCCCCCTTCGAGCTTTTCGAGGAAATCAAACAATCGCCGGCGGCTGACGCGGCCGGTGCACGGCGCAAAGAGCAAGGGCTCGGTCCCCACGTGATTGCAAACATGAGCGCTGACCCGCTCGACGTTCATGAGCCCCATGAGGCCGATCGCCGCCGCCAGTTGCCGCGCCCGCTCGAACTTTCCGTCAAACTGCATCGACGCCGAACCGTCGATGATCGTCACCACGTGCATCTCTTCTTCGTGGCGGTAGAGCTTGACGTACGGTCGCTCCAGCCGCGCGAAGATGTTCCAGTCGACGTACCGCACGTCGTCGCCGGGAACATAGTCGCGATAGTCGGCGAATTCGGTGCTGGTGCCGCCCTTGCTGGCGTGGTGCTCGCCGCGGCTGCGATTGGTCATCCTGCGCCGCGGACAAAGCCGCATCTTCTCGAGCCTCGACAGCATGTCGTTCTCGAGCAGCGTGGTGAACCGCGCCTGGGTGCTTAGTATCTCCATGTCAACTTGACGCCTCCTCCCGCAGGCTGAGCAGGCATTCGCGGACAAGATCGGTGACGCGGACGTTTTCGGCCTGGCCGTCGTAATTGAGCAAGACGCGATGCTGCAAAACCTCTTCGGCGTAGTGCCGAACATCTTCGAACGCCACGTGGGCGCGGCCTTCGGCCAGCGCCCGGACGCGCGCCGCGCGGATCAGCGCCTGCGCCGCCCTCGGGCTGGCCCCCCACCGCACGTATTTTTTCACCTTTTCGATGGCAAACTCCGATGTGGGGTGAGTCGACAGCACCAGCCGCACCGCAAAATCGCGCAAAGGATCGGCGACGACGACTTTGTCGAGAACTCCCCGCAGCTCGATGATCCGCGGGCCGGAAAGGATCTTTTGAAGATCGGCAGCTTTTTTGAGGATCGTGCGGCTCACGACCTCGTTCATCTCGGCCCGTGACAGAAACGGCACCTCGACTTTGAACATGAAACGGTCGAGCTGCGCTTCGGGGAGCGGATACGTCCCTTCTTGTTCGATCGGGTTCTGCGTGGCCAGAACGAAGAACGGTTGCGTGAGGTGAAAGATCGTGCCACCGGTCGTCACCGAACCTTCCTGCATCGTTTCCAGCAGGGCCGATTGGGTTTTCGGCGATGCCCGGTTGATCTCATCGGCGAGCAAAAGCTGCGTGAAGATGGGGCCTTTACGGAACTCGAAACGGTAATGTCCCGCTTCGTCGCTGGTCATGATGTTCGTGCCCACGATGTCGGCCGGCATCAGATCGGGCGTGAATTGAATCCGCCGAAATTCGAGCTCCAGTACGCGCGAGAGGGCCTTGACCAGCTCGGTCTTCCCAAGCCCCGGGACCCCCTCGAGCAGCACGTTCCCTCCGCAAAAGATGGCCGTCAACGCGGCCTCGACGACGCGCGATTGACCCACGATCACGCGGCCCACGGCCTGGCGGACATTGGCAAATTCCTCCTTGAACTGATCGGCCTCGGCCTGCAACATCGCAGGGTCGATTGTCATGGGAATGGTGCTCATAAGAATTTCTTTCGTCGTAAAGGCCGGCTTGAAGGGCTATGTTGATTTTTAAAAGTTCGGATATTTCCTATCGCTCAGAATGCCGCTCACGGTTTGTCTTGCTGCCTTTTGCGTTTGAGTTGCAATAGCCGCTCGGTCGTCGTCGATTGATCGGCAGGCGGCCCCTGCGGCGGTTTCGGCGGGGCGCTGCCGGGGGGCCGCGGCGTCGACGAGCCTCCACGCGCCGACGGTTTCGCCAGCCGCCGCAGGGTTTCGGTGGGTAGCGGCGTCTCACTCCGCCGCGCTTGGAACTGCGAATCGACCGCCTGCTTCCGCTCCAAAAGCGCGCCCATCGTCTGCGTCGATGAGCCACGCTTGCGGCCGATTCCAAGCCAGCCCTTGATCACGTACCAGTCGAGCTGCACGCGGCGGACGGCCACGTCGAGGGGAACAAGGCACGCCAAAATCACCAAGAACCAGTCGAAAATCGGGCGCGAGCTGCGCTTGGGCTGGCGGTTCTTGTTGTAAATGTCGTCGGCCGTAGAGTCGGCATCGAGCCGCTCGCCATTCGTGCGTTTGTAAATGTCGTCGAGCACCAGCGGGTTCGACCGGAATCTCAGGTATTCGGGCGAATAGGGAATGATGAATCCCCCAAACGCGCGGTCGTCCTTGCGGTCGTCCCCCGCCGGAGAGGCGACGATGTGATAGCGGCCCTTGCCCCACAACGGGATCGAAGCCTGGTAGCGCCGCGGGCCGACCTGTTTGAGCGAAATCGTTTCGCTGCGGTCGCGCGGCCCCGAAACATGGGCGCTCACTTCCAAAAACGATTCCTGTTCGGCGAAATCCTCGACGACGATCACCCCTTCGTTTCCCGAAGTGTACGTCCACATCCGCAGCTTGCCCGTTTTCTGCACGCGCGAAATCTCGGTGACGAGCTGGTGGACGAACGCCGAGTATTTGTCCCACTCCAACCAGTCGGCGGCCCAGTTCGACGAAAGGTCTGAGGTGAAGGCGGCCGTCTTCCCCA
>Ga0070735_10001743_pt1 | contig 20456 bp, 20 predicted proteins | sample Coa_R1_FD_66443 | JGI IMG/M metagenome (GOLD analysis project Ga0070735, IMG submission 66443) | Surface soil microbial communities from Centralia Pennsylvania, which are recovering from an underground coalmine fire - Coalmine... | ecosystem: Environmental > Terrestrial > Soil > Unclassified ... | reverse complement strand
ATGCACGCTCTTCGTCATCGCGGCGATTGCATGGCTCGCGGGAAATTCCGCGGAGCAGCGCGCGAAAGCGTTTTGCTTTGCGTTCGGTGCGTGGGACATCGTGTACTATCTCGGCCTGTGGCAGCTGTCCGGATTCCCGACGTTCACCGATCCCGACGTGTTGTTTTTGATTCCGGTGCCGTGGGTCGCGCCGGTGTGGGCTGCGATGGCGTTCGCCGCCTCGCTCATGCTCATCGGTGTGCTCGGCGTGCAGCGGGAACGCGGCTTGCTTCTGGCCGCCGGGTTCGTGCTCGGTTGGCTGTCCTTCGTGTACGAAACGGCGTTTAGCGTACGCGCGTACCCGGTGTGGCTCTTCCTTATAGCTTTCGCGCTGGTCTTGGCGGCGGTGCTTGGGCCGCTTGGCCGCAGTTGGCAGAAATTCGGCCCTCGCGAGGTGCACGGCGGCCGCCTAGAATAGCGGCATGCGAGCGGCCTTGTTCGTCCTTATTAGCATTTCGGTGCTGCTGGCCGGCTGCCGCGGCGGAACGACCATCAACAACTACACCCTGACGCCGCCGACGCAAAACCCCGGCGGCTCGCCGCCGCCCAGCACCACGCCGGACCCGACGCCGACGCCGACGCCGACGCCGACGCCGACGCCGACGCCGTCGCCTTCACCCTCACCGACGCCGCATCACCACCACCACTAATACTCGCAGATCTCGGGCGAATAGGCTTGCGCGGTTGCGTGATTCTGCGTCCACCAGCTCTGCCACAGCTGCTTTGCGTGTGCGGGAGTGCTATGCCACGCATCGGTAATTTGGTGATGCGTAATCTCGGATAACGCGTTGTTTGAGGAACCCGGCTGCTCCGCATTCGGCAGTGTGAATAGATCGATGAGCAGCGGCACCGCTTCGAGCGATCCCGTTTCGCCGATTGCTTGAAAGGCGTCTGCGCGGTCCTGCGTCGTTTTAGCCCCCCGCGCTAGCCGGACGAGGAAGTCCAGGTCTTTTTTTCGTCCGAGTAATCCGATGCCGAGCACTGCTTGCTGCTGCACGTCGTGCACGGGATCGTGAACGAGTTTTTCCAGGAGCGGCAAGTACGCCTGGTCGCCCATCTGTGAAAGATATTCAACGGCCAACCAACGTTCGACCTGATACTCCGTCGGCGGCAGATCATTTGAAAGTCCCGCGGCGCGCCGCCCCAATATCGCGCGTGCCTGTGGCGTGTTCAGATGACGGAGCGCAAGCAAACCGAACTCGTAAGAATCCTGGCGATCTAGCCAAGCCGTAAAAGTCGGCTCCATGCCCGCGGCAGGATACGTTGCCAGTCCGTCGGCCAATGCGTAACGTTCGTTCATCGCCTCGGCATCGGCAACACGCTGAATGGCATCAAAGCGGCGCAGCGTCTCAATATCCGCGTGAGGCGGCAGCGAAGGCCTCGGCGCGACAAAAACCGCGCGCACTGCCAGCGATTTTTCGACGTCCAGCAACTTCTGCGCATCCGGGGGCGCCACGGTAAGCGTCGCGTTCATCGCTGCACTTTGTGATCGATCGAGCGGCGGCGGGTCCGTAGTTGACTCGTTACCGTATCGAATAGCGTCGTGAACGGCGACTGCATAATTTCCGGCAGCCGATAGTACGAAATTTCCTTTGAGCGTGTAGCGGCGCGTAACCGTTTGCCCGGGGGCGATGTCGAGCAGTTCCGTTTGGCAATCCTCCGCAGCGTGCGCGCAAGCGGCGTAGTTCGAACCTCGCCTTTGGGCTTCGGGTATGTCGATGTGCATCGGTGTCTCGAAGCAGTAGCTCACGCCCTCGTCGACAATGCCTTGCGTAGAGCGGTTTGTAATGTCAACCACAATCCAAGCCGGCTGGCCAAGGATGATGTGATCGGGTTCAACGCGGATATGAACGTCGAGCGCAGGGCTGCTCGGAACCGCCGCACCTAGGAGTACCGCCAACACTGACAAAGCATCGCATAGTATGCCGCGCACCCTCATGCATCACGGTTCCACGTGCGTTGCGGTCCTCCGCTACGCCAGAAACGCAGGGCGCGGGAACCGAAGGCGGTTTCCCAAACCACTAGTCCGCGGCGGCGGTAAAGAGCGTGCCGTTCTCCGCGTGACTTCGCTTACTGGCCCGTCCAATTGCGTCGCCCACAACTTCCTGCCGTACGAAACTGTTGAATTTGAGGCTAGGAATTTTCCCGAAGATTCGTGGATTCCGAGTCCGTGCGAGAGCCATCGGGACTTGTTTGCCGGTTATCCGGACCCGCCTGAACCCGTGTAGGGAAGTCACCTGTAGGCAAAATCATCGGAAATATGCGCTCGGAGTGCTGCCGAGTGCCTTTTGAAACATCACGGCGAACGAACTCGGGCTTTTGTAGCCGAGATCGAGCGCGACCGACGTCACGGGTTCGCCCGCCGCCAATCGCTCGAGCGATGCGAGCAGGCGTACTTGCTGGCGCCACTGTCCGAACGTCATGCGAAGGCTTTTCGCGAAATCCCGCTCCAGCGTTTTTGCGCTCATGCCGAAGCGCGCGCCCCATTGCGCGCTCGTGCGGCTCGAACCGGGATCCGACACCATTGCTTCGCACACCGCACGCAAACGCGGTTCTTCGGGCAGCGGCACGTGCAGCGGCTGCGATTTCAACGCGCGTAATTCATCGAAAATCACCGCTGCGAGCCGCGATTCGCGGTCCGTGTTCGTAACGCCGGTCTGAAGCGCAATAAGCTGCAAGATCAATTCGCGAAGCAGCGGCGGCACGGCGACGACCGCGTAGGTTTTGAGCGGCATGGGGCGCAGATCGGTGCCCACATACAGCGTGCGCATGCTCACGGAACCGATTGTGCGAATCGAATGTTCGCCGCCGGCAGGAACCCATAGCGCGCGATTTGGCGGCACCACCCACGCACCATCCGCGGTTTGCACATTCATCACTCCGCGCGCCGCGTAAATTAATTGGTGCGTCGTGTGCCGATGCGGATCGATTGTGACGCCGGCCGGATAGTCGAACGAAGCGCCGACGATTTGCCGCGCTCGACTTCCCTTTTCCTCAGCGGCTTACGCGCTCGTACGTTCCTTGAAATGCGATTCTCCACGTCTTGCCGTTGGTCGACTTCTGCCAGAGTTGCGTCATCCCGTTCGGACCTTCGCCTCGCAACACGAGCCGATTGATCTCAATCGTACCGTTCGGGCCGGTGCTCGTTCCATCATAAACGATCGACGCGCCTTCCGCGATGCCTTCAAAGACGTGCACCTTGCCGATGCTGTCGACGAAGAAGCGGTGCCAGCGTTTGTCCTCGGCGTTGTACGCATCGACGTTGATACCGGTTTGGTCCCCGCCTGTCCAATTTTCGACGATGGCGCAGCCGCCCGCCTCACGCCGTATTACGCTTGTCGCGCCGGATGGCACGCTAGGGTGGTCACGACGCGCGGTCCTTTCGAGCGCAAACCGCTCCCCAAGTGTGATAAAAGAGTAAGGGTTCTCCGTCCATGAACGGACGAAATCCGGTAACAGCGCCGCCGTACAGCTCGTCCATGAGCGCGCGGCGAACAGCCAGCTTATCCCGATCGCCGCGATCGATATGCGGCTGCCAATGATCGAAGTCGACGGCTACGTCGCGGCACGATTGTGCTTCCACGCGAAGGCCTGCATGGGCGAAGTCTTCAAGCAGTTCGCACAGCGGCAACATACGCGTGTGCGTTGAATCGACGGTCCGCTCGAGTTCGTTCTGGCGGGCGGCGACAGAAGAGTCGTCGTCCGCGAGCATGTCGACCGCAACGACCGCCCCGCCGAAGCGCGCAACGCGAGCCATTTCGCGCAGCACGGCGATGGGATCCAGAACGTGGTGCAGCGAGTAGCGCGTGACGACGAGATCGAACGACGTGTCCGCGAACGGCAACGCTTCGGCGGTTCCCTCGACAAAGGCGATATTGTGAATTCCTAATTCGGCGGCGCGCCGCTTTCCGAGTTCGAGCATCTTCGGGCTGATATCGACGGCCGTTACGTTTCGGACGTGCGGAGCGATCGCGCCGCCGAAGAGGCCGGTGCCCGCCGCGACGTCGAGAACCTCGAATCCGCTTTTGAGGGGAAGCTGCTCGACGACCCACCGCAACGGTTCGCTGATTTCGGCACACACCCACGAGGGGGCTTGGCGATCGAATTCTCGCCGAATTGCACTGTGCTGCTCTTGTTGCATTGTGTTGAGCATGTCCGGAGCTTAGCACCGTTAGCCGGACCGCGCGCTCGACGAACGGACAACTACTCTCGAAAAACGGTCAACGTAAGCCTATGTGCAAAAACCAGCTAGGATAAAAGCCTTATTTTTCGCCGCGCGCGCAGGAAGCGCAGCGAGCATGCGATAGCAGCGGCTATGCAACGATATGTGAAGATGGCTCCGGCCGCCGCTGTTTTCGGCATTGCGCTTGCGGCGTGCAGCGGCGGCGGGGGAACGCCGCCGGCACAGACGACCTCCAATCTGGCGCCCACGAATCGACACGCGCTGATCGAAAACGGCGCCGTCGTCCCGGGCGCTCATGCGCAAACGCCGCACGTTGTGGTCGGTACCGGCGTCGGCACGCAGGTCGCAAAGCCGGCGAACAACTTGCTGTACAACGGCGGCAAAGTCATGACGTTCCCGGCCATTGGCCTGGTGTATTGGGGATTCGGCGCGACCGGCGATCCGGACAACGAGATTCCGCGGTTGAACGACTTCATGGCGCATTTTCGCGCGTCGACCGCGATGAACGTCGTCACGCAATACTACGAAATTGCCGGCGGCCGCAAGTATTACGTGCCGAACTATCCGGCCATGTCGATTGCAATTTGGAAAGATGACACCGATCCGCTGCCGTCCTCACATCCGAGCGATAGAGACGTGCGCAACGAAGCGGTTGTCGCCAAGGAGCACTTCGGCTTCGGCTTGCCCGGCGTAGATAATTTGATCATCGTAGCATTGCCGCATGGTCTGCACGTGAACTACGCGGCGTGCGCGTATCACTCGTGGTATTTCGACGGTGCATCGACCACTACGTACACGAATCTGCCGTATCAGCCGGATTTCGGCGCGGGATGCGGCTCGTATTCGGTGAATCCCGGACCGATCGGCGTGTTGGACGGCGTCACGGAAACCGTGATTCACGAGGTTGCCGAGAGCATGACCGACCCGTACGGCACGGCTTGGCTCGACAAGTACGGCGAAGAGATCGGCGACAAATGCCAGCAGTTTGCGGCGAATCAAGAGTTCGACGGTAAGAACTTTCCCGTGCAGCCGCTGTGGAGCAACGCCACGGGTACCTGTGAATACTGAGTTCTAAGCGGCGCGTAATCGCGCGTTGGCTGTGTTGTACAATCCGGCGGCATCGTCGCTTCCGAGCGTTACGGTGCCGCCGCTCGTTTTGCGAAAGCCGCTCGGTTGCAGCGTCGCTCGCCGCATGCTATGATATGGTCATGTCTGACTACATTACAGACCAGATGAGGTCAGAACGGCTCGAACGCCTCGATTTGGAATCGTGGAAGTTCACCGACGCGAAGGCGAAACTCAGCAGCCTCATGCAGCGCGCGCTTGAGGGCCGCCCGCAGCGCATCGTGCGCGGAGGGCGGGAATCCGTCGTCGTTATCTCAGAGGCGCAGTATAGAGAAACGGCGGCTCCACGGCGCAATTTGGTAGATTTGTTTTCCGCATTGCGCGGCAGCGGCATAGAGCTCGAGCGCGACCGAGATTTCGGGCGCGAAACGACGTTGTGAAAGGATTCCTCGTCGACACATGTGCCGTTTTTGAATTCACGAAGCAGTCGCCGAACTTGGGCTTGGTGAGCTGGCTTGCTCGTGTCGATTCTTCGATCGTCTATCTAAGCGCAATATCGATCGGCGAGCTGCGGTACGGAATCTCGGTTCTCACAAATCATAAGCGGCGGAGTGCCCTCGAACGCTGGCTCCGCGCGGACGTTTTGGCGGAATTCAACGGCCGTATTCTTTCGTTTAACGGTGACGTTGCCGAACGGTGGGGGCGTTTGCGAGCCGACGCGCGCAAGCGCGGAACGCCGCTTCCGGTTATCGACGCCATGATCGCTGCGACCGCAGCGCACTATAACCTGGGTGTCGTGACGCGCAATGAAAGTGACTTCGAGCAAATGGGGATAGACGTTATAAATCCCTGGTCTTGAACGTGAACCCAAAAACGCTGACGTCGCGTAACCTGGTTCCGCTGCTGCTCGGGTTAACGCTCAATCCGATAAATTCGTCAATTATTGCGACGGCATTGGTGCCGATCGGCGACGCGTTTCATGCAACGGCGGCCCAAACCGCATGGCTAATTGCGGCTTTATATCTTGCGACGTCCATCGGCCAGCCGCTGATGGGACGGCTTGCGGACATTTACGGTGCCATTCCGATTTTTTACGCGGGTCTTGTGCTGACGACGCTGGCGGGAATCGGCGGGTCGCTTTCGCCGACATTGAACGCGCTGATTGCTTGGCGCGTCGTGTTAGGGCTGGGAACGTCGGCTGCTTATCCGGCTGCGATGATTTTGCTGCGCCGCTTTGCGGCGGATCGAGCCGGGCGCTTACGTCCGAGCGCCTTGAGCGCGGTGACAATCGCCGGTCAAGTGAGCATTGTCGTCGGTCCCACGCTGGGCGGGTTACTGGTGCTCTACGGCGGATGGCGCACGACGATCATCGCGGTCGTCCCGGTGGCGCTTTGCGCCGGCATTCTCGGTGCGTTTTGGCTGCCGCGCGCAACGACGCCGCGCGGAAACGTGCGCGATTCTCTGCGCGAAATCGATTTCGCGGGCATTGCGGCGTTCGCTGCAGCGCTCACGCTGCTGCTGGTCGTTCTGCTGCATCCCCGCTCGGTTTCACCATACGTCATTGCGGCATCCGCTGCGTGTTTTGTGCTATGGTACATCATCGAACAACACAGCCGCGCACCGTTCATCGACGTGCGCATGCTTGCGGCAAATCTACGGCTGGTTGCGATCTATGCGCGGTTCGTGGGCATCTACACCGTGTTCTACTCGGTGTTCTACGGTTTTCCGCAGTGGCTCGAAGACGCGCATCACGCAACTCCCGCGCAAGCCGGGCTTCTGATGCTGCCGACCTCGCTCGTCGCGATCGCGTGTGCGATGGTGGGCTCGCGTTGGAAGCCGCGCATGGCGCTGCTAATTGGTTGCGCAGGTGCGCTCGGCGGTTCGGTCATGCTGTTCCTGTTGCATGCGCAATCGACGGCGTATGCCATACTCGCCGTGAGTGCCGTATTCGGTATTCCCAACGGCATGAACCCGGTGTCGGAACAGGCGACGCTTGCGCTGCATGCTCATCCGGCGCAGATGGGTGTGGCATCGGGTCTGTTGCGCACGGCCGGATATATCGGCGCGATGATTGCCTCGAGCATTATCGCGATCACGTTCGGCGGCGGCATCGCGGGCGATCATCCGCTGCATCTGCTCGCAGCGATTCTCGTAGCGATCTCCGGCGTGCTCGTGCTCGTGGCCGGAATGCGCGTCGTGCGTGCAGCTACTGCGTCGTGAACGTTCCGAGGGTGGTCATTTGCGGCGCCGGCGGATGATTCGGATCGTAGCAGCCTGAAGCGGGAAGCGGCACAATCACTTGATACGTCGTTTTCGGCTGTAATTTCGGTACGACGTACCCGGCTTTAGACGCAGCCGACGTGGAATCGGACCGAAGCGGGCTGGGAGCCGTCGCTTCCTGCAGCGTTGGAACGGCGGTCACGCCGGCAATCGCAAGCGATACCGGTGATTCTGAATGGCTAAGCAGCAACGTGAAGCCGCCATCGGGTACGTTCGTCGCTCCTTTCGCGGGATAGACCATCTTTGCGGGCGAGACTGCCATCACGCAGATGTTCGCCACGAGCGTCACGGATGCTATTAGAATACTCATTGACATGCTCCACCTCGATACCGTAAACTCCTATTAGGAAACTAATAGTCGCGCGAGCGGGAGGTTGAATGCCTCGTAAAAAGTCGCCGATCCTTACGGATCACGAGTTGCGCCTCATGGAAGTGCTGTGGAGACGTAAACGGGCGACGGTCGCGGACGTCGTCGAACAGCTGCCGCCCCCGCCGCTGGCGTACAGCACCGTTTTGACGACCATGCGCACCCTCGAGCAAAAAGGCTACATCACGCACGTAGAAGAGGGACGCGCCTACGTTTACGCGCCCGCTATCGAACGGAACGATGCGGCCAAATCCGCGGTGCACCATCTGCTGGATCGCTTTTTCGGGAACTCGCCCGGCGCCCTTGCCGTCACATTACTCGATGAGACGCCGCTGAGCGACCATGACGTCGTGCAAATTCAGCGCGCGCTCACACGCAAGCGGAAGGCAAGCAAATAATACTCGAACTGCTTCGCTTATCGCATGGTTCATCGGGCGCCAGGTGACCAACGCGCGAGAAGCCGCATGTGACGACTTGGCCGTGCGTGCCACCGGAGACGAACAACCGTACGCGATGTGCTTGGCGCGGTATGGCCGTCGCGCAAGAGCACGCACCGCTTGCTACACCCAGCGCTATCGGTTCGCGTCACGCGCTGGTCGGCCGCATCGAACGGCTGATGAACCGTGATCGTTTTTGCCGCTATGACGCTTGCGCTGCAGGCGATGTCGGCCGCCGCCGCACCCGCACCATCGACCGCCCAATCTTTACCGCCTTCGCTGCGCGCACTCGTTACGGCGTACAACGGCAACGCGGGTTGCAGGAACCCCGATGAGGACGCGATGGTGAAGTTTCAGGCGCAGCCGAACGTGCCCAACGGTACCTCGTTCAACGGCCAATAGAGCTACGTCGACTTCGCGTAGTTGCTGGCTCCGAACCAATCGACGACGACAACCGGTTCATCACCGACGACCCAAGCGTCGTGTCCCTGCGGAAGCGACGTCACGTCGCCAGGACCGGCGATGAATTCGGTGCCGTCGTCCATGCGAATACTCAGCCTTCCCGAAACGTGATACTGGAAGTGCGGCGCCTCACAGCTCGCCGTGCCGGCGATAGGTTTGACGTCGTTCGACCACCGCCATCCAGGCTGCAAAATCAAGCGGCCGATCTTGGCATCGCCGATGTCGACGAGCTCTGCTCGGCCGTTTGGAAATTCGCGAACCTCATCCGCTGTTTCGAAGGTTTTGTGCTCCGTCCGTTGCTGCACGTTAGGCATAGGGGTCTCCTTTCGAGGAGCTCAGGGAGCTTGAACCTCACCCGCGTGCATGATATTCTACCTACTAGTAGATAGAATATCAAGTGGCAAGCGAGTCAGAAAGTTCGAGCCGGATTCTGGGCGTCGCGGAGGAACTCGCGCAGCGCCGTGGGTTCAACGGCTTCAGCTACGGCGATATTGCAGAGCGGCTCTCGATCACGAAAGCGAGCCTGCATTATCATTTTCCGTCGAAGGCGGATCTCGGCCAAGCACTCATAGCGCGTTATCGCCAAAGCTTTGACGCAGCACTTCACGCGATCGTTCGAGAATCGCCCGACGCTCGCCGGCGGCTGCGTCGCTACGCGGACTTGTACTGCAACGTTCTCGTCGACGACCGCATGTGCTTATGCGGCATGTTCGCCGCTGAATATTCGACGCTTCCCGAGACGATGCAAACCGACCTGAAGGCCTTCTTCGATGCAAACGAACGTTGGCTTTCGCGGGTGCTCGACGCCGGCCGGCGCGACGGAACGCTGGCGTTTCATGGAACACCGAAGGAACGCGCGCACTTGCTCCTGGGCACGCTCGAGGGAGCGATGCTCGTGGCACGCGCTTATGACGGCGTAAAACGCTTTCGGACCGTCGCACGACGCGCACTCGCCGACATCGCGGCGCCCTAAAACTCCGTCCCCTCCAAGCCTGCTCCAAACTTTCTTTAGTACGATGGCGATGGTTCCATAGGAGGACGATAATGCAACGTTCCGTCGTGGCGGAGATCTTCGGCTACTTGGTCTGCCTTCTCACCGTCTTCATTTTCTTTCACAGCATCGCCGGCATCGTAAACGGCGCCTTCGGCATCGCGCATCCGGCGCCGCACATACTGGTCAGCCGCATGCCGGGGCCGGGTCCCGGCCCCGGCATGCATGGATTCATGTGGCAAGGTCACGGCCAAATGCACGCGACGACGGTGCGCGCGCACGCGTTTGGAGTCGCGGGCGGGTTGCGTACGCTCGTCGTGTCAATCGTGCTGCTCATTGCCTCAGTGCTTGTGTTCCAACGCACGTTTACGTGGCTGAACCCGCGAGCGAATACAGTTGTTTGAAAAGCGGCTCCGCGGCTTCAGCCGGAGACCTGAACGCGACGTTGAAACGATTGAAACTGTTGATCACGGTGATCGCCAGCGTTAGAAAAACCAGTTCACGGTCGTTGAAATGTGCGCGCATTTTCGCGAGCAGCTCGTCTGACGGACGATGATCGGCGATTAGCGTCAACGCTTCGGTCCATTCGAGCGCTGCCCGCTCGCGATCACTGTACCAATGCGCGTCGCGCCAACCGGCGACGCCCGAGATTCGCTTACCGTCTTCGCTCGCTGCCTCGGCTTCCATCGAATGGAGCACAAGGCAGAACGCGCAACCGTTGATTTGTGAGGCGCGCAGCTGAACGAGCGTCAGCAGTTTCGGCTCGAGGCCCGAGCCGTGCGCGAGCTTTCCCGCCTGTTGAAGCGGGCGAAGCGCCTCCGGAGCGACGGAATAATAATCGAAAGAGTCGGTGGTCATTGTCCAAAGTACCTTTCACTGTGGTTCTGCATAGAAGGGCTACGTCACTATGACGGAGCGGCCCCGCAGAATGCGACAAGTTTCTCGCGCCATGTCGATTTTCGTATCTCGTCTTCGTCTTATAGACGTACAAATGAGAAAGTAAGACGAGGACAAAGTCATGAACGGACTTAAGGTGTTTAGAAATCTGCGCGACGCAATTAACGCTGGTTATCAAGTCTACGATCGGATGGCCGACGGCTACTTGGTTCGTACTCGAACCTCCGGCGGTTGGGCGCTCGCCATCGTCCAGCTCACGGCGCCGCGATAGCAACCCGGCGCCCGAGCCGTTAGCTGGCCGACTGGTTGTTGCTTGTGCTCCAAAGGGCGAAGGCAATGCGATCCGGTGACATCATGAATGAAATACCCGCGCAGCCCAGCACGCGAGTTGCCCTGGGCGGTCGGCGAGTTGGACGAATCGGTCGATTCTAATGCGAGAGGGCTGCTAGGTCGGCTCGGACGGCCTGCGTGACGTTCGCTCCCGGATGCTCGCGCTGCACGCGGTCCGCGTCGCGGTTGATTTGCGAAACGATCTCGTCGTAGAGTTGCTCGCGGTCCGTTTGCAGCGTCGCAATCTCGTTCAGCGTGCTGCGCGTTGCCGCCGTGTCGTTCTCGCGAAGCGTTGTGAAGTGTTTGCTCAGGTCCGCGCCGGCCTGCGTAAACGCAGCAGGATCCGCGGGCCTCGTGCTCAGCAGCGTATCGAGCTGCGCGCGCATGCTGGTCGCGGGAGCGCTCGGCGGCGGTGCGGACGCGCCGAAGCGCAGGCGCGACGAACTCGCCATTTGCGCGTCGTACACGCGCTGACGGGCCGCGAGGTTCGCGGCCGTGCGGTTCTGCAAGTCGACGCGCGTACGTGCGACGTCGGAAGCGGCTCGCTGCTCGAGCGGCGGCAGAAATGCTGCAAGCGTTTCGCGATCTTTTCGGCGCTGCGCATTGACAATCGCGTCTTCGTGCGCTTGAATCGCGGCGAGCTGGGCATGAATGCGCGCGCTTCGCGCGGGATCCAAGTGAAGCGTTTGCAGTTTGGTGCGCAGCGGCAGGCGCTTATTGGCGTCAGCCTTCGCCAAGTCGAGCGCGAGCGTTGAGGTTTTCTCGTACAGTTCCTGCGCTCGCGAATCGTAAGCTTGTCTTACGCGTGCCTGTACGCCGCGAACGTAATTCGCGAACGCCGCATTCTGCTGCGTGAGGAGCGCGGTACGGTAGTGTGCGAGGTCTTGCCGAGCTCTCGAACGCAGCTCCGCCGCTTGCGCTTGGTACGCGCGCTGCACGTCGCCGCGGACGGTGCCCTCGCTCGGCGCTTGGATGGTCGCAGAGGCGTTCAACGTACTTGCGTTTGGCGACGGCATGGCGGCAATGTGGCGCGAACGGGCAGCTGCCGCGTCGAGATTCGCACGCACGGCTTGCTGTGCGTTGGCGAACGCCGCGTCCTTCTGAGCGAACTCGCGAACGTGCAGCGTTGCGCGCAGCACCGAGATTTGCCGGTCGTATTGCGCGAGCGCGCCGTAAAGCGGATGGACGCGCACCAGCGCGTTCAGGTCGAGCGAAGGTCCGGTAGACGCAGCTTGCGCCGCGCAGCCGGCCAAGAAGAGCACGAGAGCGATTGCAGCACGCATTTGCATCAGTGGAACCTGTGCTGATAGGTGAGTGAAACGCCGTTCGTACCCGACAAGCCCATCAGCGTGGAGTCGTTGCCGAGTGAATTGAAGTTGAACGGGTTGTTGTTCTGCGTCAGGAAGCCGGTGAGCGGCGGATCCTGCACGCTGTAGAACATCAGGTCGAACGCAGTCGACTCACCGTGATGTGCCTGAATGCTCAGCGACGATTGCTTCGGCGTACCGAGGTTTTGCGCGAATTGCGCGGTGATGTGTTTGCCGAATGCCTTGGCCGCGCTTATGCCGAAGCCGCTGGTAAAGTCATCGCTGAGCTGCAGGTTCTGCAAGCCGAGCGCTTGACCAAGACCCACGTTGAGCGGTTCGAGGATGCTGCGGGTGAAGAACGAGTTGAGCTGACCGAGCGCCATGTTCTGCACGGCTCCGCCCACTGTAAAGCCCCCGGTGGCGTTGGTCGCTGCGACGCCGTTCACGGCGCCAAGACTCTGCAAGCCCGCGAGCAGGCCGAGAATCTGCGTGCGGTCATACGTCGGATCGCTTTGCAGATTCAGTTGCATCGAGTTCGGCGCGAGGCCGGTCACTTGCAGTTGAATGTACGTGAGCGGATTGCTGACTTGCGTGTCGGCGATAGCGTCGACGTACGGCCAGAATCCCTGCGTAGGACTGAATGACGCGATGGCGCGCCGGATATTGAACTGCCGCAAAAAATTCACGGTTCCACCCGTTGATGCGACGCGTCCTTTCAGCGCCGGAGATTTGAGCGTTCCGCTGACATTGACGTCGCCTTCCACGCCGAGGTCGACGTTCGGACTCTGAACGCGCACGTCGTGGCCGGCCGTTGCCGTCATGTTGAACGCGAGGTTCAGCGGCGACTGCTTCTGCGTCTTCGGCGCGTGCGGGTTCCAGAACGCTGTGAGCGGAACGCGCGCGCTAGGTACGTCGACCGTTCCGGCGATCGTCGGCAGACCTCCGGCCGTTCGGTACGCGTGAATGTTCGCGTTGAATTTGCCGCGGAAGTACGTTGGATTGTTTACTTGCGCGTTGTTCGCGACGATGTTGGAGTCAAATGTGGCTGCGCGCATGTCACGCAGCGAGGGAGCCGACGCCGTCGCATTCATTGCGAACGTTCCGCCGCCGACGTTCGCGTGCACGTTGTTCAGCGCCACTTGCGTGCCGTTGAACGCAATCTGACCGTTCAGGTTGCTGATTGGGTTTTGGTCCATCGGCCCGACGTAGTAGCCCTTTTGCAGGGCGAACCCGCCGCCGAGCGCCGGCGCTTTCATGCTGCCCGCCACGTGCATGGTTCCGTTGAGCAAGCCGGCAACTTTCGAACCTTCCGGCATCAACGCGGTGAAATCAGCGAGATCGACCGCGTTTGCGGCAATCGTCAGCGCGATTGGGTCGACGGCGCCCTTAGGTGTGTGCAGCGGCGCCTCGCCGGTCGCGGTGACGGTGCCCTTGTGCAGCGTAACGACCCCGCGCGTCAGCGCGACGCGCTGCCGCGTGACGTTGATGGCCGCTTCGACCTTCGGCACGACGAGTTTTGCATATTTCAACTGCGCGAGGGTGAGATTGTCGTCGACGTTGGGTGCGCTCGCCGTTCCGTTCACGCGCATCGTCGTATCGAGCACGCCGGCGATTGCGTTCGGTTTGCCGCTCACAGTTTCCACGAGTTTACCGACGTCCGTGCTGGTGCCGCGCACGGTGAGGTCGAGGGGATCGCTGCGGTGCAATCCGAACGTGCCCGAACCCTCCGCGACGAAATACGGGATTTGAACGACGGCTTGCGTGATGCGCCCGCGCCCGTTGTTTGCCGTGGCCGCGATCTGCGCGCGCTGGACGTGGACTTTTCCGAAGACACCGTCGCGCATATTCGCATTCGCGTTCATCGCTACGTCGGGGTAGTGGCCGCGCAGCGTCGCATCGGCGTCGATGTAGCCCGCTACCGGCGTCGTGTAGCCGAAGAGCGGCAGCCACGAACCGAGATCCAGATTGCGCACGCTCGCGTTCAAATTCATGGCTTCGGCCTTCGGCTCGACCGTGCCCTTGATATGCGCGGTGCCGTGCGCGCTGTCGACGTATGCTACGACCGAAGTGCTGCGTCCGCTGGTGTTCCAATCGGCGACGGTGCGTCCGATATCGAAGCGGCGAAAGCGCACGCCTTGCAGATTGACGTTGCCGCTGCTCGCGAGTGTGAAGGGCGTCATCGCGACACTCAGCGCAAGGCTCCCGCTCCCGCCGAGTGTGTCGCCGGTATCGAAGTAGTCGTTGAAGTCCGCAAGGTCGGTGTGCGGCGCATCGATCGTCGCTTGCATCGATCCGGGGGCGATCGCAGCGTTGAATGCGAGTGCGGTCGATCCCACCTGGACGGAACCGTTGTTCACGCGCATATCGCTGGGCGTTCCCGCGATGTTCGCGTGCAAGCTGCGGAACGCAAGTCCGTGCAGGTTGCCTTCCGGCGCGTCCAGCGTACCGGTGATGTCCGGAGACCTACCCGTACCGGTGACGTGCACGTTTGCATCGACGCTGCCTTGGAACGGCGCGTAGGAAACAAGACCGCTCGCGCTCGCATTCAGATCGTAATGCGGCCAGACGGTGCCGTCGGCGGCAACGAGTGCGGGTCCGGCGTCGATCATCGCGTCACTGACGCTGGCCACGCCGCCGTTGTATGCGATGGTGGATGCACCGGCGATGGGATAATTGCGATAACGCGCGCCGGTGAGCAGCACGGCGCCGCTCGCATCGGGCGAATGCAAGGAGCCGCGTGCGGTCGCAGCGGCGTTTGCGTAGCCGCCCTCAATCGGAAATTGCGAGAGTGAAAAAGCGAGTTGACCGCTGCTGCTGCCGATGTTGCCCGAGGCAACTGCGTCGCCGCTGCGTGCAACACGAGCATGCGCCGCGTACACGTCGATGCTCGATTGTCGCATACCGATCGTCGCGCTCAAGCCTTCGATCGGGATGCCGCGGACGTCGGCGTTGATGAAGTGCGCGTTGTGAACTTGCGCTACCGCGCGGCCGCCGTCGTAGACGAGCGCGATCGGTGCGTTCACGACGCCGTGCGCGGGAAGATTGCCGGCGATGCTCGATATTTGCGCGAGCGATCCGGTATAGAGACCTTCGAGCGCGACATGATCGGTACCAGTAATGCTGCCGCGCGTGTGCACACTGCCGAAGTTCCCGCCGGCGTCGAGCGAAGCGACGCGCACGTTCCCCGGAGTTCCGCCGAAGCGCGCGTCGGCACGTGAAATGTCGATTTTGCCGTAGCGCGCATCCGCAATTGAAACGCTGCCGAGCAGCCCAAGCGCGTCGCCTTGGCGAGAAGCGAAGATGTTCCCGTTCACCGTTCCGGTGAGCGGCGGCAGCGGCTTGACGTTCAGCCCGGGCAGCACGGCAGCGGCTGCGGGATGAATTGCCAGGTCGCGCGCCCGCACGAGCGCGTCCATCGTGTCATGCGGATGGTCGAGAGCGATCTTTGCATCGAGCGACGGGGCGTGCAGTCTGACGCTGCCGACACCGCTGCTGGCGACTGCGAACGTGCCGGCGAGATCCCCCGACGGACCGGTGCCTTCGAGCACGCCGTGCGTGTCGATGTGTTTCAAATCATCGGCGGTCGCGAGAATCGTGCCGTCAAGCAACATGCCGGGAACGATCGCCGGCGCATACGGCAGCTCGTCGGACGGGCCTTTCAGATTCGCGACGGCTTCGATAGCATTCGGTTCCTTCACGAGCGCCATGCGCCCGCGCGCACCGAGTGTGAAACGGCCGTACTGCAAGCCGAAGTTCAGAATCGAGGCGGTTTTGCCGTCGAAGGCCAGCATGCCGTTCGGATTACGCAGCGGCATCGCGCGGTAATCGATTTCCGCAGCGTGTGTGAGAATGAGCGCAAGCGGCGCGCGCACCGAGCCTTCGACGAGCATCGCCAAGTCGATGTGTCCGCGCAGCGGCAAGCGCGCCGCCGCCGTCGTGAGCTTCTCGAGGCGAGCGACGTCGCCGTTTGCACGAACCACCATGCGGAAGTTCGGATGCGAGAGATCGTAGATGGCGCCGGAAAGACGGATCGGCGCGCCGGCGATGGTTGCGTCGATGTGCGGCGTCGTAAGGCCGGCGCTCGTGACGTCGAGCGGGCCGTGCACGTCTTCAATCGGCGCGCTCACGCCTTGCATGCTCACGCGTCCGCCGCGCAGATACGCGCTGGCGGCAATCTTTCCGTAGTAACGTGCGTCGAGATTGTCCAAGTAGCCGGCCCGCATGCGAAGCTGCGCATTGTTGAGAGCGTAGTTGATGAGCTGCGGAAGCGGTATGTGCGCGGCCGTCCACCGCTGGTAGTTGAAACCCACCGTGTTGTCGATGGTGCCGTGGCCGTTGATAGGGTAGCGCGCGCTGCCGTCGTCGTACGCCATCGACGCGACATAGTGTGTGCGCGCCGCGCTATTGACTTCTGCAGCAAGGTTGACGTCCGCGATCGTGAGGTGACGCGCCGCGGGGTCCACCCGGGTATCGTCGATGACCGCGAGGGATCCGTTGACGACGCGCATCGTGAAATTCAGCGGCGTGCCGCCGGGCTTTGACGGACCGGCTTTGGGGAGCTTCGGCAAGTTGTAGGTGCCGTCGGGGTTGTGGACGACCGTTATGCGCGGCTCGTAGACCGTTATCGCGTGCAAACCGTAGCGGTGCGCGCTGTGGCTGCCCGGCAGAAGATCGTGCAGATTGTACGAGACGTCGACGCGCGGCAGATGGGCCAGCCGTTCGCCGTGGGCGCTGACGTTCACGTCGGTCAGCACGCCGCGGCCGCCGCCCACCGAGAGGGTTCCGATGGAAACGCTGGTGCCTGTGGCCCCGCCCAGACCTTTTGCAAGCGCGAATTTCGCAATGGGAATGCGAGCCGCATAGACGATTACGATAACCGCCGCGATCACGAGAATCGCGATGAGCGCCCGCCTGCTTCGTCCACGTTTCATGTGGACGTTATGCCCCGGTTTAGTGGGATTAACTTACGTGCGCAGGCGTTCCCGAAGCGCTGGGCTGGGCACTCGGACCTTGTCGGCCAGCCGAAGCAGCCTCAGCAAACGGATCGTCAGCCACGTCAAATCGAACTCGTACCACGTCATGCCGTGGCGCGCCGAGTACGGAAACGCATGATGGTTGTTGTGCCAGCCTTCGCCGAATGAAATCAGCGCGACCCACCAGGAATTCGTCGAACGATCCGTGGTTTTGTAGGAGCGATAGCCGAACATGTGCGTGGCGCTGTTCACCAGCCACGTGGAGTGATACGCGAAGACGAGCCGTCCGAAAATCGCCCAAATCACGAAAGGCCAGCCGCCGACAGCGAAAAGCAAACCCGCGAGCGCGATCTGCATCGGCACGTGAATGCGATGAAGGACGCGATAGAAGGGCTCGCTCCAGAGGTCGGGGCAGTAGCGGCGGAATTCGTCGGGCGTGCGCGGGATGTTCGGGTTTGCTTTGAAGAGCCAGGCAACGTGCGCCCAACTGAACCCTAGGCGAGTGCTGTGCGGATCGCCTTGCTGGTCGGAGTTGGCATGGTGCACGCGGTGCGTTGCAACCCATGAAATCGGATCGCCCTGAAATGCGAGCGCGCCCAAAATCGCGAACGCGTACTCCACCGGTTTGCGTAAGCGCACGCTTCGATGTGCAAGCGTGCGGTGGTAGCAGAGCGTAATGCCCCAAGCACCGGTCGCGTACGCGAAGATGGCTGCGGTGATCACCGCCCACCACGAAAAGAAGACGGGAACGAATACGCCGATCGCGCAGACGTGGATCAGCAATAAACCGATCCCATTGGGCCAGTTGGGTCGAGCATCACGCATTATGGGACGATTCCCCGCAGGTTGTAGAGTAAAACGTGGGCGGTCTGGAGTTTGCAAAATCGCCCGGCACCGCGAACGGTACCGGGCGATTTTGCTGCTGCACCCTAGGAGAATCCTTCGATGTTAGACGTTAAACAAAGCCGGCGCGGATTGCGTACACGGCGACTTGGGTGCGCGCGGTCAGGCCCATCTTCGCAAGGATGTGCGAGATATGGTTCTTGACGGTCTTGTCGCTGAGCGCGAGCCGGGTGCTGATTTCCTTGTTCGAGAGCCCTTCAGCCACCAAACCCACGACCTGCAGCTCCCGCTCGGACAGCGAGGCCAACGCGTCGCGCTCCGAGGGAGTAGGAATCGCGCGCAGATGGCGCTGGTCGCCGAGCGGCGGAAGGAACGCAAGTTGCCGCACGGACTGCAGCACCTCGTTCAATGTCAGGTCTCGCAGCGTTTCGAGCGCGCACACCTGGTAATCCCGGTCCGGCGAGCCGGCGATGCCATCGGCGTCTTCGTCGACGATGACGAGGTCGGGGCGCAACTCCGCAATCGGCGCAGTGCCGATGGAGGCTGCTTCACCCAAGACGTCGATCCGCTCGTCCAGCTGCAGCAACTTGCTGAGTGTGCGGGTGATGATAGGGTCTTTGCCGACGACCAAAACGCGGGCCGCGGCGGTTTCTTGCGGTACCAGTGCCATCCCAGGTCTCCCCAAATGAGCGTTGTAAACGGCTCTGCGCCCCGCTCGGAAAGCCGGTTCCCGGCGGAGGCATGGAAGCAGTGTATCTAGATCAATTTTCATGGGTCTTACGAACCATATGAAACTGCTTACATTTCGCTTACACGCTTAGCCCGCCGACGGAAGTCTTAATAGGGGGTAACGTCGTACTACCTTACATGGCCATCGCTTCCGGCGGGCTCCATGAGATCCGGCGAGTTTCCTTGCTGGAACGTTTGGAGCGCGTCGAGCCTCATATCCTCGCCCTTATTGCACCCGCGGGCTTCGGAAAGAGCACGCTGGCTCGTCAGCTCATTAGTGGACGGCGTGGCACGGCGGTTTGTGATGCCGCCGGCATCTTGGACGATCTGGACCTCGCCCGGCGGCTGGTGCCGGCGCTGGCTTTGGAGACGCCTTCACGGACTCAGACGCTCACCCAGCGCGAATTGATGCTGGGCGATGGTGGTACCAGCGTCGCCGAACGCGTCAATTTGGCGCTCGAGGCATGGAAGACGGCCGTTTCCCCCGGCACGACGTTCGTTTTTGAAAATGCGGAGCACATCGCACGAAATGCCGCCGCCCGCGAATTCTTTGCGCGACTACTTACGCACCGGCCCGAAGGGCGCAACATCGTCATCTGCTCGCGCGAGAGCCTGCGCGTACATCTGACGCGTTTCGCTCCGCCGCACGAGATCCTCACCCTGCGGGCGGAAGACCTGGCGTTCGATCGCAGCGAACTAGCGACGCTGTTTCGCGGTCATGCCGACGACCCGGTACTGCTCTCGCGCATTCTGCAGCTCTCGCAGGGCTGGCCGATAGCCGTCTTCCTTTTAAAACGTTTTGCGAACGAGGGGCGCATCGAGACGCTGCTTGAGTCGCTCGACGACGTCGCGTTTGAGGAACTTCACGACTATTTGGCCGATCAGGTGCTGGCGTCGCTCGACCCCGGGCTCGTGCAGGCGCTGTTCGTGTGCGCGTGCATCCCGAACGCGAAGATCGAAGACTTGCAGGCCGGGCTCGACGATGCTGCCGCGGTGCGGGCGCTCGCGGATTTCTCCAAGGAGTCGCCGTTCCTCACGCGCACGGCCGACGGCGTGCTGCACATTCATCCGCTCCTTGGTTCGCTGCTGCTCGAACACCACGAAGATCGACGAAGCGAAGTGCTCTCGCATACTGCGGAAGCGCATGCGGCGGAGAAACGCTTTCAGCGTGCTGCAGAACTGCACTTGGCTCGTGGCGATCAAGCCGCTGCGGCGCACGCACTCGGCCAGCACGAAGTAATTCGCGACCACGCGCCTTCCATGCAATACGCGCGCATTCTGGCGTCTTTGGATCATTCGCTGGTGCAGCGGTATCCCCGCCTGTGGGCGGTGACTGCGTTGCTGCGCATCTACTGCATTGACACCGAAGAGTTGCTCGACGAGGCGGAATCGCTCTGGCGCACGCTCTCACCGGACGTAACGCCGCTCGAACGCTACTACATTTTGGTGTTCCGCATTCTGCTCATGAGTTACATCGGTCTGTTGGAAGAAGCCGAAGAGATGCTCGAACGCTTCGCGGCCGAAAACGGCATCGGCGAGGAGCCGAAAAACTA
>Ga0070735_10001742_pt1 | contig 20464 bp, 34 predicted proteins | sample Coa_R1_FD_66443 | JGI IMG/M metagenome (GOLD analysis project Ga0070735, IMG submission 66443) | Surface soil microbial communities from Centralia Pennsylvania, which are recovering from an underground coalmine fire - Coalmine... | ecosystem: Environmental > Terrestrial > Soil > Unclassified ... | reverse complement strand
GGCGACAAGGTTCCGGTGGTACGGTTGTCGGCCCTGGGAGCTTTGAACGGGGAAGCGAAGTGGGAAAAGCAGATTGATGAGCTGATGAAGGCGGTGGACGAGTATGTTCCGCAGCCGGCTCGCGAACTGGACAAGCCATTCCTGATGCCGATCGAAGATATTTTCTCGATCTCGGGCCGCGGCACGGTGGTGACGGGCCGAATCGAGCGCGGCAAGGTGAAGGTGGGCGAAGAAGTGGAAATCGTCGGCTTCCGCGAAACCCGGAAAACGGTGGTGACGGGCGTCGAGATGTTCAAGAAGCAGCTGGATGAAGGCATGGCGGGCGACAATGCCGGCTTGCTGCTGCGCGGCATCGGCAAAGACGATGTGGAGCGCGGCATGGTGCTGGCGAAGCCGGGTTCGATCACGCCGCATACGAAGTTCAAGGCCGAGGTTTACATCCTGACGAAAGAAGAAGGCGGGCGGCATACGCCGTTCTTCAAGGGATACCGTCCGCAGTTCTACTTGCGGACCACCGACGTCACGGGAGTTGCGGAACTTCCGAGCGGAACCGAGATGGTGATGCCGGGAGACAACGTGAGCCTGGAGATTGAGCTGATCACTCCGGTGGCCATGGAAAAGGGATTACGGTTTGCGATTCGCGAAGGCGGCCACACGGTGGGCGCCGGCACGATCGCGGAGATCATTAAGTAAAGGAAGAAGTCAGAAGGAAGAATGCAGAAGTATAAACAAGTTCTGCATTCTGACTGCTTACTTCTAAATAAAAGCGGCTCGCATCACGCCGCAAGTTCTTTCCTTCCGGACCGCCGGGAGGGGTCAGGAAAAGAAACGTGATTGGAAAAGAGAGAATTCGCATTCGGCTGAAGGCATACGATTACCGCGTCCTCGATCAGTCCACGGGCGAGATCGTCGATACGGCAAAGCGCACTGGTGCGCAGATCGCGGGGCCGATTCCACTGCCAACGATGAAGAACAAGTACTGTGTTTTGCGCTCGCCGCATGTCGACAAGAAGTCCCGCGAGCAGTTTGAGATTCGTACGCACAAGCGCCTGCTCGACATTCTCGAGCCGACGCAGCAGACCGTGGATGCATTGATGAAGCTCGATCTTCCGGCCGGAGTTGATGTGGAGATCAAGGCATTCGGGAAAGAACATAAATAGATCATGTAGGGACAGGCGTCTCGCCTGTCCGGCGAAGCACCGCTTCGCACCCAGCCAATAGCTCGAGGCCACGCTGGGATCGGAGAAGGAAATGGCAAAGGTAGCAGGAATACTAGGTAAAAAGGTCGGCATGACGCAGCTCTTCGACGAGAAGGGCGACGTGCATCCTGCGACAGTTCTGCAAGCCGGGCCGTGTGTGATTACCCAGCACAAGTCGCAGATCAAAGACGGCTACGATGCCGCACAAATTGGTCTGGTCGAGTTCGTGAAAGAGTCGCGGCTGACGAAGGCGATGAAAGGGCATCTAGGCAAGCACAATCTGCCGCCCGTAAAGTTTGCGCGGGAAGTTCCCATCGAAGTGGAAGAGAAAGAAAAGGCCGCGACCGATGGCAACGGAGCGCTCAAGGCTGGCGACCGGGTGTTGGTGGATATTTTTGAAGGTGAAAGATTCGTCGACATCGTTGGCGTAAGCAAGGGCCGAGGATTTCAGGGTGTTGTGAAGCGGCATCACTTCGGCGGCGGACCGAAGTCGCACGGCTCGATGTTCCAGATAACCGGATCGATTGGTTCTTCGGCATTCCCGTCTCGCGTGTTCAAGGGCATGAGAATGTCCGGACACATGGGCAATGCGAAAGTCACCGTTCGTAACCTCCGCGTCCTGGGCGTCGACAAAGATGAGAACCTGCTGGTAGTCGAAGGCAGTGTTCCGGGGCCGAATGGCGGCTACATCGTGATCACTAAAGCAAAGAAACCGCCCAGAGAGCGTCGCGGATTCGCGGGCGCCGCCACAGTTGATCCGTTGAAGGCGGCCAAGCGCGCGGCTAAGAAGGGTTAAGAGCTAGGAAACAAGCAATGGCAACTATCGAAATTCAAACTCTGAGCGGCGGCAAAGTCGGCACGCTCGAACTCGCCGACGAAGTGTTCGGAGCGGTCAACGAGGACCTGCTCTGGGAAGCCATTAAACACTATCGGGCCTCGCAGCGTGCAGGCACTCACGCCACCAAGAATCGCTGGCGTGTTTCTGGTTCCGGAAAGAAACTCTGGAAGCAGAAGGGTACTGGCCGTGCTCGTATCGGTTCGATCCGTTCGCCATTATGGCGGCATGGTGGGACGGTGCATGGACCACAACCACGCTCGTACGATTACACGTTCCCCCGGAAGAAGTTGCTCGGTGCGCTGCGTTCGGCGCTGGCAGCCAAGTTTGCCGACGGGAAGCTGATCGTGGTGAATACGTTCGATCTCAAAGAGGTCAAGACTAAGGCACTACGCGAGTCGCTCGACAAGTTGAAAGTGGATGGGTCGGCGTTGCTGGTTGAAGTGCCCAAGCACGGCAATCGTAACTTGGTTCTGAGTTCGCGCAATCTTGATGGAGTCGAACTTGTCAGCGGCAGCGAAGTTCATCCGTACCACCTGCTGCGTTACGACCGCGCAATCTTTACCAAGCCGGCGATCGAAAAATTGCAAGTCTCGCTCAAAAGTTCGCTCCCCAAGCGTCAGCGTAAAGCTGCCGAAGGCGAGGGGGAGCCGAAAAAGGCGAGCCGTAGCCCTCGCAAGCGCGTGCGGCATGAAAAAGCGGCGGAGGTGGCCTGATGAAATCCGCTTATCAGATTTTGCGTCGTCCGGTCATCACGGAAAAGGGTCTTGCGATTAAGGAAAACCAGAACACACTGGTTTTTCAGGTGGCCCAGAAGGCAACTAAGACCGAGATCAAAGAGGCAGTGCAGACAATTTTCAAGGTGAAAGTGCATTCGGTTCGCACGGCTATGTATCCGGGGAAGGAGCGCCGTAGAGGAAAGTTCACCGGCTACCGTCCCGATTGGAAGAAAGCATACGTGCGACTGAAGTCCGGCGAGAAGATGCCGGAGTACGCACAGAATTTATAAAGCTGTCTTTGGTCGGCAGCCAGAACTTTCGCGAGTCGCCAACGGCTAACGACGGACGACCAACGACGGACGACCAACGACCGAAAGCTAAGAGCAGAACATGGCAATAAAAACATATCGACCGACAACCCAGACGTTGCGCTATCGCACCACGATCGTCAATGACGATCTCACCAGCGCGCGGCCGTACAAGCCGCTGCTTGAGCCCAAGCGGAAGACTGGCGGCCGGCGCAACTCGGGCGACAAGACCATGCGCTTTATTGGCGGCGGGCACAAGCAGAAGCTCCGCCTGATCGATTTCAAGCGCGATAAGACTGGCATCCCCGCAGTGGTGGCTACGATCGAGTACGACCCGAACCGTTCGGCGCGCATTGCGCTACTTAACTACGCCGATGGCGAGAAGCGGTACATACTGCAGCCGGAAGGCTTGAAAGTTGGACAGAAGGTGGTCAGCGGGGCCGAGGCGGATATTTTGGTCGGAAACGCATTGCCTTTGCGCAACATTCCGCCTGGTACGACGATTCACAACATTGAATTGAAGCCGGGCAAGGGCGCCCAGATGGTTCGTTCGGCTGGCGGCGCCGCGCAATTGGTGGCCAAGGAAGGCGATTATGCGTTGGTGAAACTGCCTTCCGGAGAGACCCGGAAAGTAGCGCAGGATTGTCTGGCGACAATTGGCCAGGTGGGCAATCTCGATCACGAAAACGTGACGATCGGCAAAGCCGGCCGTACGCGATGGCTTGGGAAGCGTCCGCATAACCGTGGCGTTTCGATGAATCCCGTGGATCACCCGCATGGCGGCGGCGAAGGCAAGACCTCCGGTGGCCGTCACCCGGTGACCCCGTGGGGTCAGCCGACGCGTGGATATAAGACGCGCAACAACAAACGGACGGACGCGTTCATCGTAAACCGTCGTTCGAAGTAGGTTTGAACCAGGAGCTGACAGCGAAGAGCTGATTTTATGGCACGTTCAACTAAAAAAGGACCGTTCGTGGATCTCTACCTGCAATCGCGGATCGAGGGCATGAACTCGCGCAATGAAAAGAAGGTGCTGCGCACCTGGTCGCGACGCTCGACTATCATTCCAGAATTTGTCGGGCATACGATTGCGGTGCACAACGGGAAAAAGTTCATTCCTGTCTACGTCACGGAAAATATGGTGGGGCACAAGCTGGGCGAATTCAGCTTCACTCGCCAGTTCAAAGGGCACTCGATGAAAGCGGCGACCGAAGTCGCAGCAAAACCGGCAGGAGTACCTGGCGGTCCGGGTGCGCCGGTTCCGGCGGCAGGCGGAGCAGCGCCGGCAGCGGCACCAGCAGCACCGGCGCCGAAGTCGTAACGAGAGAAAACTATGGAATTTCGAGCACAAGCCCGGTTCATGCGCGTCTCGCCGCAAAAGGCACGCTTGGTCCTTGACCTGATTAAGGGCCGTCGCGTGGAAGATGCGCTTAACACCTTGGCTTTCACCAAGAAGCGCGTCGCTCCTACGATTGAGAAGTTGCTGCGCTCGGCAGTTGAGAACGCCAATTATCTGGCCAGCGAGAAAAATATCGACGTCGATGTCGACAATCTGTACGTGAGGCGCGCGATTGCTAACGATGGTCCGCGAATGAAGCGCATTCGTCCCGCACCGATGGGACGTGCTTATCGCTATGTGCGGCGGATTGCGCACATCGAGATTGAGCTGGCGGAACGCGGGAAGAATGGAGCTAGCCTGGCACAATCAGTCGAAACGCATGCTGCGGCCGCCCCAAAGAAGAGAGCCGTAGCCAAGAAGAAGTCAGCGGGAAAGAAGAAAGCGGTCGCTAAGAAATAGCCGGCGGGTCGTCGGCAAGTGGGCCCGGCCCACAGGAGCAACGATGGGACAAAAAGTTCATCCATACGGATTTCGGCTCGGCTACACCAAGCCGTGGAAGTCGCGCTGGTTTGTTGAGCGCGATTACGACAAGCTGCTGCTTGAAGACGTCAGGCTAAAGAACGAGTTGAAGGATAAGCTCAAATCGGCTGGCGTCAGTTCGATTGAAGTCGAGCGTCCGGGCAACAAGTTGCGCGTGATCATCAAGACAGCGCGGCCCGGGATCATCATTGGTCGTAAAGGCGCCGAGATCGACAAGCTCAAGCAGGAAGTGCAGAAGCGGACGTCGCGCGAAGTGCACATCGATATTCAGGAAGTGCACAAGCCGGAGCTTGATGCGCAGCTGGTTTCTGAATCGATTGCGCTGCAGCTCGAGAAGCGCGTCGGTTTTCGTCGCGCCATGCGCAAGGCGGTGGACTCGGCATTGCGTTTCGGCTGCAAGGGAATCAAGGTCCGCGTCAGCGGACGTTTGAATGGCAACGAGATTGCGCGTTCCGAATGGTATTTGCAAGGACGTCTGCCCCTGCACACACTTCGCGCCGATATCGAATATGGCTTCACCGAAGCGCAGACTACTTATGGCGTGATCGGTGTGAAGTGCTGGATTTATCGCGGCGAAATTCTTTCGCAGAAGAAACGCGAAGGCCAGCCGCAATCTGCAGGTGCTTTTTAGGAAGTCAGAACTAAGAAATCGGAATGCAGAAGTAAGAAACGAAAAGCTAAGTGCTAAAGGCGAATAGCTGAGAGCCCATTATGTTGATGCCGAAGAAAGTGAAGTACCGCAAGCAACAGCGCGGGCGGATGACCGGAAAGGCCTGGCGGGGCAGTGAACTGGCTTTCGGCGACTACGGTTTAAAGGTCCTCGAACCGGGTTGGATCACCGACCGTCAGATCGAAGCCGCGCGTGTTGCCATGACGCGATTCATCAAGCGCGGCGGCAAGATCCAGATCCGCCTGTTTCCGGACAAGCCCGTGACCAAGAAGCCGGCTGAAACCCGTATGGGTAAAGGCAAGGGCGCGCCGGATCATTGGGTCGCCGTCGTCCGTCCCGGGAAGATTTTGTTTGAAATGGAGGGTGTGACGATCCAGGACGCGAGCGAAGCCATGCGTCTGGCATCGCACAAGCTGCCACTGCGGACCGCTTTTGTGAAGCGTGAATCAGCAGCACACTGAGAACTGTCATGAAACCTGAAAAAGTCCGAAATTTGACCGACGAGGAACTCAGCCACCAGGAGCGGGAGCTGAACGACCAGCTCTTTAAGCTGAAGTTCCAGCTCAACATGGGGCAGACCGAGAGCCTCAAGAAGATTCGCGGCTTGCGCAAAGACATCGCCCGGGTGAAAACGATTGCCCGTGAGCGCGACGTGGCCGCCGCAACGGAGAAGAAGTAATGGCCGAAACCAACGCACAGAAGCCGGCCTCTGGCCGGCGCAAAGAAGTGATCGGCATGGTGGTTTCCAACCGCATGCAGAAGACCATTGTCGTGCAGGTCGTGCGGCAGACGAGCCACGGTTTTTATGGCCGAGTGATCTCTAAGGCGAAGAAATTCTATGCCCACGACGAGAAGAACCAGGCCCGTGTCGGCGATTTTGTGCGGCTCGAAGAGACCCGGCCGCTGTCAAAATTGAAGCGCTGGCGCTTGAAGGAAGTGGTTCGAAAAGCTTCCCTGGCGCCGGAAGTCTTGACCGAAGCGGCATCGTAAGCTGGACTTAGGGAGATTGACTATGGCCGTAATGATGAGAACCATGCTCGAGGTCGCCGATAACTCCGGCGCCCGCAAGCTGCAAATGATCCTGCCGCTTGGTGGCTCCACGGGTCTGAATGCGGGCCTGGGAGATGTGGTTACCGCCAGTGTGAAAGAGGCTTCTCCCGACGGCCAAGTGCAGAAGGGCAAGGTAGTCAAAGCTGTGATCGTTCGCACCCGCAAAGAACATCGCCGGCGGGATGGCACTTATATTCGCTTCGATTCAAATGCAGCTGTGCTGATCAACGATGCCGGCGAGCCCGTTGGCACCCGCGTGTTCGGGCCGGTCGCCCGCGAACTGCGCGAAAAGAAGTTCTTGAAGATTGTTTCGTTGGCACCAGAGGTGCTCTAAAAAAGGGTTTCAAGTTTCTGGTTTCTAGTTTTTAGAAACCGGCAACTAGAAACTGGAAACTGGGATTTTGAAAAATGGCAACGACAGCAACCGTACATAAACGAGTCGACATTCGCCGGAACGATACGGTGAAGGTCATCACCGGCAGGGACAAAGGCAAAGAGGGCCGCGTCCTGCGAGTGTTCCCCGGTGACGGCAAGGTCTTGGTTGAGCACGTAATGATTGTCAAGAAACACGTGCGGCCGAATCCGCAACGGAACGTGAAGGGTGGTATTGCCGAGCAGGAGAGCCGGATCTCGCTCTCGAACGTGCAACTGGTGTGCTCAAGTTGCGGCCCGGTTCGCATCGGACACGAGGTTCGCGGCGACCGCAAAGTGCGCGTGTGCAAGAAGTGCGGAACGACTCTAGACAAATAGCTAGTAGCTACAAGCTAGTAGCTCGAAGGTACTGAGCCATGGCTAAGGACAAGAAGGACAAAAAGGGCGGAGCAGCGCAGGAAGAGCAGCGAGCTCCCGAGGCGGCGCGCCACAGCGCGAAAGAGACTCCGCGGCTGAAGGACCGTTTCCGCAAGGAAGTGGCGCCGACGCTGATGAAGGAGTTTGAGCTCAAGAACCCGATGGCAGTTCCGCATCTCCACAAGATCGTTGTCAATATGGGTGTGGGCGAAGCCACGCAGAATGCCAAGGTTCTCGATCCTGCAGTCAACGAACTGGGTCAGATCACCGGTCAAAAACCGGTTGTAACGCGGGCCAAGAAATCGATCGCGGCATTTAAGGTCCGCGCCGGGCAATCGATCGGTGCCATGGTCACCCTCCGTGGTGATCGCATGTACGAGTTCTTCGACCGGCTGGTCAACGTTGTTCTACCCCGTGTGCGCGACTTTCGCGGCGTCTCGACCAAGTCTTTCGATGGCCGCGGCAATTACACGCTTGGGCTGCACGATCAGTTGATTTTCCCTGAGATCGATTACGCCAAGGTCGACAAGCTCAAGGGTATGAACGTCACGATCGTCACGACGGCCACCAGCGACGATCAGGCGCGGGCATTGCTGCGCCATCTGGGCATGCCGTTCAGAGCATAGATACATGGTAGTAAGAAGTCAGAATGAAGAATTGAAAGCTGACAGCCAAAAGCTGGCAGCCAGGAGCTAAATGGCCACAACAGCAAAACGAGTGAAAGACGGCACCGAGAGCAAGGTAAAGCCGCGTAATGTGAAGAAACCGAAATTCTCGACGCGCAAACACAATCGCTGCCACATTTGCGGCCGGCCCCGTGCCTATATCCGCAAGTTCGGCATTTGCCGTCTGTGTTTCCGTGGCTTGGCGCTCCGCGGAGAGATTCCGGGCGTTTCCAAGTCCTCGTGGTAAACGGAAGGTGTTGGTTCTCGTCGTTGCTAACGACGAACGGCCAACTACGACAGAACTAGCCGCCGCTGGTTCTTCGGCTAACCAGCAAGAAGGCCGAAACAAACGGGCGGCTGAGGAGAAGCAAAACGATGAGGTTGACCGATCCGGTCGCAGACATGCTGGCGCGTATTCGCAATGCGATCACCGCCCGGCACCAAAAAGTCGATGTTCCCGCTTCCAAGCTCAAGGTGGAGATTGCTCGTATTCTGAAGGAAGAGGGCTATATCGCCAACTTTAAGCCTACGGAAGAAGAAGGCCATAAGATCCTGCGTCTTTACTTGAAGTATGGAAATAACAATGAAGCCGCGATCTCGAACGTAGAGCGGGTTTCGCGGCCAGGTTGCCGTGTGTACGTGCGGCGCAGCGAGATTCCCCGTGTGTTGGGTGGTTTGGGCATCAACATCCTGACCACGCCTCGCGGCGTAATGACAGGACGTCAGGCGCGCAAAGAAGGTTTGGGAGGCGAAGTCCTCTGCGAGATTTGGTAGAACTCAGCCCTGGCTCCTGGCGCATAGCTAGAGGCTAGTGGCTAGAAGCCAAGAGCTTATTTATGTCACGAATTGGAAAAAAACCGATCCCGGTCCCGAAGGGTGTGACCGTAAAGATCGAAGGCAATACGGTCCTGGTGCAGGGACCCAAGGGCAAACTGGATACCGAACTGCCGCGGGGCATTAAGGTCGAGCAACAGGATGGCCACCTGCTGGCGATTCGCGAGAATGATTCGCAGGCCGCGGTTCATGGCCTCGCACGCGCATTGGTCAACAATGCCGTCGAGGGCGTCACCAAGGGTTGGACTCGTGAGCTTGAGATCGTCGGCATTGGCTACCGCGCGGAAATGAAGGGCAAGGCGACAGTGGTATTCAGTCTCGGCTTCTCGCACCCGATCGAATATCCGCTGCCTACCGGAATCGAAGTTGCCGTGGATCCGAAGCAGACGCGGTTGACCATTACCGGTATCGATCGGCAGAAGGTCGGGCAGGTTGCCGCCGAGATGCGTGGCCTCCGTCCCCCCGATCCATACAAGAACAAAGGCGTCCGCTATGCCGGCGAGCGGCTTAAGAAGAAGGTCGGAAAGACGGGAGCCAAATAATAATGTTTGGGGACGGGCGTCTCGCCCGTCCGTGCCGGGCGAAGCTCGGCATTTGTGAAGGACGAACTAGATGCTTACGAAAACATCGAAGAACACGAATCGGCGTTTTGTGCACGAGCGAATCCGCAAAAAGATTCTGGGAACTGCGGAGCGTCCGCGCCTCAATGTCTATCGGTCGCTCAATCATATCTATGTGCAGGTGATCGACGATCTGAACGGCAGCACGCTGGTATCCGCCAATTCCGCGGAAGGTAAGAAAGGCGAGAAGCGCATTGGCGGAAACGTCGCTTCTGCCAAGTCGGTTGGAAAAGCCATCGCCGAGCGCGCCAAAGCCAAAGGAATCACGAAAGTCGTTTTCGATCGTGGTGGTTACATCTATCACGGGCGCGTCAAGGCTTTGGCCGACGCTGCCCGCGAAGCAGGATTGCAGTTCTAGACGATTTGAAAATTGGTAATCCGGTAATTTTGTAAGTTAGAAACCAAAAGAGGTTTTCAATTACCGGATTGCTCAATTACAAAAATTACGAAATAGGTTTACGAATGCCAAGAGTCGCAAAGAAACTTGATGCAGGTGCCTTTCAACTGAAGGACCAGGTGGTCGCGATCAACCGTGTCACCAAGGTCGTGAAGGGCGGTAAGAATCTGTCATTTGCCGCGTTAGTCGTCGTCGGTGATCCGGCGGCTGCCATCGTGGGCTACGGTTCCGGCAAAGCAAAAGAAGTGCCGCAGGCGATTCGCAAAGGAATTGAGTCGGCCAAGAAGAACCTGGTGAAGATCAACCTGACACAAACCAGCATCCCGCATACCGTGCTGGGACGCTACGGTTCGGGGATGGTGCTGCTGAAGCCCGCTCCCGAGGGAACGGGCGTGATCGCAGGTGGGGCGGTCCGGGCTGTGATGACTTCCGCCGGTGTACAAAACGTCCTGACCAAGTCGATCGGCACTACGAACCCACACAACGTGATCAAGGCCACGTTTGACGCGCTGAAGAAGCTAAAGAACAAAGCAGACGTAGCTGCGATGCGAGGCAAGGCTGCAGAGGAATTATGACGGCAAAGAAATCAACCACCAGCGCGGGCAAGCTCCAAATTAAGTGGGTGCGGTCTTTCATCTGTGCTCCATTGAAACAGAAAAAAGTAGTCAAGGGACTCGGTTTTACCCGGCTGAACCAGGTGATCGAGCGGCCAGACACGCCCGCGATTCGCGGCATGGTCGCCAAAGTACCCCACCTGGTTGAGATCGTTTAGCACCGCTGAGAGCTTTTTATGAATTTATCGAACATCAGAGCACCGAAGAAGGCCAGCGAAAAACGCAAGCGTGTTGGTCGTGGCATGGGTTCCGGGATGGGCAAGACTTCCACTCGCGGACACAAGGGGCAGCGCTCGCGCAGCGGTTCGCGCATGCTGCGCGGTTTTGAGGGCGGCCAGATGCCTTTGCATCGCCGCATGCCGAAGCGAGGCTTCACGAACATTTTCCGCAAGGAATACAACATCGTGAATTTGGAAAAGCTCGCGGCCCTTGGCGAAACCACCATCACGCCCGAGCTGTTGCTCAAGGCTGGAGTCGTCAGTACTCGCCGTCCCGTAAAGATCCTCGGCGACGGCGAACTCACCACGGCTCTCACCGTGCACGCTCACAAGTTTTCTAAATCGGCGCAAGAGAAGATCACCAAGGCAGGCGGCAAGTTTGAGGTCTTGCAGTAATGGTTGAGAAATTTGCCAATATCTTCCGCATTCCCGATCTGCGCAAGCGCATCCTGTTCACGCTCGGCCTGCTCGCGGTCTACCGGCTCGGCGGCCACATCCCGACCCCAGGCGTTAACGCCGATAAGCTTCAGCAATTCTTCGAGCAGAACCGTGGCACGTTTCTCGGTTTTGTTGACCTGTTCTCCGGGGGGCAGCTTCGCCGCCTGACGATTTTTGCTCTTGGCATCATGCCGTACATCACGGCGTCGATCATCCTTCAGCTTCTGACCGTGGTTTACGAGCCGTTGGCCAAGCTGCAGAAGGAAGGCGAACTGGGCCGCAAGAAAATCACCCAATGGACGCGATACCTGACGGTAATTCTTAGCGCGGTACAGTCTCTCGGTATTGCTCTCAGCCTGATGAAGTCCGGTGATTTTGTGGTCAATCCCGGCGCGGGATTCATCCTCATGACCATGCTCACGCTCACCACCGGCAGCGCCTTCATCATGTGGCTGGGTGAACAAATCACCGAGCGCGGGGTAGGCAACGGGATGTCGCTTTTGATCTTTGCCGGGATCGTGGTTGGCCTGCCGCGCGGTGTCGCCGATCTCATCGACAAAATCCGAACAGATGCTTGGGGTGCATTTACCGCGCCGGCCATGATCCTGCTCGTGGCGTTGATGATTCTCGTCGTCGGTTTCATCGTATATGTCGAACGCAGCGAGCGCCGCATCCCAGTGCAGTACGCCAAGCGAGTTGTCGGACGCAAGGTCATGGGAGGTCAATCGACACACCTCCCGTTGCGCGTCAACGCAGGTGGCGTCATGCCTGTGATCTTTGCCTCTTCTATCTTGACGATGCCCCAGATGGTGTTGCAGGGCCTGAAGAACAACCGCTATTTCGGCGACCTCATTCGTGCTCTGGGCTGGGGGGAGCCGCTTTACACGCTGCTGTACGCGGTCGGCATAATTTTCTTCGCATATTTCTACGTCTCGATTGTCTTCAACCCCAACGAAGTTGCAGACAATATGCGCAAGTATGGCGGATTTATCCCCGGGATTCGGCCCGGCAAACGCACCGCGGATCACATCAACGAGATTCTGACGCGCATCACGCTGGTTGGAGCGCTTTACCTGATCATTATTTCTTTCATTCCGGAATGGATGATTGCAGGTATTCACCTGAACCACTTGTGGGGTCCGGTGGGTGCGTTTTTTGAACGCTTGCCCGCCTGGATGACCAACGGTTTGGGCGTGACTTTCTACTTCGGCGGTACGTCCCTGCTCATTGTGGTAGGCGTGGCGATGGACACTGTGACCCAGATCGAAGCACAGCTCATCATGCGGCATTACGACGGGTTCACTCCCAAGAGCGGACGAATCCGCGGCCGGCGTACTTGGGCGTAACTGTAGAAAACCTGGGCTTTGCTGTAACGCCCGGCTCAGCGGCCGGGTGATCGGGGGTGAGGAGAAACGGGGCCGTCTCCATGGCCGAAGTTAATTCGCGGAGCATTGGACCGATCGTTCTACTGGGACCGCCCGGAGCCGGAAAAGGCACCCAGGCCAAGCTCATCGCTGCGCATTATGGGATTCCGCAGATTTCGACCGGCGACATTCTGCGGGATCATGTGAAACAAGCAACCGGGCTCGGTTTGCTGGCCAAAGACATCATGGCACGGGGCGAGCTGGTGCCGGACGATTTGTTGTACGACATGGTCGCGGAAAGGCTGCGCCGTGCCGATTGCGGTCGGGGTTTTATCCTCGACGGGTTTCCGCGCACCGCGGCTCAGGCCGGGTGGCTGGATGCGTTCTTGGAGAACGAGTTCTTTGATAACCGTAGCAAGTGTCTGCCGATTGTGATCCGGATCGACGTCGACTATAATGAACTATTGCTTCGGCTTGCCGGACGCAGGACCTGCCCTGTCTGTGGACGGATTTACAACGTCCATCTTCAGCCACCAAGCGTCAATGAACTCTGCGACGTGGACGGTTCTAAGCTCGTCACCCGCAATGATGATCGCGAGGACGTAGTTCGGGGACGTCTGCTTGCTTACGAGCAGCAGACCCGGCCGGTCGCCGATTATTACGAGCGCAAAGGCCGATTGCTGCCGGTTAATGGCGAACGGCCGGTGGAAGAGGTCTCCGCCCGGATATTTCAGGAGATTGAGAGTCACAGCGCCTGCTGAGGTATGGCGATCGTTTGCAAATCCGCGGCAGAAATTGAAAAGATGCGGCGCAGTGGCCACATCGTCCGCGAGGTCTTGGATTATCTTAGTTCCATCGTCGCTGATGGCGTCACCACGATGGATCTCGAGCGCGCTGCCGAAAGCAAAATAAAAGAGCGCGGCGCGAAGCCGGCTTTTAAGGGTTACTACGATTATCCATGCGTACTTTGCACGTCGGTAAACGAAGAGATCGTTCACGGCATTCCGTCGGATAAGCGCAGACTGAAAGCCGGCGACATCGTTTCGATCGATTGCGGCGTCGTGCTCGACGGATATTATGGGGACGCGGCAGTCACCGTCCCGGTGGACGATTCGGTGAAGCCGGAAGTTCGCAAACTGCTCGAAGTCACCGAGGCATCGCTGTATAAGGGAATCGAGCAGGTCCGTATCGGCAATGCAGTCGGAGATGTCGGCGCTGCGGTGCAGGAGTATGTCGAAGCCAACGGATTCAGCGTGGTTCGCGAGTTCGTGGGTCACGGTATCGGAACCCGGCTTCACGAAGAGCCCCAGGTTCCGAATTTCGGCACGCGAGGCCATGGAACGCGGTTACGCGAGGGCATGGTCCTGGCGATTGAGCCTATGGTGAATTACGGCAAGCCCGGAACCCGCGTTCTGGACGACAAGTGGACGGCAGTGACGGCCGACGGCAGTTGCAGCGCGCATTTCGAGCACTGCGTGGCAGTCATGAAAGACGGGCCGATGATTTTGACGACGTAACAGATCTATCAAAGAGAAACAGGGAGTCTATTGAGCAAAGAAGACGCGATTGAGGTCATGGCCACGGTCCTGGAACCGTTGCCCAATGCGATGTTCCGGGTTGAATTAGAGAACAAGCATCAGGTGCTCGCGCATGTCTCAGGCAAGATGCGCAAGAATTTCATTCGAATCTTGCCGGGTGACAAAGTCGCGGTTGAACTTTCGCCGTACGACTTGAATCGCGGAAGAATTGTGTATAGGTATAAATGAGCTTCTCGCTTGTAGTGAAAGCCAAGAGCTGGGAGCCAGGAACTGGAAGCCAAGTTTATGAAAGTCAGAGCATCGGTAAAGAAAATTTGTGACAAGTGCAAGGTCATCCACCGCAAGGGCGTAGTGCGAGTGATCTGCGAGAATTCCAAGCACAAGCAGCGTCAGGGATAGGAGCACTATGGCACGTATTGCAGGCGTCGATCTTCCGCGAAACAAGCACGTGAATATCGCGCTCACTTACATCTATGGCATCGGTAATCCTCGCTCGGCGCGCATTCTCGACGAGGCCAAAGTGGACCCGATGAAGAAGGTTCAGGATCTTGCCGAAGACGAGGTCAATCGCATTCGTCAGGTGATCGAAGGCGAAGGCTTGGTCGAGGGCGATCTCCGCAAAGATATTCAGATGAATATTAAGCGACTGATCGAAATCGGCTCGTACCGCGGCTATCGGCATCGTCGCAACTTGCCGGTTCGCGGACAGCGTACGCACACCAACGCTCGCACCCGCAAGGGTCCGCGCAAGGGCACGGTCGCGCAGAAAAAGAAGGCAACGGCGAAGACATAATTCGGCTGCTGGCTTCTAGCTCCAAGCTAGAAGCTAATAGCTAGGAGCTAGAAGCTTATATGGCAAAACCAGCGGCAGCAGCGGGCGCAACTGGCGCTCCTGAGAAAAAAGGCAAGAAGAAGACGTTCAAGAAGAAAGAGCGCAAGCACGTCGCCTTCGGCGTCGCTCACATTCAGGCGTCTTTCAACAACACCATTGTGACCATCACTGATCCCGCCGGAAACGTCCTGTCCTGGAAGAGTTCGGGTTCGCTTGGGTTCCGCGGATCGCGCAAAGGCACACCCTTCGCCGCGCAACAGGCGGCCATGAATGCCGCCAACATGGCTCGAGATCACGGTGTCCGCAGCGTCGAAGTTCGCGTCAGCGGTCCCGGATCGGGCCGCGAATCTGCGATCCGCGCCCTGGCCGCCGCTGGCATCGAAGTCCGTAACATCAAAGATGCCACGCCGATTCCGCATAACGGCTGCCGTCCGCCAAAGAGGCGTAGAGTTTAGTAGTTTCGTTTGGCCGTCGGCCAACGAACGACGACCATCGACTGGTTTTAACGTCCGGGAAGAAGGGTTGAAGCCAAGCCTGTAAACCGGTCATCTAAAGGAGAAGAAACTTGGCACGCTACACTGATCCTGTCTGTCGCCTTTGCCGCCGCGAAGGCATGAAGCTGTTCCTGAAGGGCACCAAGTGCTTCAGCGATAAGTGTCCCATCGAGAAGCGTAATTTTGCGCCTGGCCAACACGGCAAAGACCGCAAAGCCAAAGTCGTGGGTTACGGCCTCCAACTGCGCGAGAAGCAAAAGACCAAGCGCATGTACTTCGCCCAGGAAGGCCAGTTCCGCAATTATTTCGAGAAAGCGGCTCGTTCCAAGGGCGTCACTGGATGGATGCTTCTGCAACAGCTTGAGCGGCGTCTCGACAACGTTGTTTACCGCCTTGGCTTCGGCATCTCGCGACGCCAGGCACGGCAATTGGTGCGGCATGGCCACGTTGCGGTCGATGGTCGCAAGGTCAATATTCCATCGTACGAAGTCAGCGCGGGGGAAGAGATCTCGATTCGCGAAGGCAGCCGGAAGTTGCCGATTCTGGAGCAGGCAAAGGAATTTGCCAGCCATCAGAACTTGCCGACATGGCTGGAAATCGATCGCGACAATTACAAAGGCAAGATCCTTTCGCTGCCTAGGCGCGAAGAGATCCAGATGCCGGTCAATGAACAGTTGATCGTAGAGCTGTACAGCAAGTGACGATGTTTTGCGAGGCGTCCGAGCCTCGCAGGTGTCATCCTGAGCCTGGCGAAGCATCTGCTGTTTTATAACTTTTCGGTCAACATTCGAACCAGATCAGCCTTTCTGGCGTTTGACCTGAACACGGACCAGTTCAGGGAGCCAGATTGAGCCACATGGTCGAAGGAGAAAAACATAATGCTTTGGAAAGGTTTTCAAAAACCAAAACGTCTTGCAGTCGACACCACCACTCTAACCGACAAGTACGGCATTTTCTGGGCGCAGCCATTTGAACGTGGCTTCGGCACAACCATTGGGAACGCCCTTCGTCGCGTGCTGCTCAGTTCCATCGAAGGCGCGGCCGTAACGGCTGTCAAGATCGAAGGCGTTCTGCATGAGTTCCAGTCGATTCCTGGCGTGGTTGAGGACGCGACGGACATCATTCTGAACCTCAAGCAGATCCCGTTCAAGCTCAGTGGCGATGCGCCGAAAGCAATCTATCTGCGCGCCGATCAGCCCGGTGTTGTCACGTCAGGCATGATCGAAGCTGACGCCGATGTCGAAGTACTGGACAAAGACGTTTACATCGCCACCGTCAGTGAAGGCGGCAAGCTGGACATGGAAATGCGCCTCAAGCGTGGTCGTGGCTACGTCGCCGCCGACAAGAATTTCGACGAAGACCTCGGCATCGGATTTATTCCGATCGATTCCGTGCACTCGCCCGTGCGCAAATGCAATTACACCGTCGAAGCAGCGCGTCTCGGTCAGATTACCGACTACGACAAGCTCACCATCGAAGTCTGGACCAACGGTTCCATCACGCCGGCCGACTCTGTCGGTTTGGCGGCGAAGCTGCTGAAGGATCACATGAACATCTTCATCAACTTCGAAGAGGACATCGAGACCTCGACTTCATCGGAAGAGCGCAAGCCCGAGATCAAGAACGAAAACCTCAATCGCTCGGTCGAAGAACTCGAGCTTTCGGTGCGCAGCTACAACTGCCTGAAGAATGCCAACATTCAGACGATTGGCGAGCTCGTGCAGAAGACCGAAGCCGAAATGCTCAAAACCAAGAATTTCGGCCGCAAGTCGTTGAACGAAATTAAAGAGATTCTCTCGACCATGGGCCTGAGCCTGGGCATGAAGATCGACGAGCACGGCAACGCGGTGCCCGGACCGACTTCAAACCAGATTTTGCCGGCATCGGTCTATGGCGACAACGATCTATAGAAGCAGTTTCTAGTTTCAGGTTTCCAGTTTCAAAGATCACTGGAAACCTGAACCAGAAACTAGAAACTAGAAACTGAGGTTTCACATGCGTCACAAAGTAGCAGGTTTCAAACTAGGCCGTAACACTTCGCATCGCCGTTCGTTGCTGCGGAATCTGGTCACCTCGCTCATTCTCGAAGAGCGGGTGGAAACAACCGTTCCCAAGGCTAAGGCGGTGCGTCCGCAAGTCGAGAAGATGATTACCCTCGGCAAGCGCGGCGATTTGTCTGCGCGCCGCCAGGCTCATGCCTATCTCATGACCAGCGCCGCGGTGGACAAGCTCTTCGACACGATCGGGCCTCGCTTCGGCGACCGCAACGGCGGCTATCTCCGCATCGTTCGCACCGGCTGGAAAAAGGGCGATGGAGCCGACAAGGCTTTCATCGAGCTGCTGGGCAGCGAGAAAGTGCTCGACGAGAAACGCCAGAAACGCGCGGAAACCCGTGCCAAACGCGCAGCCGAGGCTAAGAAGGCGATGGAAGAGTCCGACCAGAGTGTCGAGCATCCCGCTCCCGGCGCCGAAGGCGAAGACAAAGCCTAGTCTTTACAAGTCACCCAGGGCGGACACCTCGTCCGCCCTTTTTTATTCGCGCAGTAGTTCCTCGACCGCGGCCTCCACGTGAATTCGCGTGGTATCCAGGAAGGGAATGCCCAGATCCCTTGCGGCGCGCAACAGTAGCGGCAACTCCGTTCCGCCAAGAATTAAGCCATCAATCCCTTCTTGTTCTTTCATCCGTTCGACAATTGACACGAACTGACCGCGCGTGGCCGGGAGGAAAATCCCTTTGACCAGCTCATCGAAATACTTCTCGTGAATATAGGCCTGCTCGTCCTCGCTCGGAACGGCAAGAGCGATTCCTTCTCTCGACAAGCTTTCCGGATAAAAACGTGCCCGCATGGTGAACCGAGTGCCTAGCAACCCAACTTTCTTGAGGCCCATGCTTGTTGCGGCGTCACATGTCGCCCGCGTCATGCTGATCAACGGAATCGGGGACTGGCTTTGCACCTCATCGAATACGATGTGCGCGGTGTTGGCCGAAAGCAGGCCAAAGTCCGCGCCCGCCGCGGCGAGCCTCCTGATTTCGGCGACAAAATACTGCGCGGCGCTTGCCAACTCTCCCAGTTCGAAGTTACGGCGCAACCGGTCGAGATCGACACTATTGATCAAAATCGAAGGCGCGCCACCATCCGGTCGCCGCTCTTTATATCGCTGGAGAATCGACAGATAGTAGTCGACCGTCGATTCTGGCCCAATTCCGCCAATCATTCCGAGTGTCTTCATAGTCATTCCTGTACGGGCATGCGCGACCGTACATGTCCCGCCGTGTCACCGGAGTAATCTAGCCCTCATACTTCTACACGTTAAACTTTCTCAGAGATGTCTGTATCGCGCGTACAAATCGGCATCGCAGTCGGGACCGGAGCTCTGGTACTTTTCACCTTCTTAGGCTACCTGATCTGGCTCGATCATCAGGGCCCCGTGCTGGGGCGCTCCGATGATCGCGACCCGCTCTCGAACGTGCCCAACTCCATCTCGCTCAATCCTCTTCGTGATCGTACATCTGAGCACATTGCCAGCCAGTATCTCGACGCGATCCGTGATGGGCACTGCCGCGAAGAGTTGGCCGACTGGGAAAAAGACTACCGCAAGAAGTACGCCAAATTCATCTGCGAATCGGAAGACAAACACCCGCTCCTCTCCTGGAAACTGGTCGATTGGGAGGATGCGCCACCACTCCGTATCCTGCACTACCGCGGCAGACGTCGCACCAATCTGGCGGAACCCGGAACCTATAAAGAATTGTTCTCGGTCACACTCGAGGATAAAGGCGGAGCCTGGGAAGTCACCAAGTACGACGCGATGTATTAGTCCCCTCGCAGCACTAATTCTTCCACTCGAGATTCCCGAAATTTATTGCGGATGTAAAGAAAAATTACGATTTGCGCGACAATGGCAGCTGTGCTGTCGAGGATTACGTCACTGACGGTCCCGGTGCGGTTGGGCAGATAAGTCTGGTGCCATTCATCCAGGCTCGCAACCACAACCGACACCAGCAATGCGAGGGCTGCCCAAAGTGCCATCCATTCGGCTTCCCGGTGCTTGCGAAGCGTTGCCTTCCACGCGCGAAATTGCAGCAAACTGAGAGTGAAAAATCCCACGAAATGCCCGGTTTTGCGAATGATGTGATGCCACGGACGAAATTGTTCCCATGTGAGGCCGAACAGAAAATGGAAAATGGGGTAGAGAATGCGGCTGGTCTCGGACGCACCGAAATACTTGGTGGACTCGAGCGCGATCAGTCCCATCCATAGGGCCGCTGCAATCCATACCTTTAGGATGTGCTTTTGCTCGACGTTCAACGGCAGTCATCCCCGGTAAGTCGCCCGGCAAGCTCTTCCAGAAACTCACTCCACTGCATAGTTAGGCGCCTCGCGGGTAATCATGACATCGTGGACGTGGCTTTCGCGCAGACCGGCTCCGCTGATGCGAACGAACCGCGTTTTCTGTTGCAATTCCGCAATGCTGCTGCACCCGCAATAACCCATGCCGGATTTCAAGCCGCCGACCATCTGGTGCACGATCATCGCAACCGAACCACGGTAGGGAACTCGTCCTTCGATTCCCTCCGGCACCAATTTCGCTAAGCGATTGGAATCTTCATTCAAGGCCCCGGTCGAAGCATCGTCGGTGTTCTGAAAATAGCGCTCACTCCCAGCCGTTCCTGCCGCCATCGCTCCCAGCGAACCCATGCCGCGATACGATTTGAAAGTTCGGCCTTGATACAGAATCAACTCGCCCGGACTCTCATCCGTTCCGGCAAAGAGCGATCCGATCATGACCGCACTTGCTCCTGCGGCCAGAGCTTTCGTGATGTCGCCGGAATACTTGATTCCTCCATCGGCGATGATCGGAACCCCGGCATCCTTGGTGGCCCGGTAAGCCTCGGCGATTGCCGTAATCTGGGGAACGCCGGCGCCGGTCACCACGCGCGTAGTGCAGATGGACCCAGGCCCAATCCCGACCTTGATTGCGTCGGCTCCCGCTCGAGTC
>Ga0070735_10001739_pt1 | contig 20475 bp, 12 predicted proteins | sample Coa_R1_FD_66443 | JGI IMG/M metagenome (GOLD analysis project Ga0070735, IMG submission 66443) | Surface soil microbial communities from Centralia Pennsylvania, which are recovering from an underground coalmine fire - Coalmine... | ecosystem: Environmental > Terrestrial > Soil > Unclassified ... | reverse complement strand
TCTTGTATAGGCCCCAGACATACTTCTTGGCCAGATCCGGCAAATAGAGCGGAGGCAGGAACGGGAGCCGCACCTGGCCTCCGTGGGAGTGACCAGAGAGTTGCAGGTCCACGGGATGACGCGCGACGCGGTCCGCATAGTCCGGCTCATGCACCATCAACATGGTAGGCTCGTACTGAGGAACGTTGTGCAGTGTCGCGTCCAAGTCGGCAGTTTTGCCCAGCACATCATCGACGCCGCCCAGCCAGAAACGCGCGCCATCGTTTTCGATGGGAGCCGATTCGTTTGCGAGAACTCGAATTCCCTGCGACTTCAAAGCAGCGGTTACTCGATCGGGATCGGTGAAAGCATCGTGGTTCCCCATCACAGCCCAAACCCCATGAGGAGCCTTCAAGTTCTTTACGATCGCAGCGCAAGGCTCGGCGTCGGCTGCGCCCTTGGCCGGATCTCCCCAAAAAGGCACGGAAACAAAATCCCCTGTCAGCAAGATGAGGTGTGGTTCTAACGCATTCACGATTCCGATTGAGGCCTGAATCGGATGAATGGAGAAATACGGATCGTAATGGAAGTCGCTGAGTAGCGCGATGGTGAATCCGGAGAGCCGTTCCGGCCAGCGACGCAGGCGAATATCCACCCTGACTACCCGTGGCCGGTTCGGCGCAATAAGAACCGAATCGACGCCGACCGCGGCCCCACCCGCGCCTGCTGCGATACCAAGAAACTTTCGTCTGTTGATCGGAAGAAGCGGCAATCGGTCGTCAGGCCCTTACACTTGGATGCGCAGCACACGGATTGCGCACTTTCAGGATAACCCGGCCGACCGTTTTCCTAATATAACGAGACGAATCCCCTTTAGAAGCTGAACGTCGCCACGAGATCAATGCGCTGGTTCGCCGTTGTTCCGGGGGAGAACGGAAATCCCTGGATGTTATTGGAGATCCCAAACGACGGCGACCCAACTACCCCGCTGGGATTGGAAAGATTCAGGTTGTTGAAGGCGTTCCGAAAACTGATGCCGAGCGTCAGGTTGTAGCGGCGATCCGAGCTGGTGGACATCATCATCGGTCCGCCTCCGCCGAACAACGGACCCCCGTGATGGTGACCACCGCCTTGCCCCTGGGAGCCGCCTCCGTTACCCTCTTTTTTGTTGCTTGGTCCGAAGCCGATTGTCTTGGTCAGACGAAGGTTCATGACGAAGTGAGATGGTCCGGTGCCGAAATTGATCGGCAGTGGCGTCCCCGTAAGTCCGGAAACATCGAACGTCCCGAGAGGCGTGCACCAGATGGATCCAACATTCGATGGGCTGGCGCACGTTGCGCTCGAAACCAGGTTAGGACGATTGTTGTATTGAGCATCTCCATTCAGATCGTACGGCGAAGTAACGTTGAACGGGGTGCCTGAACTCACCACCATGAATGGACTCAGGCGAAACAGATATGGCAATGCGATGCTGCCACCAAGAAACAGGCGGTTCCGCGTGTCGAATGAGGCACGGCCGTAGTCCGCGCTGATGTTGTACGAGTTGGTGGGGAAACTGGAAACGCCGGAGGTGTCGCTATTCGCGTAGTTAAGCGCGTAGTAGCCGAACAGCTGCAGCCTCGCCCCCACCCGCACGTTGGAATTCACCATGAGCTGGTTTTGTTTGAAATTTCCTTCCGACACGTATTGATACGTGTTCTGGGTGGGTACCGCGCACGAGGGATAGCACGTGGTCCCTGGATAAGGCGCATTCGCATTGATTGTCAGGAACTGATCGAACCCGCGCGAATTCAGATACGTGACAGCTACAGTGGCCGACTTCGTCACCTGCCGCTCCACACTGAGCGCGCTCTGTAGCGTGTAGGGAGCGCGCAGTCTCGGTCCGATCTGATAAATGGTGGTAGTGGGCACTCCGCAACTTGAAATCGGCACTGTGAGCGGACTATCGAGCCCGGGGTAACACGAAGGAGACGGATTAGTAAATACATTTTGCCGTTCGGCAATTCCGTTCAAGTGTTCCGTCTGCAGAAGCTGGTCGATCTGGAACCGATCGTAGAAGACGCCTGAACCGCCGCGGATCACGAATTTTGGCCGGCCGCTGCCGCCTCCTCCTACACCCCAGGCAAATCCCACCCGTGGCGCCCAATCGTTGCGATCATGGATCGCATTCTGCGTCTCATAGCGAAGTCCGTAGCTTAAAGTTATGTTCGGACGCACGCGCCAATCATCCTGGAAATATGGCTCGAGGTCGTAGTAGTTCACGGAAGCATTCGGCGTACCCTCGGTGATCGTCAATTGCGACGGCGTTCCCGCCAGATACTGGTCTGAGCTGGGAAAAACGAAAGTGCCGTTAAATCCGGCGGTCGCGTAATCGTCGGCATGCGTGGCGCGAAATCGTGCGCCGAACTTCAATGTGTGATTACCATAGATCCATGATGTGTAATTCTGCAGTTCGTAGTTATTCTGCAGATCGTTCAGGTTTCCTTCGCTGTTCCCTCCGCCGGTAAACAATCCGAGCACATTCGTAGCCGGATTTGTGTCATTCGGATTCTGCGTGTTTCTGTCACGGTTGTATTGGAACCGTGTTTCGTTCACGATCTTGCTTCCAAATACCTGCGTGTCGCTGATCTGCAGTGTGTGTTCGGTGCTCTCTGAGTTATAGGCCTGCGTGTCGAGGTAAAACTGATTGTTCAACTCACCGTTTTCGCTATCCCGGTAATACTGATAGCGCACGGTCAACGTATTGTTCTTGTTAATCGCCCAGTCGAAGCGCGGGCCGAGATTGGTCCTGTGACGGGGGTTCCCAATCGAGTCGGAGATGTTATTCGTTTCAGTTGCCGAGGTCGGAATATAGGCGTTAATGACTGACAGCTCGTTGATATCCCGGCGATCGATATTGAAGAAAAACGACGCGTTCTTATTGATCGGCCCACCAACATTGCCGTTGAACTGTGTTGAAAAGTAAGGCGGCTCGTTGCCGGCAAAGGGGTTAGGCTGGTTGAAGGACGAATCATTCCCGTCAGCCATGAACTGGCCGTGCAATTTGTCGGTTCCGGGCTTGGTGAAAATTTCGATGCGGCCGTAACCTAGCTTGTCGTACTCGGAAGAGAAAGGATTCTGGTTGACGCGAATTTCTCGTATCGATGACTTGGGCGGAAGCTGGCCGGCGGTGAATCCGTCAATGTACATCTGCCCGCCATTCGGACCGGCGGAAGGGCCTGCGAGGGCCTGCAGGTCAGATTGCAATTCGTCCGGATCATCCGGAAGGGATTCGAGTTCTTTCCCGGAGATCACGATTGTGCCGGCATTGTTGCTGGGGTTCACGTCGATTGTCGGCGCCGTGTCGGAGACCTGGACTTTCTCCTGCTCGACGGCGATGGTCATGGCAACATTGAGCCGCAGCGGCTGGTCGGCGATCACCACATTGTCGTTCTCATAAAGAGCGAATCCCGGGGCCACAACGGTGAGCGTGTATTTGCCTGCGGGCAGGTCTTTGAATTCAAACATCCCCTGGCCATCAGTTTTGACGACGATCGGAGATCCGGTGGCGGTCATCGCAACATCGGCGCCTTTGATGGCAGCGCCTGAAGGATCGGTGACCTGACCGCGGAGAGCTCCGCTGTTAGTGCCGGCTCCCTGGGCGAAGAGGCCAGGGGTGAATAAGGAATACACCAGCAATAAGAGCACTAAGACTGCGAACCGCAGATATCTCTCAAACCTCATCTTGGCCTTTCACTACTTGATGAATGATTAAGAATCGATAAATTGCACACGTCGCTGTTCGACGTGATTACTGCATTCCTTCACCGCCGGGAGCGCCACCGAGACTCCAGGGCGTCAGCATCATCGCCTGGCTCGGTGCCGCCTGCAGGATCGGCTCTACGCCGCTGAGAAGCGTAATGGCGGTGCTGCTCGAGGTCGATCCCTCAGTCGCAACGATCAGCACAGCATCTCCCTTGTGCAGATCCGACAATGTCACCGTCGGCATGCGGTTTAGCATCTGCTGAAAGTCCGGAGCGCCTCCTTGATGCATGCCCGCCATCTGAGCGCCGTTTGCACCTCCCGGGGCCATCCCTCTGGGTCTTGCGCCGCCGCCGGTGCCGTAGTTGTCTTCTGCGTGGTTGCCTGCGGCTCCCGAAGCCGCCCCACCTGACATGCTGCTCTTCAGACGCATCGCGATTCTCTGTGCAAATTCGGCCGGCAGCTGGTGCAGCTGTGAGTCGCTAGTAATCTTTATGACAACCGGCTTTTTGGTAAGCAAATCCTGTACTGTAACCGTCCCGGCGTTGGCATCGACGGAATTGACCGTCCCGGCGATATTTCGGAAGCTGCCTGTCACAATCTCTTCGGCGGTCAACTCCAACCCGTCTGCGCTCTTCTCTCCGCGCGCACGCAGTTGGTCTCCTGGACGAATCTCCTGCAGGCTGCTCGGCTTTGCGTCATCAAACTTTACCGAGTCGGGCGCGTACCGGCGGACGATCGTGTTCTTCGTCGCGCGTACCGTGATGTTCTTTTTTCCGCCCATGCCTGATACTGAAACCGTGACCGTCCCAGCCGCCGGATCGACGCTGCTGACCAGTCCACCTAATCCCCGCTTCTGCCAGTCCTGTCTGATCTGCTCGCGAACGGCATCAATCGCAGACCGCGTAATGACGAGCACCTCCAAGGCATCGATCGACTTGCCGTCATCGGATGCGCGCCCGCGTACCCGCACCGTGTCGCCCACCTGCAGATCCTGCACCTGGATCGGTGCTGCGTTCTTTAGATCTTTGTCGCCCGGGGTCATCCGCAGCAGGCGCGCGGTCGGTTCGACGGTGACTGGGACGTCGGGTCCGGATTCCGGTGCCAGCGTCAAGGCGTTTCCATTGATGGCCTTGATCGTCCCGATGCGCTTCGCAATTGCGGGTTGAGAAGCATCTGCGGTCTGCGCCCAGCTACCGCACGTCGCAGCTATAGCGGCTAACAACACAAAAATTGCAGTCGTAATGGTAGCCTTGTGGTGCATACGCCCACCTCCAATGTACCTCGGGAACAGTCCCGCAAGTCCATGTTTTACATAGTTTTACCCAACAAGTAATAACGATTACAAACCCACAAAAAATCGGCGCAAGGAGTGTGATATGAATCACCGAATCGATTCGGACGGTGGGCACGCACCTACACAGCTAATAGACGATAAGGACACCCCCAGCTACGATTGATTCAAATGCTGTGGAAATCAGGGCTAAGGGTGCGTGTGTCTATCCTACGTTATTTACTCTGCTGGACCTTGCTCGCGGTCGTCCCATCTTCCCTGCTTGGCCAAACAACGATCGCGCAGGGAGCAGATACTGGCACCCCCGCTATTCTTCACACGCAGGGTGGCGTGTGGGTGAACGGATATGAGGCGCGCGATTCTTCCGCGGTCTTTCCGGGAGACATCATTGAGACCAAGAAGGGGTTTTCCGGGAGCCTGAGCCTCGATGGCGCGAGCGTGATTCTTGCTCCCGAATCGGTGGGGAAACTGGGGGCGAATTTTCTCGAACTCGATCACGGCAGTGTCTCGGTTGCAACTTCAAAGCGCTTTGAAATCCATGTGAACTGCATGCGCGTGGTGCCCGTGATCGCAGAGATGACGCAATACGAAGTCGCCGACGTCAGCCGGACCGTTCAGGTCGCTGCCCGTAAGGATGACGTAAATGTGGATCATGGGATTACGCGCAACACCGCGGGGACTACCGAATCCGAGCAGCGCGCTTCGGTCCACGAAGGAGAACAACACAACTACGACGAAACCGAGCTTTGCGGAGCGCCTCCGCCACCAACCCAGGCGGCAGGTCTTAATGCCAAGTGGATCGGAATTGGCGGAGCCGCTGCAGGCGGTGCGGTTCTGTGCGCTCTTCTCTGCCGCGGATCTTCGTCTCCGAAGCCAGCCATAAGCCCGTCGTCGTTCTAATCCGAACCAAGGCTACCTGTTCACAGAATTCTCTCGTGTGTATATCCCGCTGACGTCAGCGCTCCAATGAGTTCTGCGATGTGCTGCGGGCCGCGGGTCTCCATCGTGATGTCAATCGCCGTGTCACCCAGATTCACGCCGTGATAAGCCCGATCGTAGGCCGTTTCGACGATATTCGCGCGATGATCTGCAAGAAATCCCGTCAGGCGATGCAAGGCGCCGGGATAGTCAGGAAGGTGGACGCGCAGGCGCACCAAGCGTCCGTCTTTTACAAGCCCGCGTTCGATGATTCGGGAAAGCAACGTCACGTCGATGTTGCCACCGCAAACCAGGACAGCAACGCGTTTGCCCTCGATCGGCAGTTTGCGATTTAGGACCGCGGCAATGGCAGCCGCGCCCGCTCCCTCGGCAAGCGTCTTTTCCCGTTCGAGCAACAGGAGAATCGCATTGGCGATCTCTTCTTCTTCAACAGTTGCGATGTCGTCGACGTACTTCTGAACCAGAGGCAGCGTGCGCTCACCCGCCCGCCGAACGGCGATTCCGTCAGCGATCGTCTTTGCAGAATCCAGGGTTACGGGCTTGCCCTGTGCCACGGCCGCTTTCATCGAAGGAATACGCGCTGGTTGCACTCCGAAAACCTTCACAGAAGGATTTGTCTCTTTCGCGGCACACGCGATGCCGCCGATGAGCCCGCCCCCGCCGATAGGAGAGACAATCGCCTCTATATCGGGATGCTGCTGCAGAATCTCAAGGGCGAGTGTTCCTTGCCCTGCGATAACTGCGTTGTCATCGAAGGCGTGGATCAGAGTCAGCCCGTCATCATGGCTTTGCTGGACGGCCTTTTCGTATGCCTCGTCGTAGTTCGCGCCGTGCAAAATAACTTCCGCACCATAAGCTCGCGTGGCGGAAACCTTCGTGAGTGGAGTGGGCAACGGCATCAGAATGCGCGCGTGAACGCCATGACGCCCAGCGTGATAGGCCACGCCCTGGGCGTGATTGCCGGCTGAAGCAGCAATGACTCCACGAGAGCGTTCGTCGGCTGAGAGCGTCAATAATTTATTCAGTGCGCCGCGCTCTTTGAAAGCTCCCGTGCGCTGATGGTTATCCAGCTTGAGGAAGATTTCATTGCGGGTCAGCCCCGAGAAGGTTTCAGAATGCGTGCAGGGAGAAACGCGGATATCGGAGCGGATTCTGCCCAGTGCTGCATGGATGTCGGAAAGTTGAATCATGTCCGAGGAGCCGCGCCGGCTCCGGGCTTATCGTAACCGGTTCCGAGGCCGGAGGTCATTACGAGGCCACTTGGCGCTCAGTCGAGATTGAGGAGGTCATCGGACGGGCATCGGCCGAGTTCAGATAGCTGTCAACACAGGCCGCGGCCTTGCGTCCTTCGGAGATCGCCCACACGACAAGAGATTGGCCGCGGCGCATGTCGCCGGCAGCAAACACGCCCGGAACCGAGGACATATAGTTTTCATCGGTCGCGACATTCCCGCGATTGTCGAGTTGAACTCCGAGTTGCTCGATCATTCCGTTACGAACAGGACCGAGAAACCCCATCGCGATCAGGACCAGGTCGACGTCGATCGTGAATTCCGATCCGGCGATCTGTTCGAATTTCGGTGGGGGACCGACTCTGACCGCGTGCAGTTGTTTCACATTCCCATTCTCGTCGCCGGTGAAGCGAGTCGTCGCAATGCTCCAGTCGCGGATGCCACCTTCTTCGTGCGCGGCTTCAGTCCGCAACTGCATCGGCCACAGGGGCCACGGAGTCAGCGGCGAACGCTGATCTGGCGGCTTCGGCATGATCTCGAACTGATGCACCGAAGTCCGTTTCTGGCGGTGGCACGTACCCAGGCAATCAGCGCCGGTGTCCCCGCCTCCGATGATCACGACACGCTTTCCAGTCGCAAGAATATCTTTGCTCGGATCTAGAACATCGCCGTGGCAGCGCTTGTTCTGCTGCGGCAGGAACTCCATCGCGTAGTGAATGCCCTTCATTTCGCGGCCCGGCACATTGAGATTGCGAGGTTGCTCGGCACCCCCGGCGAGCACGATTGCATCGAACTGGGCGCGCAACTCCTGAACCGAAACGTTTTTCCCAACTTCCGCATCCGTGACGAACTTCACGCCTTCGGCAGACATCTGCTCTATCCGCCGGTCGACGATGTGCTTTTCCAGCTTGAATTCAGGAATACCATACCGCAGCAGGCCGCCGATGCGGTCTGCTTTCTCGTAAACAGTCACGGAGTGACCGGCCCGGCACAACTGCTGCGCCGCCGCTAATCCCGCCGGACCCGAACCAACAATAGCGACTTTCTTTCCAGTGCGATGAGCCGGAGGCTCGGGACGAATCCAGCCTTCCAGAAATCCACGCTCAACGATGTTCTTTTCGTTTTGCTTGATCGTCACCGGTGGCTGCGTGATTCCCAGCACGCACGACGCCTCGCAAGGAGCGGGACAAATGCGTCCGGTGAACTCAGGGAAATTATTGGTCGCATGCAGTTGACGGACAGCTTCCTTCCAATTTCCGCGATAGACGTGGTCGTTCCAGTCAGGAATTAGATTATTGACAGGACATCCGGTTTGGCAGAACGGAACGCCACAATCCATGCAACGCGCCCCCTGCTTGCGAAGCTGTTCCTCCGGGAAATCCTGATAAATCTCAAACCAGTCGTTGACTCGCTCGAGAACGGGCCTTCGCGGAGCAAGTTCGCGGGAGTAATCCATGAAACCGGTGATTTTACCCATGCTGCACCTGCTCTGCTGCTGCCAGGGCCGTTAGCGATTCACTGGGGATGTAGGCGTGCTCGCTGCGGGTCACGCCCAGAACTCGCTTGAACTCGTGCGGAAATACTTTGATGAACCGCCCGACAGCGTCGGACCAGTTGTCGAGAATCCACTTCGCCCGTCCGCTTCCAGTCAGGTCGAAATGGCGCGTTATCAAATCCCTTACAAGCTGCAGATCTTTGATATCGACCAACGGCTCCAGATCAACGGAATCCAGATTGCACCGCTCTTCGGTGAAGTCACCATTTTCATCGAAGACGTACGCGATTCCACCGCTCATTCCAGCGGCGAAGTTACGTCCGCAGGAACCAAGAACGACCACGAGACCGTTCGTCATGTACTCGCAACCGTGGTCGCCAACCCCTTCAACAACTGCAGTCGCACCAGAGTTACGAACGGCAAAACGCTCACCGGCAACGCCGTTGAAGAAAGCTTCGCCGCTGGTTGCGCCATAGAGTGCAACGTTTCCGATGATGATGTTCTCTTCCGCAGCAAAGCTCGAACCTTTCGACGGATAAACCACAATCCGTCCGCCGGAAAGTCCTTTGCCGACGTAATCGTTCGCTTCTCCCTCAAGCGTGATCGTGATGCCCTTGGCGAGAAATGCGCCGAGACTTTGCCCAGCAGATCCGTGCAGGTGAATTTTCAGGGTGTCGTCAGGCAAGCCGCCCGAACCGTAGCGTCGTGCTACCTCGCCGCTTAACATCGTCCCAACCGAGCGATGCACGTTGCGCACGGGCAAATTGATTTCCTGCGGGCTGAGGCTCAACAAAGCATCGAGGGAGTGCTCAACCAGTTGATGATCGAGCGCTCCATGCAGACCGTGATCCTGCGACATCACACAGCGGCGGACTACCCGCGACGGCAACGGCGGATTATAGAGAATTGCAGAGAAATCCAGGCCCTTTGCCTTCCAGTGGTCCACGGCTTCCCTCGTCTCCAGCATATCGACCCGGCCCACCATTTCGTCGACAGTGCGGAAGCCCAACTCCGCCATATACTGCCGAACCTGGTCTGCAAGGAAGAAGAAGAAGTTGATGACATGCTCGGGCTGTCCCTGGAAGTGTTTGCGCAACTCAGGGTCTTGCGTGGCGATTCCTACAGAGCAGGTATTCAGATGGCATTTGCGCATCATGATGCAGCCCATCGCAATGAGCGGCGTGGTCGCAAAGCCAAATTCTTCTGCGCCCAGCAGCGCTGCGATGACGACATCGCGCCCGGTCTGTAGTTTTCCGTCCGTCTGTACGCGGATACGGCTTCGGAGATCGTTGAGCAGTAGAACCTGCTGCGTCTCCGCCAGACCCAATTCCCACGGAATGCCCGCGTGTTTGATCGAACTCAGAGGCGATGCGCCCGTGCCACCGGAATCTCCGCTGATCAGTACGACGTCGGCGTGCGCTTTGGCAACCCCAGCCGCGACAGTGCCAACACCGACTTCAGCGACGAGCTTGACCGCAATCCGAGCCTGCGGATTGATGTTCTTCAAGTCATAGATCAGCTGCGCCAGATCTTCGATAGAGTAGATGTCGTGGTGCGGCGGAGGGGAAATCAGTCCAACGCCTGGAATCGAGTGGCGCAGTTTCGCAATGACTTCATCAACTTTGTGGCCGGGTAATTGGCCGCCCTCGCCGGGCTTCGCTCCCTGCGCCATCTTGATCTGGAGTTCGTCGGCATTCACGAGATAATTCGCGGTCACGCCGAAGCGGGCCGACGCAACCTGCTTCACGGCACTGCGCCGGAGATCTCCGTTCGGGTCAGGCTTAAACCGTTCTTCATCTTCCCCGCCCTCACCGGTGTTCGACTTCCCACCGATGCGGTTCATTGCAATCGCAAGAGTCTCATGGGCCTCTTTGCTGATCGATCCGAACGACATGGCTCCGGTGGTGAATCGCTTGACGATCTCTTTGGCTGGCTCGACCTCTTCAATCGGAACCGGCGTGTTGCTCTTCTTCAACTCCATCAGACCGCGCAGCGTACAGAGTGTCGCACTCTGCTTGTCGATAATGTCGGTGTATTCCTGGAAGGTCTTGAAATTGCGTTGACGAACCGCGTGCTGCAGTTTGCTGATCGTTTGCGGATTCAGCAGATGATATTCGCCATTCACGCGTTGGTGGTAATTCCCGCCAACCGTAAGCTCCGTCTCGAATTCTGTCACCGGACGGAAGGCATGCTCGTGCTTCATGCGCGCTTCAGCGGCGAGCGCTTCCAGACCAATGCCTTCGAGGCGCGAAGTCGTCCCCGCGAAGTAGGCTTCAACCAGTTCTTTATTGAGTCCGATCGCTTCAAAGACCTGCGCTCCCTGATAGCTCTGCAGCGTCGAAATGCCCATCTTGGAGAATGTCTTCAGCAGGCCCTTCTTCACCGCTTTGAGGAAATGCTTGACCGCAAGTTCGGGAGTAACGTTCTCGCCGAGCTCTCCACGGAAAGCAAGGTTCTCAACGCTTTCAAGAGCGAGATAGGGATTGATCGCGCTCGCTCCGTATCCACTCAGTAGGGCAAAGTGCATTACCTCGCGAGGCTCGCCGGATTCCGTAATCAGCGCGACCTGCGTGCGAGTCTCTTCGCGCACCAGCAGATTGTGGACGGCGGCCAGTGCCAGCAGGCACGGGATCGGAGCATAGTCCTTGTCCACGCCACGATCGGAAAGAATCAGCAGGGAATATCCAGCCTTCACGGCGCGAGAAGCCCGGCGGCACAGTTCATCGAGAGCGCGCCGCAATCCCGCTTCGCCCTCACTCACACAGAAAAGGGCAGGAAGAGTTGTCGCCAACAGGTCGCGATTTGAAACGCGCCGGAGTTTCTCCAGATCACGATTCGTCAGCAACGGATGCGCCAGCTTGAGCATGTGACAATTTTCCGGCGCTTCTTCCAGAATGTTGCGCTCGCTGCCGATGTAGCTGATGAGCGACATCACCATTTCTTCGCGAATCGGATCGATCGGCGGATTCGTTACCTGCGCGAAGAGCTGCTTGAAATAATTGAAGAGCGATTGGGGCTTGTCCGAGAGGCAAGCCAGCGGGGTATCCGTGCCCATCGATCCGACGGGTTCCTCGCCCCTCACAGCCATCGGGCTGAGGATCATCCTCAGATCCTCATCGGAGTAGCCGAAGGCGCGCTGCCGGCGGAGAAGCGTTTCCGCATCCGGATAGTGCATGCGCGAGGGCTCCGGCAACTGATCCATGATGATCTGATTCTCTGCCACCCACTGCGCGTACGGCTGCCGGGTCGCGAGGCTTTGCTTGATTTCTTTATCGGAGACGATCCGCCCTTCGACGGTATCGACCAGAAACATTTTCCCGGGCTGAAGCCGGCCCTTTTTCTTTACTTGCTCGGCAGGTACATCAAGCACGCCCGCTTCTGAGGCCATCACAACGAGATCGTCATTGGTGACAACGTAACGCCCGGGGCGTAGCCCATTGCGGTCGAGCGTCGCTCCAATCACGCGGCCGTCAGTAAATGCGATCGCGGCAGGACCATCCCACGGCTCCATGAGACACGCGTGATACTCGTAAAACGCGCGCTTCTCCGGCGCCATGTGCGGATTCCCGGCCCACGCCTCAGGAATCAACATGGCCATGACGTGAGGAAGACTGCGGCCTGCCTGCAAGAGAAGTTCGACAGCATTGTCAAAGTTCGCCGAATCGCTTCCATCGGGCGCGATGATCGGAAATAGCTTCTTGAGATCGTCCACAAAAAGCGGAGAACTCAACAGCGACTGCCGCGCATGCATCCAGTTGACGTTGCCGCGCAATGTGTTGATCTCGCCGTTGTGGGCGATGTAACGGTACGGATGCGCGCGCTGCCAACTTGGAAATGTATTGGTTGAGAAGCGCTGATGAACGAGGCACAGCGCGCTCTCCGCATCAGGATCAGACAACTCGCGGTAGAAATTCTCGATCTGCGGCGCGAGCAGCAGTCCCTTGTAAACGATCGTGCGGCAGGAGAGAGACGGTATGTAGAACATCTCCGCGTCTTCAATGCCGGAGCCTTGAATCTCATTTTCGGCGCGCTTGCGGACGACATACAGTTTGCGCTCAAACGCATCTTCTCCCATTCCTGGAGCGCAACGAACGAAAATCTGCTGGATATACGGCTGCGATGCTCGCGCAACTCGTCCAATAGCGGAAGCGTAGACGGGCGTGTCGCGCCACCCGAGCAGAATTAGCCCTTCTTCGCGGACGATCCGTTCGAGAATTCCCTCACACTGCAGGCGCGGATGCTTCTCGACAGGAAGAAAGATCATTCCCACGCCGTAACTTCCGGCACCTGGCAGCGCGAATCCCAGATTCTGGCACTCGCGAGCGAAGAACTTGTGTGGGATCTGGATGAGGACTCCAGCGCCGTCACCCGTCTCGGGATCGCAACCGCACGCACCCCGATGCGCGAGGTTCACGAGAACCTGAATTCCCTTCTGGATAATATCGTGACTCTTTTGGCCGCTGATGCTCGCGACAAATCCTATGCCGCAAGCATCGTGTTCATGTGCCGGGTGATACAAACCCTGGGCGGCGGGGATGCCATCTTTTCGAATGAGACGCGTCGTCATGGACTCCGTCCGACAGACAGATTTCCTTTCCAATCAACTGTTAATGGTGTGCACGGCTGGGCGGCACTAAGGTCACACACCTTGGCTCAAGGACACACGTTCGCAATACCTTAATAGCCCTTATTGGAGGTCAAAGTACAATCCAGAATTTCGATGGAAGCTATAAAAATTTCAGTACTGGCGTTTGGTAACGAGGACTATCAGAATTAACGTCGAACGGACAGGGCTCCGTTATAATTCCGCTCATCATATGGACTTCGATCAGCTCATCACGTTTCTCGAGGTCGCGAGGCAAGGCAGTTTCTCTCGCGCCGGAGAAAAAGTCTTCCGCTCGCAGTCGGCTGTCAGCGCCCAGATTCGCCAGCTTGAGCAGGAGTATGGTGACCGGCTACTCGACCGGTCGGGAAAGTCCGTAAAGCTCACGCCCGCGGGACAGATTTTCTACGAATACGCCGAGCGGTTGAAGAATCTTCGCGACGAGTCGTTGATGGCCGTGGCCGACCATAGCGGCACTCCGCGAGGCACGCTGCGAGTAGGCGCGAATGAAGCGACTTGCCTTTACGTTTTGCCCGAGGTCTTCGCCGAATATTGTCGGCGTTATCCTCCGGTACAGATCAGTATCTATCGAAATTTCAGCTACAAGATTGTCGAGAAACTGGAAAACGGGATGGTTGAAGTGGGCATTCTCACGCTCCCTATCCAGTCTCCGAGCTTGAAGATCCAGCCAATCTTTCGCGACAAGCTGATGCTGATGGTGAGCCCCAAGAATCCTTTGGCAAAGTTCAAGGTTGTCCCGGTTAGCGCGATCGCGAAGCATCCCCTGCTGTTTCCAAAGACTGGTCACACACGTCGACTGCTCGACAAGCTGTTCCGGCCCTATAGCGCCGAACTGCAGGTACGTATGGAACTACCCAGCATCGGCATGATCAAGAGCTTTGTCGCTGCAGACTTGGGAGTTTCACTAATTAGTGCTTCATTTGCCCGAGATGAAGTCGATGCTGGCCGTGTGAAATTGATCGACTTGGAAGACGCCGAACTCTATCGCGAACTCGGACTGGCCTACCGCCGGGACAGGACGCTCTCCGTTGCCTCCACTGCATTCGTGGGTTTGCTCCGTCAGTTCGCGACACAGATGAAAAAAGGTGAAGCCTAGGCCATTAAGCTGAAATTTCGATAGCCAGCATCGTTATTTTGCATTTTCCTTGTCCCATCCCCCCGGCTATCCTTAGAGCGTTGTAGTAGAGCATATTCATGACTCTCTCCATCCAGAAGGCGACGCGAATTACATCGACAAGCACATGCATGTCGACACGAATTACGTGTCTTCTGGAGGACGGGAACGGATGAAGTAAAGCACTCTTAAAGAAGAAATCACCCGAACCCACCGCCAGAAGTGACCTGGCGGTGGGTTTTTGTTTGCCTCAAAACTGGAAAGGATTATATGAGCGGACAGCGACAAAGCAGATTTGAACGCGGCGAAGATGTGGTGGTAATGAAATTCGGAGGCACTTCAGTCGAGGACGCGGCAGCCATCCGGCGACTCATCGAGATCGTCAAAAGCAGGTCCGGATCGCAGCTGGTGCTGGTGGTAAGTGCCCTGGCCAAAGTGACCGACCAACTGCTGGAAGCCGGACATGCCGCCGCAGCGGGACATCTGGGGTCAGCACTTGCTGACGTCCGCAAGATCTATGTTCGTCACGAACAATTGGCGGACTCGCTCGTGGATGGAGCGGCTTACAACGCCCTTGAACCCGAATTGCGTGCCGAGATTCAGGCGCTGGAGGCCCTTCTCCAGAATATCTGCTCATCCCGCGAATTCAGCCTTCAAATCAAAGACCATCTCCTAGGCTTCGGGGAGTGCCTGTCGAGCAAACTTGTCAGTGAGGCGCTTCGACAGAATGGGATAAGAGCCTCGCATGTGGATGCTCGTGACTGCATCGTGACGGACTCGCGGCACGGTCAAGCGATTCCGCTGTGGGACGTCACGAACGAGCGCTTGAGAGACGTCCTGAGTCCGTTGCTTAGTGAAGGATCGGTTCCGGTCCTGGGTGGCTTCATTGCTTCGAGTTCCGAGGGCGTGCCAACCACTCTTGGCCGCGGCGGATCCGATTTCAGTGCCGCCATTGTCGGAGGCGCTCTGGGCGCCTCGCGAATCGAGATCTGGACCGATGTCGACGGCGTCATGACGACCGATCCCAGGGTCTGTCCCGATGCCAAGGTTATCCGCAAAATGAGCTTCGAGGAAGCTGCCGAGTTGGCGCATTTTGGGGCTAAGGTTCTGCATCCCGCGACGCTGGCTCCCGCGGAGCGCGAAAACATTCCTGTGCATGTTTTGAATTCCCGCCGTCCAGAAGAAAGCGGTACCGAGATCACTGCGCGCGCGACGAATGGACGACCGGTCAGCGCGATTACCGCTAAGAGAAACGTCGCGGCAGTTCAGATTGATTCGCCAGCGGGAATCGATGGAGCGCTTCTGGATGCCGTTTTCGCAGCTTTTGACAAGCGCGTGTGCTCAATCGATGTCATGGCTACCTCCCTCGGACGGATCTCAATGCTGGTCAGTTCAGCCCATGCGTTGCCTGGAATTGCGGCCGATCTCAAAGGCGTCGCGGAGGTGAAATGGGAGAATCACAAAGCTCTGGTGTGTCTGGTTGGAGAGAGGATTCGACGGCAACCGGAAGTCGCGGGTCGTGTGTTCGCAGCCGTGGCCGACCTGGGGGCTCGCGTTTTTTGCCAGGGACCTTCCGAACGCACGATATCGTTTCTGGTCGAAGAAGCAAAAGTGGAAGAGTCCGTGCAGCGGCTGCATGATCTCTTCTTCCCAAAACACGAGCCCGCCCGCGACTGGGGAGGCATATCAACTGCGTTCTGCCAAGCGGGATAGATCAGTTGCCAAGCTTGGCGTTCCTCGCGGCGTCGGGCGCTGGTTCAATTTCAATGATGTGCAGCCCGCACTCGGTCTTGGCGAAACCGGGCCAACGGCCAGCACGCGGGTCTTCTCCAGGCTTCACGGCTCGGGTGCAATGCGTGCAGCCGATGCTGGGATAATCCTGATTGTGGAGTTCGTTGTAGGGCACATCGTGATCGTGGATGTAGCGCCAGACCTGCATCGAATTCCAGTCCACCAGTGGATTGATTTTTACTAATCCAAACTTTGAATCCCACTCGACTCTCTTCGCGCCCCCCCGCGCCGAGGTCTGATCGCGGCGGATGCTGGTGATCCACGCATCCAGCTCGGAAAGCTTGCGGCGCAGCGGCTCGACCTTGCGCATTCTGCAGCACAAATCAGGATCGCGCGCCCAGAGCGCCGATCCATGCTTGCTATCCTGCTCTTCCGGAGACATCAGCGAGTAGACTCTTTCAATCTGGATGCCGTACTTCGCCTCGATTTTGTCCATGAGCGCGTACGTTTCGGGAAATAGAAATTCTGTGTCGATGGTGAACAGACGGAAACTCTTGTGGAGACGGGACGCTATGTCGATAAGGACCATCCCTTCGGCACCGAACGCCGAAGAAATTGCGACGCCCGTTCCAAATACTTCAAAGGCCCAAGCGAGAACGGATTGCGGACTCCAACTTTCCACGGCATTCTGGATCTCGGCAATTGCGGCTGCGTTTATAGGACGTTGGACCTCGACGCTGGGAACTTTCATGAGGTGAACTCCTCGTCTGCTATGGAAGAAAGCGTTGAATAGAGGGCCGCCGGATTCGACGCCACAGGAACGCCGTTTCCGGTTAGCGACGAATCAGTGGAATCGAGCGGGACATCGGCTAACCGCGTTACTGCGCCGACGACCAATAAAGTTGGACTAGGAAGTTTCGGTGCGGAACTCAGATTTCCGACTTGGGTATGAACCTTTCTCTGATGTGGGGTACTGACGCGGGAAATGAGGGCGCACGGAGTCTCGGCCGAAACGGCGGCATCCTTGAGCCTGCTTGCCAGGTCCGAGTAGTTCTGGCCCGGCATGTAGATTACTAGCGTTGCGCCGCTCGAAGCGAGCTTGCGCCAGTTCGCCGCCTCGCTGCCATCAGCCTGATGCGCTGTGAGAAACACCACAGCAGATGCCTTCCGGCGATGCGTGAGAGGAATCTCGGCCGATGCAGCTGCACCTAATGCCGAGGTCACCCCAGGCACAATCTCGTACGGCACACCGGCCTTGCGCAAGGCTTCCATTTCTTCTCCGGCGCGGCCGAAAATCATCGGGTCGCCCGACTTCAGGCGAACAACCCGCAGACCAGAATCCGCGAGGGCGATCATCAGGAAGTTGATTTCGTCCTGCTGAATCTTCTTCTTGCCGCAGCGCTTGCCGACGTTGTGCACTCGCGCCGTCGCGGGAATGAGTCCTAGTATCTCGGGTACGACAAGATCGTCGTACAGCACCGCTTCGGCCGTTTGCAGAAGACGGAGCGCTCGCACCGTCAACAATTCGGGATCGCCCGGCCCTGCGCCGACGAGAAAGACTTTGCCTTTCACGCTCGGTCTCCGTGGGCAGTCAGCTCCGGCAGTTGCTCCAACGCCGCCTCCACTGCTTCCCTGCTCGCAAGCGAATGCAGCAGATCCAACTTCTTCGCTTTCTCGATATCGCTGGCGAGAATCAACTTCCTTGTTTGGCCGAGCTCCGCTACCCAGTCCGCGTATCCCGGGCCGTATTGCTTTTCAAGTTGCTGGCGAATTCTCTGAGCCAGGGATGGACTCTGACCGGCGGTGGAAACAGCGATTTGCAAATCTCCGCGGTGCACGACCGCTGGATAGAAAAAATCACACAGAACGGGGACATCGACAACGTTGCAAAGCACGCCACGTATTTGAGCCTCGTCGTAGATCTGTTCGTTTAACGAGCGCAAGGAAGTGGACACCACGGCAAGAAACACCCCGGTTAGGTCATCCGGACGAAAAGGACGCAGTTCCAGTTCGATTCGCCCTTCACGCGCCCATTCACGAACAGTGGGGCTGGCATCAAGAGCGACAACGTGAATGCGCGCGCCGGTTTCGAGCAGGCCGCCGATCTTCGGTTCTCCGACCTTGCCCGCGCCGACAACGAGGCATCGCTTCCCTTCGAGCTTCAGGAACATCGGAAAAAGACTAGTCACAGATCCCTCCCGGGGATTGCGCAAGATTTTGGGGAAGATCGCGGGCTACCGCCGGAATGACCTCGCCAGCCAAAAATTCCCGTATTTGCGTATCGCTGTGCCGTGCAAAGTAGCGGCGTAAGTTCTCGCCGGGCTCCCGATCAGCGAGGTACTGCGTCAACAGACGCTCGAGCGCGTCCGGAACATCGGTCGCGGCGCATCGATAACCCACCGGACGCGCTGTCGCTTGATGCAAGCCGAGCGCTCCGCCCACGCAGAAGTAATACGCATCAACGAACTGGCCGTTGTGCCTGATCTTCCTGCCCTCGATTCCGATGTCGGCAATCCAATGCTGGCCGCAACTGTTCGGGCATCCAGTGACATGCAGCTTGAGATGTTGATCGAATCCTGGAAGCCGCTCTTCGAGCTCATCGACCAGCCAGCGCGAGAAGGCTTTCGTTTCAGTGATGGCAAGTTTGCAGAATTCAGTGCCGCTGCAAGCAATCGTGCCGCGCGCAAAAGGAGATCCACCGACTTGCAGTCCGATCGCATCCAGTTCTCGCGCCAACTCCTCGGTATTGAGTCTGGGCACATTCACCACCAGCAGATTCTGCATATTGGTGACGCGAAGGTCGCCCCCGGCGAAACGCCTGGCCAGATCGGCGGCAGCCTGCAACTGGTCGGCAGTGATGCGCCCTCGGAGCACTACGGCTCCTACATATGAAAAACCGGGCTGCTTTTGTGCATGGATGCCGACGTGGTCGCGATAGACGTCCTCAGGCGGATGTTCTTCGACCGCAGGATCGAGTTTGAAACCGATTCTCTCGTGGAGTTCGTCCAGAAAGCGTTCGGCCGTCCATCCATGCTTGAGAAAGAGGAATTTGAGACGGGCGCGTTCGCGATGCTCACGCAAGGCGTCCGATTCGCGGAACAACTCGGCAATTCCTTTTACAACTGCGAGAACCTGATCCGCCCGAACGAAAGCATTCAGCCGAGCGGCGAGATATGGTTCCGTCGACAATCCACCGGCAACGCGCAAGGAAAACCCGGTCTCGCGCGTGCCTGCAACAGTGCGTGTGACCGCGGTCAGGCCAATGTCATTGATCTCCGGGTACGAGCACCAAGAATGGCATCCCACAATCGATATCTTGAATTTGCGCGGCAGGTTGTAGAAATCGGCATTGCCCGCGAGAAACTGAGATACCTGCATGACAAGAGGCGAGGCATCCACTTCTTCGTCCGCATCTACTCCGGCGACCGGGCAGCCGGTTACGTTTCGAGTCACGTCTCCGCAGGCGCCGATCGTATTCAGGCCGACTTTCCAGAGGCCGTCCAGCACGTCGGGAAGAGCCTCTATCGTCACCCAATGAAGCTGGATGTTCTGCCGCACCGTCAGATCGGCAATTCCGTCTGCATACTTTCGTGTGAGATCTGCTATGGCGTGCAGTTGTTGCGAGGTCAGAATGCCATTCGGAATCCGGATGCGGACCATGAATCGCTGAAGTGCGCGTCCTACGCCATCCTTGCCGCCGGTCACCCCCGCTCCGTCGCCTTGCGTATAGACACCCCACCATCGGAAATACATTCCGATCCAGTCGGGAGGGATCGAATCAAAGCCTTCACGGGCAAAGCGCCGGATTTGCTCCAGCCCTTCCCAAGGATTCATGGCGCGCTTCAATCGTTCGGCGCGTTGTGCTTTTGTCTCTTTCACTGTGGTCGTCATTCTGCTTTCTCGGGGAAATAAAAAACCCACCGCCAGATTCCTCTGGCGGTGGGTTGATGAGTGCCGGTATTAAGAAAGAACTCTTAGGTCAGCAGCCTCCCCGCGCCAGGGCATACGCATGCACAACAACAACAAGTGCAGCAGCACATCGCGCGAAGATTGAAACTGCTTGACATTATGATTTCGATTTTAAGGGCGGTCCTTTGTACCGTCAACAAACTTGCGTAACACCTTCGATTCATACTTTCGATCAAACGAATCAGATTTTTTGCACACAGCCGCACAATTTGGGCCTCACGCTGTAGAATCATCAACTTAGCTTGAAACTGAAGTTGAGAATTCTCTATTGCGTAACATTTATCGCTTCCACCGACTCATCACGCGCGAGGTCATCTTCCATGAAGCGTTTCGTTCTGCTGCCAGCTGTGTCTCTTC
>Ga0070735_10001738_pt1 | contig 20477 bp, 15 predicted proteins | sample Coa_R1_FD_66443 | JGI IMG/M metagenome (GOLD analysis project Ga0070735, IMG submission 66443) | Surface soil microbial communities from Centralia Pennsylvania, which are recovering from an underground coalmine fire - Coalmine... | ecosystem: Environmental > Terrestrial > Soil > Unclassified ... | reverse complement strand
TCTTCCGATCCTGGCGGCGGCGCAGGATGCCCCGCGCGGCAGCGAATGCCTCGCGATGTCCGAGGCGCCGGCACGCATCGTGCCGGTGTCGCTTCATCATCTGGCGGCAAAGGCCGAGAACGTCACGATCACCTATGCCGGTCATTCGACCTATTACATCGACACGCCCGGGGGGTTGCGGATCGCGACCGATTTCAGCGGCGCCTACACGACCGGGCGCCTGCCCGATGTCATCACCATGAACCGCGCCCACAGCACGCACTACACGTTGTTTCCCGATCCCCGCATTCCCCATGTGCTGCGTGGCTGGGGCGAAGACGGCAAGCCGGCCGACATCGCCGAACGGATCGGTGACGTCTTCATTCGCAATGTGACGACCGACATCCGCCGCTATTTCATGGATGATTCGAGCGGCGAGATGATCAAGGACGGCAATTCGATCTTCATCTTCGAAGTTGCCGGCCTTTGCATCGGACATCTCGGTCACCTCCATCACAAACTCGACGACACGCATTTCGGGAGAATCGGCCGGCTCGATATCGTGATGGTACCGATCGATGGCACCTATACGATGTCGCTCGACGGCATTTCGGAGATCACCAAGCGTTTGCGCGCCTCGGTGGTGCTGCCGATGCATCGCTTCGCAACGCCGCTCGACGAGTTCATGCGCAAGATCGGCCAGCAATTCGAGATCGACGAGCGAACGGAAAGCAGCTTTTCGATCTCGCGGGATTCTTTGCCGGCGATGCCGACCGTCATTATTCTTCGCGGCGTTTGAGCGCCGGCACCAACCCATCAACAAATATAAGGAGAGAAAGATCATGGCCGCCAGCACCGCGCCGTCCACCAAAAGCGGACTCTATGCCGATCCGCGGCCAGATTGGCTCGCCTTGCGCGAGGAGGACGTGCTCGATCCCTCCCGCGAAATCGTCGATCCGCACCACCATTTGTGGGATCGCGGCGGTCAACGCTATCTGATCGAGGACCTCACCTCCGATATCGCCTCCGGTCACAATGTCGTCGCCACCGTCTATGTCGAAGCCCGATCGATGTATCGCGCGAAAGGACCGGAAGCGTTTCGGCCCGTGGGCGAGGTCGAATTCGCCAATGGCGTCGCCGCCATGAGCGCCAGCGGCGGTTACGGGCCCGCCGCGATCTGCACCGGCATTGTCGGTCATGTGAACCTTCTGTCGGGTGACGCCGTTCGCGAGGTGTTGGAGGCCGAAATATCGGCGGGCCAGGGCCGTTTCCGCGGCATCCGGCATTCGTCCGCCTGGGATGCCGATCCCGAGGTGGCCCACATGTATGCGACACGGCCGAAAGGCCTTCTGCTCGATTCAACCTTTCGCAAAGGCTTCGCTTGTCTCGCCCCGCTCGGTCTCAGCTACGATGCCTGGCTGTTTCATCCGCAGATCGGCGAACTCGCCGATCTTGCCCGCGCCTTTCCGAATACGAGAATCGTGCTCGATCATTGCGGCGGACCGGCCGGCACCGGGCAATATGCCAACCGCCGCGAAGAGATTTTCGCGATCTGGAAAATTTCGATTTGTGAGATCGCGAAATGCCCGAATGTCGTCGTCAAACTCGGCGGACTAGCGATGTGCCTACTCGGTTACGATTTTCATACGCGCGCAAAACCCCCATCGTCCGAAGAGCTGGCGGCGGCGTGGCGGCCTTATATCGAGACCTGCATCGAAGCCTTCGGCCCTGAGCGCGCGATGTTCGAAAGCAATTTTCCGCCCGACAAAGGTCAGTGCAGCTACCAAGCGATCTTCAACGCCTTCAAGCGCATCGCGGCGAATTACAGCGAGACGGAAAAGACCGCGCTGTTTTCAGGGACGGCGACGGAGGTTTACCGGCTGAAAATTTAGCTCGCGCCTTGACCGAATTCCTGACGCAGGAAATCGATCACGACCCGCACCTTCCGCGGAAGATAGGATCGGCTCGGATAAAGCAGCCATGCCGCAGTCTCAAAATCGGTGGCGGTCACCGCATGATCCGGAAACAAATCGACGAGCGCGCCTTTATCAAACTCATTTTTCGCGAGCCAATCCGCGAGCAAAGCCGGTCCCATGCCTTCGATCGCGCATGTGAGAAGCACGAGCGGACTCGAAATCCGGACATCGCCGTCTACCGGAACCTCGATTATCGTCCCGCCGGAATCACGAAACAGCCATCGCGACCGATGATCCGGCAGATTTAATAGCAGGCAGCGATGCGCGGCCAGGTCCGCGGGCGCCTTCAGGCGTCGCTTCAGCTTCCGCGAGTCCTCCAAATAGGCCGGACTCGCACAGACACGATATTTCGTGCCTGTCAGCTTGACACCAATCAACGCGGAATCCCGGCTTGGACCGTGGCGAACGGCAAGGTCGATGCCTTCGGAAACCAGATCGACATTGGCATCGGTGAGTAAGAGATCGATGCCGAGATCGGGAAACGTTTCCCGTAATTTCGGCAACAGCGGCGCGATACATTTCTGTCCGAAAGCGACCGACGCCGTCAGGCGGATGGTGCCGATCGGCTTTGCGCCGGTGACGAGCGCATCATCTTTCGCGGAATCGAGCTCTTCGAGCAGCGGCTCGACGCGAGCCAGGTATTGGGCTCCCGCCTCCGTTAGCGCCATCCGCCGCGTCGAGCGCTGCAACAGGCGCACCTGAAGCTCATCTTCAAGAGCAGCGATGGTCCGCGAAACCGAGGACGGGTCCGTGCCGCAGTCCCTCGCCACGACGGCAAAGCTGCCCCGCCGCGCCACCCGCACGAAAATCCGCAAGCTCTCGATGTCCATATCGTCCATCAGATGCGCTCGGCCGTCTCAAATTGCAAGTTTGAGAAATTGCAAATTTGAGGTCCTGCGCATCCGTTCGCATTCGTGCGATATCCGCATCGGCATCGTGAGGCATCTTGGGGTAGCGGAAACCCGGCAAGCCGCTACCTAACACGTGGTTCAACCATCGCCCCCGGAGGTCAGGATGCCGTCGCTTCTTCGTCTAGATGCCAGCTCGCGCCGTGATGGGTCGCATTCGCGCGCCCTTGCCGATGTGTTCGAGGCAGCCTGGGTGACGCGCTTTCCCGGCGCTACCGTCACAAGACGCGACCTTGTGGCAAACCCGATCGCCCATATTCATGAGACCACCATCGCGGGCTTCTACACGCCGGTCGATAAACTCGACGACAAACTGAAGGGCGCTGTTGCACTGTCGGACGAGCTGATCGCAGAGGTCAACACCGCCGACACCATCCTGATTGCGACACCGATGTACAATTTTTCGGTGCCTTCGGCACTGAAATCGTGGATTGACCAGATCGTGCGTATCAATCGTACTTTTTCCTACGATGGGACGAATTTCACGGGGCTTGTGAAGGCGCGACGCGTGATTGTTGTCGCGGCCTTCGGCGCCGGCGGTTATGGAGGCGCACTGGCGTCGGCGGATTTCGTCACGCCCTATCTGAAATTCCTGTTCGGCTTTCTTGGCGTTTCCGACGTCACCGTCATCCCGGCCGAGGCAACCACCGCCGATGCGCTGACCGTTGCCTCCAACGTGGACCTGGCCAAGGCCAATATCCTCAAACTCGTACAGGCGGCGGCGTGAGCCATGCAGATCAGCCGCGTTCGACCGCTCTCCCGATAACGACAGCGGTTGCACCAACCAAGCTTGCCGACTTTACCTTGCCCGATGGCATCAAGATACGTCTGATCTTGCTCAATGCCCGCGACACGAGGCCCAACACGAATGGCTGAGTGGTCCGGCAAAAGGCCAGTTTGCGAACCCGCCCCTCGACATGCCACCTTGCATGCGCGCCGTTCCGAAAGAAAATCACGTCGCCCGGACCATAACGGGTCGGCCGCATCGCATCGCTTTCAAGCACAATCGAACCTTCGAGGATCATGATCGTTTCGTCGAAATCATAGTACCAGTTGAATTTGCCTTCGCTGCATTCCCACACCATGGTGAAGGCGAGCCTGTCGGCGCTTTTCGAAAGTACGCACCCTCGCGCAACCGGGTTGCCTTCGATGATCCAGGACGGCTCGATCGGCTTCGGCGTCAACGTCACCTTGAGGTTGGTCGTCTCGATCAGTGGCATCTTTTAGCTCTGAAGACATTTCTCAACCGCGGCTTTCGGCACGCCGGATCGGACGCCACCCTAATAATATTCTTTTAAGCTTTCCTTACGGCAAACGCTTCAAATCGCTCCTTGCTGGTGGCAGGGTGTCGAGCCGCACGATCGGCAGCGCTCACGCCCACTCGCCTTTCCGGAAGACCGGCATCCGCCGGCCGTCGGCATAAAGGCCGTCAATGTCGATCTTGTCCGAACCGATCATCCAATCGATGTGAATGAGGCTGGCATTGCCGCCTTGCGCGGCGATCTGTTCGGGCGTCAGGCTGGTGCCATCGACGAAACACTTCGAATAGCATTGGCCGAGCGCGATATGGCACGCGGCGTTCTCATCAAACAGCGTGTTGAGGAACAACAGCCCGCTCTTTGAAATCGGCGAGGAGTGCGGCACCAGCGCCACCTCGCCGAGACGGCGCGCGCCCTCATCGGTATCGAGTACCTTGTTGAGAACTTCTTCGCCACGGCTCGCCCGCGCCTCAATGATGCGCCCTTCCTCGAAACGCACCGCGATGCCTTCAATCAACGAGCCTTGATAGGACAATGGCTTGGTGCTGACGACATGACCGAAGACCCGCCTTGCATGCGGCGTGGTGAAGACTTCCTCGGTCGGGATGTTGGCGTTGCAGGTGATCCCGTTTTTCGCCGTGGAAGCGCCGCCCTGCCATTCATGGCCATGGGCGAGACCGATCGTCAGGTCCGTGCCCGGCCCGTTGTAATGCAGGGCGTCGAACCGCTGCCCGTTCAGCCATTCGGTGCGTTCACGCAACCTCGCATTATGCGCCTGCCAAGCGGGAATCGCATCTTCGCGATCGACCCGCGAGGCAGCAAAAATCGCATCGGCCAATTTCGCGACAGCCACGCTTTCATCGACATCGGGAAAGACGAGCTTGGCCCAGGACGGCGACGGATAGGCGATGATGTTCCAATTGATGTCGAAATTGACGATGCGTTCCAACGCCGGCCTATAGGCGATGGAATTGGCCTTGCTGGCGCGCGAGACCTTGATCGGGTCCTCGCCCGACAACAGCATCGGGTTGTCGCCGACGATCGCAAGCCGCGCGGCATTGCCGGCGAAAGCCTTGCTCATTCCCTCATAGAGCCAATCCGCGGCACGATCGAAGCCATCGTCATGACCGAACCGATAGCGCGACAGCGTGACCGCCTCATCGGACAGAATGGGAATCACAAGGCCGGCGCCGGCCTTGTAGGCGTGCTCGGCGACCTTGCGCACCAAGGATAGCGCCGCCGTCGGCGCGGTCATCAGGAGATCCTGTCCCGGCTTCAACTGAAGTCCGACCTTGACGGCGACTTCCGCGAGGCGGTCGAGTTTCACGGGATCGATCGATGCGGAGAGATTGGATTCGAAAGCGCTCATGGTGAATAGCCCGTCATTGACGACACGGCTTTATAACAGTTTTTGCAGATCGCGCCGAGAGTCAACGGTGCCGGTCACGCCAATGTGGTGAGTGGATGAATCCGCCATTGTCAGACGATATGACATGACGATCCGTTGAAGGAATCCGGCATCAATGTGAAATGTCCTCAAGCCGCAAGTTCCGCGTCTCGACCATGCGGGTGGCGGCGATCAATCCGACGATGGCGACCGCGGCGAACATCAAAAACACCGAATCGACGCCACCTTTGCCCAGCATAAACCCAATCAGCGTCGGACCGATGGCCGAAGCGATCCGCAGCCACGAAGTGGCTACCCCGGTGCCGATCGCGCGCATGCGGGTCGGGTAGATTTCAGGCGTGTAAAGATACACCACGGCCGCAATCGATCCGATCAGCCCATAGCTCAGGGTACTGAAGACGATGACCCAGGAAACATCCTGGGTGCCGCCAAACGCCAGCACGCCGAGCATCACGGCCCCGCATCCGAAGGCGCCCATCATCCAATATTTGCGGCCGGTTCGGTCAATCAGCAGCGCGCATATCAATACCAGAAAGACCTGCGCGACATTGGTCATCGAGGCGGCGCGCAATGCCTGGGGAACGCCGAGATGGTAGACTGTGGTATAAAGCGTCGGCATCCAATTATTGAGACTGTTGGCGATGAGAAAGGCGGAAGCCCACAACACCCAGGCGATCAACGTCCGTCCGCGATAGGTCGGCGACAGCAATTCGCTCCATCGGCCGCGCGACTTCGGCGAAACGGGAATTTGCGCCGGCAGCGCGCTGACGGAAGGGCCGGGCATCCCGGCGGCCTTGTCCGAGGCCGTCTCCAACCGCCTGATGACGGCTTCGGCCGCGGCAAGCCGTCCCTTTCCGATCAGCCAGCGCGGCGATTCCGGCAACCGCAGCAACATCAACGCGATGACGAGGCCCGGAATGCCGCCGATCAAAAACATGATCTGCCAGCCCCATAGCGGCACCAGCACCGCGCCGACCTGGCCGGTCACCATCAATCCGATCGGAAAGATCATCTCGTATAAAAGGAAAAACCGGCCGCGGCCGCGCGCCTTCGAAAGCTCGCTGATATAGGTGGCGGCAACGGGCATTTCCCCGCCGACGCCGATCCCCTGGATAAAACGACACAGCAGCAGCGTCTCGAAGCTCCATGCGCCCGCGCAAGCCAGGCTCATCACGGCGTAAATCGCGGTTGCCGCGGACGCGCTGGGAATGCGGCCGTAACGCTCGGCGGCCCAACTGAAGGCGAGCGCGCCCACGATCTGGCCTACATAGCTGGCGCCGATCATGATGCCAATCTCCGGCGCCGTGATGTGCCAGAGCGGCACCAGGATGGGAAGCACGAAGGCGATCGACAGCGCGTTAAAGGCATCGAAGAAGGTCGCGCTGCCCATCACGATTCGGGCGCGAACAAACCAGCGCGAGGTCGGCACCTGCTCCATCCGCGCAATCAACAGCGCGGCGGCGGTTTCAGGGTCGAAATCCGGCGCGACCGGCGCCACGGCGGAAGCCGAGGGCCGCGGCGCCGCGCTGACAATGGACAAAGGCTTCCTCCACTCTTTTTATTTTCGACTCCCGCGCATCCAAATCTCATCCGCGAGAGCGCGCCACAAGCTCCAGAATTTTTGCCGCGATCAGCGCCGGACATTCGACCGGCGTGATGTGACGGACCTTCGGCAACACCGCTAGCGTCGCATGCGGCACCGCCTGTTGGATCTGCTGCGACATCGCAACCGGCGTGGCGTAATCTTCCTCGCCGACGATCACGCTTGTCGGCATGCGCATCTTCGCTTGATAGGGTCTGAGATCGGCATCGCCCAGCATCTCGCAAGTCGCGACATAACAATCGACGTCATTGGCGCAAAACACATCCAAATTCGCAGCGACCACTTCCGGATGCGCCTCGCGGAAGGCGTCACTTACCCAGCGTGTCGCCTGGAACGCCGACATCGCCGCAAATCCCTTGGTCGCGGCGGTCGCGCCGCGCTCGCGCCAATCCTTCGGCGCGGTCGGGCCGTACCAGGCCGTGCTGTCGATCACCGCCAGTCCCTCGACCCGTTCGGGATAGATGCCGGCGAAAGCCTGCGCGATGCAGCCGCCCATCGAACAGCCGGCCACCGTCGCGCGCGGCCAGTTCACATGATCGAGCAGGCCGGCGAGATCGCCGGCAAACAGCTCGGGCGTGTACTTCATCTTGACCCGGCTTGATTTGCCATGACCGCGGCAATCATAGGTCAGGACATCCGCATGCGGGGTCAATAGCGGCACGACGCCATCCCAAACGCCGCGGTCGAGCGCCAGTGAATGAATAAGCGCGATCCGGGGCCGCGCCGAAGATCCATCGGGCCGTGCCGCCGCGTGCAGCGTGTAGGCGATCGAAATCCCATCCGGCGCAATGGCATTTCCCGCCGACGACGTCACAGAAACGCTCATGCCGCGGCCGGTTTCTGCGCAGGACCCGGCGTCGGCGCGGGCGCATCGAGCGAAACGTTCCAGGCGTCGTAACCATAGAGCCAGCTCGGATCGTCATTGCCGCCGCTCATCCAGGTATTGGCGCTCGAAATTTCCTGAATTTTGGAGGTGCGCGGCTTGCGGTGCGCCTCGAAGCGCTTGAAGGCCGCCTCGATCCTTTCGACCGGCACGCCTTTCAGGCAACGCGCCAGCACCGCGGCATCCTCGATCGAGGTCGCCGCCCCTTGCGCCATATAGGGCGTCATCGGGTGGCAGGCATCGCCGATCAACACCACCCGGCCCTGGCTCCAGGTCGGCAATGGCTCGCGTTCGAGGATCGCCCATTTATGGCAATCCGGACAGGCATCGAGCACCATCCGCACCTCGGCGTGAAAGCCGGCATAGGCCTTGCGCAACTCGTTGACATCGCCCTTGGCCGACCAGGACTCCTTCGTCATCCAGTCGGCGGGCTCGGGCACGCTGGTCACGAAGTAAAGCTGGCTGCGGTCCTTGGTCGTGTAATAAATCACGATGTGGCGGTCCTCGCCCCACCATTTGACGCGCGAGCGCGAGATTTCCTTCGGCAGCAGATTTGATGCGAACACCGCGCGATAAGCGATGCGCCCGCGATGAATCGGCTTGTCCGGACCGATGATGATGTCGCGCACGATGGAGTGGACGCCGTCGGCGCCGATCACGGCGTCGGCCTTGGCGGTCGTGCCGTCGGCGAAGAACAGCGTCACCGACCCGCCATTCTGCTCCAGCCGGACCAGCTTCTTGTTCAGATGGACGATGTCGCTTGGGACGACCGAGGTCAGCGCCTCATGCAGATCGGCGCGATGCATACAGAGAAATGGCGCGCCGTAAAGATCTTCCGGCATCGGCAATTCACGCTTGAGCTCGCCGGTGTCGCCGACGCGATTGAGATGGGAATAAGGCGCGAAGGCGCGCTGGCGCAACCTGTCCTCGACCCCGATGCCACGCAGAACCTTCATCGAATTCGGCAACATCTGGATGCCGGCGCCGATCCGGCCGAACTGATGCGCCTGCTCATAGATCTCGACATCGAGACCCGCCTGCCGCAGCGTGGCGGCGGCGGCCATGCCGCCCATTCCGGCGCCGACGATCGCAATTTTAGGGGAAGTCATTACTTTGCCGTTCCTTGAATTGGAGGCCTTCCGGACCCTCACGGTCTTCGCGGCCAAAAAATCGGCAACGCGGTTGTCCCCTTTCCTTATATCTCCCGCATCACGGGATCAATCTGCCCATTCAATGTGCTCATGGCAGCGGCCCAAAATCTCCCCATCGCGAGATTGTTCGCGGGGGTAGCGAACTTTGACAAATCGACCATATTTGTCAAAATTATCGAATGGATTCCTCGGATCATATTTTGTCGGCGGCGGAAACCATCTTCCAACCCCGCGTCAAAAGGAGATCGCGATGAGCACCGTGACGATCAATGGCCGCATCGAAGCCTTGCCGGACGACGAAGACGCGCTTCTGGTCGATGTCATTCGCGATCGGATGAATCTGACCGGAACCAAACTCGTTTGCGCATCCGGGGTTTGCGGCGCCTGCACGGTCCTGCTCGACAGCGTCCCCGTGGTGAGCTGCCTGATGCCGGCAAAGGCCGTGGCGGGCCGAACGGTCACTACGGTCGAAGGAATCGGCGCACCAAACCTGCATCCGATCCAGCGCGCCTTCATGGCGCTCGACGGCTTGCAATGCGGCTTTTGCACGCCCGGATTCATTGTTGAAGCCGCGGCCTTTCACGACGGGTGGCGCCAAACAAAGGGCACCGCCACTCCCTCGCGCGAGGAAATCGGCGCGGCGCTGTGCGGCCATCTGTGCCGCTGCGGCGCCTATGACAATATCTTGCACGCGGTGGCGGAGGCTTGCAGCGGCCGTTTCGACGGCAAAGAGAGCGCGCCACCGCGGGTCGAAGCCCGCGACAAGGTGACGGGCGGGGCGAAATACACCGTCGATATCCGCCATGAAGGCCAGCTCGAAGGGCTGATCGTCCGCTCGCCCATCGCGCATGGCAAGGTTACGGCGCTTGATCTCGCGCCGGCGCTCGCCGTTGCGGGCGTCAAGGCCGCGATATCGCTGCTCGGCGATGACGGCATCGTCCGCTATGTCGGCGAACCCATCGCCGCGATTGCCGCCAAAGATCGCAACACCGCGCGTGAGGCGACCGACGCCATCGGCATCACATACGAGCCTTTGCCGTCGGTCATCGGACTGGACGCGGCGCGCGATCCGAATGCGCCTGTCGTTTTCACACGATCCAGCCGCAAGAAAGCGGCGAATGTGTCGGAAGGCTCACCCGCGCCGGCGCCTTGGAAGAAGAATGTGCGCGGCCCATCGGCGGCGTTTTCGCACAGAACCAGATTCGCCCGCCGCGCCATCGCCAAGGCCGCCGATGCCTCTGATCCGTTGCTTGTCAAAGGCGTCTTCCGCACCGCCGGCCAGTCGCATAGCTGCCTGGAGCCTCACGCCACCGTCGCCCGTTTCGACGGTGATCGCCTGACCTTGCACGTATCGACGCAAGCCGTCTTCCATGTGATGGAGCTTGTCGCCAAACGCTACAAACTCGACCACGACAAGGTTCGGGTTATCGCCGACCATGTCGGCGGCGGATTTGGTTCGAAAGCAAGTCTCGGCATCGACACCATTGCCGCGATCGAATTGGCGCGCGCGGCGAACGCGCCGGTCCGTGTGGCGCTCGATCGTCACGAGGAACTGTCCGTCACCGGGCATCGTCCAGGAACGGAGATTGACATCGCGCTTTTACCCTCGCGAGAAGGCCAACTCAAAGCGCTGTCGCTCACGACCTATTCGGACAATGGCGCCGGCATCAATTCCACGGTCGCCGCCCTGGCACGCCTGATTTATCCCGCCCGAGCCAAGACGCTGATCGATTTCGATGTCGTCAGCAACCTGCCTCCCGGCGCACCGTTCCGCGGGCCCGGCGGACCGCCGATGGCCTTTGCGCTCGAACAAGCCGTCGATGAGGCCGCGCTCCGCCTGCAAATCGATCCGATCAGGCTTCGCCAACGCTGGGATACCGACCCCAACCGCCGGCGGCTCTATGAATGGGCGGCCAGTCTCGATGTCTGGCGCAACGCCAAACCCTCGACGGAAAAAAGCGGTCGCTATCGCCGCGGTGTCGGCGTGGCGAGCGGCTATTGGTTTTATTTTTGGCAACCGGATTCGAAAGTGGAGCTCGCCATCGAGGGCGGGCGATTGGTCGCAAGCACCGCCATCCAGGATATCGGCACCGGCAGCCGCACGGTGATCGCCAACACGGTGGCGCAAGCTTTCGAACTTGAGCCGCACGAGGTCGAGGTGAGAATTGGAGATTCCAATCTCGCCGAAGGTCCCGGTTCGGGCGGCAGCCGGACCACCGCCTCGGTGGTGCCGCCGACATTGCTCGCGATTCAAAAACTCAAGGAGAGAATCGAGAACAACGCCCAACAAAAACCGGCAGCCGGCTCCAACGCCCCCTGGCGCGAATTGATCGCGGCGTCCGGCGACATCAAAGTGTCCGCGATCCGCCCCGAAGACGGCCGGCTGACGGCGCCCGGCATCCGCTCGCCGTTGAAGGAAGCGGGTTTCATGGGGGCGGTGTTCGGCTGGATGCTGCGGCGATTTTCGAATCTCGCGGTCGGTGCCGGCGTGCCAAGCTCGGTGCAGGTGATCGAGGTCGAGGTCGATACGTGGCTTGGTCACACCCGTGTCCTTAACGTTCACACCGGCATTGCGGTCGGGAAAACCGCAGCCCCTGTCCTTGCAAAGAGTCAGGCGGCGGGTTCGATCATCCAGGGCATCGGCTATGCCCTCTATGAGGGGCGCGAGGTCGATGCGCGCGGTCATATCCTTACCGCCGGGCTTGAAGATTATCGAATCCCGGGGATCGCCGACACGCCCGCGATCGAGGTGTATTTCGACGAAGCCGGTTTCGATCACGTGCTCGGCGGCAGCGTCGGCATCGGCGAGGTCGCGACCGTTCCGACCTCGCCGGCGATTGCGAACGCGATCCATAACGCCGTTGGCGTTCGGGTCAACGCGCTTCCGCTCCAGCCCGGTCTGTTGCTGGCACTCCTGAATCAAAAGAGCGTGGCATGAGCGCCAATACCGTATCGCCTTTATCGCCCGCCGAATTTCGTGCCGGCGGAACCGATCTCTCTGAGCGGCGGCGAAGCGGCGTCTCGCGCGGGCCGATCGCCGATCTCGCCCGGCCGTCCGACGCGCCCGACATCGCCTGGAAGGACGATGGGGCCGCGCGGATCAGCGCCTTCGCAACCATTGCAACTCTTGCCGCCGATACGAGATTGAAGCTGGCCTATCCGGGACTGACCGCGGCCGCCGCCGGGCTCGCCACCCCGCAAGTGCGGCATGTGGCGACGCTCGGGGGCAATCTCGCCCAGCGCTCGCGATGCTGGTACTACCGCGACCCGCACATTCCTTGTCTCAAAAAGGGCGGCGATGAATGTCCCGCCCGCGACGGCAATCATCTTTATGGCGTCGTCTTCGACCTCGGCGATTGCGTCGCGCCCCATCCCTCCACGATGGCGGCGGCGCTGATGGCCTATGATGCGACCATCATCACAAATCTTCGGCCGCGCCTGATCGTCGCGCAGCTCCTGGGCGATGGTTCCGACGGCCGGATCGATCATCGCCTTGAGCCCGGCGAAATCATCCAGAGCATCGAACTTCGCCCTCCCGCAGGCCAAGAACGCGCGCTTTACCAGCGCGCGATCAGCCGAAGCCATGCGGAATGGCCGCTGGTGGAAATCATTATTCGCGCGGTCATTGCGGAGGGCGCATTCAAATTCATCCGCATCGTGGCGGGTGGCATCGCGCCGGTACCACTTCGGCTGGGCGCCGCCGAGTTCGCAGCGCAAGGCAAAATCGCAAACGCCGCGACCATCGAAAAAGCCGTGGAGCAAGCCACAACCGGCGCCAAGCCGCTCGCGATGACCGGATATAAGCTCGATCTGATGAGAGGATTGGTACGCGACCTGCTGGAGAAGATTGTGGCCTAAAGCGCGATGAGATTTGGATGAACCATCGTCGCGGCATGCGCGCCTCAAATCACGAAGAATCCGTGCGTGCCGTCACGCTTGAGCTGCTCGACAAGGCCAAACTCCCAATCGAGATAGGCCTGCATCGCCTCCTTCGACACTTTGGTGCCTTCATAGGGCCGCCGATAGCGCTGCGACGGATCGGGCCTGGGCCAAACCTGAGGCGGCCCCCTCTCAAGCGCGCGATCATAGCCGCCTTCGAGCACATAAACCTCCCAGCCCATTTGCGCGAGCCAGGACGCCGTCATGTCGGCGCGAACATTCCTATCGTCGCTCAAGAGAATACGCGCACCGCGCACTGGCGCGGCCATATCGATCTCCTGCACGAGTTGACCGCCGGGATAATGGCGAAAACCCAGAATATGCCCGGCCGCGTATTCTTCAACCGGACGCACATCGAAGCGATAGAGCGTTCGCGCATCATCCGCATCGAGCGCGGCGGCCTCATTCGGATTCAAATGCCGAACGCCGGCGCGATAGGCGACCTCGCGGGCCTTGGCTTGCGCGCCCTCGAACAAACCAATGTCGCCGTGACGATCGGCGCCATGTTCGAGCGTTTGATCGGCAAGTGTCCAACCGATGGTACCGTTGCGCAACGCGACCACTTTGTTCGCGATCCCGACATTGATCAGCGATTGGGTGCCGATAATGGATCGGGTGCGCCCGGCGCAATTCACGATGATCGTGGTTTCGGGATCCGGCGCGGCGCGGCCGGCGCGCAACGCCAATTCCGCGCCGGGCACGCTGACGGAGCCGGGGATATTCATGGTCGCGTATTCGTCCGGCCGCCGGACGTCCAGCACCTTGATATTGGCCTTGCTCGCGATCAGCCCCGCAACCTCCTCCGCCGACAGCGAAGGTGTGTGGCGGCGCGCCTCCACCAATTCGCCAAACGCCTTGGCGTAGGAGTTGACGTCGATGAAAATCTCAAAGCCGGCTTTCCGCCACGCCTCAAGCCCGCCCTCAAGCTCGCGAATATCGGAGTAGCCTAACGCCGTCAGGCGATCCGCCGCGCCGGCCACGAGGCCCTCACCGGCATCATAAAGGACGATCGGCACATTCTTGCGCGGAAGCCTCGCTTCGGCTTCAAGGCCGATCCGGTCGGCCGCCATATTGGCGGCGAACAAAGGATGCCCGGTGGCGAAAGCGGCCTCATGACGAAGGTCAAGCAGCGCGACTTCCTCGCGCAGCAGCAGCATGCGGCGGACTTGTAGAGCGGCAACATCGGGCAAGGGCATGGCAAGCTGTAAGGGCGTGGTGTAGGGATGGCGGCACTAGCCTTGCACGGTCACGGCAACGATTTCAACTCCAAGTCGGACGGAGAAGGGAACTTCCGTGGCGGCCGCCATTTATCCCGACCGGTGGCGATTATCCAGAGAATAGCGAGTGACCGAGTGAAGTACATCGAACGGTTCGAGGCCTCGCAATCAAATGAAATCCGCTATCGCATGCTGATCGACGCGATTACCGATTACGCCATCTACATGCTCGATCCCGATGGAACCATTACGAGCTGGAATCCGGGGGCGCGGCGTTTCAAAGGCTACGACGAGTCCGAGATCATTGGCCGGCACTTCTCGTGCTTTTACACGGAAGAAGACCGCAAAACCGATTTGCCCCGCCGGGCGCTTGAAGCGGCCCAACACGAAGGCAAATTCGAGAACGAAGGCTGGCGTGTCCGCAAGGACGGCACGACATTCTGGGCCTATGTCGTTATCGACCCGATTCGGGACCATGCCGGAAAATTGATCGGCTTCGCCAAGATCACGCGCGACCTTACCGAACGGCGGAAAGCCGAGGCTGCTTTGCGCGAGAGCCAGGAGCAATTTCGCCTGCTGGTGCAGGGCGTCACGGATTACGCGATCTGCATGCTCAGTCCTGAGGGTTATGTGTCGAGCTGGAATTCGGGAGCCCGGCGCATCAAAGGATATGATCCAAACGAGATCATCGGCCAGCACTTCTCGCGCTTTTATACCGAGGAAGACAAGAAAGCCGGCTTGCCGCAAAAAGCGATCGAAGTGGCGACACGGGAGAGAAAATACGAAAGGGAAGGCTGGCGCGTTCGAAAAGACGGAACGAAATTTTTCGCCAATGTGGTGATCGATGCGATCCACAATCCCGACGGATCGCTTCGCGGCTTCGCCAAAATCACGCGCGACATCACCGAACAGATGAAAACGGCCCGCGCCCTGGAAGAGACCCGCGAGGTGCTGATCCAGGCGCAGAAGATGGAGGCGATCGGGCATTTGACCGGCGGCATCGCCCACGACTTCAACAATTTGTTGATGGCCATCCAGGGCAGTCTCGAATTGTTGCGAAGGCGATTGCCCGGCGACGACCCAAAGGTCGCGCAATTGATCGACAATGCCCTTCAAGGGGCGCAACGCGGCGCCGCCTTGACGCAAAGAATGCTGGCCTTCGCGCGCCGCCAGGAACTCAAACTCACGCCGCTCGACATGCGCGAGGTGGTGCAGCGAATGACCGGCCTTTTACAAAGTTCGTTGGGGCCGTCGATTCGGGTTGAAACCCGCTTCCCGTCAAAACTTCCCAAAGTTAACGCCGACGCCAACCAGTTGGAACTGGCGATCATCAATCTGGCGATCAATGGTCGCGACGCGATGCCCAAAGGAGGGACGATCGTGATCGGCGCGGCGGAGCGGAACGAGGTGCCCGGGTTGAAGGCCGGACATTATCTTTGCGTCAGCGTGACCGATTCCGGCACCGGCATGGACGAGACAACGCTCAAGCGCGCGATGGAGCCCTTCTTCACCACCAAGGGGGTGGGCAAAGGCACGGGCCTTGGACTGCCGATGGTGCACGGTATGGCCGAACAATCCGGCGGGAAGCTTCTTCTGAAGAGCCGGCCCGGCGAAGGAACGACCGCCGAGCTTTACCTTCCGACTGCACCGGGCGGATTGGTGGAGATGGTGCAGGACGCCGAACCCCGCGCGCCGCAGCCTCTCAAAAAGAAGCTTGCGATCCTCACCGTCGACGACGATCCCCTGGTGGCACTCAATACGTCGTCACTGCTCGAAGAACTCGGCCATACCGTCTACAGCGCGCCCTCCGCGATACATGCGCTCGATATCCTGCGCCGCGGCAAACAGATCGATCTGATGATAACCGATCAATTGATGCCGGGGATGACAGGTTCGGAGCTGGCCACCGCCATCCGCGCCAACAGACCGGAACTGCCCATTATCCTGGCCACCGGCTATGCCGAATTGGGCCCAGGCGAGGGCGAAGGAATCCCGCGCCTGTCAAAACCCTTCAGCCAGCACGACCTCGCCGAGGCCATCGCCCGTGTCGTGACGTCGTAAAACAAAGGCAAATTCGCCTATCGCCTGATCAGGAGCGCGGAAAACGCGCTGCACACGCACAAAGTGGCCACGACCGGGAAAATAACCGACGTATCTCCCGTATGGTCCATGAAGCGGCCGATGAGAGGTTCTCCAAGACCCGCGCAGGCATAAGAAATGAAATTGAGGACCCCGGTTGCGGTGCCCGACAAATGTCGGCCGAAAATATCCGGGCAGAGCGCCCAGAAAGAAGAGGCCGGACCGAACACGAAGAAGCCGCACAAAAACAGGCCTAAAATTCCAAGCAGGCTGCCGTTCGGCACAAACCTCATCGCCATCGCGATGACGGCGGCAAGGACCATGTAGGTAATGATGGCGGGGTATCGGCGCGACTGAAACAGGATGTCGGATAACCAGCTATTGGTCGAAGCCCCCAGCGCCATGCCGACCGGCAAAGCGACCGTGATCCAGACCGGATCGAGAACCGCCGATGCCGATTTCCAATTCGGCCCAAGAAAATGCACAGGGATCCAAACCAGCAGGGCATATCGCGCCGCGTTCTGAAATCCGATCGACAGGCCCGCCGCATAAAGACGCCAGTTCGACAGCACCATGCCATAACGCGCCAAGCTGGCATGCGTCGGGACGCTTCCGTTTCCGTCGTCATGGGACGCCGGCTCATCGGTCGATGGGCTTAAGCCGATATCCTCCGGCCGCTCCCGAACGGTGAAAAACATCACAATCGCGCCGAACAGCATCAAGAGGACCGACAGGCGGAAAATCCACCGCCAATCGAGTCCAAGGTCTCCGAGAATGACGATTGGCAGGAAATAAGCGAGCACGGAGGAAAAGCCGGACGTGCCGACATAAAACGAATAGACAAATCCTCTGTTCTTTTGTCCCCACCAATTGGACAATAGCCGGCTGCCCGGCGCAAAACCCATCGCCTGGAAATAGCCGTTGACGCCCCATGCCAGCAGGAGAGCGATGAAGCTCGAAGCGAAGCTGGTGGCCCAATTCGCCGCGAACGACAACAGCGCGCCCGCCAACATCATGGCGCGCCCGCCGAATTTATCTCCGAGATTGCCGTTGATCGATTGGCCGAGCGCATAGGCCCACAGCATCGAAGCGCTCACCCAACCCAGCATTTCCTTGGAGAGGCCGAGTTCTTTTTGGATGCCGGGAATCGCAAATCCGAATGTCTGGCGGCCGGTATAATAGAAAAGATAGCAGAACGAGACGCCGAGCAACGCGGTCCATTTGTATCGTCTGTACAAGGCTTCGCTGTCCGACGTGGCGGGAAGCGACCCGATAACGCCCTGCATTGTTTCGACCATCGTCGCGACCCCTTGGATAAGGTTTGAGCTTACGGCACACCATTGAGAACAAAATCGAAGATATCGAAATTGCGCAGCCGCCTGGCCTCAGCCAATTTCCGGTAAGATTCGTTCACCGGGTGCGACACAATGAAGGGCACGATTTGCTCGCTCAATCCGCCGTGGGAGCGAAGGCGATGGCCGTGAAGACCCCGAAGGTCGTGCTCGGCGCGACTCGAACCGATGACGGCATGGGTGTCGCCAATCGCGACAAAATCGCCCTCGCGGTCGAGCGGCATCTCATAACGAAGCGCGGCGCTTTTGCCGTCGAGCACGAGCGCAATTCCAGGCAAGGCGGCGGCTGTGTCCATCACCTCGGCCAGATCGAGCTTGGCGCGCAGATAGACACGCACGAACGATCCCAACGCGCCATGATGCTTGACGAAGGGATCGGTGATCGGACAGATCACACGCACCGCATCGGGGCCGAAACGATCGTTGAGTTCTTCTTCCAGAAAAACCACACGCGGCGTTCCCTCGGCTCCGGTTTTGTCATTCATGCCGTGATCGGCGATCAGTCCGACCACCGCGCCGAGTTCCGCCAGCCGTCCCACTTTAGCATCGACCGCGCGATGGAAGGCATCGGCTTCGCCTTCGCCCGGGCCATGAGCGTGCTGAACCAGGTCCGATAATGAAAGATAGAACAGGTCGGCGCGCTTCTGCTCCAAAAGCTTGATGCCGGCATCGAGCACGAACAACGAAAGATCGGGACTATACATGTCCGGCGACGGACGCCCGACCAGCGCCTCGACGTCCGCGATGCCGTTCTCGGCCAAATTGGCCTGACCGGCTTTCTCGGAGGAAAAACAAATTCCGCCCGCCATGCGGTGACCCAGCATCTTTCTGAGCTTGTCCTTGGCGGTGATCGCGGCGACCCGCACGCCCTCGCGCGACATTTCGGCGAAAATCGTCGTGGCGCGCATGGGGCTCGCATCGACAATCATGATCTCCTCGCCGGTTTGGCGATCGAGATAGTAATTGCCGGAAATGCCGTGAACGGAAGGCGGCGCGCCGGTGACGATCGAGACATTGTTGGGGTTGGTGAAGGTCGGCATCGCCGCGTCCGCCAGCGCAAAGAAGCCTTCGCGCATCATCCTGGAAATATTCGGAAACACCGCTGCCGCGTTGGGGAAGTTGAGATAGCGCGGGTCGCAGCCGTCGAGACAAACGACGACCGTGGGGCGCCGAGGCTTGGCGTAGCTTCGTCCGTTGACCTTGATCATATGAACCTTTGTTTGCGAAATTTTGACAGCCGTTAAAGACCGTAAGATGACATCGCGAAAAAACGATCCGCGTGCTCGCCGACACGCTATCGGATCAAGGAGCAAACCGACAAGAGCAGGCCGTCCTCCGCCAACGAATCGCTTTCGCAAGCGCAGCCCTGCGATCGGTGAGGTCCACCCCGCGGTTTGACCGGGACGCGTAAGCGGCTAAGATTTGTGGAAATTAAGGAGACGCCCACATGGAAGATATCGCGGCCCAACGCGCGGCCGAGTGGCTATTGGCCGAACACCGGGCCCGCCATCGTTTCAAGACGCTCGGCGCGCCGGATGCGCCCGCCAATATCGCGGATGCCTACGATATCCAAAGCAAATATGTGGCGTTGCTGCGCCGCGACAACGGAGAACCCACGGGCTATAAAATCGGATTGACCTCGGCCGCGATGCAAGCCTTTTGCCGGATCGACCATCCGATCGCGGGTGTCGTACTGGCGCGGCGCGTGCACCAAACAGGGGTGACCCTCCATCGTTCGGACTTTGGCCGGCTTGGTCTTGAATTTGAGATCGCCGTCCGCCTCAAGTCGGACATTCCGGCCACGCGCGCCCTTCATACCGCCGAGACGATCGCGCCTCATATCGAGGGCGTCTGCGCGGCGATCGAACTGGTCGATGATCGCGACGCGGATTATGGCCATCTCGATGTGCTGTCGCTGGTCGCGGACAATTCGTGGAACGGCGGCATCGTATTGTCGGAATTCAAACCCGAATGGCCGGATCTCGCGCCCGTGCTTGGCCGCGCCGTCAGGGACGGACATCCGGTCGGCGAAGGACGGGGCGGTGACATCCTGGGGCATCCCTTCAACACGGTGGCTTGGCTTGCCACCCAATTGGCCTCACGCGGGACGGCGCTAAGGGCCGGTCAAATCGTGATGACGGGAAGCGTCATGAAGACCGTCTTTCCCGAGCAGGCGGCTCACTACCGCTTCGACCTCGATGGCGTGGGTTTCGTCGAGGTGGACGTGTCATAAAGTGCGATGAGATTTGAATGCGTCATCGCGATGGCGCTTTGGTTTAGGATAATTCCTCGGGTTGCGTCCGAGGGCATGCCTTTCGAAAAACTCAGGCATTTAAGTTTCGGCCCCGGTATCCCACTACTCATCGCGCTTTAGGCTTAACGCTAGGTTTAAGAATTGCTGACAGGCTGACGGCTCATCCATGTTATTTTCGGAGCCGGCGATGCCCAAATTCGGGATTGGCACCAAACTGCTGCTCTTTTCCGCGATCGTCTTCGCCGGCTATGCTTGTCTCGCCGGGCTGGCCAGCCACAAAATCCACCAGACCATCACCGCCGAGCGCGTCGAAATGGTGCGCCACCTCGACGAAACCGCGGTCTCCCTGGTCAAGAGCGCCTACACCCGCGTCCAAAGCGGCGAGCTCACCGAGGAAGCGGCCAAGACGCTGGTCAAGAACCAGCTACGGGTCATGCGATTCGGTAACAACGACTATTACTACGTCCAC
>Ga0070735_10001736_pt1 | contig 20486 bp, 18 predicted proteins | sample Coa_R1_FD_66443 | JGI IMG/M metagenome (GOLD analysis project Ga0070735, IMG submission 66443) | Surface soil microbial communities from Centralia Pennsylvania, which are recovering from an underground coalmine fire - Coalmine... | ecosystem: Environmental > Terrestrial > Soil > Unclassified ... | reverse complement strand
TTTTCGGTAGCGCACCACGTCAATCACCTGGGGCTCGAGTCCCGCCTTGAGGCCCTGCGGTTCGTGCGCCGTCCACACGTACTCGCAGTCAAATTCGCGCGCCGTGACCAGAATCGCCAGTTGCACCAGTCGCGGGTCGAGCCCGGATTTGTTGCGCAGGTAGTCGTTCACCGCGCCCATGTGCTCGGCCACTTGCGGGCTGTACAGGCGAATCGGAGCCGGGCCAAAAAAATCAGCGGAGGGTCCGCGAGCGTCAAACATTTTCTTGCCGGCCTCGTCCAGGTCTTCGCGCTTGATGGCCGGCAAGCGATTTCCGGTCTCCGAATGGATATCCTTTGGCCACGCGCTTGCGGCAGAGCTTGCCTGTGCGGGACCGCCGGCTGCGCTCGGCTGTGCGGCTCGGCCGCTGATCGCGCGGCCGGCAGCCAGTCCCGACGCGGCCGCAAAAACAAAAAGGAATACAGCGGAGCGTGATCTCATCGTAGTTCCCTCCAAACGAACGTCTTTGTTATTCAGTGTCATTCTGAGCGAAGCGAAGAATCTCTCTTCGATTTAAGCGCAGGGAGGAAACGGAGAGAGATTCTTCGCTTCGCTCAGAATGACAATCGTTGCGGCGCGTAGTCCCGTCGTGTGTCCCGGCCGAGTTGACTGGCTGTGTTGCCCTGCCTGTTGCCCGATCGCGCCTCAATTCGCCGGCGGCCAGGAATGGCACGTCGAGCACACCACCGGCGCGCCGTGGTCCTTGTGACAACTGAGGCAAACACCCATGGTGGTGACGCTGGTGGTTTCGGACATGCGGTCCATCTGCGCCACCTGGCCATGGCACATCTGGCATTTCATTCCGGCGTCCAGATGCTTGCGGTGCGTCCAGGTGACGCCCGGCAGCACTTTGTAAACACGCACCCAGGAAATGGGCTGCTTGGATTTGGAAAACTCTGCCAGTTTTTGAATCGCTGGCTTATTGGTGGCCACCGAAATATGGCAGGACATGCAGGTGCTGGTCGCCGGAAACGTCATCAGATTTCCGGGCGCGGGATTGGTGTGGCAAGTTGCGCAAGGCAATCCGAGCGCGAGGTGCGTCTTGTGGCTGTAGGGAAGCGGCTGGTCGGGCGGCGCGTGATCCACGGGATTGTCTGGAACTTCCTGTTTGACCTCCGCGGACGCAGCGGAAGATTGCGCATGGACGCTGCGGGCGATGCAGAGAGCTACAAACAAGAAAGAAAACAAACTCACGGCCACAACAGCTTTGGCGATGCCTTTCAAGAGACCACCTCCCGGCAGTCGGGCAAGTTCAACGTGACGATCAAGTAGGACAGGCTTCAGCCTGTCTGGTTTAGATTTATGTAGGCCACTACACAAAACCAGACAGGCTGAAGCCTGTCCCACTAAGACTTGTTCTCTTTTTTCCCCACGACTTCTTCCAGGCTTGTCCCCAGATCCTTGAGCATCACCATGGCCGCGTTGCGTCCAGGCTGCCCGGTGACGGATCCTCCGGGCGCAGTCGTGCCGCCGGTCTGGTACAGCCCCGGAATCGGCATGCGGTAATTGGCCCAGCCGGGCATCGGTCGCATGGCGCCCGATTGCGAAGGGCCGGAGCCTCCGGCGTGGCAACTGCCGTGCCAGTTGTGCGGGTTCATGCGCTCCAGGTCCAGCGGGCTGTGCGTCACGCGCTCCAGAATTTTATCGTTGGTCAGGTTCGGCGAATATTTCTGAATGTATTTCAAGGTCGCGTCGGCGACCTGCTCCTTGATCTCGTCCCAGTGGTGCGGCCCTTCCTTCAAATCATAGGGATGGTAGCCGACCACCTTGATCGTGTGCATCCCCGCGGGAGCGCGCGTCGCGTCGGCGACGCTGGTCTGGATGATATGCACCGGCGGCTCGTCCAGATTTACGTTGCCCGCGCAATAGTCGTAAGCGAAGCGCAGCGCCCGCTCCGGTTTGCCGAGCAGTTCTGAATGTACCGGCGAGAGCATTCCGGCCGAGGTCGGATACTTGATCGGCTCGCTGGTCGCGTAATTCGTGCTCATCATCTGAAATTCCGGCTGCCAGGTGTCGACGCCGTCGATGAAATCCGCTCCCCACAAATCTTTCGGCGCCATATCCACCAGATGTTTGATGTGGATCGTGGAGAGGACCGCCTTCTCCGCATGATACGAGCTTCCGTCCAGGCACTCGACACCCGTGCATTTGCCGCTTTCGACGATCAGGCGCGCCACCGGCTTGTTGGTGAGGATCACTCCATCGTGCGCCTCGATATATTTCGCCAGCGCATCCGTCAATTTTCCCGAGCCGCCCTTGGGCAGCGGCCGCCCGTGGCGCTGCTGGTTGAAGGGGCCGTAGGCCACGCGTCCCGTCATGGGGAACTGCGGCGGCTGCTGCGACCACGGGCACGCCAGCATGAACGAGCGGCAATGATCGTCCTCAAAATTCATGCGGATGATGTCCCAGTAGGACATGGCCAGGCGGCGCTGCCAGAATTTTTCGGCGGGCTTGATGTTTTCGGATTCCTTCCACATGCGCCAGTACGAGTCGGCGTCCTTCTTGTTAATTTTCGCGAACTCGGCGCGGGTGCGCTCCGGATCGAGCCACTGGGTGATGTAGGCGCCGTCGAGAAACGGCATGTGGAACACCGGGTCCGGAGTGATGTACTCGAGCCCGTAGTTTTCGAGGTCTATTTCCTTATCGCGCAGCATGGGATTGTCCTGAATCCCGTTGTGCGCGGAGGAGCAGGTGTCATGAATGAACCCGCGCAGCGTGAATTGCGCGGACTTCACGCCGCCTCCCACCGTCGGGCGCCCCTCGAGCACCACGCAGCGAAAGCCCGCCTTCGACAAGTACGCCGCGGTCACCAGGCTGTTGTGACCCGCGCCGGCCACTACGATATCGAAACGGTCCGGAGCCGCCGGCTGGCGCGCCATCCCGCTCAAAGGCGCGAGCGCGAGGGGAGCGAGCGCCGCGCTTTTCACGAATCCACGCCTGGTGATTCCGCTCATCGAAAGCCTCCTGCAGCAAACAATTTCCTGTGGGCTGAGATTGTCGCCGAAATAAACTTTTGTCAATCGTATTTGAATGTTTATTTCAACGCCAAAATGGTTTCCAGGGGCGTGGCAGCCGGCGTATGATTACGCCGCAAAAGCCAATGGCAACTCGATTCACAGGATGCTCCATCGAGAGGCGACCTTGCGCTTAAAATCCTTCATCGCGGCCCTCGCGCTCTCGCTGATTTTTCCGGCGATCGCGGCTCGCGCGCAGGGCCAGGCGTCCGGCTCGGATGCTGATTCCGCCGCCATCAAAAAAGTGTGCGCTGATTTTTCTAAGAGTTTCAGCCGCCATGACGCCCACGCCGTAGCCATGACCTTTGCCGACGATGCCGACTTCACCAACATGAACGGGCGTCACAGCCACGGCCGCGCGGACATCGAAAAGTGGTTTGCTGGACTGTTCCACGGCAACTTGAAAGATTCGCTGCGCACTGACACGGTGAAAAGCATCCGCTATTTTTCGCCGGACCTCGCCGCCGTGGATGCCGACACGGTCATCACCGGAACAAAAACTGCCGACGGATCGGAAATTCCGCCGCGCAAGGGCCTGATGGTGGTCCTGGCGGTCAAAGAGAACGGCCAGTGGTACATCGGCACGTTCCACGAATCCGAATATCCCGCGCCCCGAGGCGAAGCCGCGAAGTAAAGGCCGATCGCTACCGTTACCGTCCGTAAATCAGCAGCGTAAATGTCCCCGGCACCTGCGCGGGCCGCGGGTTGGGATTGTCGGGCGTCGCGGCCGGGGGCGGACCGAAATCGGACGTCACGGTAAACACGCGATGATTCGAGGTGTCGAGCGCCATAGTCCGCGCGCCGCGCTGCGTGGAAATGGTGTCCACCACGGTGTACTTGTCGGGCGAGTCTTCGTGCGCCACGGTGATGGTGCCGTCGCCGCAGGAGACGAACGCCATGCCGGTGGCGGGATCGAACGAGGCGGCGTCAACGCCTTGCCCGATCGGCACGCTGGCCACGATCTTGCCCGCATAGTCGGACACCAGCATCACTTTGCTGTGGCAGCCGATGAACAGCCGCTTGTGCGCCAGGTCGATGGCCATGCCGGTCGGCTCCTCGCAGTTCGCCAGCGGCCAGGTATTTAGAACTTTGAATTCCTTGGTGTCGAACTCGATCAATTGCGCCTTGTCTTCGATGTTTACCCAAGCGTGGCCCGCACCGTCGGCCTGCGCAGCTTCCGGCTTTCCGCCCAGCGGCACAGTGCCCGCCACCTCTCCGGTTTTCGCATTCACCGCGGTGGCATCTTTGCTGCGCGCGTTGAAGACGAACACGTTCTTCGATGCCGGATCGTACATGAAGCCATCCGGGCCGTCGGCGGCGGGCAATTTTACTTCGTTGATGGGCGCCAGAGTTTTCAGGTCAAAGATGGTCACCGAATTGGAGCGGCCGTTGCTTGAGTAGCCGCGTCCCAATTCCGGCAACAGCTGCGCGCCATGCGTTCCCTGCACGTTGGGAACATCGCCGACCACGTTCCCGTCCATATCGACAACCATGATGTGCGTCCCGCGAGAAATGAAGAGACGGTGCGACACCGGATCGGCCGAGAGGTAATCCCAGCCGCCTTCGCCTCCCAGCGTCAGCTTCTTCAACAAGTGATAACCGGATCCTTGTGGCGCGGGAGCAGCCGCCACCGATACCAGTGCGGCCGCGCAAATTACAAACAGGGCCGTCCAAATTGCTTTTCGCATAGATTCACCCGCCATTTTTGGATTTAGGATTTTCCTTTGGCCCAATGGAGAACTGTCTTGTTTTGTCATTCTGAGCGAAGCGAAGAATCTCTCTTCGATTTAGGTGCATGCAAAGAACCAAGGAGGGATTCTTCGCTTCGCTCAGAATGACAACGGTCCAATTTTTTTCCCAGCCGGCGAAGTGGCGACCCACATAGACACTTGACGGGATGCACCTAATTCCCGGCGTTCATTTTATTTTTTCCCGCCGCCGGCTCTTCCAGCCGCGCTTTGATCCAGGGCATCACAATTTCCTCCCCGATGCGGGAATTCGGCCATTCCGCCGAGCGCCCGGTGTGCCCGCCATCAGGATTTACCCAGGACCACTTCGGCGAACCGCCGGACTGCATCAGCGCGTAAAGATCGGAGATGGGCACCTGGCTGTCCTTCTCGCCGTTCAATACCAGCATGGGGGCCGAGGGCTGTCCGAGAAAACCCTGCGTCTTCAGCGACAATCGCGGGCCGTAGGCATAAAACTCGTCCAGCGATTCCACGCCGTAAATGGCGGCGCGCGCCGCGAAGAGGTCAAACAAATATTCCGGCGTGCCCAGGGATTTCTTCTGCCATTCTGCGGAGTAATAGTCGTGAATCGGTCCACCCTGCACCACCGCGCCGCGCAGCCGCGCCTTCTCGAGATACGCCAGGCTCGCCGCCCAGTGGCCGCCGTAGCTGACGCCCCACGCGACGATGCGCTTGCTGTCCACGTCAGGCCGGGTGGCCAGATAGTCCAGCACGCGCGAAAACATGCGCTCCGCTCCCACGTCCGCCTTCACCGGAGACTCTCCGGTACCCGGCATGTCCACAGCCACCACACCGATTCCGCTGCGGAACAACGAGTCGCGTCCCTGCACTTCGTCTTCCTTGCGCGAATCCGTTCCGTTGATCATGAAAACCAAGGGCGCTGGGCGCACATCTTTCGGCAGCCGGATGTATCCGGCAATTTCCTTGCCCTCAAAGGGGATGTGCAGGATCTCGATCGGCGGATCGAGAAATTTTCCGTAATTGCGAAACGCCGCGAGCGCGTTCAGATATGCCTTTTGCTTGCCGGACGAATTGGGCACCGGCCAGCGCGCCGCGGTGTAGTACTTGAAGGCCCAGAAATAATCCTCGCGCGCGGCATCTTTCATTTCTGCGCCCTCTTCGCGCTGCGCCTTCAGGTTATAGCGATCACCGATGGCGCTCCACGCGGCCGCCCATTCGTCGCGGTCCAGGCTGTGAATGTTATTCAGCGCTTCGCGCGCGTCTTCGGACTTGAGCCCGCCGACGGGGCCCAGGTTCTTATCCACGCGGCGCTGCGTTTCCTGTTTGAGTTCTTCCCACGTGCGGGTTGGCGCCATCTGCGCCGAAGCAGAAATGGCTCCCGCGAGCGCGATGCCCACGAGCGTCGCGACGGAGCGCGGGGAAATCTTTAGTTTCGGTAAGCGCATGATGTGCCTCCCTGATTTACGATGCAGGATGGCACAAGTCGCACCCCCGGGCAAGAAAAGAAGCTCGTGACCTGGACACAGACTTTAGCTAAGGCCTCACTCGGTACTAGTTGTTAAAATAAGATTGGAAAATGATTTCATACGCGGAGGCGTCGCGCCGGAAGTTGTGACCGGCGGGGCGAGCCCGGAGGCGGAAGCAGAGACCGCTCCGTGAAACTTGACGTCCCAGGCCGTGGCGCGTATATGATTGTGATTCAGCCGGAGATCAGGGCAGCAACCTCAGGAACTCTCCAGGTCGAGAGTCGCGCTGGGCCAAGCCGAAAAAGGGGAACGGGACCGTCGAGGTCCACGCGGCATGCCGGACACCAATCCGAAATGGCCGAGCAGGGAAGAAATCGAACGCCGCGCGCGCCAGAAGTTTGTGGAGCGCGGCTGCGAGAACGGCCACGAAGTAGCTGACTGGCTGGAAGCGGAAAAGGAATTGGCCGAGTTTCTGCGCGCGAACGAAGAGCCAGTGCCGGCGTTTTCGTCCATCGGCCCGGACATCGATAGCGGGTCCACAAGAATGTCTTTTCTGAATTTCTACGGATTGCGGGAACAGCCGTTCGGGATGACTCCGGACCCGGCCTATCTCTACGCCAGCCGGACGCACAGCGAGGCTCTGGCATCCCTGTCGCGGGGAATTGCGGACACTCGTGGATTTCTGGCCCTGGTCGCCGATCCCGGTATGGGCAAGACCACCTTGCTGTACCAGTTGATCGAGCATTTGGGTGATGCCGCGCGAACCGTGCTCATCTTTCAGACCGACTGCACCTCGCGCGAATTGATCGAATATATTTTGCAGGACCTTGGCGTCGATTTTACGGGCATGGGTTTGGTGGCCATGCACGGCAAGCTGAATGAAGTCTTGTTTGAACAGTTGATGCAGGGGAAGCGGTTCGTTCTGGTGGTGGACGAGGCGCAGAACCTGGACGATTCCGTGCTCGAAACCGTGCGCATGCTTTCCAATTTCGAGACCCACAACGCCAAGCTGATGCAGATTATTTTGGCCGGCCAGCCTCTGCTGGCGGCGAAGCTTGCTCAGCCCCGCCTGTCGCAACTGCGCCAGCGCATTTCAGTCCTCACCCAACTGGAAGCATTTACAGTGGAGGAAACGCGCCAGTACATCGAACATCGCTTGAACGTCGCGGGATTATTCGGCGGCCAAACCATCTTTGAGCCTGCAGCCATAAAGCTGATCGCGCGGCAGAGCCGGGGCATTCCCAGAAACATCAACAATATTTGCCACAATTCGATGCTGATCGCGTACTCCCGCGATCGCCGCGCCGTGAACGCCGAGATTGTGCAAGAGGCGGTGGCGGGCCTGGACATGGAGTCACTCGCCTCCCCGCCCCAGCAAACCCCCGCCGGCGCTGAGCCAGCACGCAGCGTAGCGGCTGTTTCCACGAAAGCTCCGGCGAGCCGTATCACGACAAACGCTCGCGCCGTCGCTGCTCAACATGCTGTGGATCGCCCCGACGAAGGCCCGCGGCCCTCGCTGACCTACGGCGCCGGACCAAAGAAGAATCCGTCGGCGTGGCGCATGCATTCGGCGATCGTAGTGGTAATTCTGTTCTCAGGCGCGCTGCTGCTTGCGGTTCTGGGACGTTCGGAATCCAGGCAACGATTGACGCCGCAAGTATTCGATCAGGCCTCTGGGTCGCTCGGGCAATCGCTCCCATCAGGAAACGCTGAAGACGCCGCGGCCTACGATGCCACGCCGCAAGACACCGGCAGCGGCCAAGTGCTCACCGTGGCAGCGGGTCCGCAGCAGTCGCTGCGAGATCTTACTCTGCGGTACGTCGGCCATTTTGACGTCGAACTATCCAACCAAATCCGCAGCCTGAATCCCGACCTGAAAGATCCCGATCACCTGGTAGCCGGTCAGCTAATCCGCATCCCATTGCCCCCGGGCGCGATGAAAAAAGTGAACGACACAGCGGACATGCCTGCCGCTCCCAGGCAGGAAGCGTCCGGAAGTCTCTTCGCCAGGTTGAGCGCGCTCCTCCGCGAACGAAAATAGCTCCCTGTGGCGCATGCTTTAGCTTGCGCAGTTTCGTTCAAGCCACGGAAAATCCGGCTAAAACCACACTCCGCAAGCTAAAGCATGCGCCACAAGTTCAGAAAAAACAGGTTCCAAAACAAAAAGGGGAGAATGGCGTAGCGCCATTCTCCCCAAGGGGACCTCTTTTCAGAGGTGATTAACCGATCGGTGTGCTGGCGACGGTCGGGGTAGAGCCATCGGTAGTCTGGCGAATCACACCGCTCTGATCCGTAAAGAACTTTCGCTGGCCCGTCGACGTCGACTGGGGAACAGCAAGAATGGTGTACTGCGTGACGGGCGTTGCCGCCACCGGCGTGTACGTAAACGTGTACCCGCTCTTCACCGGGTTACCGGTCGCGCCGAGCAAGCTGTCAACCAGGTCAGCCGCGGACGCGCTTGGGGTACCGCCGGCAGCCACCGGACCGAGTTGTGAAAACGATGTAGTGGGGTCGGTGGAATAGGTGGTCTGATACGCCACGATCGAGGTGTTATACGTACGCAGCGTGGCAACCGCGGACGCTTCATTGGCCGCCATTTTCGAGCGCAGCAAATTCGGGATGGCGATCGCCGCGATGATCAGAATAATCGCAACAACGATCAGCAATTCGATTAACGAAAAGCCCTTCTCCTTAGGACGCATTCACGAAACTCCTTTTTTCGTCTCCGACGATTGGTTCATTTTTGGGCTAAATAGCCCGACAACGGAGAAGGTGCAGTTACCGTTCCATTGGCATCAAAGGGAGGTTTTCGATTCGACACATCGGCGGCAACTCCAATCATTTCTGTAGTTTTAGGCTGCATGCGGGAAGGGGGAGGCGGCGGATTCAACGTCTTGGCGGGTACCGAATTTTGACTTTCTGGCGAAAATTGTCAATTCCCTTAGACGAAAAATGGCACTAAATGATTGCGTCCGTGGCGGTAGATTTCGACGCTTACGGGGAAATCTGGCGTCTTGTCTCGGGAAACGGGGACGCTTTCACAGGGCTGGGCGCAGCCTGAAATCAGTGCTTGCCCGCGGCCTTCGCTTTGGCGCAACGGGCGCACGAGCCGTCCATTTCTTCAATGCTGTACGTTTCGCCCTCTCGTAGCAGTTGTCGCGCACTCTCTTCCGCTTCGGCAATTGAGCGGAACGGTTCCCAGTCCAGCCGCGCGATCCCTGACCATCGAATGTGGTAATGTTTGACGACGGTAACTTTTATGGTGTCCATGTGGCCCTCGCATCAAAGCCCCATGAGAAGCAAATTGAAGCTAACTCCAGTGATTCTGAATTTCAGTGCGCCATGTCACACTTGCTTGCGCGCGTTTCGTTGCGCCCGGACCGTCTAGCTCTAATCTAATTTCGCCTAAATCTGCTCTACTTTGCAACTCCCTGGCGCCATCTCTCGATTTGCGCCCTCGCTTTAACCCTTCCTGTAACAGAGCGTGGGATCGGCCGCACAATTTTAGACTACCACTTTCCCGGGCAAGATGCCGCGCGCCGGTGATAGTATGCGTCACTGCCAACCATTCTTTTGCCCGGCTGCTGCTCGAGTCGCTGATCGCGTTGCTGATCGGGACCGTTCCGATTGAAGGGGGATCCAAATGGATTTCAAGCGAACTTCTTGCTGGATTAAGACCTTGGGCCTGGCATCGGCCTGCGCGTTTCTTCTGGTCCTGCCGGCCAGCGCCCAGGAACTGAATCTGAAGGGCGCGATCGACATCCACAACCATCAGGATCCGGACAGCAGTCCGCGCGCGATCGATGCCGACGATCTGGCGCGCCTCGCGAAATCCAAGGGCATGCGCGGAATTGTTTTCAAAAGCCACTACGAGCCCACCGCATCGATGGCTTATCTCGTCCGCAAGGAAGTTCCGGACTTTGAAATCTTCGGCGGAATCACCCAGGACCTGGCCGAGGGCGGGATCAACCTGGAATCCGTGAAGCACATGGCTGGAATCAAGGGCGGCTACGGCCGGATCATCTGGCTGCCGACGTTCGACGCCGAGCATGTGGTGAAGGCCGCGAAGTCGTCCGCTCCATACGTTCCGGTCTCGAAGGACGGCCATCTGCTGCCCGGCGTGCTGGAGTTGATCGATTACATCGCCCAGCACCACCAGTTGGTGTTTGAAACGGGGCACGTTGCGCCGGAAGAGGGGCTGATGGCGGTCCACGAAGCGCACGCGCGCGGCGTGAAGCACATTGTGGTCACGCATGCGATGGCATCGTCCGTCCAGATGTCCATCCCGCAGATGAAAACCGCCGCGCAGGACGGCGCGTTTATCGAGTTCGTCTACGGTGCCACGCAGGGCGCAAATCCGACGGTCAGCATCAGCGACTATGCCAAGGCCATCCGCGAAATCGGCCCGAAGTCCTGCATCCTGGCCACGGATTACGGCTCGCTGCAGAATCCCCCGCGCCTTCTGGAGCCCGATGGCCTGCTGGAATTCATGCAGGTAATCCACAAAGAAGGAATTTCAGTGGACGATATCAACCTGATGGTGAAAACCAATCCCGCCGTCCTCTTCGAACTGAAGCCGTAGTTCTCAAGTAGGACAGGCTTCAGCCTGTCAGGTTTAGATTTGTGGATGGCGCGAGTCAAAACCAGACAGGCTGAAGCCTGTCCTACGTAAGTCCACGGAAAGCGCAAAAGATCGATAGAGGGGATCCAGGCGCGATCATTTTTTAGTCAGCCAGCGTTCAGTTGACGCGGCCACCGACGGGTAGTATAAGCGCCCCCAACAGAGGTTCTGCGCCCATGACCAATCAACTGACCAATCAACTGACGAAGCATGTCGTGCTGCTAGTAGCGCTCGTTCTCACTTTATCCTGCGCGGCCAATGCCCAGGAAACCATGAAGAAGGGCGACAAGGCCTGGACTGACCTCGAAGCCACGCTGCGAGAGGCCAATCTCAACTGGCTCTGCCAGGGAAAAAACTTCCACGCCAAGCGCCAGGATTGCGTCGATCATCGCGCCCAGTTTTGGGCCGACCAGTTTTTTGAAATGGGCGGGAACGGCACGCAAACCAAGGCGCAGATGGTGGCCGGACAAACCGCCGGTGCCAAGACTTATCCCGACGTGGTGAGAGGCGAGGGACCGAATCCGACGCAGTTCACCCTGATGGCGGTTTATGGAAATTTCGCCATGGCCGTCGATCACACCACCTTCAAAATTCGCACGGACGGCAAGGGCCAGCCGGACTTCGAGCACGTCGCGCCCAACAATAAAACCGATCACTGGTATCTTGATGAGAGCGGCAAGCTGGCGGTGGTGCGCGAAGTCACCTTCGCCCGCCTGTTCGTGAAAGTGAATGGAACGTGGCGCCCCGCGGCCGGAGCCTCTGTCCCGGTGCCGCCGTCGAAGTAATCCGGTCACGAAGAAACACAAAACGTTGTCATTCTGAGCGAAGCGAGGAATCTCTCTCGGTTTCTTCTCCCAGGCTCAAATCGAAGAGAGATTCTTCGCTTCGCTCAGAATGACAAAACGAGGCATTGGGAGCAACTCACATGACGCGAACCAAATTTATTTTTGCCGTCGTCCTCGCAGTGCTGTTCGGAATCTCTCTAGGCAGCGGCAGCCCCTTGCATCTGCTGCGCCGGGCCGAAGCCGCTCCCAAGCCTCCGGCCGAAGTGCCCAAATACGTGGTCGATCCCCTATGGCCGAAGCCGTTCCGCAACATGTGGGTCACCGGCGATGTGGCCGGCACCTGCATTGATGCGCAGGATCATGTGTTCATCGTGAACCGCAACAATCTCACTCCGGATGAAATCCGCAATTCGCACCCGTCTCCCGCGATCATTGAGTTCGATCCCGAAGGCACGGTGGTCAATTCCTGGGGCGACCGCAAAATTCTTCCCACCGGAAGCCTCCACGGCTGCACCATCGACGGCGAGAACAACGTCTGGCTCGCCGGAAGCTCCGACGGCATCATCCAGAAATATACGCATGACGGCAGCAAGCTGTTGATGCAGATCGGCACGCGCGGAAAGCTGGACACTTCGGACTACACTCCCGGCGGCTATGACATGAACGCCAGCCACACCATGCTCAACAAGCCGTCCAGCATCGCCATCGATCCCGGCAACGGCGACATCTACGTTTCCGACGGCTACGGCAATCGCCGCGTCGCGGTATTCGATAAGGACGGCAAGTTCCTCCGCCAGTGGGGCGCGCAGGGCACCGTGGCCCAGACCGAGGAGGGCGTCGGCGGCGTGTTCCTCGATACCGTGCACTGCGTGGTCATCGACAATGCCGGACTCGTCTACGTCTGTGACCGCAAGGGCGATCGCATCGAAGTCTTCGACAAGATGGGCAATTTCAAGAAGAACATTTACATCAAGAAGGGCACCGGGTACCGCCGCGGCCTCGCCGGCTCGGCGTGGTCCATCGTCTTCTCGCGCGACCCGCAGCAAAAATACATGTTCGTCAGCGACGGCGGCAACGAAGTGATCTGGATCCTCGATCACGCCACCGGAGAAATTCTCTCCGGCTTCGGCGGCGCCGGCCATCAAGCCGGCAATTTCAGCTTCCTGCATACCATGGCGATAGACTCGAAAGGCAATCTGATCACCGGCGAAACCATCAACGGCCGCCGCGTTCAGAAATTTAACCTGGTGGGTATGCAACCGCCCGCGATGCCCGCGGTTCGCGAAGATGTGGCTACGCCACAGGGTCCGGGCGGGCTGCCAGCGGCGGAGAATTAGAATATGGCTTGTGGAGTGAACTTTTTTTCGTTGCGGCACCCGATTGTGCATCGATAGGCTGACGGATTTCGTGCGTTGATGATAGCCAAGTGTAGTTCCTCAATTTGTCTCGACAAAGATGTCCTCGACCAGCGCGGCAGAATGAATCTGCTAGGCTGACCCTCCAGAGGCTCGAGTAGCACAGCGACTCTTCGCTGTGTGGGTTTTGCGATACCCGCCAGAAGGATAGCTCCTGCGGCGCTGTACAAACCCGCACAGCGAGGAGTCGCTGTGCTACAGAACCTAAACGCGTCTGAAAGCGGGCCGCGAGAGCGGACGAGCATTCTCCTAGCCTGGATGCTGTACAATCAATGTTACGAACGCTTAAAACGAAATTGCAATCGAGGTGCTCGCCATGCTCGCTCGCTCACTAGGATCGCTACTGGCATTGGGGTCGGCCACCTTGCTACTGGTTTCCTGCGCGGCCGCAGCGCCGAAGTCACCGATCCCGCCTGCCAAGGTCGACGTGCCAACAGCCACGGCGCCGGGCAAGCAAACTGCCGTTTTTGCCGGGGGCTGCTTCTGGGGCACGCAGGCTGTTTTTGAACGTGTGAAGGGCGTCCTCGACACTACGGTCGGATATTCAGGCGGCTCCGCGCAGACCGCCACCTACGATCAGGTGACCACCGAAACCACCGGGCATGCCGAATCCGTCGAGGTGGTCTACGATCCCTCGCGACTCACTTACGGAGAACTGCTGCGCATCTTTTTCTCCGTGGCTCACGATCCCACCGAGCTCAACCGCCAGGGGCCGGATGTTGGCACTTCATATCGCTCCGCGATTTTCTATTCCACGCCGGACCAGAAACGCATCGCTGACGCTTATATTGCGCAACTGGATGCGGCCAAAGTTTTTCCCGGGCGCATCGTCACGGAAGTGACGCCGCTGAAAGGGTTTTACAAAGCGGAGGAATATCACCAGGACTTTGCCATTAAGAATCCCACCAACAATTACATCGAGATTTGCGACTTGCCGAAGATTTCCGCTTTGAAGCAGCAATTTCCCGAATTGTTCGTGGATTATAAAGGCAGAAAATAAAATTGGTTGGGCGGCGGCGAACTTGTGATCAGTAGCCCGTTGCGCTCACCGGCGCGTGATTTGCCTGTGGCGTGAGTACCGGCATTGGCGTAATGGGAAGGCACTCCTCGGAGTCCGGCTTCTCAAAAACTTTGCGGATTCCGTAAGTCGTTGAGCGCTCGGCAGGGATTCGCCCGATGGTGCGGATCATGGCTCGGAATTCTCCGGGCGAAACATATTCGCCGAACGTGGCGCCGGCCATCTTTGAAATGCTCTCCTCCATCAACGTGCCGCCGAAATCGTTGGCTCCCGCCTGCATGCACGCCAGGGATTGCTCAAAACCCAGCTTGACCCAGGAGACTTGAATGTTGCGGATATAGCCGTGGAAAAGCACGCGGGCCAGCGCATGAACGATCAAATCCTCGTGGACCGAACGCCCGGGACGGGCCGCGCCGCTCTGGAAGAGTTTGGTTTTGGTATGGATGAATCCGAGCGGAACAAATTCCGTGAATCCGCGCGTCTCTTTTTGAATGTCGCGGAGCAGCAGCATGTGCCGGACCCAGTGTTCGGGCTGCTCGGTATGGCCGTACATCATCGTGGAAGTCGTGGGGATGCCGAGGCCGTGCGCCGTGCGAATCACTTCGATCCATTGCCGGACTTTTAATTTATTGGGGCTGAGGGATCGGCGCACATCGTCGTCCAGAATTTCCGCAGCCGTTCCCGGAATGCTGCCCAGTCCGGATTCTTTCAACATGGACAGATACTCGCGCAAGGGCAGCCGAGTTTTCTCGATGCCGTACATGATTTCCATGGGCGAGTAGGCGTGCACATGCAGCTCGGGCAAGCGAGCCTTGATGGCGCGAAGAAGCTCAACGTAATAGTAGCCGTCGAGGTCCTTCGGCAGGCCGCCCTGAATGCACACTTCCGTGGCCCCGCGCTCGACGGCCTCGAGTGACTTGGCAATCAGCGTCTCGTTGGAATGAAAATACGCTTCCGGCGAATCCGCCCCGCGGCTGAAGCCGCAGAAGGCGCAGCCGACAATGCAAACGTTGGTGAAATTCAAATTCCGGTTTACGACGTAAGTGATGCGGTCGCCGACGGCGCTGCGCCGAAGTTCGTCCGCGACTTTCAGCAGCGCCGCCAGGTCGTTGCCTTCAACCTTGGCCAGTGCCAGCCCCTCATCGAGGCCCAAATCGTTTCCTGTAAGAACTTTTTCCAGCGCCGCGGCGATGTTTGGGCTCGCCGCCGCAATCGCTCGGTCCAGGGGAATAGCGGTCCATTCGGCATTCACTGCTTTCAGCATGGGGTAGACTCCACTCGCGCATAGCCATCCGCGCCCTGCAGCTGGCGCACATACGGTTGCAGCCGCTCGCTTACGAAATGCGGGCGCGTCGAAAAATCCAGTCCCGAAAATTCCGGATAGATTGCCAACCGCTCGCGCAGCACGAACCCGGCCTGCGCGGTTCGCTCCGCCAGCGAAGAAATCTGCGGCCAGGCCGCTTCCGGGTTGATGAAATCCTTGGTCACGGGAGAAACCCCGCCCCAGTCGTTGATGCCGGCCGCCAGCAAATCCGGATAGTCTTTCGAGAGCAAATTGGGCGGTGACTGAATGTTCATCTTGCCGCCCAGAATCAGGCGCGCCACGGCAATCGTGCGCAGCAAATCCTCGTTCGATGGCTCCGGCGCCTGGGCCATGCGAATGTCCAGCTTCACGCGAAACGGCTGGATGATCACTTCCTGCACGTGTCCGTATTTTTCATGCGCGTCGCGGATCGTCAGCAGCGCGTCCACGCGCTCCTCAAGAGTCTCGCCGATGCCGATCAAGATGCCCGTCGTAAAAGCCATCGACAACTGACCAGCGGTTTCGATGGTTCGCAGCCGAAGCGCAGGAACTTTGTCAGGAGCTCGCCAGTGCGCTCCGCCGGGGCGCCCCAGGCGCGGGCTGGCGCTCTCCAGCATGATGCCCACGCTTACATTCGTCTCGCGCAGCCGGCGAAGGTCTTTCTCGCCCATCAAACCCGGATTCGAATGGGGAAGCAGGCCGGTTTTCGAAAGAACGAGCTCGCTCATCGCCGCGAGGTATTCAAGCGTGCTTTCGAAGCCCAATTTTTGCAGAAACTCTTTCGCTTCGGGAAAGACGCGCTCCGGCTGGTCGCCCAGGCTGAACAAAGCCTCCTTGCATCCCGCGCGTCGGCCGGCTTCGGCGACCGCCAGCACTTCGTCCGGCGTCATGTATGCAGGCACTCCAGCCTGCGGATCGGCGCGGAACGTGCAATAGCCGCAATAGTCGCGACACAGGTGAGTGAGCGGAATGAAAACTTTTCTGGAGTAGCTGACGGAATTGCCTTTGAAGCGGTCGCGGACGGATGCGGCAGCCTGGAGTAAGGTTTCCAGCGGGGCTTCGTCCACTAGCGAAAGCGCGTGTTCGCGCGCAATACCCCGGCCCTCAAGTCCATGCTCGAGAGCGGAATCCACCTGGTAAGGATTCGCAGTGTTTGGCATTCGCACGCCTTTGAAAATTACCGATTGAAACCTACTCAAAGGGAAGAATATGCGCCCACCCCAACAGTGTCAACTTTAACGAGGCCTGACTCCAAACTGAGGACGATCTGAAACAAGCTAATCACAGCTTCCTTTGACTGCGGTTGGCTGTTGACTCAAAATGGCCTGACGGCCTGTGTGCGGTTAGTCTAAAAATAGAAATTCAATGAATTGGATTTCGGGCATTCCTTCCTCGCGGTAGAAACAACCCGCTTCCGAGACGAAGAATCGTCCACCGCCAGGCCTTTCGTAACGATACGTCTCTGCAATTTGCTCAATGAATTCAAACATACCGTCCACGAACTCTCTTCGGTCAAGTGGCGTGTTTCCGGAGTGTGTAAAAAGCCAAATTCTACCTTGGCTGTTTGTACTAAATGCGGCAGGCCATACTCTGTGACGCCTCACCTGTAAGTCCTTCATTCTCTCAAGTTCTTTGCGTTCTATCGTGAACGGAATTGGGGGCATCGCAACCTCCACTGTTCTCATCTTCGTCCCAGCCTACAACATAATTTCCGCTTAATGGAGGTGCGAAATAAATCAAACGTCTCGATGAATGTCGCGGCGTGCCCACTTCGTGCGACAATTAAGTCGCATGCTTTGCAAAGAAACTTCTGACCAACTTCGCCGCCGTTTGGACTCCTGATGGCGAATGCCCTGACCGCTGTTCGCTTGCTCCTAGTGATCCCGTTCGCGTTTTTTATGAGCAAGGGAGACGTGCGTTCCGCGGTTTTGGCCTTGATTGTTTGGGCCGTGGCGCTGGCTACCGATTTTCTGGACGGAGCCATCGCGCGGAGCAGTGGCACAGTGACCGCGTTGAGCGGGACGTTCGATCACACCACCGATTTTCTCTTTGTCACGAGCGGCTTATTCGCGGGCGCGTACCGCGGCGCGTTTCCGTGGATTCTGCCCATCTTGATCGTCGCAGCTTTCTCGCAGTACATGATCGATTCGTATTGGATTCACCGCCAGATGAAACTCCGCGGAAGCAAGCTGGGCCGCTATAACGGCATGCTGTATTTCGTTCCGACCTGCATGGAAATCGTCATTCGGCTGGGCGCGCACTGGCTGCAGCCTCTGCTTACTATTTTGGTCTGGGCGCTTGTTGCAAGCACGCTAGTCTCAATGGGCCAGCGCCTGATGCTCAGCCGGCTACCCGAACATCTCCCGGCTCGCTCGCCGGAGAAATAGCAGGCCGACGGCAGCGTTGAAGAAGATGAAGAAATTATGCATGACGAATCCAAACGCCGTCATTTGTCCTGGCCGGTCTGGAAACAGCAGCACCCAGAAAAGAATGGCCACCGAGTGCATCGGCCCCGGCATGGCCGCGCCGAAGAAAATCACCGGTAAGTATCCCAACATTTCGCCAAAACCCACGGTGCCGCCGAAGAGTCTTAGGGCCAGCGTATAAACAATCACGCCGGCGATCACCAGCGGCGCGCGCATGGCGATCACCGCTCCGTAGTGCCACACTTTGGCCAGCCGGAACGCTCGGAAGATCGGACGATCGCGCAAGGCCATCCCCGCGCCGATTTTTCCGCTGAAGAATAGATAGAAAAACACAAAGAAAACGCAGGAGCCCAGCGCGATCCACGGGATCACGTGAAAAACATTCTGGATATGATTCCACCGCAAGAGCGCGCCGATCGACGCCCACAGCATCAGGCTGTAATACTCGCAGAACATCAGGAACAGCATGCTCGAGCCGATTTCCCATCCGGGCAAACCGTCGCGCCGGTTCAGATAAACCGCGATGGCGCCTTTGCTGACTTGTTCGTTGACCAGCGAAAGAATGTAGGCGCTGGCGCGAATCGGAAGGATATCCATGTAACGGATTTTTGCGTTGAACCAGTTGATCACCGCCCAGACCACCAGGCTGTCAATCAGCAGATAAAGGAAACAGTAGGGAATTACCAGGGCCAGCCACTGCAGCCAGTTCACGTTCTCAAAACTCTTTAACAGGTACGGAACGAGTCCGGTGCCTTCGGCTGCGGCGGCGCCCCGGAGACGGGTGTAAAGATAGCCGAAGCAAACCACCGTAATGGCGAAGGGCAAAATCCGCTGCCACGGTTTGGCCTTCTTGCCGGCCGGGATGGAAGATGTGGTGGTAGTCGGGACGCTGTCACTCATTTTTTCATCCTTGGCCTACACTGTCTTTGATCATTTGGTCGAGTCCGGTGAGTTCGATTCCCAGCGCGGACGCGGCCGGCTGCGGATTCAGTCGCGTGTCCGCGGTGATCACCTCGAGAGCGTCCGTCGAAAACCCCGGCTTCCCCATGCGTTGGCGGATAGCCAGCAGCAGCGAAAACCAAAATTTCGGAATCGATCCGATCTGCACCTGGCGTCCCAGCAATCGCGCGGCACGCTCGACGAGCTCCCGATCCGGCAGAGAGACCGGGCCAACGAGGTCCAGAACAAGATTGTTGGCGACCGACGAGTCGGCGGCCGCCACCGCAGCCCGCGCCAGGTCATCTACGGAGAGAGGCTGCTGAAAATTGCGCCCGCCGCCGATCAGTTTGGCCCGGCTGTGTTTCACGTGGCGACCCAGCGCTGCGCCTCCTGCGGTGCCGGTGCCGAGCAGCAGCGGCGCGCGCAGCACCGTAAAATTCAGTCCCGACGCTCGCACCAGGGTTTCCGCCTGTCCCTTGGTGCGATAGAACCGGTTGCGAGACGTCTCGTCGGCTCCCGTCGCGCTCACCAGCACGATTTTCTGCACGCCGCTTCGCTTGGCGGCGTCGACGACGGCCCGCGTCGACGCAACGTTGGCTTGTTCATACGTCGAAGCCGCGCTTTCGACGAGAATTCCCGCAAGGTGAATGACGGCCGATGCTCCTTGAAACGCCGCATCCAGGCTTGCGGGGTCATCGTACGAGATCCGGACCACGCCCGTGGCAGCGCCGGTTTCCGCGCGGATCTGTTCGGCAGCGCGGGCCGAGCGAACCGCGGCAACCAATGTATTCGTTGCGCCTGCATCTTTCGGTCCGCATCGCAGGATGGCCTGACCGACCGCGCTATTCGCGCCGGTAATGACAATCTTCATCTAGGATCCCGATCAGCCGACGACGTGAAATACGTCGATCGTTGAACCCGCCGGAACTTTCAACTGGTATTTTTTCTCTCGGACCTGAACCACGGCTTCCTTCTCCGCCGGATCGGTGACCAGCACCAGCGTGCGGTCGTAAAGCTTGTCGCCGATTTTTATGCGCACGTGCGGATCGCGCCTCACATTTTCGTCCCAGCTCCTTGGCGCTCCCCCGGGACGCGTCGAGGAAACGTAAAACTGGCCGTTGTAGGCGAGGCAATTAATGGTTACCGAATGCGGCAGCAGAAAGCGGCTCTGGGTCTGAATCTTGATGTTGGGAACCTGGTCGATGAATGACCAGTCGGCGACCGGAGTGGTGACCGCTTCTCCCGACAGCCACAAGCCCGGAATCCTGTCATGCGGGTTGAGTCCGGTGATACGGAATACCACCAGCAACAAGGCCAGGCAAACTATGATTCCTCCCACGATCTTTAACAGCATCTTCATCGCTTGCTCCCCAATTTAACGATGTCCCTTGCACGAGCATCGATCGTCCAACGAATCTATCGAGACATTCCGTGCGCACCGCGCTCAATATAAACCATGAACCCTGATCCGCACTTGTGATTCGCGTATCGTAACGTTTCTCTCGCCGCGGACACAACGGATTCGCTGCTGGAGCGGGTTCCTCTTTTCGGGCTGCCATGGTTTTGTCATTCTGAGCGAAGCGAAGAATCTCTCTTCGATCTAAAGTATGCAGAAAGAACCAAGAGAGATTCTTCGCTTCGCTCAGAATGACAAATTTTCGTTTTACGCAGCTTGCGGACAATAGGATTTTTTTTACAGACCTCTAATCGGTGGTGTAGCATCACCGGGACAATCGTCGCGATTCAGGGCC